>JAANMY010001362.1_pt1 | contig 28129 bp, 24 predicted proteins | sample 7279691 | NCBI WGS metagenome assembly JAANMY01 (sample SAMN14094543, study PRJNA606508) | bioreactor metagenome | isolation source: A lab-scale SPAN reactor treating ammonium-rich wastewater day 388 | place: Ireland: Galway | collected 2018-02-07
GAAGGCCTCGGGCGACAGCACGTCATCGCCGCGCGTCGGCGCAAAGACGAAGCCCTCGGGGGTCTGCAGCAGGGAGATGCCATCCGCGCCGCAGGCCTGGCCGAGTTCGCGCAGCGCGCCCTCCTCGCGGGCCTTGTGCGCGTTCTGCAGCGCTTCGACGCGGTCGACATGCGCATCGCTGTCGAGCGCGGCCGACAGCGCCGGTCCAAGGTCGCGGATGAAGGTCTGCATGTGCGCGCGCAGTGCGCCGCCGCGCCCCGCGGGCAGGGTCAGCAGGCGGGGCTTGAGCGCCTCGTCGAAGTTGTGCAGGTAGCACAGGTCGGGCGGCACCGGCTCGCTCGCCGCGCGATCGCGCAGCAGGCGGAAGGTCGTCGCGTGCTTGCCGCTGCCCGCGTCGCCGAGCACGAAGACGTGGTAGCCGGAATGGCCCATCGCCAGCCCGAAGCGGATCGCCTCGACGGCGCGCTCCTGGCCCAGGTCGCCGGCATGATCGGCAAGGGATTCGGTGGTTTCGAAGCTGAAGCAGGCGGGGTCGCAGCGCTTGCGCAATGCCGTGGACGGCAGCGGCACGAGATCGGCCATATTTGATTTTTCTCCTGGTGCCGCGTGGCACGGAGCGCAATGATACACCCCGCGCTGCAAGCACCCGAGACCCGCACCAGACCCGCGACAGGCGAACCTCGCCTTGCACCGCGCTGTCCATGTACTGATAATCCCGCAACCCGAACCCGCCGCCGACCATGAAAGTCATCCCGATCCAGCAGGCTGCGACCGCCATCGTCACCCCCGACACCGCGCTGAGTCCGGCGCCCGGCCAGCCGCTGTTCGATCGCCGCGGACGCAGCGTGCGCGACCTGCGCATCTCGGTCACCGACCGCTGCAACTTCCGCTGCGTGTACTGCATGCCGCGCGAGGTGTTCGGCGACGACTACACCTTCCTGCCGCGGCGCGACCTGCTCAGCTTCGAGGAGATCGTGCGCGTGGCGAGCCTCTTCGTCGCCCGCGGCGTGCGCAAGATCCGCATCACCGGCGGCGAGCCGCTGCTGCGCAAGGACGTCGACCGCCTGATCGAGATGCTGGCGCGCCTGCCCGGCGTGGAGATCACGCTCACCACCAACGGCGTGCTGCTGCCCAGGCTCGCGCGCCGCCTGAAGGACGCCGGCCTGCACCGCGTCACCGTCAGCCTGGATGCGCTCGACGACGCGCTGTTCCGGCGCATGAACGACGCCGACTTCCCGGTCGCCAAGGTGCTCGAAGGCATCGAGGCGGCGAAGGCGGTCGGGCTAGGACCGATCAAGGTCAACATGGTGGTCAAGCGCGGTACCAACGATGGCGACATCGAGGCCATGGCCGCGCACTTCCGCCACAGCGGCCACATCCTGCGCTTCATCGAGTTCATGGACGTGGGCGCTTCCAACGGCTGGAAGATGGACGAGGTGCTGCCCTCGCGCGAGGTCATCGCGCGCGTCGATCGCCTCTTCCCGCTCGAGCCGATCGACCCCAACTACGAAGGCGAGGTCGCCGAGCGCTGGCGCTACAAGGACGGCGCAGGCGAGGTCGGCGTGATCTCGTCGGTCACCCAGGCCTTCTGCGCCACCTGCACCCGCATCCGGCTATCGACCGAGGGCAAGCTCTACACCTGCCTGTTCGCCCAGCACGGCCACGATCTGCGCACGCTGCTGCGAGAGGGCGCCGACGACGCCCGCATCGACGCCGCCATCGCCCACGTGTGGCAGCAGCGCGAAGACCGCTACTCCGAGATCCGCACCGCCGAGACCGCCGCTCTGCGCAAGATCGAGATGTCCTACATTGGCGGTTGAGTCTGGCGGTTGAGTCTGGCGGTTGAGTCTGGCGATTGAGTCGCCCCGGGCGAACGCAACGCCGCGGCTCAGTCGCGCAGCGCCTCGAACTCGAAGCTGAGCAGCACCTCGTCGCCGACCATGCCGTTGTTCACGCCGTAGCTCATGCCCCACTGGCTGCGCTGCAAGGTGGTGCGCGCAGAGATGCCCAGCGTATGCTTGCGATGTCCGAAGGGATAGATCGCCGCCTTGTTCAGCGAAACCTCCAGCGTCACCGGATGGGTCTGCCCGAGCAGCGTGAGCTTACCGTTCAGGCGACCGTCGAGCCGGCCATCGTTCTCCGTCACCGTCTCGAAGCCGGTCGCCTCGAACACGATCTCGGGATGGCTTTCGGCGTTGAGAAAGTCGCTGTCGCGTACATGGCGGTCGCGCGCCTTGTGGTTGGTGAATACGCTGTCCGCAGCCACCACGACGCGCGCCGATGACAGCGTGCGCGTCGCCTCGTCATATACAAAGCTGCCGCTGCCCTTCAGGAACATGCCGATCACGTCCGCGTAGCCGAGGTGTTCGATCTGGAAACCGATCGCAAAGTGATCGGGGTCGATCGTGTAGGTTCGCGACTCGGCCCAGGCCTGGCCGGCACCCGCCGCAGCGAGGAACACGCCCGCGGCCAGTAGCGGGCGCAAGGCGGGGAAAGGGGTTCTTCTGGTCATCGTGTCGTCCTCCATCGCACTTCGTTGATTGGTCGCGCCCGATGCAAAGTACCTGCTCATGCGCCGCTGCGCGCGCCGTGGCTGCCACTCACCTGCTTCCGTTCACATACCGCCAGCGCACATCGACCGCGAACGACCACGCCAGCAGGCCAAGCGCCAGCGCCAGCAGCGGCACCGCCTGCCCTTCACCTACCACCGGCAACAGGCACAGCAGCAGGCTGCCGACCTGCCACACGCACACCAGCTTGCGCCGCTTGCTTTCGGGCAGCGGGCCATCGAGCCAGGGCCAGATCCGCATCGCAGCCACGAACACATAGCGCATCGCGCCGATCGCCAGCACCCAGCTCCCCGCCTTGCCCATCACCAGCAGATGCACGCACAGCGCGAGGATCAGGAAGGCGTCGAGTTCCATATCGAAGCGCGCGCCGAAGGCGCTGGCGCAGCGCCAGCGCCGCGCCACCCAGCCATCCACGCCATCGAGCGCAAGCGCCACCGCAGCCACCGCAGCCACCCAGGCCGCGTGCTGCTGCACCCACGCCGGCGCAGCAATCGCACCCGCCACCAGTGCCACCAGCACCGCCCGCCCCAGGGTCACCCGGTTCGCCGGCCCCAGCGTCGTGCGCGGATCCGGCCACTGGTGCAGGATCGCCGCGCACACCGCGAGCAGCACGCCTGCCGCTGCCCACATCGCCTGGCGCGGCAACTCGACCATCAGCCCCGCGAGCGCAGACAGGACTGCCAGCAGCAAGAAGGCCACCCCGACCTCGAGCACCGCGACCGGCAATTGCCGCTGCGGCGAGCACACTCCGCCTTCCTTCATCGATCGCCGATCCTCGTCTCACCCCTCGGCCGCACCCGGCGCCCGCGCAGGCCCGCAAGCTGCAGCCCTGCTACCATCCCCGCTTCGATCATCCTCCGGATGAAAGGGTTCGCGCCAGGGTCCTGCACTTGAAGATCCCGGAACGGACCCGCAGACGCCGACGCACGCACGAAACCGTCCTGCACGAGGATCCCGGCGGCCGCCGCACGCACACGCATCGCATCTTCCCCAGGGAGCCCCGGATGTCCGACACCAGCCTCGCCTTCTGGACCGTGAGCCCCGGCTGCGGCGAACTGCGCCCCGCAGCGCTGCGCGCCCCCGCTGCGGGCGAGGTGCTCGTGCGCAGCCTCTACAGCGCCGTCAGCCGCGGCACCGAGAGCCTCGTCTTTCGCGGCGAGGTGCCCGAGAGCGAATACCAGCGCATGCGCGCGCCCTTCCAGGAGGGCGATTTCCCGGGGCCGGTGAAATACGGCTACATCAGCGTCGGCGTGGTCGAGGACGGCGTTGGCGCGGAAGCCGCCGCAGTGCGCGGTCGCCCGGTGTTCTGCCTGCACCCGCACCAGGCGCGCTACGTCGTGCCCGCCAGCGCCGTCATCCCGCTGCCGCCCGGCCTGCCGCCGGCGCGCGCGGTGCTCGCTGCCAACATGGAAACCGCAATCAACGCGTGCTGGGACGGCGCGCCCGGCGTGGGCGATCGCATCGCGGTGGTCGGCGCCGGCGTGGTCGGTAGCCTCGTCGCCTGGCTGTGCGCGCGGATTCCGGGCACGGAGGTCGAGCTGATCGACATCGACCCGGGACGCGCGCAGCTCGCGGCCGCGCTCGGTCTCACCCACCGCCTGCCCGCGGCAGCGCGTGGCGAGTGCGACCTCGTCTTCCACGCCAGCGGCCATCCGGCCGGGCTGACCACCGCGCTCGAACTCGCCGGGCAGGAAACGTCCGTTGTCGAGATGAGCTGGTACGGCCGCAGCGCCGTGAGCGTGCCGCTCGGCGGCGCCTTCCACGCCCGCCGGCTCGGCATCCGATCCAGCCAGGTCGGCCACATCCCGCCGCAGCGCGCTCCGCGCTGGACTTATCGCCGGCGCATGGAACTTGCGTTGTCGCTGCTCGTCGATCCACGGCTCGATGCGCTGATCAGCGGCGAAACCGCTTTTCAGGACCTGCCGGCGCTGATGCAGCGCCTCGCCTTCGAACCAGCCGGCGCCCTGTGCGAACGCATTCGCTACCCCGGCGTCAGCCCCCAGGACGACCCCACGCCCCACACCGGAGACCCCTCATGTACAGCCTGACCGTCCGCGACCACATCATGATCGCCCACAGCTTCCAGGGCGCCATCTTCGGCCCGGCGCAACGCATGCACGGCGCCACCTACATCGTCGATGCCTGCTTCCGGCGCAGCGAACTCGACGCCGACGGCCTGGTGGTCGATATCGGCCTCGCCGGCGAGGTCCTCAAGGCCATGCTCGCCGAGCTCAACTTCCGCAACCTCGACGATGTGCCCGAATTCCACGGCCGCAACACCACTACCGAGTTCATGGCCCGGGTGATCTTCGAGCGCATGGCGGCCGCGATCCGCGCCGGCCGGCTGGGCGACGGCGCGCGCGGCCTCGAGCGCCTGAAGGTGACCCTGCACGAATCGCACATCGCCTGGGCGGGCTACGAGGGCGCGCTGTGATTCATCTGTCCACGCCCAGCGCCGACGCCCTGCGCGCGTCGGCTGTGCCCGCTCCGGTGGCCACCCGTCGCCCCGCTCACGCATTGACCGCCACGAGCGCATGACCCGCCGCCTCGACTTCATCGTCCCCGGCGACCCCGCGCAGCGCACGGGCGGCTACCTGTACGACGCGCACATCGTCACCGAGCTGCGTCGGCTCGGGTGGACGGTCGATGTGCATGGCCTGCCCGGCCGCTTTCCCGAGGCCGATGCGAGCGCACGCGATGCGCTCGAACGCACGCTCGCCGCGCTGCCGAGCGGCCGCCAGGTCGTCGTCGACGGGCTTGCCCTCGGCGGATTGCCCGAGGTCGCGATCCGTCACGGTCACCGCCTCGCGCTCGTCGCGCTGGTGCATCACCCGCTCGCCGACGAGCGCGGATTGAGCCTCGCGCGACGCCACTGCCTGCTCGCGAGCGAGCGCGCCGCACTCGCTACCGCCGGCCGCGTGATCACGACCAGCGGCCACACCGCGCGCCGCCTTGCCGACTTCGGTCTCCAGCCGTCCCGCGTACGCACGGTGGAACCCGGCGTGGCGCCGCTCGCGCTGGCCCCGGCCGACGGCGAGCCACCGCGCCTGCTGTGCGTCGGCACCGTCAGCCCGCGCAAGGGCCAGGACCTGCTCGTGCGCGCCCTGGTCCGCCTGCGCGACACGCCCTGGCATTGCGACTGCATCGGCAGCAGCACGCGTGACCCGGACTTCGCCCGTGCGGTCGCGGGGCTCATCCGCGAAGCCGGTCTCGATGACCGCATCCAGCTCCACGGCGAGTGCGACGACGGGCGGCTGCGCGCGGCCTACGCCGGCGCGGACCTCTTCGTGCTGCCCTCGCACTACGAGGGCTACGGCATGGTGGTGACCGAGGCGATCGCCGCCGGACTCCCGGTGCTCACCACCACCGGCGGCGCGCTGGCCCAGACCCTGCCCGTCGGCGCCGGCATCGCCGTCCCGCCCGGCGATGTCGATGCACTCGCCCAAGCACTCGCCACGCTGATCGGCGATCGCAGCCGCCGCCACGCCCTGCGCGACGGCGCCCGCAAGGCGCGCGCGGCGCTGCGCGGCTGGCCGCAGGCCGGCGTCGAGTTCGCCGCCGCGCTGAGCGAGATGGAACGATCGTCGGCCGTCATGTGGGGAGAACCCTGGGGCGCGAATCGCGGGGCGCAGCCCCCGGGCGGCCAATCTCGCGGGGCCAGTCTCGGCAAACCAAGCTCCGGGGGCCGAGCTTGAGCGCCCAGCAACCCCACGCGAGTGAGAGTGACCCAATGGCCTCCGACCACTCGAACCCGCTCGACCTCCGGGCTCAGCCCCAGCTCGAGCCTGACGCCCAAGCTCAACCGCAAGCGCATCCCGACGCCTGCTTCGACGCGAGCTGGCTCGCCCTGCGCCGGGCGGCCGACAGCGCAGCCCGCGCCCCCGAACTCGAGGCACGCGCCGCGGACTGGCTGCGCCAGCGCCGCATGGCGGCTGCGCCGGCCCGGCCGCTGCGCCTGATCGACCTGGGCAGCGGCAGCGGCGCCAACCCCTGCCACCTCGCCCCGCGCCTGCCCGGTCCCCAGCAGTGGACGCTGATCGACCACGATGCCGGCCTGCTCGCCGATGCGCAGGCCGCGTGCGCCGGGCTGCGCGATGCGGACGGCGGGCCGGTCGGTACCGTCACGCGCTGCCTCGACCTGGGCCGCATCGACGCACCAACACTCGCCGGCGCGGATCTCGTCTGTGCTTCGGCCCTGCTCGACCTGGTGGATGCCACCTGGCTCGACCAGCTCGCCGACGCCTGCGCTACAACCGGCAGCGCACTGCTGGTGACGCTGAGCGTGGACGGCACCTGGCGCTTTGTGCCCGACGCCGCGTTGACCATGGCTGCCCCCACGCGCGCCGCTGCGGTTCAGGCTGCGAATCACGCTGCTCATGCCGTTGCCAATGACGCCAGCGATGCCGCTGCCGATGACGACTTCGTGCGCACCGCCTTCAACGCCCACCAGCGCCGCGACAAGGGCCTGGGCGCCGCGCTCGGCCCCGACGCGGCGCCCGCCCTCGCCGCCTGCCTCGAGCGACGCGGCTTCCAGGTCCAGCTCGCGCCCAGCCCGTGGCGACTTCGCCTCGCCGAACCGGCACAGGCGGCGCTGGCACGCGCGCTGATCGACGGCTGGCGCGACGCCGCCTGCGCGCAGGCGCCCGACGCGTCTGCGCGCATCGCGGCATGGCACGCCCGGCGTATCGCCGCCTGCGGCTCCGATGATGGATCCGACCGTGCATCAGGCGGCAGCACGCTCGAAGTCGGCCACATCGACCTCTTCGCAACGCCGCCTGGCATCGTGCGTTGAGCTGACGCAGACAACCCACGATGCCTGCGCCCACCTCGTCGCACCGCCCTTTGCAGCCCGCCACCTCGCAGCTCGCCTCGCCCTCGCCTGCCGACAACGCGCACCCGCACACGCCTCCCCGGATCGCCGCACGCCGGCTGCACCCCCTGTTCCGCCTGGCCGCGAGCCTGGGCTTGATGGCGGCGCTCCTGTTCTGGCTCGAGCCGCAAACGCTCGCAGCTGCCTTCGCGGCCCCGGAGCCGATCTGGCTGGTGGCAGCGCTGGCGCTGAGCTTTCCGCAGGTGGCCCTGTCGGCCTGGCGCTGGCACCTCACCGCGAACCGTCTCGGCGCCCCGCTCCGCCTTGTCGAGGCGCTGCGCGAGTACTATGTCGCCACCTTCCTCAATCAGGTCCTGCCCGGCGGCGTCATGGGCGACGCAGCGCGCGCCTGGCGCCACGCCCGTCTCTCCCGGACCGAAGCCATGGACGACGCGCCGGCCGGCCTGGCCGCCTGGCACGCGGTCCTCATCGAGCGCGCCTCGGGCCAGCTCGCCTTGCTGGGCGTCGTGCTGACGACGCTGATCATCTCGCCCGAACTGCAAACAGCCAGCGTCCGGCTGTTCGCCCCGTCCGCTGGCGACTCGAATCCATCCGTGTTGCTCGCGCTTGCACTGCTGCTCGCGCTCGCTGGCATGACGCTGTGGCGGGGTCGGGGCCACGTCGCCCGTTTTCGACGGGCGGTGCAGGAGGCCCTGCTCGCGCGCGAAGTGTTCCTGCGCCAGCTCATCGCCTCGCTGCTGGTCCTGGCCAGCTACGTCGGCGTCTATCTGTGCTGCATGCGCATGATCGGCGTCGATACGCCGCTCGCGACCGCTGCGCCGCTGGTGCCCTGGGTGCTGCTGGCGATGGCCATTCCGCTGTCGGTCGCGGGCTGGGGCGTTCGCGAGGGGGCCGCGGCCCTGGTCTGGCAGGCGGCGGGGCTCGACCCCGCACAAGGCGTTGCGATCTCGATCGGCTACGGCGTGGTCATCCTGCTGTCGAGCCTGCCGGGGGCGCTGATACTGCTTCGCCGTGACCCCAGGGACGGCGCGCCTGCCCACTGAAGGTGATGGGGCGCAGCGTCCTCACTTGCGCCTCACTTGCGCCTCACTTGCGCCTCACTTGCGCCTCACTTGCGCCTCACTTGCGCCTCACTTGCGCCTCACTTGCGCCTCACTTGCGCCCGCTTCGCACGATCACGCATTCGCCCCGCCCGCCCCGCTGCGGGCGCGCCCACGATGATCGGTAGCGCGAAGATCGAGATCGAACAGCGTATCCACGCCACAGGGAAAACACCTGCTCACCGGGCGAATCGCCTCGTCCAGCGTCTCGATCGGCGGCAGGACCAGGCCGGCCCGACCGGGGCCGATCAGCATCGGCGCCACCATCACGTGCAGACGGTCGAGCGCGCCCGCCTGCAGGAAACGCGACACCGTCACACCACCGCCCTCCACCAGCACCCGCCGGTATCCGGCCTCGCTCAGCCAGCGCAGCACGGCCGCGGGCGCGAAACCTCCGGCAGCGCAAGGCAGCACACACCGCCGCACCGCGCCCGCGGCCGCCGAGCCATCTCCGTCCTCCGCCACCAGATGCAACGTGGGCGCCGCACCATCGTTGAACACGCGCGCCTGCGGCAGCGCCCGCCGCCGCGGATCGAGCACCACGCGCAGCGGGTTGGCGCCGGGCACGTGGCGCACGGTCAGTTGCGGATCGTCCGCGTTCACCGTGCCCACGCCCACCACCACCGCATCGACGAGCGCACGCAGGCGATGGAGATGCGTGCGCGCCTCGATGGCGTTGATGTAATGCGAGGCACCACTTTCGGTGGCGATGCGGCCGTCCAGACTCTGCCCGAGCTGGGCAATCACCCACGGCCCCGTTTGCGCCACCAGCGGCAGGAACAGATCGAGCAATTCGGCCGTCTCCGCAGCCAGCGCGGTCGTACAGCGCCACGCACCACCCGCGTCTATTTCGATCGCGACCTCGCCGACGATGAAACTTGTCGTGCGGCGCGCGGCCCAATCCGCATGACGGGCTTGCAGGATGCAGGCCCAGCCCCAATCTGGTAGAAGACTGTCCGACATTCATCATTCCTTAAAATTCGGTTTGCACCCGCGAAGCTCGAACCGAACGCGCATCGCACCCGGGCGACCCCGAACATCCCGACGGAGAAAAACAAATGCGCCAAGCCGAGCGTGCCCTCTTCGACCTGCGACGCGGACTTCCGATCCTGCTGCGCCAACCCGCCGGGGACACCCTGGTCCAGGCGGTCGAGGGCCTCGATGATGACGCGCTCGCCGCGCTGCAATCCCTCACCGGCGCGCCGGCGCGCCTGGTGCTGAGCCCGCATCGCATCGCCGCGCTCGGCCGCCGCGGCGCCGCCGAAGCGCTCGCGCTGCCTCTGGCGCTCACCCTGTCGCCGCTGCCCGACGCGCGCGCGCTGCGCGAACTGGCCTGGATGCGCGGTGCGACCCTGCCCGCCGGCACCACCGAAACTCCGGCCAACGCCGCCGAACGCGCCGCGTTGCGCCTGCTTGGCCGTGCACAGCTCGTGCCCGCCGCGATCGCGTGCACGGTCACGCCCGCGCAAGCCGCGGCCGTGGCCGCCGAGGTGGCGAACGGCAACCTGCTCGCCGTCGGCGCCGCCGAGGCACTGCGTCTGTGCGAATGCGGCCCGGGCACCCTGACCCGTATCAGCGAGGCCCGCGTGCCGCTTGCCGAAGCCGAGAACAGCCGCTTCGTGCTCTTTCGCGAGGCCGATGGCGTGCACGAACACGTGGCGATCGTGATCGGCGATGCCGCCGAGTGGCCCGAGGCCGTGCCGGTGCGCCTGCATTCGTCCTGCCTCACCGGCGACCTGTTCGGCAGCCTGCGCTGTGACTGCGGCGAGCAACTGCGCCGCGGCGTGGCAGCGATCAGCGCCCAGGGCGGCGGCGTGCTGCTCTACCTGTCGCAGGAAGGGCGCGGCATCGGGCTCGCCAACAAGCTGCGCGCCTACGGCCTGCAGGACGAAGGCCTGGACACCATCGACGCCGACCAGGTGATCGGGTTTTCCAAGGATGAGCGCAATTTCCGCGTCGCCCACGAGATGCTCGACCAGCTCGGCGTGCAGAAGGTCCTGCTGCTGACCAACAACCCGAGCAAGGTCGAGGCCCTCCAACATGCCGGCATCAACGTCGTCGCCCGCCAGGCGATCTACGGCGAGGTCACCACGCAGAACCAGCGCTACCTGCACACCAAGGCCAATCGCCACGGCCACTGGCTGCACGAACTGCTGACCGAGCAGGACGAGCCGGCTTCCACCGAGCCCGAGCGCCTGCCTGCACCGGGCGCCACCAGCCACCCCTGAGCGCACTAATCCGGCTGCGATCGCGATGATGCGGAGGGCCAGCGCAAGCCGCGCGGGTCGCAAGCCAGCCGCGCCGCTGCGCTCAGCGCCCGGCCGCGTCGCCTTCGCCCGCCGCACTCAGGGCCGCGAGGTCGAAATCGCGGGTGTCCTCGATGACGCGCGCGAGCGCGATGGCGAAATGCTCGACCAGGCGCGCGCCGAGCGCGGCATCGGCCAGCCGGGCGTCGCCGGTGGCACCGCCGGGATTCAGGTCCTGCGCCATCCACGCAAAACCCACCTCGCCTTCCGGCCCGAGCACGCGGCCGTGCGCGGCCATGTCGCGGCCGATCGACGCGAAATCCCCGATCGCATCCACTCGCACCTTGTGCGGCGCCAGATGCAGCAGCATCGCCGTTTCCAGCGCGCCGCCATGCAGGCCGTGACGCAGCTCGGCCGCAGGCAGCGCGTCGGGCGGGGGCGCGAAGCGGAAGTAATTGGCCCGCACCACCAGCATCCGCTGCGCCACGCGCAGCTTCAGCGCGGCGAGGTCGAGCACGGCCTTGTTGCCGCCGTGGCTGTTGAACAGCACCAGCCGCCTGAAACCCGCGCGCGCCACGCTATCGCCCAGTTCCACCAGGGTCGAGAGCGCGGTCTCGGGGCTCAGGCTCAACGTCCCGGCAAACGCGCGGTGCTCCAGGCTCAACCCCACTGCCAGCGGTGGCAGCACGCACACCGGCAGCCCGGGGCGCAGTTTCGGCAGCGCGGCCTGCAGCAGGCCGAGCGCGATGTCGAGGTCGGTGGAGAGAGGCAGGTGCTCGCCGTGCTGTTCGATGGCAGCCAGCGGCAGGATGGCGACGCCGTCCTCATCGGCAAGACGGGCGATCTGGCGCGGCGTGAGGTCCTGCCACCAGGGCAGCGCAGGCTGGGCAGTCATCAGTATGGTTTCCGTGCAGGGCATTCAACGCCAGCGATCATAGCCTGCCGGCAGCGCGGCGCGACCCGGCATGCAGCGAGCGCCGCATGAGCCATGCGCCTCAGTCTCGCATCGGCGCCCTCGCCAGCGTCGCGCTCGGGCTGGGCGTGCTCAACCTGCTGCTCGCCCACGGCAACGCCTGGCCGACGCTATGGCCCGCGGCCGAATGGCGCCTGGCGCTGGAGCTTGCGCCCGCGGTGGCGCTGATGGCCGCCTGGGGCGGGCGGTACGGGCGGGTGCCGCGGCGGCTGCAGGTCGCGCTCGCCGTGCTCGGCACGCTGTGGGTGGTGCTGCACTACATCGACGTCACCGTGCCCGCCGTGCTCGGCCGCCGCATCAACGTCTATTGGGACGCGCCCCACCTCGGCGCGGTTGTCAGGATGGGGAGCCGCGACGGCCTGTCCGCCCAAGGGCTGCTGGCGCTGGCCGGCGGCATTCTGGGGCTCGCGCTGCTCTATGGGGTCGTGCGCGGCTGTGTCGTCCTGCTCGCCCGCGGCGCCGAGCAAGGGCCCGGACGCACCCTGATGCTGACGTTCGTGGGAGCGACTCTGGCGCTGTGGCTGACGCACGGCTTGAGCGGGCGACCGGCGGCGCACACGTTTGCCCCCACCGTGACCGGCATGCTGGCCGAACAGTACCGGTTGCTGTCGACCGCGTTGTCGCGCACCGCGGGCGTGGAGCGCCTCGGGCCGGGACCGGCATTCACCGGCACGCTCGCCGGCCTCGACGGCGCCGATGTGCTGATCCTGTTCGCCGAAGCCTACGGCGCCGTCACCCTCGATCGCCCCGACATCGCCCGCGCGCTCGACAGCCACCGCAACAAGCTGGCGGATGCGATCACCGCTAGCGGACGCCAGGTGGTTTCGGCGCGGCTGGTGTCACCCACCTTCGGCGGCGCCTCGTGGCTCGCCCATGCCAGCCTGTTGTCGGGCCTGGACATGCGCGACCCGGGCGATTACCAGTTGCTGCTCACCACCGAGCGCCCGACCCTGGTACGCCACTTCGCGGCCAATGGCTACCGCACGGTCGGCTGGTTGCCGGGCATCCAGTTGCCGTGGCCGGAGGGTGCCTTCTACGGCTTCGAGCGCTACGCCGACGCCGGGCGCATCGGCTACGCCGGCCGCCCATTCGGCTTCTGGCGCATCCCGGACCAGGCATCGATGGCGCTGATCCATGCGCAGGAGTTCGGTGGGGACTTCCGGAGCAGGTACGACGCGAACACCGACCCGGGTGCGGGCACGCCTTCCGCCAACGCAAACGACTCGGCCAACTCTGACGTTCGGACCTCGCTCAGCGCGCTGACTGCGCCTGTGGAAGGCGCCGTACGTCAGCCGCGGTTGATCGTCTTTCCCACCGTGACCACGCACGCCCCGTTCCGTGCGCTGCCGCCTTACCGCGACGACTGGGCAAGCCTGCTCGGCACCGAGGCCTTCACCGCGGACGAAGTTGACGCCGCCGAGGCGGTGCCGACGAACTGGTCGGACCCCCTGCCCGCCTACCTCGCATCCATGCGCTACCAGTTCGACTGGCTGACGGACTATCTCGCACGCTACGCCCCGGCGAACCTGGTGACGATCGTGATCGGCGACCACCAGCCGATCGGCAGCGTGAGCGGCCCCGACCAGCCCTGGGACGTGCCGGTGCATGTCATCACCAACAAGCCGGCGCTGCTCGCGCGATTCGAGTCGGCCGGATTCCTTCCCGGCCTTGTCCCGCCAGAGACCTCGCTCGGCCCGACCCATGCGCTGACGCCGATCCTGATCGACGCCTTCGGCCGGACCGATTGAGCCACCGATTGAGCCCCCGGCTGAATCTCCCCATTGCCCCCCGGTTGCACCTTCCACCCCGCCGCCGCCCTGCAATCAGCCCGCGACCGGCTTCACCCGGCTCGCCGCCAGCTTCGCGCGCTCGCGCGCCTCGGCCACGTCGGCGCCGTTGGCCACCGCCACGCCCATGCGACGCTTGACGAAGGATTCCGGCTTGCCGAACAGGCGCAGGTCGCTGCGCGGCACCGCCAGCGCCTCGGCCACGCCCTCGAAGCGCATCGCCTGCGCATCGACGCCGCCGTAGATCACCGCCGACGCCCCCGGCTCGCGCAGCGCGGTATCCACCGGCAGGCCGAGGATGGCGCGCGCGTGCAGCTCGAACTCGGACAGGCGCTGCGAGCACAGCGTCACCAGCCCGGTGTCGTGCGGGCGCGGACTCACCTCCGAGAACCACACCTCCTCGCCCTTCACGAACAGCTCGACGCCGAACACCCCGCGCCCGCCAAGGTTGCCGGTCACTGCTGCCGCGATCTCGCGCGCCCGCGCCAGCGCCGCCGGGCGCATCGGCTGTGGCTGCCACGATTCGACGTAGTCGCCCGCCACCTGCAGGTGGCCGATCGGCTCGCAGAAATAGGTCTGCACGTCGCCACGGGCGTCACGCGCGCGCACGGTCAGCAGCGTGATCTCGTACTCGAAGTCGACGAAGCCCTCGACGATGATCCGGCTCTGCGCCACCCGCCCGCCCTGCATGGCGTAGTCCCAGGCCTTGTTCACGTCCTCCGGCCCGCGCAGCGTCGACTGGCCCTTGCCCGAGGACGACATCACCGGCTTGACGATGCACGGGTAGCCGATGCCGCCGTCGATCGCGGCCTGCAGCTCCGCCAGCGAATCGGCGAAGCGATAGGGCGAAGTCGGCAGGCCGAGCTCCTCGGCGGCCAGCCGGCGAATGCCTTCGCGGTTCATCGTGAGCTGGGTGGCGCGCGCGGTCGGGATGACCTCGGCCAGCCCGGCGGCCTCGATCTCGGCCAACATGTCGGTGGCGATGGCCTCGATCTCGGGCACGATCAGGTGCGGGCGCTCCTGCTCAACCAGCGCGCGCAGCGCGGCGCCGTCGGTCATCGGGATCACGTGGGCGCGATGCGCGACCTGGTGGCCGGGCGCGTTCGGATAGCGGTCGACCGCGATCACCTCCACGCCCAGGCGCTGCAGCGCGATGATCACTTCCTTGCCGAGCTCGCCGGCGCCGAGCAGCATCACGCGCAGCGCCGCAGGCGACAGCGGGGTTCCGAGCTTCATCGAGAGTCTCCTTCCGTTGGTGGGGGGTCGGGTCAGGCCGATTCTTCCGGCGGGTTGAAGCGGTACAGCATCGCATTGCAGCGCGCGCACGAGATGATGCGGCGCTCGTCCTTGCCGTGGGTGAGGCCTTCATCCTTGAATTCGGTCGAGTCGCAGGCATTGCAGCGCGCCTCGGTCTGGTTGTGGGCGTAGAGATAGCCATTGAGGTCGGGTAGCGCGCGCTTCTTCTGCTCCAGGCGATGGAACTTGCGCAGGATCAGCCAGAAGGTGAAGAAGACCCCCATGATGAAGAGGATCGGCAAAGGAACGGAAGACATCGGCTCGTGCGCCTCGCAAATAGGTAGGAAGTTTCGGGACCATACGGACGCCGGCCGGCCGCGTCCCTGTTCCCGGTCAAATCCGCGGATCTGCGGGCGACAGGGAAAGCGCCGGGTCTGCCGCGGCGTCGCTGACCGCGGCCTCGGCACGCTCCGGTTCTTGCCCCTTCTCCCCCTCTTCCCCCTCGTCCTCGAGCTGCACCGACTCGATCTTGTGGAAATGCGCGGTGATCTTGCGGCTCGACGTCTGCACGTCCTGCACGTCGCGGCTGGCCTGCTCGATGTGGCGCGCGAGCGCCGCCATGCGTTCATCGAAGCGGCGGAAATCCTTCGCCAGCTTGCCGAGCGCGTCCTGGATCACATGAATCTGCTTGCGCGTCTCGACGTCCTTCAACACTGCACGCGCGGTGTTGAGCACCGCCATCAGCGTGGTCGGCGACACGATCCACACGCGCCTGGCCTGCGCGTAGGAGACAACCTCGGGGTGCCAGGCGTGCAGCTCGGCGAATACCGCCTCGGCGGGCAGGAACATCACCGCGCCATCGGAGGTGATGCCGGGCAGGATGTATTTCGAGGCGATTGCGTCGACATGGCGCTTCACGTCCGCGCGAAAAGCCTGCTGCGCGGCGCGGCGGTCGAGCTCTGCCAGCGCGGTGTCGAACATGCGGTGGTAGTTCTCGAGCGGGAATTTGGCATCCACCGCCACCTTGCCGGTGGGCGCCGGCAGCGTGAGCAGGCAGTCGACGCGGGTGTTGTTGGGCAGCACGGCCTGGAAGGCGTAGGCGTCGGGCGGCAGCATGTTCTGCACCAGGGCCTCGAGCTGCACCTCGCCGAAGGCGCCGCGCGCGCGCTTGTCGCCGAGCAGTTCCTGCAGGCTCACCACATTGGTGGTGAGGCCGTCGATCTTCTTCTGCGCCTCGTCGATGGTCGCCAGGCGCGCCATCACGCTGGCGAAGGTCTCGTTGGTCTTGCGAAAGCCCTCGTCCAGGCGCTGGTTGACCTGCCCCGAGAGGGTGTCGAGGCGGCCGTCGACGCTCTGCACCAGCACCTTCATGCCGCGCGACAGTTGCAGCGAGGCAGCGGTGAGGCCGCGCTGCAGCAGCTCGCGGTCGGCGCGGGCGTGCTCGCCGATGCGGTCGGTCTGGCGGCCGAGGCCTTCGTGAAGGTCGCGCAGCAGCTCGCGATGCTGGGCACCGAGTTGCTGCTCCATCAGATCGGACAGTTCGTCGCCGAGCTGAGCGGTGAGCTTGCGCGCGCCGGTGTAGCTGCGCACCAGCAGCCACAGCAGCAGCACCAGCACCGCGGCCAGCAGGCCGGCGAGCAGCGTCTCGGCAGGGGTCAGTTGCAGCATCTGCACCCGTCAGCCCAGCGCACGCAGGCTCGCCAACGGCGGCCGGTTCAGCAGCGCGCGCGTACCCAGCCAGCCGCCCGCCACCACGCCGGCCGCGCCCAGCACCACCGCCACCAGCACGGGGACGAGCGCCGGCACATAGGGCATGCGGAAAACCTGCTCGGCCAGCACCCAGCCGATCGCGCTCGCGCCGATGCCGGCCAGCACGCCAGCCACGCCACCGAGCACCAGGAACTCCGCGAACAGCGCCTGGCGCACCTGGCGGTTGCGCGCGCCGAGCGTGCGCAGCATGGCGAGCTCGTAGTCGCGCTCGTCGTGGGTGGCCTGCAGCGCCGCATAGAGCACGACCAGCCCCGCCAGCACCGCAAAGCCGAACACGAACTGCACGATCACGATCAGCTTGTCGATCATCGCCTGCACCTGGGCGATCACCGCGGCGATGTCGATCACGGTCAGGTTGGGGAATTGCGCCACCAGCTGCGTGGTGAAGTCGTGATTGCCCGGCGGCAGGTGGAAGCTGGTGATCAGGCTTGCAGGGTAGTTTTCCAGCACGCCATCGGAGGCGATGAAGAAGAAATTGACCCGCATCGAATCCCAGGCGAGCTTGCGCACGCTGGTGATCGGCGCCTCGACGCGCTGGCCGGCGATCTCGAAGGCGACGCGATCGCCGACCTTGAGCCCGAAGGTCTGCGCCAGCCCGGCCTCGACCGAAAACTGCGGCTCGGCCGCCGTCCCATGCCAGCGCCCGGACTGGACCACGTTGCCTGAAGGCAGCGCCGCACCGTAGGACAGGTTGAACTCGCGCTCGGCCAGCCGGCGCGTGCGCTCGTCCTCGAACACCGCGGGGTCGACCGCCTCGCCGTTGATCGCCACCATGCGGCCGCGGATCATCGGCTGGATCGCCGGTGCGGCCAGACCCTCGGTCACGAAGGCGGCCGCCACGCCCGCACGCTGGTCGGGCTGGATGTTGATGATGAAGCGGTTGGGCGCATCGGGCGGCGCCATGTTGCGCCAGTTGTCGAGCAGGTCGGCGCGCACCAGCGTCAGCAGCAGCAGCGCGGTCATGCCCAGGCCGAGCGCCGCGGCCTGGATGACGCTGCTGCCCATGCGCCGGCCGAGCGCGGCGATGCCATAGCGCCAGCCGCCACCGCGCAGGCTGCCCTGGCCCTTGAGCCGGCCGGCGAGCTTCAACACCCCCCACGCGGCGAGCGCGAACACGCCGAGCGCCACCGCAAAGCCGGCCGCCACCATTGCCCCCAGGCGGGCATCGGCGGCAATCCAGAAGATGAGCCCGAGCAGCGCCGCCAGGCCGAGCGCCCACGCGCTGCCCGACACCGGCTCGGCAAACTCGAACTCGCGGCGCAGCACGCGCAGCGTGCTTACCCGGCCCAGGCGCAGCAGTTGCGGCAGCACGAAACCAGCGAGCAGCGCCATGCCCACCACCACGCCATGCGCCAGCGGCAGCAGCGAGGGCGCGGGCAGTTCGGTGGCGAGGATCTCGCGCAGCCCGCCGGCCAGCCCCCACTGCACGCTCCAGCCGAGCACGGTGCCGGCCACCGCCGCAGCCAGCCCGAAGATCAGGAACTCGCCGACCACGACGCCGAGCACCTGCGCCTGGCGCGCGCCGAGCACGCGCATCACCGCGCAGCCGTCGAGATGGCGCGCCATGAAGCGCCGCGCCGACAGCCCCACCGCCACCGCGGCGAGGATCACCGCCAGCAAGGCGGCGAGACGCAGGAAGCGCTGCGCCTGGTCGAGCGCGGCACGCACCTCGGGGCGGGCGTTGTCCACGGTCTCCACGCGCTGGCCGCGGCCCAGGTTGGCGCGCGCCCACTTTTCGTAGGCCTCGACGGCCTGCGGCGTGCCCGCCACGTGCAGGCGCCAGGTGGCGCGGCTGCCGACCGCGATCAGGCCGGTGGCGTCGAGATCCTTGAGATTGAAGATCGCGCGCGGCAGCAGGCTGAAGAAGTTGGCGCCGCGGTCGGACTCGAAGCTGACCATGGCACCGACGCGAAACGCCACTTCGCCCAGCCCGACGGTATCGCCGACCTTGACGCTCAGGTCAGCGAACAGGCGCTCGTCGAGCCACACTTCGCCCGGCTCGGGCGCGCGGCCGGCGGCGGCATCGGGCTGATTGGGGCCGGAGGCGATGCGGACCGCACCGCGCAGCGGGTAGCCGTCTTCCACCACCTTGACCCCGCCCAGGGCCGCGGTTTCTGCGGTGCTGGCCATGCTGGTGAACAGCACCGTCTTCGCCGTCTGCAGCCCGCGCGCGCGCGCCTCGTCGGCGAAGGCATCCGGCCAGGGCTTGTCGGCGCGCAGCAGCAGGTCGCCGCCGAGCAACTGGTTGGCCTCGCGGTCGAGCGCGCGCCCGACGCGGTCGGCGAGGAAGCCGACGCTGGTCAGGCTCGCCACCGCGATCACGATCGCCAGCCCGAGCAGGTGGAGTTCGCCCGCGCGGAGGTCGCGCAGCATCATGCGGAAGGCCAGGCGCAGCGTTCGCATCATCGGGCGACGCTCACTTCACGCCGCCGAGCAGGCGCTGCACCAGCGTGCACCAGTAGGCAACGCCGGCGGGGATCACCTCATCGTTGAAGTCGTAGGTAGGGTTGTGCAGCATGCAGCCGCCCTCGCCGGGGCCGTTGCCGATCCAGATGTAGGCGCCGGGCTTTTCCTGCAGGAAATAGGCAAAGTCCTCCGCGCCCATGCTCGGGCGACGGTCGGTGAACACGCGCTCCGGCCCCGCGACCGCGCGCGCGGCCTCGGCGCACAGCGCGGCTTCGGCCACCGTGTTGACGGTGGGCGGATAGCCGCGGCGGAACTCGAACAGCACCTCCACGCCATGGCTCTGCGCAATGCCCTCGGCCACCTGGCGCAGGCCACGCTCGAGTCGGTCGCGCACTTCGGCCGAGAAAGTGCGCACCGTGCCGCACAGCTCGGCGCGGTCGGGGATCACGTTGTAGGCCTCGCCGGCGTGGAACTGCGTCACCGACACCACGCCGGCGTCGATCGGGTCGAGCACGCGGCTCACCAGGGTCTGCGCCGCCTGCACGAAGGCCGCGCCCGCCACCACCGGGTCCACGCCCAGGTGCGGCATCGCCGCATGCGCGCCGACGCCGGTGAAGCGGATGTCGAAGCGGTCGGCGCTCGCCATCACCGGGCCGGCGTGGACGGCGAAGGTCCCCGCCTCCATGCCCGGCCAGTTGTGCATGCCGAACACCGCCTCCATCGGGAAGCGCTCGAACAGGCCGTCGGCGATCATCGCCGGCGCGCCGCCCTCGCCCTCCTCGGCGGGCTGGAAGATCAGGTACACCGTGCCGTCGAAATCCTTGCGCGCGGCCAGCGCCTCGGCCGCGCCGAGCAGCATCGTGGTGTGGCCGTCGTGGCCGCAGGCGTGCATGCAGCCCGGGATGGTGGACTTGTGCGCGAACTCGTTGCGCTCGGTGATCGGCAGCGCATCCATGTCGGCGCGCAGGCCGATCGCGCGCAGCCCGCGGCGGCCGCGCACCACGCCGACCACGCCGGTGCCACCGATGCCGCGGTGGGTCTCGATGCCGAGCGCTTCGAGCTGGCGCGCCACCAGCTCGGCGGTGCGATGCTCCTCGAAGGCGAGCTCGGGGTGGGCGTGGATGTCGCGGCGGATGGCGGTCAGCTTGTCCTTGAGGGGGCGGACGCTTTCGATGAGGCTCATGGCTGCACCATGTTGTTGTGGTTTGTAGCAGGGGGAACGAGTGTATTACAGGCGGGCAAGGCGGCGAATCATGGTTCGTGCGCGTCGTCTGCACGCGAGGTCTGAAGCCGGCGCGGGGACGAAGTTCCCGACGGCGCAGCTCCCATCCACGCGAAGCCGCGCCCGGCAAGCGCGCCCGCACCACGCGAAACGCGCTGCCGGCAAATTTTCAGATGAAAGTGGCGAATCAGGCCCGATAATTGCGCATGACCGACATTACCGATATCTCCTCCGCGTCCCCCGCAAGCGCCTCGCCCGATCCCGCCGCGCCGCCCCCTGCAGCGGAGCCCGGCCTGCCCTTCGACGCCCTGCCCCTGCCCGCGGCCATGCTGGACACCCTGCGCCAGCTCGAATACCGGATCATGACTCCGATCCAGGCCGCCAGCCTGCCGCTGGCGCTCGCCGGGCACGACCTCATCGCCCAGGCCAAGACCGGCAGCGGCAAGACCGCGGCCTTCGGCTTGCCGCTGCTCGCCCGGCTCGACGTGCGCAACTTCGCCGTCCAGGCCATGGTGCTGTGCCCGACGCGCGAGCTGGCCGACCAGGTCACGCAGGAGATCCGCCGCCTGGCGCGCTTCGAGGCCAACATCAAGGTGCTGGCGCTATGCGGCGGCACGCCGATGCGACCGCAGCGCGACAGCCTGGAGCACGGCGCCCACGTCGTGGTCGGCACGCCGGGGCGCATCATGGACCACCTCGAGCGCGGCAGCCTCAAGCTCGACGCCCTCAACACCCTGGTGCTGGACGAGGCCGACCGCATGCTGGACATGGGTTTTCACGACGATATCGCCTTCGTCGCCGGCCGCTGCCCAGAGGCGCGCCAGACCCTGCTGTTCTCCGCCACCTACCCCGAAGGCATCGCCCGCCTGGCCGCGCGCTTCCTGCGCAAGCCGCAGGAGGTGAAGCTGCTCGAGCAACACGCGGGCAGCAAGATCCGCCAGCGCTTCTACGAGGTCGCGCACCCGGCCCGGCTCGAGGCGGTCGCGAAGCTGCTGCGCCACTACCGCCCGGTCAGCACGCTGGCCTTCTGCAACACCCGCCAGCAGTGCCGCGACCTGGTCGAGCTGCTGCGCGCGCAAGGCTTCGCCGCGCTCGCCCTCAACGGCGAGATGGAGCAGCGCGAGCGCGACCAGGTGCTGATCCAGTTCGCCAACCGCAGCTGCTCGGTGCTGGTCGCCACCGACGTCGCCGCGCGCGGGCTGGACATCGCCCAGCTCGAGGCAGTGATCAACGTCGACGTCACCCCCGACCCGGAAATCCACATCCACCGCATCGGCCGCACCGGCCGCGGCGACGAGAAGGGCTGGGCGCTGAACCTGTGCAGCAGCGCCGACAAGCGCCGCGTCGCGAGCATCGCCCAGATGATGGGCTTCGAGCCCGAGTGGCACGCGCTCGACGAGCTGGTGGAGGACGTAAGCGAGCCGCTGCAGGCACCGATGGTGACGCTGCTCATCCTGGGCGGACGCAAGGACAAGATCCGCCCGGCGGACGTGCTCGGCGCGCTGACCGGCGAGGCCGGGTTCAGCCGCGAGCAGGTCGGCAAGATCACCGTTACCGACCAGACGACCTACGTCGCGGTCGAGCGCTCGATTGCGCGCGACGCGGTGCGCCGCCTGTCGGCGGGCACGCTCAAGGGCAAGAAGGTGAAGGTGCGCGCGCTGGACGTGTGAGATCTCTTGCAAACATGAGCCGTGCTTTGGGTATGGCTCTTGCATTCCGGTGGCGATCCAGCCCCCGTCATGAACGCTCGTGCCCGAACTGGCCTGCCGCGCCACCTGGCTGCCGTTCAAGCCTGCACGGTTGCTGCCCGACATGTCAGCGACTAAGGTGAATTGACGGACGACCGGGAGCTGAGCGGAGAATCACGATGAAGCAGATCGACACTGCCCGGCTCGACCGCATCGTCGCCGACGCAAGGCGAGCAGCGGATGCCCGTGCCGAGGGATACCGCGAACGCGCGCTGAAGATCCATCCCTGGATCTGCGCGCGCTGCGGGCGCGAATTCACGCTCGCCAACCTGCCTGAGCTCACCGTGCATCATCGCGATCACAACCACGACCACAACCCGCCCGACGGCAGCAACTGGGAACTGTTGTGCGTCTACTGCCACGACAACGAGCACCAGCGCGAACTCGAAGCACAGGCCGAAGGCCCCGCCGCCACCCGCCCGGGCGACGTGGCGACGCATGCCCCGTTTGCCGGGCTGAAAGCCCTTCTGGAGCGCGGCAAGCGATAACGTGGCGCGCGGACTCGGGTTCCGGGTAGAACCCCGACCGAGAGCCGCTGTCGGCCTGCCCATTTCGGACACCAGACGGCACGCGAGTGGGTCGACGAAAGCGGCGCGCGGTTAGAGCCTGGGGTCCTCCGCGCCCGCGGTCTTACGCCGGCCGGGACGCCAGTCTCGCAATCTCCGCGCGCAAGGCTTCGCATTCGGCCTCGAAGCCTGCACGCGCATCGGCAAAGTGTGCTTCCCAGTGCTCGACCTGCAGCGCCTTGCGGTAAGCGGGATCCAGTTGCAGGGTCTGCACGGCAAGGATCAGGTCGGCGACCTTGTGCTGCAGTTCGGTAACCCGGCGCCTGACCCCGCTGCTTGCCGGCGCAACGCCCGTCGCTGCAGGCCCCACCTCCTCCCCCTCGCGCACCCACCCCGCCAGTTCGGCGGTGATGCCACGCAGGCCCTCGAGGTCGCGCGCCTGGTAGGCGGCCTGCACGCGCAGGAAGATGTCGTGCGCCTCGGCGCGTTCGGCCTCGGCCGCACGGTCCGGGTGGCAACGCATGGCGGCGGCGCGATACAGCCGGCGCAGTTCGTCCTGCTCGTGGTCGTCGAGCTCGGGCAGCGGCGCGGGGGTGTGCTCCGTGCTGCGGCGGTAGGCGTCGAAGTCCTCGTCGGCCTGGCGCGCGTTTTCCGCATCGGCCGCCGCACCCGAGCGCGCGGCCTTGAGACCGAGGTATTCCTGGCGCAGGCGCAGGCACTCGCCCACCACTTCGCCGAGGGCGGCGAACTGGTGCTGCTCGTAGCTGCGCACCTGCTGCTCCATGTCGGCAAGACGGCTGGTGAGGTCGAGCATCTGCCCCTGCAGCAGGGCGCAGCGCGCGAACAGCCGTTCGGCGTCCGGATCGGGCGCGACGACGATTGCTGCAGGCGCGACAGGGTCGGCAGACGCGGACTCGAGGCCGCGGGCTGGGGTATCGTCACTTCCAGGCATCGAAGGGACCTCCGGCAGCTCGGGCGGCACTTCGGGCAAGACTTCGGGCAGGACTTCGGGCGGCACTGCGCGAACCCGCGGCGAGGCCACGGGCGCGGCCAGCGGCGGCGACAAGCTTACGGTACTGGCGGTCTTGCCGCCGAACAGGCGAATGATGGCTGCACGGATGCTCGCCAGGGATAGGCGGAAACCCAATTTCGGCCTCGGTTTGGAGTGAACATGGACGCGACATGCGACATATTGCACTGCAACATAAAGTCGTGACAACTGAAGTTCGCGACGGCACCACTGGCATGGTTCAAGTTTGGCGCACCTAATCGCGCTAACTGGGTCATAGGCAGCGCCTGAACAATGCACACGCCGACCCCACGCCGACCCGCGCGAGATCAACCGGAAGCCCCACCTTGAAGCTCTACTACGCCGACCACTTCGTCCTCCCTCTGCCCGAGGGCCACCGCTTTCCGATGGAGAAGTACTCCCGCCTGCGTGCGCGCCTGCTCGATAACGGCCTGTTCGCGCACGACGACTTCCGCGTGCCCGCCGCCGCCAGCGACAGCGAGATCCTGCGCGCGCACGACGCCGGCTATCTGCACCGCGTGGCCAGCGGCACCCTGGACGTCGCAGAAGTGCGGCGCATCGGCTTTCCGTGGAGTGCGGCGATGGTCGAACGCTCGCGCCGCTCTGCCGGCGCCACGCTGGCCGCCTGCCGCAGCGCGCTCGACCGCGAAGGCGGCGCGGCCTGCGCCGCCAACCTGGCCGGTGGCACGCACCACGCCCACCGCGACTTCGGCTCGGGCTTCTGCGTGTTCAACGACGCCGCCATCGCCGCCCTGGCGATGCGCGCCGAAGGCCGCGTCCGCCGCATCGCCATCGTCGATTGCGACGTGCACCAGGGCGATGGCACCGCCACCATCCTCGCCGACACGCCCGATGTGTTTACCTGCAGCCTGCACGGCGCGAAGAACTTTCCCTTTCGCAAGCAGGCGAGCGACCTCGACGTCGAGCTGCCCGACGACACCAGCGACGAGGCCTACCTCGCCGCGCTCGACGCGGCGCTCGACACTGTATTCACCCGCGCCCGCCCCGAGTTAGTGATCTACCTCGCCGGCGCCGACCCCTACGCCGGCGACCGCCTGGGGCGCCTGGCGCTCAGCATCGACGGCCTGCGCCTGCGCGACGAACGCGTGCTCGGCATGTGCCGCGCCGCCGACGTGCCTGTCGCCGTCGCCATGGCCGGCGGCTACGCGCAGCCGATCGACGACACGGTGACGATTCACTTCAACACCATCTGCACGGCGGCACGGGTCACGCAGCGGGACGAGCGGCGATGACGCTCCAACTCCTCGGTATCGACTTCACTTCCGCCCCGCGTCGCGCCAAGCCGATCACCGCGGCTTGGGGCCACCTGGATGGCGCGCGCGTCGTGCTCGACGGTTTCGAGCGCTGCGCGGACTGGCCGAGCTTCGAAGCCCTGCTCGCCCGCCCCGGGCCATGGCTGGGCGCATTCGACTTTCCGTTCGGCCTGCCCCGCGAGGCCATCATTGACCTGGGCTGGCCGCAAACCTGGCCCGCGCTCGTGCTTCACTGCACCGCGCTCGGCAAACCGGCCTTTCGCGCCGCGCTCGACGCCTACCGCGAATCCCGCCCCGCCGGCCGGCGCTACGCGCATCGCGCCACCGACCTGCCGGCGCGCTCGCACAGTCCGTTGAAGCTCGTCAATCCGCCAGTCGGGCTGATGTTCCTGGAGGGCGCGCCGCGCCTGCTTGCGGCCGGCGTGCATGTGGCCGGGGTGCACGACGGCGATGCGCAGCGCGTCGCAATCGAGGCCTACCCCGGGCTGCTCGCCCGCCGCATCACCAACGCGTCGTACAAGAGCGACGAGCGCCGCAAGCAGACCGACGAACGCCGCACGGCGCGCAACGGTATCGTGACCGCGCTCACCGCCGAGCGGCCCGCGGCAGAACGCACCCTGGACACACCGGTGCTCGTCGCCACGCCAGCACAACGCCAGGCCCTGGTCGACGATGCCAGCGGCGACTTGCTCGACGCCGTTCTCGCACTTCTGCAAGCTGCCACCGCCGCGCGCCATGGCCCGCCCTGCTTCGGCCTGCCCGCCGCGATGGACCCACTGGAAGGCTGGATCGCCGGCTGCGCGGCCGGCAGCGCTTAGAGCAGGCTCTGCAGATGCGCCGTCAACCGCTCGCGGTTGGCGAAGGTCAGCTCGTACATGTTGCTGAGCGCCGCCGCCTGCTCTTCACCGAGATCCGGGCTGTAGATGATGAACTGGCTGCGGTCGATGCCGAGGCGCTTGCGCAGCTTGAGGTACTTCTCGATGTCCTGGCGGAACTCGCCGCTCTTGCACTCGACGACCACCGGCTTCGCACCATCGATGAGCATGAAGACGTCCAGTTCGTGCAGATCCTCGTTGTCGAACACGATGTCGAGGTTGCGCGCGCAGGCCGCGGTGTGGCGCGTCTCCTGCAGCAGGGTGAGCGCCTTCATCAGCACGTACCACTCCACCCACTCGCCGGCAAAGAAGTCGCGCACCGGCGCGGCCTGCTGCAGCGTGACGCGGACCACCTTTTCCTGCTTCTGGTAGAAGTACTTCGACAGAAAGGTGTGCTCGTACAAGCGCTTGCAGAAGGCGTTGATGATCTGGCCGTCCTTCTGGCTATAGTCCGACAGCTTGAGGCTGAAGTTCGGTACGTCCTTGCGCTGGCCCCAGCGGATCTTGGCGACAACCTCGTTGAGCAGCGCGTAGTTGTCGCCGATCTCGACCGCGATCTCGTCGAAGAAGCCCGAGGTCTCGACCGCCTCGGGCACCGGCCGCGCCTCGATCCTGCGCTGGCGGAACCACTCGACGATGGGCGCATGCTGGGCGCTCGCCGTCAGCGCCGAGGTGTTGTGCAGGTCGATCTCGGCGAGATTGCTGCCCTGCGTGGATGCTGTCTGCTGCACCGCTGCCGGATCGGGCTGGAGCGCGCGCAGGCGTCGGACCTCCTGATGAAGCGCACCGTATTGCTGCAGCAGCCTGCGCACGAAGAACGTCGTGTCGTAGACCGGGGCGTCTCCCTTGCAGGAGGGACAGGCCCCCGCCGCTCCGGGCAGGATGTCGAGCACTTCGCCCGTGTGGCCACATTGGTTACAGCGCTGGATCGGCATTACAAAGCTCCGCGACTCCCTTTTGAAGGCTGCGGATTATATCGGTGCAGCCCGGACCTCCGCTGCCAACAATGACATGAAGCTGCGCCGATCGTGGTTTCGACGTCGCCCTCCGTAGAGGACGACGACCGACAAAAGCGGCACACAGATTCCTCGATTACCCTTGACAAGCAAACCGGTTATTAAACCTTATGAAGTAAGATTCAATAACAGCAAGCCTTGTCAAACCCTACGATGCGCAAATCAGACCTCTCCCCCGAGCGCAGGGCGCGGCTCGAACCCGTTCCGGACAAACCCGGCGTGTTCGCCCTCGACCCGCCCCCCATCGGGCCACTCGCCACCTTTGCAGGCCGGCTCGAAGCCAGCGCCAGCATGGCCGAAGCCGTGCGCCTGCTGGAGCACTTGCGTGCAGAGAGCGTCCGGCTGCCGCAGCCCGACCTCGTCACCCGCACCCTGATCCGCCGCGAGGCGGTGCTCAGCAGCCACATCGAGGGCACGCGATCCGAACTCGCGGACCTCTTCGAGTATGAATGCACGCTCGACGACAGCCGCTTGCCCGGAGATGTGCGCACGACGCTCGCCTACGTGAAGGCGCTCGAGATTGGCTTGCAGACCGTGCGCAGCGAAGGGCCCGCAGCGTTCAAGCGCTCGTTCATCCAGACGATCCATCGCCACCTGATGGAGGACGAACCCGCCTATCGGGACACCCCGGGACAACTGCGCACGGTACAGAACTGGGTGGGTGGTCTGCGGATCGAGGATGCGCGCTTCGTTCCGCCTCGCCCGGAGCGCCTGGCAGACGGCTTGCAGGATCTGCTCGACAACGTGCTGAACTACCGCCCCGAGGGCGTCATGGTCATGCACGTGCTGCGCCGGGCCGCGATCGCGCATGCGCAGTTCGAGACCCTGCACCCGTTCCGCGACGGCAACGGCCGGACCGGGCGCCTGCTGATTCCGCTGCAACTGGCGGCTGAAGGCTATCCCCCGCTCTACGTGGCGGGCCCCCTGTACCGTAATCGCCGCGAGTATTTCGACCGCCTGCTCGACGTTCAACTGCGCTCGGACTGGCAGGGCTGGATGCGCTTCTTCGCACAGGCGGTGATGCTCGCCTGCGCGGAAGCACTCGACACCACACAAGCGCTGATTGCGCTGCGCGAAACCTGGCGCGCGGCCGTGTCCGATCAACGCGCCGATTCGGCCAGTCGCCGGCTGGTGGACTTGCTCGTCGGGCAGCCGGTGGTGACGGTCTCCGAGGTCAGCCGACGACTCGGGGTCTCCTTTCCTACCGCCAACCATGCGTTGGCGGGACTCGTGCAAAAAGGCGTCGTGCGCGCGCCGGCGAGCCGGCGGAACAGAATCTTCGTCGCCGATGCGGTGATCCGGATTCTGGAGGGGCGGCCCGAGTAGCCGAGGCCGGCCGCGGCGCCTGCGCGACACCAGCCGCGCCCCGCCGGCGCTCGGGCTGCTCGAAAGCGCCCTACCTCCGGGCATGCACGACAGGAGAGCGCGCTGATGAATGGCCGTGTACAAGCGCCTGGGATCCTTATGCAGCCATCCAATTTGCGCATGCACCGGGCGCATTTTTGTGCACAATACGTCCGCGTTTCGGCTTCACCCAAC
>JAANMY010001363.1_pt1 | contig 28115 bp, 19 predicted proteins | sample 7279691 | NCBI WGS metagenome assembly JAANMY01 (sample SAMN14094543, study PRJNA606508) | bioreactor metagenome | isolation source: A lab-scale SPAN reactor treating ammonium-rich wastewater day 388 | place: Ireland: Galway | collected 2018-02-07
TTTCCTTTTTGATTGCTTCCCTGAGGGAGTCACGAATCCTGCAGGACTCATAAAAATTCGCTTCGGTCCGGACAGTATGGTAGAACCAGCGGATCGGGATCTCCTCCGCACGAAAGGTGTGGCGGTTGCGTTCGGGAACCGAGTCGGAGGCACGATCGATTTCCTCAACCGCCAGTTTCAAATTCTTTTCCATTTCACGATACATTTCACCAAAGACCGGGACATTTCCGGTGGGCGAGGTCACAAATGTCGGGCGCAGGGCCAATCCCTCCGATTCTGTCATCTCGGCCAGAAAGAAATAGCGCCCATAGAAGACCGGGGGTAATTCAGCTTCCGGGCTGACACACATGGGCTGTGCAGGGCCGAGGTAATACGGCCCATTGTAGTAGGAGGGCAGCTCCGGAGAGAATGGGATGGCTTCCGAGACATGCGCCCAGGCTTTGCGAAGATGAGGACCCGCCTGATCTCCGGCAATCCGTGCTGCGAGCTTTTCAAGAGTTGTGTCTTTATTGGGAACCGGATCCCACCAGAAGAATCGATTGACTTCAGCCGCGCTGGTTCCATAGTTGGACCGGAAAGCCGGGAAAACCCAGGCTCCATCTGCACCGCAGGAGGCCAGTGCTTCGGCACGATCGACCCAGCGGTCCAGGCAGGGTACATGGGGCAGACGAGGGGCTTCAAACGCCAGCTCGGGTTCACTCTTCAGGAAAATTGGAATCCCCTGTTTCCGGCAGGCGGCGATCTGATTTTCCGCACGTGCTCCGGGGCCGATCAGATCGATGCTGTAATCCCACAGATGCTTACGGACTCCCTGGCCTTTCTCGACATATTCATCCTTTTCGATTTCGGTAAAGATGGCGGTTCCCGGACCGAGTTTTTCGATCAGGCCAGCCTGGGCGGGATCGGCTGACCAGACATGCTCGGCGGAATAGGGCCAGGCGACTATCAGAGCTTCCGGATTGGCACGGCGTGCCGCTGCCGCCAGCCGGTTCAGGAGGTTGGCAACCACTGTCTCGGCTCCAAGAGGCTCGCAGCGGGAGCAGTTGGTATGCCCTTTCTTGACTCCGAATGGGCGCATGTAGCAGTGATAAAAGCCTTCACCACCGATAATGAGGGTCATCCCCGAAAGGCCTGGTGCCGATCGAAACAGCTCCTCTACACTTTCCTCCAGATATTTCTGAAACAAGGGATGTTCGGTGCACAGAACATATTCTCCATCGGCTTTCCAGGTGAGTGCCCCGCGCAAATCCGGGTATTTCTTAAATAGTGGGTCATCAGCCGGGAATTTCTGGCGAATATCGACCAGAGTGAAAGATTTAAGGTTGTATTCAGAGGCCTGGTTGACCGCCTGGCGAAGGTTGTCGAGGGATGAAGGATCGCGGCGGGACACCAGTTCGGGAATTGCATCGCTCCGGGACAAACCATACAGGCTCCCGCCTCCGACAAACACAGTGTTGTAACCCATGAAAACCAGATCTTTGTTGGACCCCATGAGTGGAACCGCCCCGAGGCGTACCGCAATGCGTGGCCTGGAGGCCGATGTTCCCCGGGCCAGGATGGGAGCTTCCCGGAATCCAATCCTGTGGACCAGCTCCACGATCCCATCCCTCAGCCCATCGATATCCTTTCCTTGAACCATGACGGAAGAAGGGCCAACTGCCAGGCTGAATGACCCTTCGGGCAGGCCGGTGTCAGATGATTTTTCAAGCAGAATCACCTGTTTATCGCCTTGAGGAGTTTGACCGCCCCAGTCAGCCTCGATAGCCAGATCGGCTCCCATGATCCTTTTTAGAAAATCCTGAAGATGAACGGCCATCCGTCGATTGACCTGGGATGTGTCCGGGGAAAGTTTGATAACCCAGGTTGAATCGATCGCTGTTTCATCCGGGGAGGGAACTGCCTTGGGATCCTGGCTGAAGCGCAGGAAGAAATCCTTCGATAAAAATGAGAATGGACTCCGGGTGTAGGCCTCCGAAAACTCGGCAGAAACTTTGGCGGCTATTTCCCCCAGGCTTTCACCTGAAGCCTTGCCTGGCTGGATCGGGGCTGAACACAAAACCAGCGCCATCATCCAGAGGAGCCAGCCGGTTGCTGATTCCGGTAAGGTGTGGGCTGTCTTTTCCATGTGAAGGATCCCCTCTTTCGTCAGATTCATCAGGTGCCATTGACTCTTTGAGTCCTGTTCAAAAAATGGAGTCTATGTGGGTATGATAAAGTGATTGAGAAAAAGAATCAGCAAGGAGCCGCTTTTTTTGAATAAAGTTATTCGACAATGGAAACGCTTCCGATCGCGTCTGACCACACTTATCGGTGGAAAAACGTTCCTGTGTGACAGCTGCAAACTGAATTATGGAAGCGCCTGCCGTCGGCGTGAGCGCCCCAATGCGATCATTTGTGAAGATTACATCAAAAAGTATTGAACCGCCTCGATGAAAGAAGATCCATTTGAGGTGGAAGCCGGCCTGGTATTCTCGACGAAAGGGTCCTGAATCGGCCATACTTGCGCAGGCTGCATGGCAATCAGTGACATACCGGCAGGAGCTGTTATCGGAGGGAAATAGGTGATGACAAATCGGATCGAGCTTTTTCGCGAGGCTTTGAAATCGGATCCGGAAAACGAACTGGCTCACTTTTCACTGGCCAATGAATTACTGGAACAGGAGCTGTTTTCCGAGGCACTCGGTCATTATGAAAAATGCCTGCTGATCCGCCCCTCATGGATGCGGGTCTTTATTCAGGTCGGACGCTGCTGTTATGAACTGGGTGATTTGGAGCGGGCAGTCGATGTATTGAATCAGGCAAAGGCTGCCATTCTTCAATCCAATGATCACGAAAATCTCGATGAGGTGAATGACCTGCTGTCACGATGTGAGGAGGAAGGGGACTGAAATGCGAAAACTGTGGTTCATTTTGGTATTCATGCAAGTCTGTGGAATTGGCTGGTGCCAGGCCCAGTCCCCGGAAGATGGCCCTGACAAGGTTGTCGCTGAATGTGACGGAGAGGTTATCCGAAAGATCGACCTGGATGTCGCCAGGCCGACCCTTCCTGCCGGTGCTACCGATGAGTTTATTATCGAGCAGCTGGCACGGAACCTTCTGGGCCAGAAAAAAGCGCTCCAGGCCGGAATTGACCAGGAGCCGGATATCAAATGGAGGCTATGGGCGATCGGAATGAATGCCGCCAGCAGAGATCTTTTCGAACGCCAGATTATTGCTGGAATCAACCCCTCCGACGAAGAAGTCAAAAAGGCTTATCAGGAACGTATTACGAACTATGTGGTTCCTGGCTCCTTCAGTTTTCGCTACATCTTTGGGGACACCACCGAATGCACCAGTAAAGAACAGGTCGCCGAAGTTCGCAAAAAAATCGATCAGGCTCATCAGGAACTGCTCAAACCGCTTGGCCAGAATGCAGCGCAACCCTGGATTGTCGCGGTGACTCATTTCAACGAAGTCGCTGGAAAATATTCGGATGTCCGGGGAGATCCCACCCGCATTGCGGGTCCATTCACTCATAAAGAACCTCTCCAGCCGGTCATCAAAAAGATGGCTTTAAGCTTGGTACCGGGAGAAATGAGTGAGGTTTTCTCGACCCGGTATGGTTATGAAATCATCCGCCTGGAAACCCGCATCGAAGATGCAACAACTGAATTTGACACGGTAAAGGATACCCTTCGCCAGGAGGTGCTCCGGTCTCAGCAGAACCAGAAAGCGAAGGACTACATCCAGAAACTCAAGGATGACACAAGCCGTTATGAAATTTATGAGGATCGATTTGCTCAGATCCTTCCGGGGGCGCATTTTGAGGTCCCCTCGACGACTGCGGCTATCCGGGTTGGCAGGAAACTTTATCCTCCGGGAGATATTGAGGATTACCTGAAGAACCTTTACCGGAAAGAATGGGTCCGTGCACGAGAGAAAAAAGAGGCAATGAATCTTGCCTGGCAGGCCTTCATTTTACCCCAGCTGCTGCATGAAGAAGCGGAAAAAGCAGGATATACCCGGGAGGCAACAGAGCAGGCACGGATTCGCATCGAGAAAGCTTCCTTCCTTACCAATTCCCTTTTACGCAAGGAAACAGAGAGGCTGGCCGGGGAGCTTCCAAAACCCACGACAGATGAGATCGAGGACCTCTATGTCCTTCAAAGTGACAAGCATCGTGTTGCTGCCCAGTACCAGATGACTGTTATCACTCACCCCATCGACGAGCTCAAAAACCGCAGCTCAAACCCGGCACGAAATGAATTTCTGTATCGTGAAGGTGAAAAACGGCTTTCAGATATCCTTGCCTCACTGATTGCGGGTGCCTCCCCTGATCAGGCTGTTAAGGCAACTCAAAGTGAGAAGACACCTCTGAATAAAGATGTTCGGTGGATCTCAAAAGGCCTCGAATTTCAGGAAGAAACCTGGTCAAAGCTCGTCAGCTGGCCTGTCGGACAGTGGTACTCCCAACCCATCCGAACTGAAAAAGGGGTTGTCATTGTTCAAGTGCTGGATATGGCGCCCGAGCGCACAAAACCTCTGAGTGAGGTTCGGTCTCAGCTTGAACGAGAATTGAAAAACAGCACTACCCGGGAAATCTTCAGCCGACAGGCCAGTCAGATGCTGGATGAAGTTCGGGCCTCTCTGAAGATGAAATAGAACTGGCCGTGGGACATTGCAATGCCTTGAATGTTTTGGGCAAGGATCATGGCTTTCGTTGCTCCTCAAGGGCAAAGAGTGCCTGTTTTTCATCCTCTTCAATAGAAACCATGTCCTGATCCCGAAGATAAATCGTGGTTTCAACAGCCTGAAGCGATTGCAGCTTGCGGATCACTTCAGTGATGCGCAGTGCCATATCCCGGATGACTTCAAGAGAATGTTTCTGGGGGCTTGATTCGGACTGATCGAGGAGCAGCAACTCGCATTTTCCAAGCAAGGCCGCCAGAGGGTTATTGATCTGGTGGGCCAGGGTGACCACAGTCGCTTTCAGTGTCTGCAGCTTGCCGATTTCAATTTCACGATGCTGGGCTGCCTTGAGCTGCAGCTGTGCCTCTTCGAGGCGTTCCATCAGATGGTTGAAGACACCTGCCAACTCCCCGATCTCATCGTGGCTCACAACTCGTGCACGGATTCCATAAGACTCCGGCCCGGTGATTCTTAGCATGGTGCGGTTAAGAACACCCAGCGGACGCAAGACGATATGGGTGGCCCAGGCTGCCCCGAACAGAGCCGAGAGGATGATGGCGGTCAGAAACAGGGCGGGGAACCATACCAGGCGGGTCTGCAAGCTGTCAAACAACCCCCCTTCCTGGGTCAGGCGCAGCCGATAACTGCTGCCGGAAACCAATCCGGGGAATTGTTTTTCAAGACTGATTCCCTCTGCTGTCGATTGTGGCTGAATCGTGGCAGAAAGTTTTGTGGCTTCCTGCCGGGCATCATCCTCAACCAGAACCAGTTTGTCATTCAGGACTTGTTCAATTCCTGGAAAAAGCGAGGTCTCAACCGCGACACCGATAAAGAGCATCCCAGGATCCGGTGTGCTTTTTAATTGCACACTCTGAGCCAGGTAGATGGCCCCATTCACCTTCATGAATCCTGAATACCCCATCCGCCCGGAATGCATCGCATACCATTCCTGCAGATGAAGCTTCAATCGGGATTGCTCTTCGGTTGCGCCACGGATGGCAATCGGATGGACCACCCCTTTTTCAATCTGAACAATGAAATCGATCCGGCTGATTGTTTCAAACCATTTTTCGAATTGGATTTCCTTCTCAAAATCGAGCAAGCTGGAAGAGCCAGGGTTCATCGATGCCTGAACATAGGCTCCAACTTTATCCAGGCTGCTGAGGCGGTTCCTGATAATCGCATCCACCTCATAGAGATCATCCTCGAGTGACCGGATCTGGATTTCTTCGATCATAGCCAGGCAACGGACGATGAAAAACGCACAAAAAACAAAAGATATTGATGAAGCCAGAAGGATAATGGCCAGGAATTTCTGCCTTAATCTGATTTTTGCGACAAATCTCATGGTTTTTATAAATAACGCTTTCCTGGCACCGGAGGTGACTCAGGCTATTCCCTTTATATGAAAAATTCCGGGAGTCTGTTTCAGACTCTGACTGTGTACACCCAGGCTGGGGGCACATTGGCGAAAATCGGCCTTCTGGACCAGTGGTGCTCAGACAGGTGCCGATCAACAATCTGGCTGATATTTTTCATTCTTTCCCGATCACTCTGCTTCCCGAGATGCTGCCGGATCTCACGAATCCAGATGTACTCAAAAAAGGTGTGGCTTCCCTCAGGACTGAGGGATCCAATAAATCCTTTGACTAATTCGGAAACCAGTGGCGAGGGGAAGTTGTTCAATGGGAGGCCGGAAACGATAAAATCAAACCGGCCTTCCTCGAAAAGTTCTCTGACATCCTTCTGTACCAATCGGATCTGGTGTCGTCTGCTGCACCAGAACATATCCTGATTCAGTTGGTTTGTCAGGTGATCTGCAAAACTGGGGTTGATTTCACACAGGGTCAACTCATCCTCGGGCTGCAGCTCACGGATGAGCGCATTCGTGACCGCTCCGGTCCCCGGGCCAGCCTCAAGGATTCGTCGAGGCCCCTGAATATCCCGGATAGGAGCGGCCAGCCCCCGGGCAAGGTGTCTGCCACTCGGAAGAATGGCTCCTGTAGTTGTAAATGTCTGAAAAAATTCGCGTATAAAAAGGGTTTTGCTGGAATCCATTGTTTTATTCTGGTGGTTCCCCTGCCGAAATGGCAGTTTTTTTTGTCACCCCTCGAAGCAGAACCAGAGCGCTCTGCTTTCCATTTGAACCGACCTCGACTGGCGGCCCCACACAGGATGGGCATCCTTTTTCACAGTGACAGTCCTCGATCATCCCCAGAACCGAGGACCAGATGGAGTCCCGCAGTTCGAAAATTTTTCGGGAGATCCCGATCCCCCCAGGATAATAATCATAGAGGTAGATCGTGGCCTTCTGAACAAAAGGGGACTTGACCATCGGCACGCTGCGTATATCCCGTGGGTCGCACATGACATGCAGCGGAGCAGCCGATCCGAGCGCGCTCGAAAGGGCACGGATGGCCCCGCCGATATTCAGGCCCCGTGAAGCCAGGTGGCCCTCCATCCAATCTTCGAATGAAATCCAGTAGGCTTCGGTTTGGAGTTCCTGCTCGGGAAGGTGAACCTCACCGAAACCGACATTTTCATGGGTTTCAAAACGAATTTTTTTGTACTTGGTGACCAGTGTCGTGACAGAGACCTCTCCCCAGGTGTGTGTTGCAATCCGGTCAAATCGGACCTCCGGCTCCGGGCTGTCTCCATGGAGATAGATGACATTGTCCACATCACGGCCGGGGGTGTTGAGCACAACATCTTTTCGATGCTCCAGGTGCTCGATAATATCATTTTTATCAGGCGCTGCTTCAGAGCGCTCTTCATCGGAACTCCCTTCCTGATTCAGGGGAACCCCAATCTCCATGTTGGAGGACAGGACTCGGATATCGCGCTTCGTGACTGCATCGGTGTAATAATCCAGTTCGGCCAGCCGGGCATAGGCTTTGCGCCCTTCCCAATCGAGTCTTTCAATCAGATATGGGCGAGTCTGATGAAGGTAGACAGCCTCCTCATGAATCATCTCAGGGGCGCTGGCATAATCGATTTCCCCAAGGACATTGTTATTCCGATCCATGTCGAGAATCACAAAGTTGCAGGGGTCAGCAGTCCTCAGAGACACCTCTTCGGCAGGGTAACGGTCCGAAGTGTAGTAGTAACGGCCGCCTTTCTGCCGGAGGATTCGTTCCCCATCCAGATAATCCAGCAGGGGTTGGATCTCCAGTGTTCCGAACTTTTCATCCTTGGAAAAAGGAAGCTCAAATGCTCCACATTTCAAATGTGCAGTGAGGATAAAAAGGTTGTCCGGATTGATGATCCCATGCTCGGGGGATGCTGAAAAAAAGTATCCAGGGTGGCTGGCGAGATACTGATCGATGGCCGAACTGTTCATGACAATGACGATCAGGGAAGTGGTGGCTCTTCTGCCGGCACGGCCCCCCTGCTGCCAGGTGCTGGAAACAGTGCCGGGATACCCGGCCAGCACGGCGGCTTCGAGCTGGCCGATATCGATGCCCAGCTCGAGGGCATTGGTGCTGACGACTCCCCGAATTGTCCCGCTCTTGACTCCCCTCTCGATTTCCCGGCGTTCAAGAGGGAGGTACCCCCCGCGGTATCCCTGAATAGCCGAAGCATCCTCCCGCAATCGTCGCATCATCCGCCGCAGATAGGTCGTAATGACCTCAACCCGTTTGCGGCTGCGGGCGAACACAATGGTCTGTGCGCCCTCAACAATCAGCCGTGCAGCTACACGGCTGGCAGCCTTGATCGACGAAGCACGAATCCCCAGCTCGGCATTGACCACCGGCGGGTTATAGAAGAGTACATGACGCTCCCCGGATGGTGCCCCGGATTTGTCAACCAGAGTGAATTGTTCGCCCACCAGTTCTTCGACCAGCTCTTTCGGGTTGGCGATTGTGGCCGAGCAGCAGATATACCTTGGCGAGACGTTGTAAAAATCACAGATGCGTTTCAGCCTGCGCAGCACATTGGCCATGTGGCTTCCGAAAATGCCCCGGTACTGGTGAACTTCATCGATCACAATCGTTTCAAGATTTTCGAAGAGTTTGATCCAGTTGGTATGGTGCGGAAGAATCCCACTGTGGAGCATGTCCGGATTTGTCACCACGATGTGGCCGCTGTTGCGGATGGCACGGCGCGCATTGGGTGGAGTGTCCCCATCGAATGTAAAGACCTTGATATCCCGCTCCAGCTTTTCCGAATAGGAATGCAGCTCCAGCATCTGATCCTGAGAAAGAGCCTTGGTGGGAAAAATATAGAGCGCGCGGGCTTCAGGATTCAGGTAAAGCCTCTGCAGCACAGGAATGTTGTAACAGAGGGTTTTCCCGCTGGCTGTGGGAGTCACCACCACCACATGTTTCCCGTCAAGGCTCTGGCAGATCGCTTCGGATTGATGGGAGTAAAGCTGCTCGATGCCTCGATTCCTCAGGATCTCCATCATTGACGGATCAAGCCTCTCGGGCCAGGGGCCATACAATGGCGGCCGTGGAGGGAGCACTTGCCAGTGGACAATGTTTTTGCCAAGTTTCCCCGGATCCCTGAAAAGGCTGAGAAGCTTGTCGATGGCGGATTGCCTGGTTTCCCTGAGCTCCGGGTGGAGAGGATCTTTTTGCAGGTCCATTTCGTGTCTCAATGTGGAATCCCCAGTGAATGCATCCTCCGGTGAATCGCCTGGATGGCTTCCCGGAAAGGTTCTTCGAGGAATGCCAGGTGATCTTCCCGGCCATGATGATGCGTGACCGACCCCTTCTGCCATTGAGGGGAACGGGTATGTATAAAGTCAATGCACCCCTGAATCAACGTCAGCATATAATTGGCCGTATCCCTGCTGAACATCCACCAGTCCTCACCCACTGCGATATAGACCGGAGAGGTATGGGCCATGATCCCTCGCTTCCAGGAATCATGATGCGGAACCGCTTCATATCCCGGACCGGAGCAGCGGGCCGCCAGCCAGGAATGGCGGTCAATGGTGACACGGGACTTCAGGTGCATTTCATGTGTTCCTGCGGATTCTTCCAGGCGATCGACCACCTCGCCATTCCTGATCAGTTCAATGCAGTGGAATGGCAGGCAGCTTCTGGCCAGAATTTCAACCTCAACTGTCCCACCGCCTCCTGGCAAACGGAGAGTGGAACCCATGGCCTGGCCCTCAACCTGAAACCACAGGAGCGGACCACCACTGATGAAGGTATTGCCTGTTTTCAGATTCCTGCACCATGAGTCATAGGAAAATTCCTGATCAGCCGGAATATGAACATAGGTCCGGTACAGACCGATCGGAACTCCAGAGCACATCTTGTCGGTTCCTCCAACCAGCGGAAGTCGATAACCGCAATTCAGGTAACGATAGTATTCCTTGTGGATATATTCGCTGTGGATCAGGAATTCGACAGCATCCGCCCTTCCGGTTGCGATCAGGGCTGCCGGCTCCCCATTAGGGGTCGGTATATGGGGGATGATGACTGTTCCGCCTTGTTTGTGGCAATCATCCGCCCAGCGGGACAGTGTGGCTTCGAGATTCCCTCCCAGGTCGGCCTCATCAGGCCCACCGGAACACCATGGCATGATCGGCTTTTTCACCCCGAGGAGGGTCAAATGCCCCAGAAGATGCTGGCGGTTTTCCTGGGTGGCATAAACTATGGTTTCTCCATCGCGTGAGACCGATGGCTCCCCGGTGAATTCTTCAGTGCTTGTAAAAAGATGCCCCCACTGTGATTGCAGCAGGTTGACCACATGGACTCCTTCTGCTGAAGCCTCAAGATGCGCCCCCTGAGTCGAAATGAAATGGACATGCGTGTCTCCGGAAAAATACCGGTCTTTGCGCATATCCGCGAGCCGTTTCAGCCGGAGCGTCAATTCCTGCTGGCCGGGTGCGATCTGGACCTGGGTCCGCAAAGGTTCATATTCATAACCTCTCGCCACATCCACCAGGACCTCTCCGCGGGGAAGCCAGCCCTGGCATTCTCCCTGAATGTAGGCATAGGTGATCTGTCCCAGACGGACATCCCCACCGATATCGATATGCCAGGTTCCATTGTTCGAGTTCACATGCGGGTGGTGGCCATGCGGCTGGTATGGGATGCCTTCGGGAGAGCGAAAATGAATTCGGCAGGGGATCGGCTTTCCGGTGTGGTCATCGACCACTGTTGTGTGAACCCAGTTCCTGCCTGGATCCACCAGTTCGATCTTGACACGGTCTTCGGAAATGGCGGTTCCCCTGGCCTCAACCTCACCCCAGGAAACAACCCCGAGTTCTTCTCCGCCATGTTTGACAGTCACCCTGGCTGAAGGGTTGGCTGCGATTTCAACATAGGAGGGATGAATGGTGTGATTCATCTCCTGCCCCCAGCCTCGATGGAAATCCTCGATGAATTCATCCGGGGTTTTGCGGGGCAGGGAATAGGGGTAAGTGGCCACCCCGCGGTCGACCTCGATATCCAGATCTCCTTGCCGTTGCTGGTCTTCCGGACGAAGCAGGCTGACCTTGACCGGCCGTCTTGCAGAACGTGTCAAAGGATCCTCATTCAGAAATCCCAGCGTAACTCCTGCGATATAAAAACGTGGTCCTTTGGGAACAATCGTGATCTTTTTCAGCTCTTTATCCGGGTTCGGGTTAATCCAATACCAGAGGTAGAAAAATTGTGCCCAGGGATGTATTGTTTCCAACTGCCGTACACCCGCTTCGCTCCATTTTCCCTCATAACGAGGGTGGAGGCCCTCCTGGACTTCCGGTCTGGCCAGCAATGGCCAGTGTCCCCAGGGAATCGGGATGCTCCCGATTTCGAACCTCTCCCGAATGGCAACCTCCTCCGTCTCTCCATCCTCGAATGCAAACACATACGACGCACAGGTTTCACCGATCGGGGTCCCTCCCTGGTGGAAGTTGGAGTCAATCAACCGATGCGCAAAGGTGACTGTCCGGACTTTCATTCCGACAGTGAGCTCGGCCGGGTCCATCCGGATGGACTGGCCGAATCCAGCCATCTTTCCTTTGCCATCGCCTATCTGGAAAGGAAGGCCATGATAGAGCTGATCGCCGGTCGGAAATTCCCGTTCGTCTTCGGCCGCCCTGTTGTCGATATTGGCATACAGTGCGATGGAAAGGGGCTGGTAATCTTTCATGGGATCTCCTTCCTGGCCTTGAACCAATCGAGGAATGAACTCGAGGATGACAGGAGTTTAGAGAGGGATCCCGAGCTTCTCAATGGTGCAGGCTTTATTGACAACAGTGGCAGATTCAGGGATATCTCAGCCTCTCTTATAGTTTCTTTTCTCAGTTCAGGAGGATGATCGGGTGGCCTGTTGAGGCCCTTTCAGGTCGCTTGCATTGAACAGAAGTTATAAGATTGCTATCTTTTGCCGATCATTTATTGATGGAAGACTGTCTCTCCTCTCATTTCCGGGCTTGAGAGGAAGAGTTTTTGTGGGAAAGAAAGGGATTTGTATCCATGCCGATTCTTGTGCACAAGTATGGCGGAACTTCGATGGGGAACATCGAAAGGATCCTTTCGAATGCCAGAAGGATTGCCGCCGATATCCAGAAAGGATACCAGGTTGCCGTTGTGGTCAGCGCCATGTCGGGTGAAACCAACAGGCTGCTGGCGCTCGCCGATGAAATCGATCCCCACAGCTCCGGGCGTGAACGGGACATGCTGGCTTCCGCAGGAGAACAGGTCAGCATCGCTCTGATGGCGATGGCTCTTCATAAGGTTGGAGTCGAGGCTGTCTCGTTTACAGCCCTGCAGGCCGGAATTCACAGCGACCCTTTCCATACACGCGCCAAAATAACATCCATCGACACCAGCCGTTTGCGTGAAGTGCTCGACAGGGGCGGTGTTCCGGTCGTTGCTGGCTTTCAGGGAGTGACGGATAACATGGAAATTACCACGCTGGGGCGTGGAGCTTCCGATACCAGCGCTGCGGCCCTGGCAGCCGCGCTGGGTGCTGAAAGATGCGATATTTACACGGATGTCGATGGAGTCTATGCCGCCGATCCGAGAATTGTTCGCGGCGCAAAGAAAATTGAACGGATTTCATTCGATGAAATGCTGGAGATGGCCGGTGCCGGCTCGAAAGTTCTCCAGACCCGCTCTGTCGTGTTCGCAAAAAAATATCGGGTGCCTTTGCAGGTTCTCACCAGTTTTGAAGACAAACCCGGGACCATGATCTCGGAGGAGGTTAAGGAAATGGAAGATATTCTAGTGACCGGAATCTGCTCGGATAAAACCGAGGCGCGGATTACCCTCTGGGGAATCCCCGACCAGCCCGGAATCGCCGCCCAGATTTTTGAAGGACTCAGCAATCAGGGAATTTCTGTGGATATGATTATCCAGAGCAAAGGCCAGGATGGCCTCGCCAATATGTCTTTCACTGTCACCAAACCCGACCTGAGTGATGCGGTGCGCGTGACAGAAAAACTCATTGACACCCTGAAGGCCCGCCAGATGGGAGTTGATGAAAAGATCGCCAAAGTCACTATAGTTGGTGTAGGCATGAAAGCCCATGGGGGGGTGGCTGCCCGCATGTTCCGCTGCCTGGCAGATAAAGGAATCAACATCTACATGATCAGCACCTCAGAAATCCGGATTTCCGTCGTGATCGATGAGGATTATACAGAACTGGCAGTCCGATCCCTGGCGAAAGAATTTGATCTGGTCGATGAGTCTGTAGAGGAAAAAGGTGCCTGATCAAAAAACTCGGTGCAGCCTGGCTCAACGAAGCCAGACCGCGCTCCTGGTTGTCGATTTTCAGGAAAAGTTCAGGCCGGTCATTGCGAATTTCGAGGGGATCCTCGAGAAACTGATACTCGCGACCCGCTCAGCTGGTATACTGAAGGTACCGATCATGGTGACAGAGCAGTATCCGAAGGGGTTAGGCCCGACAGTTGAGGAATTGCAACCCTTTCTGGCAGGAGTCGAGCGGATTGCGAAAACAGATTTCAGCTGCTTCAAAGAGGGAAGGTTCCTCGAAGAACTGCGGAAAGTTCAGGTTAATACTTTGATTCTGGGGGGAGTCGAGGCTCATGTCTGTGTCGCACAGACTGCGCTTCATGCGGTGAGTGAGGGATATCAAGTTCATGTTCTCGAGGATGCTGTTGGCTCGAGAAACCCGGAGCATGCCGGCATTGCCTTGAAGCGGCTTCGGGAGGCAGGGGTGGTCATTTCCTGTACAGAAATGGCGGTTTTCGAACTGTTGGGATGTGCTGGAACTCTGGAATTCAAGGAAGTCCAGAAGCTCATCAAAACTTGAGAAGACTGTCGAGGAGAAAGGGCCATGCAACGGTTCCTGGCGACCTGTATTATCGGGCTGGTAGCACTGGGCAGCAGCTTTAACCTGGATGCAGCCTCCCAACCACTGACATCTCCATCCAGCCCATCGGCTGGACTGGCTCCCCAAGGTTCGTCTGTCGCGATTCTGGACCTTTTCAATCTGTCCAATGATGATCAGTATGACCATTGGGAGTCCTTGTGGGGGCGTGGATTACGCAGAGTGGTCTTTGCCAGAAAAACCCTGCGGCTGATCGAATTCCCCAGGATTCACGCAGCGCTTCAGGAGCTCAAAGTCGACACCTATTTTATTTCACCGGACCAGGTTCCACCGATCGCTAAAAAACTCGGCGCCGACTTTGTGGTTCTTGGATCGTTTAATGTCTCGCAAGGGGTCATTGCTGCTTCACTGAAGGTGGTCGATGGCAAAACCGGGCGGCTGCTCAAAGATGAAACGCGCTTCGGATCGACTGAAAAACCGAATGACTTTACTGAGGACCTGAATTCCACACTGCTGAAAATCCTTCTGGGAGAGCAGCCGGCTGCAGAAAAAGCCCCTGCTTCCCCAGCCACTAATGAAGTTATATCGGCTGCGCCCGCAGCACCCGCTGTGCCAGCGCCAACACCAGTTCCGGCTCCCCCTGTTCAGGGAGTTCCCGCTCCGGCCCCACCACTGGAGCCGGGTGAGATTCCCATCCAGGAAGGCCCGATCGAGGATCTCTCAGCCCCCCCCTCACCGAGTGCTTTTTCAACAGGCCAGCCTGCTCCATCTGCGCCTCCTGCCATTCAATATTCACAACCTGCAGCAGGCCAGCAGCCACTCACTGTGGTCAGTCCGATCGAATCGGAAATCCCCTCACTCCCACGTTCCCAGCAGGCAGGTCCGGCTGCTTCGCCACAATCTCCATTCCAGCCGATGCCGGTATTGCCGGCTCCCCCACCACCGAGGACCAGTTTTGGCCCGCCCCAGCAGTCATTCTCCCAGGTCCCCATGAGTGGAGCCAGCCAGATGCCACCCTCAGGCCAGATGTACCGTCCACCTGCTGCGGGAATGCCTCCTCCCCAGCCTCAGATGCCCATGCAACCCGCTCCGGTCGAGCAGGAAAGTGCATTCCGCAGGTTTACAAACTGGATCACTCGTCCTTTCCGTCCGGCCGAGCAAGTCCAGCAACCTCCTTCTGCGGCAGTTCCTTACAGCCAGCCAATGCAGCAACAAGCGATGCAGCCCCAGCCACAGATGCCCATGCAGCCTGCTCCCACTCCCCCACCGCAAGGGAATGCGGTGACACGCTTTTTCGGGCGTGTGTTCGGCCGGGATCAGAGCCGGTAGCGTTTCAGGACCTCGAGGAATCTTTCGGGATTGGCCGGGCTTAACAGCAGGCAGTAACCTTTCTTTGTCGGAAGATGGACTACTTTCTTCTGATCTGTCAGATAGAGCAGGGCTTTTTCCTTGTTCCTGAGGCGAAACCATCCAGACTGGTAACCGGGGAAACTGGAGCCACAGGTTTTCCATCTGGGCTTGAATTCTTTATCAACCGAAAGATCGATAATTCTTCCCCGTTCTATCTCCAGGGTTGCTAAAGGAATCAACCGGCCGAAAAAATCTCCTTTCAACCTCAACCCTTCTGAGCTGATTTCAAAAATGGCGGATCTGGCTGAACGGAACACCACCGATAAAACTCCCGCCAGGAGCAGCATGCTCGCAATCACGATACCGATCGCAAGTGGATCCATGACTTTTTTTCCATCCACAATGAAAAGTGAAATCAATATGGTGAAAGGAATCAGGATCGCTATGCCGCCAATGATCAGCAGCCATCGAGCCGAAGCGGGAACGATGCGGAAATCATCACTCATGACACATCTCCTTTATCCAGGTCGCCATCAGGCAGATCCATCCGTGCGTTTCTGTTCCTCCTCAGGACAGCCTCCCTCAGAAGGAACTCGATCTGGCTGTTGACACTCCGGAATTCCTGGTCAGCCCAACGGTTCAATTCATCCCACAACTCAGGACTGATCCGCAAGAGAAACTTCTTCTTCATCGCCTCGTGATTGGTCACTGATACAGGGTTCCCGTATTAATGACCGGGTGAGCCTCTCTCTCACCGCACAGGACTACGAGCAGGTTGCTCACCATCGAAGCCTTGCGTTCTTCATCGAGTTCGACGACATGCTGCTGGCTGAGCCGGTCCAATGCCATCTGCACCATCCCGACTGCTCCATCCACAATTTTTGTTCTTGCGGCAACAATCGCCGATGCCTGCTGGCGCTTGAGCATGGCTTCAGCAATCTCGGGGGCATACGCCAGATGCGAGAGGCGGGCCTCCAGGACATTGACCCCCGCGATCTTCAAACGGTCCTGCAGCTCCTTTACCAGAGCCTCGGACACCTGGTCGATATCACCACGCAATGATATTGCGGAAACTGTAGCTTCTTCCCAGGAGTCATAAGGATATGAACTTGCCAGATGCCGGAGGGCTGTTTCGCTCTGTGTTTCCACATAGAGGGCATAGTCATCCACCTCCAGGATTGCCGCGAAGGTGTCCGATACCTGCCAGACCACCACCGCCGCGATCTCGATCGGGTTTCCCGCATGGTCATTCACCTTGAGTTTCTGTCCATTGAGTGTGCGAAAGCGCATCGATACCTTCTTTTTGATCAGCAGTGGATTCGCCCACCAGAATCCATTCTGCTTGACCGATCCCTTGTATTTGCCGAATAACAGAAGCACCGCAGCTTCATTCGGTTGCAGCACCAGAAACCCAATCGACAGGAATATCCCGAGCATGAATGTGAATACCGAAAGGATCACCAGCCAAATCCCCGGTGTGTCCGGTTCGGGTCCATCAATGATTCTGATGCCCGAAATAAACAGATAAACCGCACCGATCAGCATGGCAATTACGACCGTCAGGAAAAACCACCCGGACAGAGGCTGAACTTCTTTCTCTTGTGACATTGAAGACCTCCTATCAGAAAGATAGTGTCATGATATCATATTGATGTCAGGCGTCAAGGAGATCTTTTTTTCCTGTTTTTCTTCTCGAATGGGGTCGACTGAGGTTAAGGAAGGGAACTCAAAGCCCCTTCTGCGCCAGGGAATGGGTAATCTGAGCGATGGCCTGGAGATGATCCAGGGGCTTGAAAATGTTGGCTCCCAGATGCAGTCCGATCAACTCGAAATGGTCCCCGGGCAGGGATCCGAGACATTCCCCCCAATGAGCCGATTGTTCTGTCACCTGGCCATCATTCGCCCCACGGGCCAATTTGAGGATCAGCCAGAAAGGCCACAGGATCGGGCAGGCACGAATGAATCCGCAGTGGGCCGAGAATGATTGATACAGGACATCATCACGGTCCATGATCGACTGATTGAAAGCGAGGATTTCTTTCTCCGAAAGATTCGGTATGGCTGGCAGGTGTGAACTCAGGATTCGCTTGAGAACCGGAATCTGCATGAACAGATCCGCCAGCAGAGAGCCATGATGAGGAGTGGCCAGAGTGGACAGGCTGGCGATCCGCTTTTCCGGATCCAGACGCGATGTGAGGTATCTCCCATCCAATCCACCCATGGAATGCCCGATCAGATTGATTCGAGTCTGGCTTAACAGTGGGTGTTGCTCGATGAAGGCCCGGACCTGCCGAGCTCGAAATTCAATAGTATGAACCGGGTGCACTGCCAGAGTGAAAACTGAATTTCCAGCCCGTTCAAGAAATGGGACCACCTGCCGGAAATAGGAAAACTTCCAGGGACCGATGGAATGTTCACTGAATCCGAACAATCCATGCAGCAGGAGAAATGGATAGCGGCATTGGGCGGCTGCTTTTGTCAAACTTCCTCGGTCGGGATCAGCTCCCTGGCACGCTGGACAATCAGCTTCAGATCAAAAGGTTTTTCGAGGTAAAAATAAGCCCCTTTGTCATAAGACAAAACCTGATCCAGGCGGGACCCTTTGCCGGATATGATAATGACAGGAATCTCCTGTGTGTCGGGGCTGGCCGCCAGGGCATCCAATGCTTCATGGCCATCCTTTTCCGGCATGACAAGGTCCATGACAATCAACTGAGGGCGGTGCTGCTGAGCCAGCTCAAGCCCTTCACGGCCATTGACCGCAGTCAGAACTCGAAAGTTCTGTGCTTCGAGATACCCGGTCAGCATGACACGAGTCTGTTCGGAGTCATCCACAACCAGAATGGTCGGGCGTTCAGTGGCAGGCGCCACGGCAAGAATATCCTTTCCCCGGATCCGGATTAAATAAATCCTTTGAGCAGTATGAAGCTAAACAATATCCAGGCTTTCTGTCAAGGAATCAGGTCCGAGTGAACTTTGCATGCTCTATGGACGGCCTGGTCGAGTTTTTCATCCAGCCAGCAGTGCACCTGAAATATCCAGCCACATATCGATTCACGGATCGGCTCCGGTCGGCGGACATAAGCCACAATCTTACAGCCGACTGCTGCCAGAAAAAGCGGATGGACCAGTTCTAATGGGATTGAAAAGTCATTGAAATACTGACGGAGATAAGGGCAAATCGGCTCAAGGAAGCGTTTGTCTGAAAGGACATTCATCCTCAGTTCGGAAAGGTGCAGTTTTTTTTCAATGCTCTGCCCGAGGTACAGGCCGGAGCTGACCATGAAATGGAAAAGGTCGCACCCGGGTGGAAGCTCCGGATCCACCGGGGACCAGTCGAAAGCACCGATGGAATCCCCCTGAACCACAAGGTTGGTGGGGGTAAAGTCGCCATGGGGGATCAAATCCTGCAACAGGCTTTTCGATGTGGAAGATTGTGCGCCGCGGATTGCCTCCAGGACCTCATTCCAGTGGGGTGAAAGATCCCGGAGGAAATCATCTGCTTCTTCGAGCGGGCGGATGACCCTGCGCTGCCACCAGTCTTCATCGAGTGTTCGAGTGTGGCGCGGCTCATCTCGAGAAAACAGGATGTACCAGTCCAGAGCCAGCCCGCAGTGATCTTTCCAGGTCCGCCAGGGATCTTTTTGGCCATGTTCACGAAGGAGGCGTGAGACCTTCTCACCAGGCAATGCTGTTTCAAGGCTGACAGAACCGGTCTCACGCTCATCGAATGCAATGGGCCGTGGAAGAGAATACTCCAGCTCAGGAGGAATCCGCTGATGCAGGACTTTCAACCGCTCATATTCCTGGCGGAGTGTCTGATTGCCTTCGGGTGAACGGGCCGCTTTTGCGACCCAGAGCGGCATGGAGCTGCCAGGGCCAAGGATTTCAAAAATCGCCTTCCCTCCGGAAGAGAGATCACCACCAACCCGTTTGAAGAATGACAATCTGCCGGTATCGATCCCCCTCTGACGGGCATCTTCCGACAGGGCGTTCCTGATCCATGCGAACATTTCAGTGGGCTCCCTTGCGTGCGGTTATCAGGAGGTGTGGCGCGAGGAACCTGGATGAAAAACCCACCACCGAAGCCGGAGCGGCTTCGACCAGTTTCTGGACAAGCTTCGACCTCCAGCTGAGGCCATTCGGTTTCTCCGAAAAAAGGACATTCGAGAAACGCTGGAGCGGTATCCCATCACCCAGAGGCCAGTAGTTGACCGGGCGGCTGTAAGTGGGCATGACACCATAAAAATCGATTTCAGAAAAACCGGCCTGCTTCAGCAGGCTCCGGTATCCGATCGGGCTGTATGTGTAGGTTCTGTAAGGGTGTCCGCTGATCAGATGGGTCGCCAGATGAGCGAGAGGGCGGGGAAGAAGCGATGTGTAACTCAGATAATTGTGATCCATCGCCCCCAGCCAGTAGCTGATGGCAAAACGATTCTCGATTCCGATGTACAGATGCCCGCCTGGTTTGAGCAGCTGAAAGACCTGGCGCAGCAGATCGAGCTGGACCGATCGTGTGTTCAGGGAAAGGTCCGACCAGCCCAGCCATTCGAGGACTCCATTCATCGTGGCCAGATCGAACCGGTTCGGAGAAAGAGGCGGTGAGGCCAGGTTCCCATGGATCGCACAGACATTCGAGATTGCATCCTGCTGAATCCGGAACTGGATGAAGCGGGCTCTCTCCAGCACCGATTCAAGGGCAATGACCTCACGGCACAAACTTGCCAGCGCCACCGATAAGGAGCCCCAGCCTGCTCCGATATCAAGGATCCGCCACTCTGGCTGCAATGGGAAAAGAAAGCGCCAGTCAGCCCGGAAGAAATCCCGGATATATCGTGCGCGAGAAGGGGCTTTGACTGCCACAATGGTCTCGACTGCCTTGCGCCAGCCCTCACTTTGCGCGATATGGTTGATCTTTTCCATCTCCTGCCGGTCAAATTCTTCTCCCCAGTAGATTTCCGGATCGGAAAAACTCGGTATCCCCTGAAGTATCGGGTAAAAAGAACTGCAATGGGTGCATTGGAACGAATTCCATGCGGATATTAAAACGAGGGAGCCTCGGCACTTTGGACAAACAAGGATCTCATCCAGGAGGGAGCATGCGGAAATCCTCTCAGCTGTCACAGCAAACCAGGGGAAGGAGTGTCGATAATCATGATTCTTCAGGTTGTGTTCTTCAGGTTTCTGTTACTCTCCGAGGCGGTAATTCGGAGCTTCCTTGGTTACTATGATATCATGCGGGTGGCTTTCGCGAAGCGAAGCTTCGGTGATTTTCACAAACCGCGCTTTCTTCTGAAGATCGTCAATGTCCCGCGCCCCGGCATACCCCATTCCAGCCCGAAGCCCGCCTACCAGCTGGAAGATATAGTTGCTCAGTGAACCTTTGTATGGCACACGCCCTTCAACTCCCTCAGGCACCAGTTTTCCAACCGCCACTCCAGACTGGAAATAGCGTTCTTTTCCGCCTTTCTCCATCGCTCCGAGTGAACCCATCCCTCGATATTCTTTGAAGGTCCGTCCTTCGTAATAGATGGTCTCGCCCGGGGCTTCCTCAGTGGCGGCAAAAAGGGATCCGATCATGACCGCCGAAGCACCGGCTGCAATCGCTTTGGTGATGTCACCGCTGTATTTGATGCCACCATCCGCCACGACAGGAATCGAAAACTGGTGTGCGACCCTGGCCGCTTCCTGTATCGCTGTGATCTGTGGAACACCGGCCCCGGAAACCACCCGGGTGGTGCAGATCGACCCGGGTCCAATCCCGATTTTGATAATATCCGTTCCGGCATCGATTAACGCCCTGGCGCCATCTTCGGTAGCGATGTTGCCAGCCATCAGGCATACATTCGGATAATGGTTTTTCAGGTATCGGACTGTATCGAGGATGATCTTCGAGTGGCCATGAGCGCTGTCCACCACCAGGAGATCGACTCCCGCTTTGACCAGCTCCTCTGCGCGCTCATACGAATCCTCTCCACCACCGATTGCAGCGGATGCAAGCAGCCTGCCTGCCTGATCTTTGGCTGCGCTGGGGAAACGGCGTTTCTTTTCAATATCTTTGATCGTGATCAGGCCCCGGAGTTCCCCTTTTTCATTGACGATCGGCAGCTTTTCGATCCGATGCCGGCCGAGAATCGCCTGGGCTTCTTCAAGTGAGGTCCCCTCACGCCCGGTCACAAGATTCCTGCTGGTCATGACATTGGCGATCGGCTGGTCGAAATTCGTTTCAAACCGCAGGTCACGATTGGTGAGGATCCCGACCAGCTTTCCTTCGGAGTTGGTAATCGGGACACCCGAGATTTTGTAATGAGCGGTCAGATCGACAGCCGCACGCACAGGGTCATCGGGTGAAAGGGTGATCGGATTGGAGATCATTCCACTTTCCGAGCGCTTGACCTGGTCAACCTGGCGGGCTTGTTCGCTGATTGCCATATTTTTATGAATGACACCGATTCCCCCTTCCTGGGCCAGGGAAATTGCCAGGCGTGATTCGGTGACAGTATCCATTGCAGCGGACAGGATCGGGATGTTCAACCGGATTCGAGGCGACAGGCACACAGAGGTGTCCACATCCGAGGGCAGAACTTCGGAATAACCGGGTATGATCAGAACATCATCAAAAGTTAATCCCTCCGTCAAACGGGATTCTTCAGGCATCGTGTTTCGTTCATCTCCTTGGAACAACTTATTTTTATCATACGCCATATCCGAGTGAAGAAAATATCCCCTGCCGGGGAAGCCAGGCTGGCAGCCGGTTCAATCCTCAAGCAAACGGATCAGGATGTGGAGAGTTTGTTCCGGACAATTTCGAGCAGGCTGGATGGCAGAAATGGTTTCTGAATGAAGCCGGCCAGGCCTTTGCCGGTAAATCGAGCCGTCGCTTCCTGCTCGGTGTATCCACTGGTCAAAATGACATGCACATCGGGGTTGATCAGTCGCAGTTCCCGGAATGCTTCTTCACCATCCATGTGGGGCATGGTCATATCCAGAAGAACGAGATCAATGGTTTCCTTCTGAGCCTCATAAGCCTTCACACCTTCCCGGCCGTCATTTGCAGTCAGAACCTTGAAACCATGGCTCTCGAGGATTCGCTTGCTGATATAGCGGACAGATTCTTCATCATCCACAATCAGGATGGTTCCGGTCCCCACCCAATCCTTCCGAGTCGATTCCACATGGTTTTCCTGGGTGTCCTCCTGGGAGTCACAACAGGGAAGGAGGATTTTAAAGGTCGTTCCACGCCCCGCTTCGCTGTAGACTTTTACTGTTCCTTTGTGCCCGCGCACAATCCCAAGTACAGCCGCCAGCCCCAGCCCACGCCCCGTGAATTTGGTTGTGAAAAACGGATCGAAGATCCTGGCGCGGGTTTCTTCATCCATCCCGCATCCGGTGTCCGAAACTTCCAGGAAAACATAATAACCACCCCGCAAATCGTCTTTCAGGTAGGTTGATTCAAGGTAAGTGCTGTCCGTTTCGATCAGGCCAGTCGTGATGGTGATCACTCCGCTCTTGTCACCGATGGCATCGGAGGCATTGGTGATCAGGTTCATAATAACCTGCCGGATTTGAGTCGCATCGCCTTCGATGGCAGGAAGGTTGTCGGCAAAGTTATAACGAAGAAACACCTTCTTGGAGATCGACACCTGGAGAAGGTGGGTCATTTCTTCGACCAGCTTCGAAAGATTGATTTTCTGGATGACGAAACGGCCCTTCCCGGAATATGCCAGCATCTGGCGGGCCAGCTCCGCTGCTCTCATGGCGGCCTTCTCGATGTGGTTGACACTCTCGCGGGCCGGGGACTCGGGTGGGAGCTCCATCAAAGCCAGGCTGGCATTCCCCAGCACCCCCATCAGCAGATTGTTGAAATCATGGGCGATGCCACCCGCGAGAACTCCAAGACTCTCGAGTTTCTGGGTGTGATGGACTTGCGCTTCGAGCTTGCTGCGGGCTTCTTCACTCCTCCGGCGTTCGATGATATTGGAGAACAGCGAGGCATAAACCGCCAGAAGTTCCTGGCGGGTGGGATCATAAGGTTTTCCACTGAGTGCCGTATCGTTGAAAAACACCCCCTGCCATTTCTGGCTGGAGGCCACCGGTGTCATGACAACCCAGCCGGAGCCGATCTGGTCCATTTCCCCATTATTCCAGGAGTAATGGCCCCCATCGATGTAATACCATTGATAGTTGCTCCCGGTTTCGATTTTGAGGGCTTCGAACCATTTTCTGTCGAACTGTTTTTTGTACGATTTCTCATCAATGGTATTTCCCTGAGCATCGGTCCCGTAAGTCCCGAACAATGTTTCATTTTCCATACGGTGGAAAGCCAGCCGTTCCATTCCCAGCCGTTCCCGTCCAAGTTCTACTGCCATCCGTGTGATGGTGTCCTCATCCGGGCAGTCGAGCAGCTCATCGGCGATTCCAACAATGCTTCTGAGACCATCAATCAGGACTTTCTGGTCCTTTTCGATCCGCATTCGATCGGTGATGTCATTCTGTATGCAGATAAAATGTGTCACCTGGTCCATATCGTTTCGGACAGGCGCGATGAAGATATCGCCCCAGATGGTCTGGCCATCTTTTCTGTTAATCGGTGAGACTGCTTCGGCTGCTGTTCCTTCAGTGAAAGCCCGGCGGATGATATCCAGCCCTTCCTGATGATCTCCATGCTCGTAGAGAAAATAGGGGGTTTTTCCCACCATATCCTCCAACTGGTATCCAGTGATCTTTGTAAATGCGGGATTGACAAACATGATCGGATTTTCTGGCACCGAGGCATCGGTGATCATGATCCCATTCAACGCGAATGATAGGGCGCGATCCCGGATTCGGATGCTGTCTTCACTCTTCCTGCGGTCAGTGATATCCATCAGAATTCCCAGGGATCCGATGACATTCTTTTTATCATCCAGGACCTGAACCGCCGAATCCGATATCCAGCGTTCTTCTCCATGCCTGGTTTTGATTCGGTAGTCGGCACGCCAGCAGCTGCCGATCTCTGTTCTCATCCGGTGCACGGCCTGCTCTCGTGTCAAACCCCTCATTTCAGCATGAAACACACGATCCAGGATCAATGTCTGAAAAACCTCGGGAGTGAACTCCTTCGAGGAGAAGCCTGTCAGATTCAGAATCCCATCCCCGAGGAAGTCATACGCCACTGTTCTGTGATTCAGATAATAGGGGACTGCATCGGCGCCCTCGATGGCGCTTCGATACAGCAGATCGGTCTTGCGTATCTCTTCCTCGGCTTGCCGTCGCAGCGTGATGTCCTGAAGAATTCCCAGGCTGGCAATGAAATGTCCCTGTTCGTTATGGATATCCACAGCCGCATCGGACACCCAGCAGATGCTCCCATTCTTATGCCTGAGGGCATATTCGGCGCGGAACTGAGGCTGGATTTCTGACTGCCCGGGAGCAGAGGCTGGGTTGTAACGGATTTCATCGGTCAGGATTTCTTCGAACAGTTCGAGGGTGAATTCCTCGGGGGTATAGCCGGTGATCCTCTCTATCCCTTTGCCCATGAAGCTGTACCGGCTGCTCAGGATTTCTCCCCGGGCATCGGTTTTATAATCCCGGTAGTAGGGAACTGCCCCTGCACCATCGATAGCGCTGCGATACAGTTCTTCACTGCGGGCGATGGCCTGCTCCGATTTTTTCCTTTCGGTGATGTCCTGCAGGATGCCCAGTGAGCCGATCGCATTCCCTTTGCCATCGAGCACCTGGACTGCCGAATTCGCCAGCCAGCGGATGTCCCCATCTGGCAGCTGTATCCGGTAGTCGGCATGCCATGGTATTTCATGGTGCTCCCGGACAGTTTCGATCGCATCGTCTGCATTCTTCCCATTCAATTCGCCAAGGGGATGAATTTCCAAAGTGATATCGGCCAGCTTCTGGTGGTCAAAACGGGAAGCAGGAATGCCGGTCAGCTTGTCGATTCCCTCACCTACAAACTCAAAATCTTTTTTTCCATACAATCCGAAGTACGGAACCGCGCCGGCAATCTCAATCGCCTTGCGATAGAGCCTTTCAGTCCGGGCGAGATCATCGAGGCTCTTTTTACGCTCCGCAATCGAGCCGGCCACCACCAGTGTGGATACATTGGAAATTGCAAGAAATGCCTGCAGGCGGAAGATGGCTTCGGATGCTGAATGAAAAATGGATGCAAAGGGGCCGAATCCATTCACTGTAAATATCACAGAGGAGATTCCAAATGCGGAGGTGGTCAATGCTGCCCCCCGGACACCAAAGCGAATGGCTGATATCAGCAGGACCGGCACAAAAGTGAATGGCAATGGTCCCAGGATGCGTGTCGACTCATATCGGTTTCCGAAAATCCCGAGAACCAGGAGCGAAAATACAGCCAAAAGTGCACATCCTTCCAGTATCCTCGCTCTGTTCATCGACCGGATTTCCCTGTAACCACCTGGGATCAGAGCCAGACAAACCGGAGTGAAAATCAGGATTCCCATTATATCCGCAGACCACCAGCAGGCCCACAACAGCCAGAAGGATTCCACTGGCTGGTTCAACCAGAGAGTCAGAGCACCCCATGTGGCGCATCCGGTGGATATTCCGAAACCGCCCAGTCCAAGGATATGGAAAATTTCACGCAGTGAGTTGAGTGTTACCGGTCTGCCGAGATATCGGACCGCCAGTTCGGAAAACAAATAGGCAAACCCAAGGTCACCTATAGAAAAAATAAACGAAATTGGAAAAGATTTGCCAATGAGCATATTCGCAACGACATTCCCGCAGAAAGATCCTGTCAGAATCCCGGCCCAATGGAGGCGTGGAATCACCATGAGCAGCCCGAACAGGATCCCGACCGGAGGCCAGAATGCGGAGATATTTTCCGGTTGGGTGAGAAAGATCAGCGAAATTCGGGAGCAGGCGAGATATCCAGCAAAAGACGAGATTACGACAAGGATGAATCGAAGAAATGGGTTCATCGTAGAAGCATGAATTCGCATGTTATTCCCTATCTGGTGTGTATTATCTACTTTCCTTGCAGAAATAGTAAATGGGGAATATCTTTCCTTCTTGCTTTTTTGATCAAAATCTCTGATTTCATTGATCGACTCGAAGATGGCATATCTATGGTATTCTTTTTGTATATGTAAAGGTGATACAAAAAAACTCCTTTGGGTAACCCCATGATCGAATCGAACCACATTTATATGGGAGATTGCCTGGAATGGCTGCAGCTTCTCCCGCAGCAGGAAATCCGTTTGATCCTGATCGATCCTCCATTCTTCACCGGGCAGGATCAGGTTTCCAGTGGTGAGTCAGAAATCAGATACAAAGATTCCTGGAAGGGGGGGCTTCAGGCTTATTTGGACTGGCTGATCGAAAGGGTATCGGCCATGCGCGAACTGCTTCTGCCGGATGGTTCCTTTGTCATTCACCTGGACTGGCATGCAGTCCACTCAGTGAAAGTTGAACTGGACAAGGTCTTTGGATCCGGCAACTTCCAGAATGAGATCATCTGGTATTATCAGACCGGTGGCGCCACACAACGACGCTTCAGCCGCAAGCATGATTCGCTGCTCTGGTATACCCGATCGAATGCCTGGAAGTTTTATCCCGAACGCATCCGGGTGCATCGTGCACCCAAAGCACTGGAGCGGGCACAAAACCAGAAAGGAGCGAGAGTCGCTGCCGATGCCCACGATAAACTCCCTGGGGATGTGATTTTTATCCCTTCTCTCAATCCCATGTCCCGCGAAAGATGCGGATATCCCACCCAGAAACCCCTCGAGCTGGCTTCCTTGTTCATCGAAAGCATGACCGATCCGGAGGAGATGGTTGCAGACTTCTTTTGTGGATCCGGAACCACTGCTGTAGCCGCCGCTCAGCTCGGAAGGAAATGGCTTGCATCCGACATTTCGCCGGATGCAGTCCGGATTACCCGGCAGAGGCTTTCCGAGGCCCAATCCAGCCTCCCTCTCTTTGAAAAGGTATGATATGGTCAAAACCAGCCCGCAGGGCTTGATATAATCTTCTGGAGGAACCAATGAATCCGAAAATTGCTGTAATCGGTGCCGGCAATGTGGGGGCGACATGTGCTCTCTACCTGGCTCAGCAGGAGCTGGGTGACATCGTTTTAACTGACATCGTCGAGGGAGTTCCCCAGGGAAAAGCCCTGGACATCCTTCAGGCTGCCGGGCCACTGGGGATCAATGTCTCCATCAAAGGAACCAATGATTACGCCGACATCAAAGGTTCGGATCTGGTTCTGGTGACTGCCGGACTGCCCAGAAAACCCGGCATGGATCGGCTCGATCTTCTCAAAATGAATGCCGACATCTGCGGAGGAATCGCGAAAGAAATCAAAACCCATGCACCCGATGCAATTGTCATCGTGGTTTCCAATCCAATCGATGTCATGGTTTACCACACCTTCAAAATCACTGGTTTTCCTTCGCATCGAGTTATCGGCCAGGCGGGTGTGCTGGATTCCTCACGCTGTGCCGCTTTTGTGGCCATGGAACTGGGCTGCAGTGTAAAAGATGTCAATGCCATGGTGCTCGGAGGGCATGGAGATACCATGGTGCCTCTTCCGCGGTTCACCACTGTTTCCGGAGTTCCCATCACTGACCTCATCCCGGCGGAAAGAATCCAGGCGATATCCGATCGAACCCGCCAGGGGGGGGCTGAAATAGTCAACCTGTTGAAAACCGGCAGTGCCTATTATGCCCCGGCAGCTTCCACAGTAAAAATGGCCGCTTCGATCCTCAAAGACAGCCACCATGTTCTCCCCTGCAGCGCTTATTTGACCGGCCAGTATGGCCTGGAGGATGTCTATGTGGGTGCCTTCAGCTACATCAGCCAAGGGGCGGTGGTGGGCGAGGGCGTGAAGATCT
>JAANMY010001368.1_pt1 | contig 28083 bp, 24 predicted proteins | sample 7279691 | NCBI WGS metagenome assembly JAANMY01 (sample SAMN14094543, study PRJNA606508) | bioreactor metagenome | isolation source: A lab-scale SPAN reactor treating ammonium-rich wastewater day 388 | place: Ireland: Galway | collected 2018-02-07
CGAGCTTCACTCCAATCTCAGCAAGCTCCAGGACGAGTATGCGCTCGTCCTGGCGCACTTTCAGTCTCATTACCTTCCCAGAGGTTGGGAGTCGCGGCTTACTTCTCAGGGAGCTTCGGACGCATGGAAGTCTACACAGTGGACCCGCTCGACGTTGCCGTCGGGAAGCCGTCGTGACAAGGATCGCACCGCTCTGCGTGTGCTGGCTCGACATTTCAGCAAGTCAGAATTCACAGAGCGCCCGGCCGAGTGCCGGAACCATTTTCAGGATGAGAAGCTGATACAGTCCGCCAAGCACAACTGGTACGTGCTCTTCGGCGAAGACCTCCCCGATTGATAGTGGGGCTGACGATGCGCCTCATGGCCACGCTGCTTCCCTCGGGACAGATCGTGATGACCGCGCCGGTGGACTTGATGCTGGTCGGGGCCACACCCGTGCAGCACGATTTTCAAGAAATACGCCCAGAACCCGACTTCAGCGGACTCCAGAAGGTGCAGGTGCGCCCCGCCGGCTCGGACGATCATCCGACCGGTTTCGTGGAGCTGGTCGGCCGCTCTTGCGTTCCTCTGATCCAGGCGAGTGCGGAGCAGGCCCGGGAAGTGGGCAACGCTCTGGGCATCCCGGCCGAGTAGGTGGACATTCACACCGAGTTGGCCAGGCTGGCCCGGCTCGACCCCGAATGCCGGAGGTTTGGCGCTTCCACCCACCGCTATCAACTCAATCCCCCCCTCTCCCTCGAGCGGCTGGCCGCTTTCCAAGCGCGCCACGACATCCGCCTGCCCGAGGACTACGCCGCCTTCTTGACCCGCGCCGGCAATGGTGGGGCCGGCCCGTTTTACGGTATCTATCCCCTGGGCGAGGGTTGGGAGGGTCTCACCGGCACCCTGGCGGCTCCGTTCCCTTTTACCCAACCATGGAACATCCCCACCGATCCTCCTGAGCACTTCGCTTCCGACGAGGAGGAGGAGCGCTGGAACCACGAGCTGGATGCGGCCTACTGGTTTGCTCTGGACGGTGCGTTCCCCATCTGTCACCACGGCTGCGCGCTGCGCACCTGGCTGGTGGTCAGCGGTCCCGAGCGAGGCCGGGTGTGGTACGACGCGCGGGCCGAGGGGGGCGGCCTGCGCCCCCATCAGGATGTGCCGAGCTTCCTGGACTGGTATCGCGGCTGGCTCGAAGAGCGCTGATCCCGGTCATTGAACCTGTACCCTCGAGGTCCCAGGATGCTCGTGGAGGTGTTCCCATGCCGAAACGACTTCTTGTTGCGCTCCTGGCAGGCTGCCTGTTGACCTGGCACAGCCTGGCCGAGTCCAGCCGGGTCACGCTGATCACGGACATGGAGTTCAGTCCCGATGGGGCCAGCCTGGCGGTGGCGGGCATCGGTCCCGGGGAACGGTTCTCCAACCCCGGGCTGCTGCAAATTCATGACCTGAGCAAGCGGACCCCGCCGCTCAACATCTCTGGCAAGCAACGTTTCAGCTCGGTGGCCTACCGCCCGGACGGCAAGATCCTGGCCACCGGCTCGGAGGACGGCACGGTGGTGCTGTGGAGCGCCACCACGGGCAAGAAGCAGATGGCCCTGGCGGGCTGCAAGTCGCAGGTGTGGGAGGTCGCCTACAGCCCTTCCGGACGTCAGGTCGCCGCCGCCAGCGGCTGGAGCCAGGGCCTGACCATGCTGTGGAGCGTTGGGCCGGGGAAGACCGAGTGGTCGAGCCGGTTGCCTTCCGACCCGTTTTACAGCGTCACCTTCAGCCCGGACGGCACCCTGCTGGCGGCGGGAGACCGGACCGGAACGGCCAGGGTCTGGACGCTGCTGACCAACGAGCAGATTCTCGAGCTCAAGGGGCACAAAGGTTGGGTGACCGAGGTCGCTTTCAGCCAGGATGGACGCTACCTGGCCACGCTGGCTGGCAGCGAGGTGCGACTCTATGACATCACCAGCGGTGAGCAGGTCAAGACCTTGAGCGATCCCTCCCAGCAACTGCACTCGCTGGCCTGGTTCCCGGACGGGACGCGCCTCATCGCCGGGGGCATCAACTACGATGAGAGCCCCTACCGCGGAACCGCTCGGGTCTGGGAGGTGGAGAGCGGCAAGCTGGCTTTCAGCCTCGAGGGTCACAAAGGCGTGGTGCGGGTGGCCGTCAGCCCGAGCGGAGACCGGATCGCGACCGGCGACGAAGAGGGTCGGATCCGGCTCTGGGGCTCGGATGGCTCGAAGGCGGGAGGGCTGTAAACTTCGTCGCATTGACCGTGCCACGTAACGTGCGGTGAGAAACTTGTTTCGAACCGCTTCCAAAGTGTTGTGGCACGGGCGATGCGACGAAGTTCAACCTGTTGTCAACACTCATTGTCCGGGGTCCAGGATGGCAAGGTCCGGGAAGTAGGTCCTGTAGTATCCGCGGTCTCGCGTCAAAAGTAGATCACTGTGCGCGCTGGCGTGGCCCCCGACCAGGAAATCAGCAATGAGGTGCTGTCTCCACTGAATTGGGCGCTGACAGGCCGAGCAGGGAAGCTTCTGGCGCTGACCACATTGAGGGCAGGCCGGAAGAGCCGGACTCCGGCGCCGGTATTCTCTCCAGGCAAGTCCTGCCCGGCTAAGGCCCTGGCGGGAGGTCGGCACCAATTGGATGCCGGTGTCCTCCAGAAATGTATCCAGGGATGCTTGATTCGGAAAGTGCGCAGCCAGCTCACTATACACGACTTCACCTAGAACGAGGATGCCGTTTCGAAGACCATCGTCGAGCGCATTCTGGGAAGGGATCTCAAAAGGAGAACCTGGCACCAGCACATCCAGGATCACGTTGGTGTCTACGGCGGAGGTCACGGGTCCGGCTCGCCGCGCAATTGGTCCAGAAGGTCGTCTGGATCTTGTCCGGCCAGCGCTCGCAAATAGCCCCGGTAGCGAGCAAACGGCGAAGTCTCAACGCGCTTGCAGACGCGGATGACATTGTCCTCTTGGAGGAACTCGACCTGATCGCCAGGATGGAGATCAAGCCGCTCCCGAATCTCCTTCGGGATCGTCACCTGACCCTTGATGGTCATTCGACTCGCCGGCATCATTTTCTCCAGGTATTACCGATTAGCCATAATGGTAATACTGGCCCATCGGGCTGTCAACCCCGCCCCGGCAAGCAGATCCAGGCCCCTGCAACCAGGCGCCCGGCCCCACTCAGGGGCCGGGCGCTGGATGGCCTTTCCCAGGCCTCGGATCAGCCCAGCACTCCCCCCACTCCGGTGCGGAACACGCCCGCCACGGCAAAGGCGCCGGAAGTTTGCTGCTGCTGCTGAGGATGCTGGTGGTTGCACCCGCCTCCACCCTGACCCTGGTGCTGGGCCATGGCTTTGCCGAGCTGGATTCCCAGGGCCAGCATGGCCTCCGGGCTCTGTCCACCCTGCTGGGCTCCACCCTGGCCCCCGGCCAGGTTGATGTTGCTGCCGGTCAGGTTGATCGGTCCGCGGGTGTTTCCGAGCAGGGCGGCAAAGTCGCCCGCCCCCATGGTGAGGTTGCTGCCGGTGATGTTGATCCCGCCCGGATTCTGGGCGCTCAGGTTGCGGCCGAAATCGCCGTTGCCACCGGGGACGAGGTTGATGTTGCTGCCAGTCAGGTTCAGACCGCCCGCCTGAGGACCACCGGCCTGGCCCTGGCGGGCCTGGGCCATCCCGATGGCGATGCCCACCGCCAGCATCGACTGGGGATCCTGGCCGCCCTGGCCGGGAGCCTGGCCGGGATGACCGTGAGAGCACTGGGGGGCCTTCGGGCCGAACGGACTCTGGCCGCCGTTCAGACCGAACGGGCTGCCCTGGGCCCCGAACGGGTTGAGCTGGCTCTGGCCCTGAGGATTGGTCAGGTTCAGGTTGCAACCGGTCAGGTTGAGCCCGCCGCCGAAGCCAGGGCTCTGCTGCGGGGAGAAGCCCGCCTGGCAGGGACCGTGCTGGCCGTGCTGGCCAGGCTGGCCCTGCTGGGCGCCGCCGAGCATCTGGCCAGCCATCATCCCGGCGGCCATGCCGACCATGAACTGGAGCAGCTGCTTGACGTCGTTGCCCTGCTGGGGGCCGTGGGGGCGGTGGCCGTGGTGGTGATGGGTCTGGGGACCGGACAGGTTGACGAGCGGGTTCAGCATTGTGGGTGCTTCCTTTCGTTGGGGGTTTCTTGGCTCCAGCATAGACCCGTTGGACCGGTTGCCGCTCGTCGAAACCGGTTTCCGAGTTCTAAACAGATGTGAACTTCTTGCTTCGATTTGTTAACGAGCCCGAGGTGGGTGCCATCCCTCCCACAACCTCGCCGACCTAAGCTCAGGTCATGAAACGTCTGCTGAGAACCAGGAACGCATTCAGTATCCCCGACGAGATCGGCCAGGAGCTCATCAACCTGAGGGGGGCCCTCCAGGGGATCACCCCTGACCGTCTGGTGGCACTGGTGCGCCACCCGGCCGAGCTCTTGCGTAGGGGCTGGGTGCTGACCGGCCAGGAGCCGGTGGTCTGGTCGCTGGGCTCGCGCACGCTGGGACAGCGGATCCACCTGTGCAAGGCCCGCCACCAGGCGGTGCTCGAGAGCCAGGCCGGGCGCTGCGTCCATCGCTTCGTGGTCTGCCTGCGCCAGGGGAAGCTCCTCCAGGCCGGCTATGCTCTCGAGTGACTGCGCTTGCCGCCCAGGAAGTCGAGCAGCATGTAGACGCACGGGATGACGAACAGCGTCAGGAAGGTGGAGGTGCACAGCCCTCCGATCACGGCGATGCCCATCGGGGCCCGCGCCTCGCCGCCTTCCGACAGGCCCAGCGCCACCGGCAGGATGCCCACTGCGGCTGCGATGGAGGTCATCAAGATGGGGCGCAGGCGGATCGGGCCCGCCTCCAGTACGGCCGCCCGCAGGTCCTGGCCCAGGTCGCGGCGCTGGTTGATGCGGTCGATGAGCAAGATCGCGTTGCGGGTCACGATGCCGCTCAGCATGATGACGCCGATGAAGCTGTAGACGTTGACCGTGGCGCCGGTGACAAAGAGGGCGAAGAAGACGCCGATGGTGGCCAGCGGCACGGTCAGCATCACGGTGAAGGGGTGCACGAAGGACTCGAACTGCATGGCCAGCACTCCGTAGACCACCAGGAAGGCCATGATGAAGGCGAAGCCCAGGTAGGCGGCCGCCTCGCGGAACAGCTTGGACTGGCCGGTGGGCACCAGGGAATACTGGGGATTGCCTTCAATGACCTGGTGGCAGATGGCCAGGAATTTCTCGGTGCCCTCGCCGGCCGCGATCCCCTTGACGTTGGCGCTGATGGTGACCGAGCGCTGCTGGTTGTAGCGATTGATCTGGTTGGGCCCGAGGCCGTCCCTGACGCTGAGCACCGAGGCCAGATCCACCATCCCCCCACCGGGGGTGCGCACGGCGATGCGGCCGATGTTGTCCGAGGTCAGGCGGAAGCTGTCGCGGGCCTTGACGCGGATATCGTAGCGATCGCCACCTTCCTGGAACTTGGCGGCGTTGAGCCCGCCCATCATCACCTGCACGGCCAGGGAGATGTCCCGGGTGTTCAGCCCGAGGTCGGCGGCCGCCTCGCGGTTGAGCTCCACGTCCACCTGGGGACGCGAGAGCTCGAGATCGTCGTCCACGTCCACGAACGAGCCCGACTCGATCATCTTCTGCTTGATGGCGTCGGAGAAGCGCTCCAGGTCGGCCAGGTCGGGGCCCAGCATCACGTAGGCGATGTCGGTGGAGCGGGTGGCGCCGGCGCCCACCAGCAGCGGGTCGTTGGCCACCACGAAGGACTGCAGGCCGGGAATGTCGGCCAGTTGACCGCGCAGCTCGCTCATCAGCTCCTGCTGGGATTTGTCGCGCTTCTCGCGGGGCACCAGCGTGGCAAAGAAGAGCCCCGAGTTGGGCTGGCCGTCGAAGAGGCCGATGGCCATGAAGGCTCCCTCCACCTCCTTGCGCCCCAACACGATCTTTTCGGCCGCCTCGATGCGCTTGCTGGTCAGCTCCAGCGAGCTGCCCAGGGGCGTCTTGAAGAAGACCAGGAAGTTGCCCGAGTCGGTGGCGGGCATGAATTCTGTGCCCAGGCGGCTGGCCGCGCCCAGGCTGAGCACGAAGATCGCGAGGGCGATGGCCAGGGTGACCAGGCGCGTGAACAGGTTGTGGATGCTGATCGCCAGCACCCGGCGATAGAGCGACTCCAGCGTCTCCACCGGCCAGGCCAGGGCGCGCGCCAGCCACCCTTCGGTAGCCTCCTTGCGCATCAGTCGCGCCCCCAGCATCGGGGTCAGCGTCAGCGAGACCACCAGGCTGAGCAGGATGGTCACGGCCACGGTCAGCCCGAAGGGGATGAAGAACTGCCCGATCACTCCGCTGATGAAGGTGATGGGCAGGAAGATGGCCCCGATGGCCAGGGTGGCCGCGATGACCGCGAAGGCCACCTCGCCGGTGCCGCGCCGGGCCGCCTCAAAGGCGTCGTCGCCGAGATCCAGCCGGCGATGGATGCTTTCGATAACCACGATGGCGTCGTCGATCACCAGGCCCACCGCCAGCGACATGCCCAGCATGGTCATCTGGTTGATGGTGAAGCCGAGCCGCTCGGCCAGGAAGAAGTAGCTCACCAGCGAGGTGGGGATGGCCAGCACGCTGATCAGGGTGCTGCGCCAGTCGCGCAGGAACAGGCCGATCACCAGGCAGGTGAAGAGGGCTCCGAAGAGCACGTCGAACTGCACGCCCTCGATGGAAGCCCGGATGGAAGGGGAGGCGTCGTAAGCCACGTCCACGTGGATCCAGTCGGGAATCTGCTCTCTTATCTCGGGCAGGGCCGCTTTGACCGCCTCGCAGACCGCCACCGTGTTGCCGCCCGATTGCTTGAGAATGCCCAGCCCGATGGACTGCTTTTCGTTGTAGCGGCAGGCGCCTCGCAGATCCTCCAGGCCGTCCTCCACCTGCGACAGATCCGACAGGCGCACCAGGGCGCCGTTCTCCTGCTTGACGATCAGGCTGGCGAGGCCCTCGATGGTCTTGTACTCGCCCTCCACCTTGATGGTGGACTCGGACACCTCGGTCTCGGTGCGCCCCCCGGGGAGCTCGAGCTGCCAGGCCTGCAGGGCGTTGACCACGTCGGCGGGCCCGAGCCGGAAGCTGCGCAGGCGATCGGGATCGACCCACACCCGGATGGCCTTCTTCTGAAACCCCCCCAGCTCCACCGCGCCCACTCCGGGCTGGGTCTGAAGACGCTCCTTGATGACCTTCTCGGAGTAGTAGCTGAGCTCTCGGTAGGGACCGTTGCCGCTGACCGAGAGCCACATGACCGCCTGGGCGTCGGGGTCGATCTTCTGCACGATGGGCGGCTCGATGTCGGGGGGCAGGCGAAGGGCGGCCACGCCCACCCGGTCGCGCACCTCCTGGGCGGCAGCGTCGAGGTCGCGGCTGAGCTTGAACTGGATGGTCACGTCCGAGCGGCTCTCGGAAGAGGTGGAGGTGATGACCTCCACGCCTTCCAGGGTGCCCACCTGCTCTTCGATCACCCGGGTGACGTCCTGGTCCATCACCTCGGGGCTGGCTCCCTGCAAGATGGTGCTGACGGCCACCACGGGCGGCTCGATGCGCGGGTAGAGGTCGATGCCCATGCGGGTGTAGCCGAGCACCCCGAAGGCCAGCATGGTCACGATCAAGGTGATCGTGAAGACCGGGCGCCGGATGCAAAATTCCCAGATGCTCACTGACTCTCCACCTTGATCTTCTGACCGTCCGTCAGTCCCTCCGAGCCGGCGGTGACGACCGCCGCTCCGCTCTTCAGGCCCTCCGTGACGATGGCCTGGGTGGGCCCCTCGAAGGCCACTTTGACGGTCTGTTTTCTGGCCTTGTCCCCTTCGACCAGCATCACGTAGACCTCGTCCTTGCGGCGCTGCACGGCCAGGCGAGGCACCAGCAAGCCCACGTGGTTACGCACCTTGAGGCGCGCTTTGACATAGGTTCCGTCGAAGAGGCGGCCCCGGTCGCTCACTTCCAGGCGCAGCTTGACCGCATGGGTGGAGGGGTCGGCCGAGGGAACCAGCTGGCGGATCCGGCCCGAGAACTTGCGCTCGGGATAGAGGTCGGTGGTCACCTCGGCCGCCATGCCGGGCTTGAAGAAGGCGGCAAACGATTCGGGAGCGCTGGCCAGAAGCTCCAGCCGGCTGTTGTCCACGACGGTCAGCAAGGGCGGATCCCCCGGGCCCACGATCTGACCCGGCTCGACGGCGCGCTGAATGACGTAGCCGTCGATGGGAGAGCTGAGCACGGCATACTCCTGCATCACCAGGGCCGTGTTCAGGCCCGCCTGGGCGGCCGTCACCCCGGCCCGGGCTCCGCCCACCTGGTCCAGGCTGAGCTGCTGGCGCGACTGGTTGGCGCGGGCCAGCTCGACCTGCTGGCGGGCCACCTTGACCGAGGCCCGGGCCGATTCCACGGTTCGCTCGGCCAGCCTGGCGCGCAACTCGGCCTGCTCCACCTGGATCTTGGGAACCGCATCTTGCTTGAAGAGGCTTTTCTCGCGCTCGAGGTTGAGACGGGCGTCGGCCAGGTCGGCCCGGGCCTTGGCCTCCTCGGCCTCGGCCTGGATGACTCCCTGCTGGGCGTTGCGCAGGGCTGTGCTGACATCGGCGCTGGTCAGGCCGACGCTGGTCTGGCTCTCCTTGAGCGAGGCCGAGGCCACCTCGATCTGAGCCGAGGCCTGCACCACCTGGGCGTTCAGGTCGCGTGCGTCGAGCACGACCAGGGGCATTCCAGCCGTGACCCGGTCGCCCTCGCGCACCCGCACGGCGTCCACCCGGCCGCTGATCTTCGAGCTGATCTCGGCCCGGTCGAGCGAGCGCAGATGGCCGGTCAACTCGAGATACTCGGGCAACTGGCCGGCCTGCACCACGGCCTGGCTGACCGCCACCGGCGGGGGCTCGGTGGGGGCCGTCGACTGAGGCGAGCCGCCGCAGCCAGCGCAGAGCAGTGCGAGGATGAGCAATCGTCTCATTCGGGCGAGGTCCTTTCATAGAGGGCGTCGGGGATGGGGATGGGGCTTTTCCCCGACACGGCCCGGTACCAGCGGCACTGGGCCGAGAAGAAGTCGAACTCGGCGGTGGCCTCCCCGAAGCGGGCCCGGCTCAGCTCGGTGATGGCGTCCTGCAGCTCCAGGCTGGTGGAAACGCCGGAGCGATAGCGCACCTGGGCCACCCGCTCGGACTCGGTGGCCTGAATGGTGGTCTGCCGGGCCACCTTGAGCTGCTCCTGGGCCGAGATCAGATCCAGATAGGCCTGATCCACCTCGAGCAGCACCGCCCGGCGCGTCTCCTCGCGACTCTGGGTGAGCTGCTCCACCACCGCCTTGCCCTGGGCCACCCGGGCCGGGGTCAGGCCGCCGTCGAAGATTGGGATGTCCAGCACCAGGCCGGTGGTGACCTGCTGGGAGGGGGTGAATCCGCTGGCGGTGCGTTGCTCGGCCAGGGTTCGCAGGCTGAGATTGGGGTTGAGCTCGGCCCCCACCAGGTTGACCCGGGCTTCGGCCGCCTGGATGGCAAAGTCCAGCGCCTGCAGCTCGGGCCGTTCCTGCACCGCTTGCTCGCGCCCGGCCGCCTGGTCAGGCTGGAAAGTGCGCTCCACGCTCAGCGGGACCAGCTCGAGCTTCCGGGTGGGAGGCAGGTTGAGCCGGCTCAGCAGCCGGGCGTTGGCCAGGTTGTGACGGGTCTGGGCCTGGATCAGGGTCTGGCGAGCATTGGAGAGGTCGGTCTCGCCTCGCAGCACGTCAAAGCGCGCCACTTTCCCGGCCTCGAAGAGAGTCTGAGCATCGCGCAACTGCAGCTCGCGGGCCTTCAGGTTGGCCTGAGCGATCTCCACCGCCTGGTTGGCCAGGATGGCGGCCCCGAACTCGAGGGCGGTGGTCAGCATGAGGTTTTCGATCTCGCGCCGATACTGCTCGCGGATGGACAGCTCGGTCAACTCGGCCGCGGCCGTGGCCCACTCCAGCCTGCCGAAGGTGTAGATGGCCTGGTCGAGCACCAGGCGGAGGTTGTAGTTGTTGGTCGGGGTGATGACGATGTTGCTTCCGTCGTCGCCCGGGAAGGAGACCTCGGGCTGGATGTTGCTGTAGCCGGCCTGGAAGCCGAGTCGGGGAAAGTAGCCCGCGCTGGCCTCGTCGATGCGGTAGGCTGCCTCGCGCACCCGGGCGCGATACTCGGCCAGGGTAGGGCTGGCCTGGAGTGCCAGGGTGACGGCCTGGGTGACGTCGAGCCGGGTCGGCTGGTCGGGGTCAGGGGTCGGGATCGGGTCTGGCGCGGCGACTGGCTGCGTCGCTCCGGGCGTGACCTGGCCCGGGGCAGGGCCGGCCGAGGGCGCGGTCTGGCCGGCGGCGGGCATGGCGGGCCCTTGAGCCTGTACTGGCAACAGCAGCAGAAAGCAGAGCATCAGGGCTCTCATCGCAGCAACCCTCCCAGAATGGCATCCAGGAAGACCTCGATGAGCGGCTCGGGCGGATCCGAGTCCAGGCTGGCCAGGAACAGCACCCGCAGCAGGCATTCGGCCAGAACCTGGGTGTCGTGGCTCTTCAGCTCACCCGCCTCGATGCCGGTCTGCAGGTAGGCCTTCAGGTGCTCGATGAACTCGCAGCGGGTCCCCTCGAGCCGGGCGCAGAGGTCGGGATGGTTGTTGGTCTCGCGGAACAAGATCCAGTAGATGTCGCGCCGCTCGCAAAGGTGGGCGTAGAGCTCGCGGCAGATGGCCAGCAGGCCCTGGCGGACCTGCTTCCCCTCCTGGGCCTGGACGATGCTGCCCAGGACGGGGGCCAGGCTGTAGTGGTCGGCCACCTGCAAGAGCAGCTCCTCCTTGGAGCTGAAGTAGTGGTAGATCAACCCCTGCGACACCCTGGCCCGCTGGGCCAGCTTGCGCATGCTGGTGCCCGCCCAGCCCTCCTCGGCAAACAGAGTCATGGCCAGCTGGATCAGCTGGACCTTGCGCTCTTCGGCTCGTTCGGCCCTGGTTGACTGAACGTTCATTCAGCGGAATGTAGTTCAACCTGGTGGGGTGGGGCAATAGGACAGATGGACGGTCCATTCCCGGCGCTCGCATGCTTCGAGGGCTCTTTGGACCGCGCGTCGAATTCTCGTGATCGATGCAAGTACGTGGACCGCGTCCCAGTCGTCATCTGACCGCCGAAGAGCGTCGCAAGCTCGAGCAGGAGGCGGCGCGGCGCGAGGAGATCTACCAGGCCGCCGAGGAGCTTCGCTCAACCAGCGACCAGCGCTCGGTCGTCGACCGGCACCACCGTCAACTCCACGATACCGATCTGGTCTACGGCACCGAGACCAGCCATCGAACCACTTCCCTCACGGACCCGGAGGTTCTTTTCACGACGGTCGAGGGCTTCACCACGGCGGAGCAGTCGAAGATCGTCGAGCAGGCCGTGCGGCCCAAGCACGAGCAACTCGAGCAGAGGGTTGACCTCGCCTCGGGGGTTTCGGTGGTGGCCGTCACCCCCGAGCGGGCCCTGGAGATCCAGAGGCCGGACGGGGTTACCCGGCGCTACGAAGAGTCGCACATCGAGCGCCTCCCGTATGACGCCGATTCCAGCCTGGTGCTGAGCCAGTGGTCCTCGAAAGGGGTAGTGGAGGAGATCGCGCCCAACGGTACTATCTACCTGGTGGACAGGAGTCACGGCGCGATGGTGGACAGCAGCGATCACCGCTCGCTTCCCGACGAGCTGAAAGACATGAAATCCCTTTTGCCCTATGCGTTTCAGGCCAACACCTACGTGATCACCCCTGATGGCAACGCCTTCGGGTTCGAGTTCCGCATGAATCGACCACTGGCTCCGAAAGGCCAGCCCTGGCCGAGGGGCACGCTGGAATACGTGCGAGTGCCGGCCCGGCTCGACGATCAGGGGGTGTTGCAGGTGGACCGCTCTCAGGTGCCCGAGCTCGTGCCGGGAACCATGACCGAGTCAGCCCTCGAGAGGGTCGGCGGCCGTGAGCAGATTCCCCTGCTCTTGCGACCCGATGAGCTGCAGGGCGGCCAGCCCTCCCCTGAGGCCATCGAGCGCTACCAGCGCTCGGCCAACGAGGAGATCGTGGTCTTCCAGCCGCAGGGCCCCGCCAGGAGCGCCGGCATCCAGGAGCAGGGCGGGCAGCTCAACGTGGGCGGCGTGCGCATCAAGAAGCGCGGCCCGTGAGCCGCCGCCTGCTGCTGGCCCTGGCGCTCTTCGTCGGCGTCTGGGCTCTGGCTGAGTTCCCGCTTCGGGCCCCAGGGTTTCCGTCTTCGACTATGCCAATTTGCTCGATGACGCGCGCCAGAAAGAGCTGAGCTTGAAGCTGCAGAAGCTCTACCTGGAGACCAACCGCGAGGTCGTGGTCGTGACCATCGCCAGTATGGCTCCCTACGGCAGCATCAGCGTGGGGAGCCTGGCAGCCGACTGGTTTCGGCGCTGGCATCTGGCCTCGCAGGACGTGCTCTTCCTGGTGGCGGTGGGTGACCGCAAGTGCCGCATCCAGCTGGGCACGAACTGGCCCAAGCGCTGGGACGGCCACTGCCGGCGGGTGATGGAGAACGACATCGTGCCCAGCTTCAAGGCGGGGTCCTACGAGCAGGGCATCCTGGCCGGGGCTGACAAGCTCATCTGGATGCAGCAGAGCGGTCCCGGTGCCTCGCCTCCCGGCCGTCCCTGGCAAGAAGAGCTGACCGAGCGCACCAACTCGATCTTCTCGATGAGCGACATCCCCCGGCCCTATGCCATCATGCTGGTGGGGTTGGGTCTGGCCCTGATTGTGGGAGGCTTCGTCTTTTCCCAGAGCGCCAGCACGCGCTTGCTGTTCAGCGCGCTGGGAGTGTTCGTGATCGTGGTGGCGCTCTGCACGATCATCTTGTATGTCGCCCTGGCCATCGTCTTTGCGTTCCTGACCCCCCAGAACCGCAGGAGACCCTCCTGGAGTCGGGGGATTACCCTGTCTTCCTCTTCCGGCGGCAGCTCGTGGGGCGGGGGAAGTTGCGGTGGTGGCGGTGGGGGAGCGACGGGCAGCTGGTGAACGCGCGCACCTTCCTCGACCCCGCTCAGGCCGGGCAGGTCAGCCAGGCCATCTCAGCCGCCGAGAAACGCACCTCGGCTGAGATCGTCTGCGCTGTAGCCAGCGAGTCAGGCCGCTACGATCGGGCCGAGGGAATCCTGGGCCTGGTGGGTGCTCTCTTTGCCCTGAGCCTGTTGCAGGTCCTGTTCCAGGGGGACGCCTGGGAACCGAAGGCGGTGCCGCTGGCCTACCAGGGAGCCGGGGTGGTGCTGGGCTACCTGCTCGGAAACGCGCTGGGCTCGTTTTTCCCCGCTTTGCGAGCCCCGTTCGTGGGCCCTCGCGAGATGCTGGAAGAGACCGCCCGGGCTGCTTGGCACGTCTTCGCCGAGCGCCGCCTGGGCTCGACGCGCAAAGGTGGAGGGGTGCTGATCTACCTCAGTCTGTTCGAGCGACGCGTGGTGGTGCTGGCTGACCGCGGCGCCGCCCTGAGCGAGGATGAGCTCAAGAGCCTGCGCGACCTGGCTCTGGAGCAACTGCGTCAGGGCAAGCGACTGGAGGCACTGACCGCCCCCATCGAGGCGGTCGGTGAGCTGCTGTCGACTCGCCTGCCCTACCAGGAAGACGATCAGAACGAGCTGCCCGACGAGCTGTTGATCCTGCACCCTCGGCCTTGAGCTCGTCGCTTTGACCGTGCCACGATACGTGCGGCGAAATCGCACAGCCCATGCGTGGGACTGGATCAGCGGCCATGCCGATTCGCTAGACTGGCGGAGGTGGGGTTTGGGGCCGGGCTCTTGAGGCTTGCTGGCGGGCTTTCTCGAGCAGGTCGAGAACTCCCAGCCGCTCGGCCCAGTGCTCGAGATAGGCCGGATCGAGGCTTTCGGCCTGGACCAGGAGGATGCCCAGAATGTCTCGCCACTGGCGATCGGAGACCTCGCCGCCCATCCGATACCAGCGCAGCTTGGCCAGCAGCACGTCCTCGGGCGAGGCAACTCGAAAGCCCTCCGCTTCCCGAGATCGCCCAAACCGTGAGCGATCAAACTCTTCTCCTCGGGAGACGTGCAAGTCGATCTTGAAGTTGGTCGCCAGGTGGATCAGGTTAAAGCTGCTTGCGCGCATGATGGCTTCCCGCATGGCGCCCAGATCAGCGTAGAAGTCATGCTCCACCGAGCGGAAGAGCTCCGCCGCCTGCTCGGGTCTCAAAGCGACCACCAGGTCGATGTCCTGGGTGTACCGGGGCTCGCCGTAGAGGGTCGAGCCGATCGAGCCGGTTGCGAAATAGTCGATGCCCAACCTGGTCAGGATGTCGGCAACCTCGACGAGCAGACGGACCGGGTCAGCTTGCATCCAGTCTTCTCCTCCCGACTCAGACTCGATGCGTTCGCGTGGCCACTCCGGATGGCGCATTCTGAGGCCCATCTGGTGCAGCTGACGACCGGCTCGGACGCATTGCTGGAGCTGGTTCAAGCGCTCGCGAGCCGAGCGACTTCTCAGCAATTGGATGAGAACTTGCTCGGCGGCGGGGCTGGTATCTTCCGACAGAACGCCCATCCAAGTGGGATTCTGGCCGGTGAGCTCAGACTCCCGCTGCCGCGTGGACGGCCTGCGCGGCGGGGCGCTGGCTTAGCCGCTTGATATAGGCCAGCAAGTGCGGGTAGTCGCCCATGGGCAGCATCTGCGCCGCCCACTGCAGGGTGCCCCCGATCAGGATGTCGGCCACGCTGAAGCGCTGGCCGAGCATGAATTCGCGCCCGTGCAGATGGCTATCCAGGTGGCTGAGCACCTTCTTGAGGGCGGCCTGGGAACGCTCGGCCACCGAGGCCGAGCGCTGCTCCTCGGGCAGCCACTGGGTGTGCATCAGAGTGTCCATGAGCGGCGGCTCGAGCGAGCCAAAGCAGTAAAAGCACCACTGGAAATACTCGGCCGGCTGGTTGCCCGGGCCCAGGCCTTTCTCGGGATACTTGTCGGCCAGGTACACGCAGATGGCTCCCGACTCGATCATCACCTTTCCATCGTCCTCTTCGAAGGCGGGAACCTGGCCCAGAGGGTGGACCTTCAGGTAAGCCTCCCCTTTGTGCTCGCCTTTGGCCATGTCCACGACCACGTGCTCGTAAGGCACGCCGAGCTCTTCCAGGGTCCAGTGAACGCGCACGCCGCGCGAGCGAGGGTTGGTGTAGAGCTTCATGGTCAAGTCCTCCTGCGACAGTGTCCGGGGGCCTTCGGGAGGGAGGCTCGGGCTCCTGGCTCAGGATCCGGCTTGTGGGAGACGCGCCGCTTGAGGAGAGTTTCCCCGAAAGAAACAGCACCTTCTTGCTCTTGAATCCCGGTGGCTTTCTCGGGGCGGGCTCCCAGCACGTCAGCCTGCAGCCGCTGCCGGTATTCGTCGTGAGCTGGCTTCCGCCAGGGCGCTTCGCGCAGCCTGTGGGCTTCGTGGATGCCCACCCGGGTCGGCTCGCTCTGGCCCGGGGCCAGGAAGGTCAATGAGCCGTCGCGCTTGTCATAATCGACTTCCCTCAGGCCGGGAAGCACGATGTTGTCCTGGCCGGACAGGTCAAAGACGTGCAGGTCCTGTCCCACCAGCACGGCGGCCCGTTGGCGGTCGATGTCCCAGAAAGCCCGGTCCAGCTTGTTGGCGTCGATCTGACCTGACGAGCGCGAGGTCCGGCTGGTGCCATCGAATAAGAGGGCCTTTCCGTCGGCACCCACGACCAGATCGAACTCGTGCCAACGGCCGTCCTGGCCGGCCTATGTTTGACGCTGGCCCTTTCTTGCGCGGGCGAGGCAGGCAGGGCTATCCCAGTTGACCCATCGCCTCCTGGAAGCTGCCAAATAACCCCGCCCCGGCGCTGGCCATCCCCGCGGCCAACCGGCGGCGGGTGAAGGCGTGGTTGGAGTAGCGAACCGAGGAGAGAAAGAACCGCTCGGTGTTGGAGCGCACCATCTCGTAGTAGGCCTCTTCTGCGGCGGGGGCCACCTGAAAGTGATCGTAGTTGACCACCACGTGCACCCGCTGGCCCAACCGGCCGAAGTAATCGTCGAGCCAGCAGGATAACTCGGCGACCTGCTCGCTCGTATCCAGGCGCAGGCCCTCGAAATTGACAAAGACCAGGCTCTCCTCGGGACGATACTCCAGCCGCTGCTCCAGACTGCGTCCTGGAGCCGAGGCAAGTCCCATGGGGTCGGGCAGGAACAATCGCGGGTCCATGCGAGCAACAGGCTCGACCAGGAGCGGGCGAAACTCCATCTGGCTCAGCACGTCCCGCTCCAGGTCAAGTCCCGGGGCGATCTCCAGCAGCTCCAACCCCTCGGCTCCCAGCCGGAAGAGGGCCCGCTCGGTGAGGTAGTAGACCGTCTGGCCGCGCTCGCGCGCGTACTGGCCGCTGAAGGTCACCTGGCCCACCCGCTCTACAAACTTGCGGTGCGTGCCCTCCCGCTCCACCGCCAGCCCCGAGGGGCTCACATGCAGCTTCGCGCCCGCGGTCATGGTGCCCATGAAGCAGACGAAGGCAGCGTTCTGGCTGATGTTGATGAATCCGCCCGCTCCCGCCAGACGGCCCGAAAAACGGCTGACGTTGACGTTGCCCTCCCGGTCCACCTCGGCCAGGCCGAGGAAGGCCTGGTCGAGCCCTCCGCCGTCGTAGAAGTCGAACTGGGAAGGCTGGTTGATGATGGCGCCGGGGTTGGTGACTGCCCCGAACGAGAGGCCTCCGGCCGGCACGCCGCCCAGAGCGCCTGGCTCGACCGTGAGCGTGATCCAGTCCAGAATCCGCTCTTCGTCGGCCACCGCGGCCACCCCCTCGGGCATGCCGATGCCCAGGTTGACAACTGCATTGGGCTTGAGGAACAAACTGGCTCGGCGGGCCAGCACCTTGCGTTCGTCGAGCGCCATGCGGGCCATCCCGGAGGAGGCCTTCACCTCGCCGGTATAAGCCGGATTGTAGGGCTCGGCGAAGGTCTGCTGGTGCAGGGCCGCATCCTCGGCCACCACCACGCAATCCACCAGCACGCCAGGCACCTGCACCATCTGGGGGTGCACCCGGTGCTCGGCGGTGAGCCGCTCCACCTGCACGATCACCAGCCCGCCCGAGTTGTGCACTGCCTGGGCGATGGCCAGCGCCTCCAGGGTAAGAGCCTCGCGCTCCATGGAGATGTTTCCCTCGGGGTCGGCGGTGGTGCCCCGCAGCAGGGCCACCGAGAGGGGGTAGGCGCGGTAGAAGAGCATGTCCTCGCGCAGCTCGACCAGGTCTTCGGTGGTGCGCTTGTTGAGCTTGCCGCCCTCCAGGCGCGGGTCCACGAAAGTGCGCAGCCCCACCCGGGTTAACAGGCCAGGCTTGTGGGCCGCGATGTCGCGGAACAGATGTGAGATGACGCCCTGAGGCAGGTTGTAGGCCTCGATCTTCTCGTCCAGGGCCAGCTTGCCCAGGGTCGGCACCAGGCCCCAGTGGCCCCCGATGACCCGCCTCACCAGGCCTTCATGGGCCAGGTGGTTCAGTCCGCGCTTCTTGCCGTCGCCCTGACCGGCGGCGTAGACCAGGGTCAGATCACGGGGCCTGCCAGTCTTGAGAAAGCGCTCTTCCAGAGCCACCGCCAGGGCTTCGGGAAAGCCGATGCCCACGAAGCCCCCGGTGGCCACGGCATCGCCATCGAGGATCAGCTCCACGGCCTGGGCGGCCGTCACCAACTTGTTCCGCTTCAAAGGGTCAGTCGTCGGAGGGCAGCCGGCACGGGCCCGAGACCACCTCGAGCAGCACCTGCTCCTTAGGCCCGAGCAGCTTGTAGTGCTTCCAGGAGCTGCCTCCGCTGCGCTCAACCACCTCGTCGATCAGGGGCGATTGCGAGCTGGCGTGCATCCCTGTGGTGGTGAGCCCCAGGCAGCAGCCGTAGTCGCGCATGGTCTGGCACTCGGGGAAGGCCAGAAAGTGGTCCGCGCCATCGGGGCTGCGCAGGAGCAAGAGCAGCTCGCGGCCCGCAAGCTCCCAGCGATGGCCGCGCACGGTGGCCTCCAGCGGGATCATGAAGCCGGTGCGGCGGGACTTGCCGGTGGACAGCTTGCGGGCGGCCGGTTTGGCGGCAGGTGCCGAGACCGTCTCGTCGCGGGGCGGAACCTTCAGCTCTTTCCGGGCGTCCTGCGGGAGTGGTCCGGGGTTCTGGCTCAGCAGCTTGGCCTGCTCGAGCAAGCTCTGCAGATCTGCCTGCGAGCGCTTTTCGAAGAACTCGGCCACGGCCGTCAGTTGCTTTCTGGCTTCCGGGGTGGGGATGAAGTGCACCCCGCAGCGGAAGCGGTCGTCTCGGGTGGGGTGGGGGCGACACCAGACCACCCTGGCCTCGACGTCCATGGCGGCCAGGTCCACGCGGTCAAACTCGAGGTTGAGGCGAATGGAGTGCCCGGTACCGATCTTCTGGTCGATCTCGAGCTGCATGCCGGTCTGGGAGAGGTCGATGGTGAGGGCCCGGTAGCCGGGAAGGTCCTTGGACATGACCCGCACTCCAACGTTGTGGCGGGCTGCCTTGCGCATGGAGGGGTCATGCACGGTACCGTGATGACTCTCGCCGGGGACTTCCCCCAGAACTTTCGCAGAGTAGAGCAGGCCGCCCGACTCGAGCTTGCGGCAGCTCTCGACCTTGATGCGCATGTTGGCGACCTTGCCCGAGCCCGGCGGCAGGGCCAGGCGCACCTCGACCTCCTTGCCTTCCGCGTAGCGGCGGTTGGAGCGGAAGACCAGCTTGCCCTCGTGCAGGTCGACCAGCTCGACGATGGCGTTGAGAAAGCTCAGCATCAGCCCAGCGCTCCCATCGCCCGCTGGCGCAGGGCTTCCAGCTCGGGAGCGCTGATGCCCAGGCGGCGGGACAGGTCTTCGATGTAGCTGACCTCCTGGGGAGCCAGCTGTTGATCGGAGAAGCATACAGCCAGCAGCATCTCCATGGCCTGCAGCCGGCTCTCGCGGTCGGGCAAGAGGTCCTCGATGTGGTCCTGGCCCTGCTCGGGCTCGCTCAGGCCGCCGTCCATCGCGATGATGCGCTCGGACAGGGGAATTCCCAGCCGGGTCATCAGGCGCGAGAGCACCTCCACTTCCTCTTCCGAAGCCTCGCCATCGGCCCAGGCCATTTTGAACAGGCATTTCACAATTTCAGCCTGCTGAGCTTGCATGCGTCGTCCCTCCCAGGAGGATATGGCACAGAGCTTTCCACGAATGACAAAGGGAGCCTCCCTCGATGTCGAAAAAACCAGCATGTCGGATCTTTGCATTTACTGCGGCTCGCAGGAGTTCATTTCCAGCGACCTGACCGGACCCTCGCCCGGACAGCCCGGCTATGGCTGGAGCGAGCCTTCGGTGGCCTGGGTGTGCGTCCAGTGCGGACGCGAGAGCGGGGCGGCCGTCGCCCGACGCCCCCCTCGCTTTCTGGTGGTCGGCCCCGAGGGGCCGGTCTGCCCGGACTGCTCGGCCGCCATGCCTCTCCCGGCCCGCTCGGCCGGGCTCGAGGAAGAGTTCGTGAGCTGCCCGTCCTGCGCGTTCTCCATCCATCGAGCCCAACTGCGTCCATCGCCCGAGCTGGCCGCCGGGCGGCTCACCCGCCAGGCCTGCCCGCGCTGCTCGCACCTTCTGCGCCAGAGTTTTCCGGAGTTCTTCGAGGGTACCCACCCGATCTGCGACGGCTGTGGTTACCCGGCTCGGGCGGTGAAGATGACCCCGGCCCGGGCCGCCGCCCTCCCGCCTGCGCCTCCCCAGGCGGCGATGATCCCTCCCGCTTCCCCGCCCAGAAAGTCGATCTTCAAGCTTGCTCGGCCCCTTCGGGTGCGCCTGCGTCCCCCGGGACGACGCGACCGGGGCGCCAACGCTCCCGAGCGCGTGCAGCGCTCTTGGAGACAGAATCGGGTCTTTGCGCGGCTGTGGGAAGGTGGGTTAAGAGGCGAAAGGTTCTATGCCCTGGCGCTGCCGGCGCGCTTTCGTGACGCCGATTCGATGCAGGCTCGAGTGCATGACGACGTGTTGATCCGCAGCTGGTTGATGGCTGGCTTCCGGGTGCGCCTGGCCGAGCCGGCGCCAGGGCCCTTCGAGCTCGAGGACGCCCTGGGAATCTTGCGACCCGAGGGCCCTCGGCCCAGCGCCTATGAGATCCCCGGTCAGGCGGACAATGCCCGCTGGCTGTTCTGTGGAGGGTCGCTGGAGCATCTGGACCGCTGGTGGAAGCTGCAAGAGGACTTCATGCGGCGAAAGCGCGTCACTCCTGGCACTCTGCTTCCCAGCAATGCACTCGAGGACCTGGTGGCCCAGGTCACGGCCGCTCTGGAGCACTACCAGCTCGACCTTGCGGTGGCCAGCCTGGAGCAAGGCTTGAGCGGCGATCTCAAAGCCGCTGAGCTGCTCGAGCTGGCGCGGCTGCACGCCCCCTTCGTGCCTCACATGGCCGAAGCGCTGTATCGCAACCTGGCCCCGCTCTTGCCCTCCTCGGCCCCGCCGAGCGTGCACCTGGCGGGTTGGCCGGGAGGGGAGACGGTCTGGTTTTAGGGCGTCAGGAGCATCAGGGATCATCGGTTTAGTCTTGACTTAGTCCACCATTGGTGCTAGGTTGTCAGCGTGGAAAGGGTCACCACTCACGAGGCGAAAACCAATCTCTCGCAACTGCTCTCGCGGGTCCTGGAGGGTGAAGAGATCCTCATCTGTCGTGGTGCCGTGCCGGTTGCGCGGCTCGTTCCCGTTGACCGCAGCACTCGCCAACCATCTCGTCCAGCAGTTGGTACCGTGACCTCAGGACCCCTGAGCTGGACTCGAGACGCATTTGCCCCCCTCTCGGACGAAGAGCTTGCAGGCTGGGGCCTGTGAAGCTCCTGCTGGATACCTGCGCCCTCTTGTGGATGGCCGGAGCACCCGACCAGTTGGGCCAGGGAGTGCGTCAGCAGATCGACCACCCGGATACCGAGATCTGGGTCAGCGATTGCAGCCTCTGGGAGATCTGCTTGAAATGGGAGTCTGGCAAGCTCAAACTGCCCTTGCCCCCGCGCTCCTGGGTCGAGCAGCAGCGGCGAGCGTGGCACTGGACTGCCCTGCCGATCGCGCGCAGCCACCTCTTTCGGGTCACAGAGCTGCCGTTTTATCACCGGGACCCGTTTGACCGACTGCTGGTGGCTCAGGCCATCGAGGAGGACCTGACCGTGGCTACCCCCGACCCCTGGATCACCCGCTATCCCGTGGCCACTTCCTGGTGAATCTGTCCGGCCGTTCGTCCGATTGTGCTCACGCGAAAAACCAGTCCATGAGCCGTCAGATGCTGCGGTCGGTCTATGGCGATGGCGACACGGAGTCAATGGCGCTCGGGTGCGTCAATTGAGGAACCGACCGACCCACTCGAAGAACTCGTCCAGATCGCGGGTGCGATCGCGCAGGAAGAGAAAGTTGAGCCGGTGGTCGGGGGCGGCATACTTGGAGACCAGCATCTGGCGCAGGCCCAGCCAGGCCTGGAGTCGGTTGGCCAGGCCAAAGTCGATGGCATTGCGCTCGCGAATCACGTTGAGGGCGTCTGCCGGTGACTGGGGCCAGCGCCAGCCGTGGTCGAGGATAACGAAAAGCGTCAGATCGAGCATCCCTTCACACAGCATGTGCAGGTAGCGGGCGGCCAGATGATGATGCTCGGGTCGGGCCAGGAACTCGGCCTCGGTCTGCTGGCGGAACGGCTCGAGGTCGCGCTGATACTGCATCAGAATGGCGATTTTGCGCGAGTTGCCCTCGGGATCGGTCTGCAGGAGGGCGTAATACTCCTGCTCGGCCTTCTCTTCGGGCTTGAGCTCGAAGAAGTCGCGGATGGTCTGGGCCTGGGCCTGCATGCGCGAGACCGGGTCGTTCTGTAGCAGCACCCGGCCCTCTTCGAAGATGCGCTGGCGCAAAAGCACAGGAGCCTGATCGAACAAGACCAGGTGCAGCTTGCCGGGGCCAACGGCCCGATTGCAGGTGGACAACAGGCTGAAGAGTGGAGAGGGAGGCGCGCCCTGACCGATGCGGACAGCGATGTCCACGTCACTGTCAGGTCGCGCGTCGCCCCTCACGGTGGAGCCGAACAGGTAGACGAAGTCGACCCACGCCAGAGCCTGAAGCTCCTCGACGAGGGCTTCCTCCAGCTCTGGATCCCAGTTGTCCACCTTCCACCCGACTGACGCCGAGGTTATCCCTCAGCGTACATCCCCTCGATTTTGTCCTTGAACTTCTCGTTGACGATGCGGCGCTTCACCTTCATGGTGGGGGTGAGCTCGCCGCTGTCCTGGGTAAGCTCATTTTCGAGCAAGGCGATCTTCTTGACACGCTCGTAGTTGGACAGGTCCGAGCACAGCTTGCTTACCTCGGCGGTGAGGAACTCGATCACCTTGTCGTTGGCGGCCAGGGAGGCGCGATCACCGGTGATCCCCTGCGTTTTAGCCCAGATCTCGACCTGCTCGAAGTTGGGATAGATCAGAGCCGAGATGAAGTTGCGGTTATCGCCGATCAGGACGGCCTGCTCGATCAACGGGCTACCTTTGAGCAGGTTCTCGATGGGCTGGGGAGCCACGTTCTTGCCGTTGGACATCACCAGGATTTCCTTGAGGCGGTCGGTGATGCGCAGGCACTTGTCCTCGTCGAACATGCCCACGTCACCGGTGTGGAACCAGCCGTCCTGGTCGATGGACCTGGCCGTCTCCTCGGCCTTGTTGAAGTAGCCGCGCATGATGTGCGGGCCCCGGGTGATAATCTCGCCGTTCTCGGCGATCACGCACTCGACGTGTGGGATGACTTTGCCCACCGTGCCGATTTTGGGGAAGTGGGGCAAGTTCATGGTGATCACCGGGCTGGTCTCGGTCAGGCCGTAGCCCTCGAGGATGGTGAAACCGGCGTTCAGGAAGAATTCGCCCACGTCCCTGCGAAGCGGGGCGCCACCCGAGACGAAGAACTTGATGCGACCGCCGGTGCGGCCGTGGATCTTCTTGAAGACCAGCTTGTGGGCCAGCGCGTGTTTGATCTTGAGTGGGAGGGGTACTTCGCCCTTGACGCGGGCGTCGAAGAACTGCTTGCCCACCCCCAGCGCCCAGTGGAAGATCTTCTGGCGCAGGGGCGGGCTGGCTGAAACCTGGTCGAGCACCCTGCCCATGATCTTCTCGAACAGTCGGGGCACGCTGGGCACCACGGTGGGCTGAATCTCCAGCATGTTGGCGGCCACTGTGTCGATGCTCTCGGCATAGGCGATGGTACCGCCGGCGTAGGTCATGCTGTAGAACATGATACGCTCGAAAACATGCGAAAGAGGAAGGAAGGAGAGCTCGAGGTCTTCCGAGTCGATGCCCACCATCGGCAAGATGGTGGTGGCGTTAGAGCAGAAGTTGCCGTGCATCAGCATGGCGCCTTTTGGCTCGCCGGTGGTGCCCGAGGTGTAGACCAGGCTGGCCACGTCCTCGGCCTTGATCTCGCTCAGGCGCCTGTCGATCTCGGCCTGGTTTTTGGCCAGGTTATCCGCGCCCAGCTTGAGGAAGTCGTCCCAACTCCACAATTTCTTGGTGGAAGTCGCTGTGGGGGTGCCGAACATGCACACGATATGCTCCAGCTTCTCAAGGGCCGGGATAGGGATGCGCCCTTCGCTGTGGCCGCTCTCCACGCTGATGACCTTGGCCAGCTGGGCCTGGTCGGCCACCAGCACCACTTTTGCGCCGCAATCGTTGAGGATGTATGCGATTCCCTCTTCGTTCAGAGTGGGATAGAGGGGCGCGTGAACGCCCCCGGCGTGGTAGGTACCGTAGTCGGTGATGACCCACTCGGGACGGTTGTTGGCGATCTGAGCGGCCCGGTCGCCCTGTTGGAAGCCAACCTCGATCATGGCGCTGCCAAATTGCAGCACGCGCTCGTTGATCTGGCTATAGGTCAGGTAGCGGTAGGTTCCCTTATCTTTCCAGCCCAGGTAGTTGCGCGGCCCACATTTCTTGACCGTGCGACGGAACAGCTCGGGCAGGGTTTTGATTTCGGCCTTGGCCGCCCAGTCGAGCAGGGCCTTGGGCGCGGCATATTCTGAAGTCACGGACATTGTTATGGTGCTCCTTGTTTCACGTGATGGTAGCGAAACGCCACCTCTCCAAAGCAGACTTGATCGCCCTCCTGGAGTGGGCGCTGGACCCCGGAAGCCAGCCGCGTGCCATTGACGTGCGTGCCGTTGATGCTGCCGGAGTCTTCGAGGTAAACTTGCTCGCCTTCTCGGGCGATGATGGCGTGGCGTCGAGAAACCGTTCCCTTCGAGTCGTGAGCGGTCAAGTCGATCTCGGGCAGGATACCGTCGGCCGGGCTGAGCCGGCCTACACGCACCGTGTCGGTGCAGAGCAGGTAGACCTGGCCATCGGCCCCCAGCAATTCGAGGCGCGCAAAGGGCGGTGGGGGAGGAGGCTCAGGCTTCCTGGGGGAGGGCAGGGGCGGAATGACGGGTGAATGAGCCCGCGCGGTCGGGGCCGGCGCCGGCGTTTGGGAATGGGCCGGGGCTGGCATCGGGCGATCGGCCGGCGTTGGAGCGGGGGCCGGGGAAGGGATGGGAGCTGGTCCCCGGGGCGTCGAAACGGGCCCGGCCGTGCGGCGGGCTCGGAAAGCCTTCAGGTCGTAGCCGCACTTTTCGCAGAAATGCGAGCCAGGAAGGCTGATATAGCGGCACTTAGGACATTCCAAAGCTGACCCGAGCCCCCTTTCCCCTGAATTCTTTTACTCGCGACCGCTGGAGAAACCTCCTTGGGCTCTTTTAAAAACGCGCAGGTTGTTCTCCGAGCGGGGGTCCCGGTTCCTTCAACTTGAGTCAGGTTCAAGGGTGAACCTTTTCCCGGGAGTCGTCGTTAGAGGAGTATGCTGTACTGTCGATGCTGCGCACGGGCCCGTCGGGGTGGCCGTTGTCTGATTTGCGAGAAGAACTGGGGCCTGGGCCTGCCGGGCAGGCTGCTGGTGGTGCTGAGCCTGGCCTTCGCCCTGCTGGTGCTCTGGCGTTAACCTGCAGGCTGGTCGGTCGGGTGCGCGCGCCAGGCGCGCAGCGGCTTGCCCGTTCCTCGATCAGGACTCAGCGAGAGGCGCAGCGCGGGCAGAGACCGGCCGAGGTGGTGCGGAAACCGCACTCGGCGCAGATGCGCAGCATCTTGAGCGTGTCTTCGGAGTAGACATCGCCCGGACGGAAGGTGTAGCTGCGGTCCTCCCGGTCGGTCTGCTGGGCCTGCTCGGAGCGATGAGCCTCGCGACCCTGGGAGGTCTGAGCGGTCTCGGTCGTTTCGCGGGCGGCGCGCATCTCCTGAATCTGGCGTACATTCTCGGTGAAGAGCTGCTCGCGCACGTTGCCCAGCCGCTCCATGGCGTCCTGGCGAGCTTTGAGAGTCGTTGGCTCTTCCTCGAATTGCATTTCGTCCGGCACGACCGGAGTGCTCTCTCGTGTCTCTTGTGTCGGCTCGGCGGGCGGTGCAGTCGTTTGCGGAGCAGCTTCCTTTGGATCCGCGGTCGGCGGCGTGGGAGTTGCCTTTCCTTCGACTTTCTCGGCCCCGCCGGTCACGTCCACCAGGCCCGGACCGTCGCCGACCAGGTCGATCCGGTCCTGGGTGGCCCGCAGCAAGCTGGTTTCGGCCGTCATAGCCCCCTGGTACTCCGTCGGGTCGGGCATCTGGCGCACGCTGCTCTGGCTTGTCATGGCCCGATCCAGAGCTGCCTTCAGATCGCTGTCCGTGGCTACCCGTCCGCGAATCACGTCGGCATCGGCGATGGTGCGCCGGCTGCTGAAGATCGTGTCCAGGGCCTGGTTGAGGAAATGCCGCGAATCTTCTCGAGCGCTCAGGCGGTTCATCAGGTCGATCAAGCCACCGGAGTGGATTTCGTCCTTGAACAGGTTGGACATGAAGCGTCCGCCCTCAGGGGTCTGGGCCAGGCGATTGAGCAGGCGCGCCACATCGCGCTGCCCGCCCTGGGCGTTGGCCATCCGGTTCAGGCTGTCGAGCACTTCCGCTCCACCGCTGCGCGACGTGGTCGCCCGCTGAAGCATCCGTCCCGTGGCCTGAGCGCCTTCCCGGTCGTAACTCATGTTGAGAAGTGTCTGGCTGGTGGCTTGAGCGCCTTCCTTGGTACGGCTCATGCGGTTGAGCAGAGTGCCGAACTGACGCGCTCCGCCTTCCACCTCCATGGTGTTGAGCAGACTCTGGGCAACGTATCTGGATCCGTGCACATATTCGGTGCTCTTGGCAAGCGATTCGGCCAGGCTGGTGGCGTGGTGCCAGTTGTCGCCCTCGGGCTGGGTCATCACGTCCATCAGCTCGAGCATGCCTCGGGCTGCTCCCGGCGTGCGGCTGGAGGCTTCCAGCACGGTGGCCAGGTTCTGGGAGCCCTGATGGTCCTGCCCGAAAGCCGAGAACATTTTGCTGACCGCATCACGTCCACCCGGAGCGTCCGTCAAGAGCAGCATGATGCCCACCGCCCGCTCGGGCGCCACGCTGGCCGCATTGGCCATGGCGTAGGAGAATCCGCGCGTGGAGTCGTTGTTGCGGGTCACCGTGTCCAGGAACTTCATGGTGTTCTTGGCGTTGCCGGTCACGCTCAGCTCGAGCGCGTCGGCCACGGCCAGGGCGCCCTGGGTGTCCCGGCTGATGCCGGCCAGGGCCCAGGGGTGCTCGCTGGTTCCCTTGCCGATAGTGATCTCTTTGAGGATGCTGCTCGCTTGCTGCAGAGCCTGCTTGCGAGCCTGAGACATGACGTTGGCCTGGCCGGGAGCCGGGGGCGCAGGAGGTGCATAGCTGGTCGACTTGGTGGCGGCCGTGGCGGCAGCTTCACCCGCGGCGGCGTCGGTCTGGGTGGTCGTGGGCTGTTTGCCTGCTGCGGACAAGTTGGCTCGCGATTGCACCGTCTGGGAAGCATTCAGGCCAGGAGCGGTGTTGGGCTTGACCGGAGCCTCGAGTCCGCGCTGAACCCCCACGGTGAGATTGGGGTCCTGCATGACGTTGGCGATGCGCGGCGGTGGTGAGCTGAACACCTGCCTCAGCACTTCGTTGGCCGTAGGAGGCCTGACCGGGCCCGGGATCGGGGCCGGTTGGCTGCCGTCCACCCGACGAAGGGTCGGATCGTTGGGATGCGGCTGTGGACCGCGACCCTGGCCGGGCCCGGGTCCATCCGCGGGTTGCGGGCCCGGGGCGGGCCTGGGTCCGTCCACGGGACGTGCCGGTCCAGGCGCGGGCTTGGGACCATCGATCCTGCCGGGGGTGGGCCTGGGTCCGTCGACGGGGGCGGGGCGCGCCGGCCCAACCGGCGGCTTGGGACCGTCGATCCGTCCAGGACGCACCGGACCATCGGCGGGCTCGGGACGGATCAGCCCGGGAGTGGGCTTCGGTCCGTCCACCGGGCGCGGGTCGACCGGGCCGGGCGCGGGCTTCGGTCCATCGACTGGGCGCGGGCCGACGGGGCCGGGCGCGGGTTTTGGTCCGTCCACCGGGCGCGGGTCGACCGGGCCGGGCGCGGGCTTCGGTCCATCGACTGGGCGCGGGCCGACGGGGCCGGGCGCGGGCTTGGGTCCGTCCACCGGGCGCGGGCCGACGGGGCCGGGCGTGGGCCTGGGTCCGTCCACCGGGCGCGGGCCGACGGGGCCGGGCGTGGGCTTGGGTCCGTCGACGGGGCTGGGCGCGGGCTTGGGTCCGTCCACCGGGCGCGGGCCGACCGGGCCGGGCGTGGGCTTGGGTCCGTCCACCGGGCGCGGGCCGACCGGGCCGGGCGTGGGCTTCGGTCCGTCCACCGGGCGCGGGCCGACGGGGCCGGGCGTGGGCTTGGGTCCGTCGACGGGGCCGGGCGCGGGCTTGGGTCCGTCCACCGGGCGCGGGCCGACCGGGCCGGGCGTGGGGCCAGCGACAGGCCCCGGACCGGGAGTAGGCTTCGGACCGACCGGCCCGGGGGTCACGGGACCGGGAGTGGGCTTCGGACCGGCCACCGGCCCGGGGGTCACAGGACCGGGAGTGGGCCTGGGACCGGCCACCGGCCCGGGGGTCACAGGACCGGGAGTGGGCCTGGGACCGGCCACCGGCCCGGGGGTCACAGGACCGGGAGTGGGTTTGGGACCGGCCACCGGCCCGGGGGTCACAGGACCGGGAG
>JAANMY010001370.1_pt1 | contig 28063 bp, 18 predicted proteins | sample 7279691 | NCBI WGS metagenome assembly JAANMY01 (sample SAMN14094543, study PRJNA606508) | bioreactor metagenome | isolation source: A lab-scale SPAN reactor treating ammonium-rich wastewater day 388 | place: Ireland: Galway | collected 2018-02-07
GTTCGCCGGCATGCTCGGCGTGACGGTGTTCGGCATCTTCCTGACGCCGGTCTTCTTCTACGCCATCCAGTGGTTCAAGGATCGGCGTGCCGGGGAGAGAGCCTGAATGAAGCCCACGGGTTGCGACCCGTGGGGGGGGCGGGTTGCGCAGCTCCTCTGACCAGCCCGGAGCGCCAGCGACAGGCTAGTTGGTCAGAGCCTCCCGGTACAGCCGCAGGTTCGCCTCGTACAGTGTTTCCGAGGCGAACCGGCCCGCGATGAAAGCCCGGCCGGCGGCCGCCATGCGCGCCCGCCGTTCCGGGTCGGCCAGCAAACCGGCGACCGCGGCGACGATGCCGTCCAGGTCGTCGCGGCCGACGAGCAGCCCCGTTTCCCCGGGGCTCATCGCCTCGCGCGACCCGCCAGCGTCAGTCGCCACCGGGACGCAGCCGACGTACTGCGCCTCCAGCAGCACGTTCGGCGTCCCCTCCCACACCGAGGTCAGCAGCAGCACGTCACTACCAGCGAGGAGGTGCGGCACGTCGCGCCGCTGCCCAAGGAGCGTCACCACCCCGCCGAGACCGGCCCCCTCGATCCGCTGCCTGACCTGGTCCTCCAGTCCCCCCACGCCCGCCATCACTACCCGCAGTCGCGGGATGATCCGGCGCAATCGGTCGATGCACTCCAGGAAGTAGAGCGGCCGTTTCTCCGGTTGCAGCCGGAAGATGCCAGCGATGACGGGCGTGTCGGCGGCGATGCCCAGCTCCGCCCGCCAGCGCAGCGCCTCCTCGCGGCCTGGCACCGACGGCGGCTCGAAGGCGTTACAGACGACCGGGATCGACCCGGCCGGCACGCCCAGCCACCGCTCGTAGTCGCGGGCGCCGGCCGCGGAGTTGGCGCACAGGCGAATGCCGCGGCGACCGATCGTCGCCTCGTATCCCGGCAGCATCCACGGCCGGAACAGGCCGGGAAAGTGGGCCGGGTTGCCGTTGCGGAACGACAGAACCACAGCCGGCGTCCCCGCCAGGGCGGCCGCGAGCGCCCCGACGACGTTGCAGTCATCGACGTAGCAGTGCAGCACGTCCACCGGGTCCGTGAGCAACTCGCCGACCAGATCGACGACGAGCGCCGCCAGTTCGGGCGGCAGCAGGCGGAAGCAGTCGGGGCGCAGGCTGCGTCGCTGGCACGCCTCGGGAAAGGCGTCGTGCCACCGCTCGCCGATGCACCGGGCCGGGACGCCGTGCGGGGCGAGGAGGTAGCGGTAGTGATTGTCGGCCCCGACCAGGGCCAGGTGGACGAGAACGCGCACGTCGTGCCCGCGGTGGTGCTGCTGGACGGCCGCGTTACACGCCTGCCGCTCGGCCCCGCCGGAGTTGAGGGACGTGACGAAGTGGGCGATCCGCAACGGCCGGTCGTCGGGCGGGCGAGCGCCGTCCCGTGGCAGGGCGTGGGCGAGCACCGCCCGGCACCGCTCCGCCGTCATCCCGCCGCCGGGGCCGAGGCCGATCGTCTCCAGCGCCTTGCCTCCCAGAGCCGCCATCTTCCGCCAGCAGGCGAGGAGCAGCGGCGAGGTGGCGTACAGCCGGCCGTGGCGCAGCAGCAGGATCCGGCGCACCCCGAGGCTGCGCAGGTGCAGCAGGGTCTGGCCGCGCACGTCGCGCGGCGGCAGGAGGAAAGCGACCGTGTCGATCCCGTCGTGCAGGGCGTCATCGACCGCCGCGTCCCACCGGATCGGGTTGGTGGCAGTCCGGAAGCAGTGATACCGCACGCCGGGGACCGGGCACGCTGGCGGGGCCGGCAGCGCCATCACTCGCGGCACGGTCCCGAGATGGCGCAGCAGGCTGGCCGGCGTCGGCTCGAAGTCGGCGACGAGGAGGGTGCGCGCCGGATCGACCCGGACCGGCGGCGCGGCCGCGGTCGGCCCGGCACCAGCGTCCGCGTCGGTCAGGGCGCCGGACAGCCATGCGGTGAACGCTCCCATCAGGGACTCCCAACAGAGCAGGGCGAGCCCGGACGGCACTCACGCCGCAGCCGGCAGCACGCCGCGCCCGGCTTTCCGCAACCACTGCTCCAGGACGAGTAGCTCCCAGATCTGATACACGTTGAACCGGCCCGGGTCGCGCTGCTGGGCGAGGTGGTGGCGCAGCTTCTGCCCGTCGAGGTAGCTCCGGACCCGCCCCCCGGCGCCGAGCACCAGATCCTCGGCCAGGTCCAGCAGTCGCTCGTGCGACCAGCACTGGTCCGGCAGCCCGAACCCCTGCTTCGGCCGGTTGACGATCGCTTCCGGCAGGTAGCGCAGCGCGAGCCGCTTCATCACCTTCTTCGGCGTCCGGCCGTCGTTGCACGCCCACGCCGGCAACCCGGCTGCCCACCGGGCGAGGCGGGCGTCGAGCAGCGGGCTGCGCACCTCCAGCGCGAAGCGCATCGACATGCGGTCCACCTTGGCCAGGACCGCCCCTGGGAGGTAGCTGTTCGCGTCCAGCGTCCGCAGCCGGTGCAGCACCGGCCCGCGCCCGTCGGCCGTCGCACGCATGTCCGCCAGCAGCCGTTCGGCACCCGGCTCCAGACGCTCGACCAGGCCGCGCAGCGTGTCCGCCGTCATCGGCAGCAGGCGGTCCCCGACGTAGGCCCGGCTCGCGCGCCACCGGCAGCCGTTGCGCTTCAGCCAGCCCAGCCGGGCGCGCAGGCTCGTCGCCTCGCGGACCGTGTCGGTGTACCGGCCGTATCCGCCGAACATCTCGTCGCCGCCGTCACCTGACAGCGCCACCGTCACGTGCCGGCGGGCAAACTGCGACAGCAGATACACCGGCAGGCACGACGAGTCGCCGTTGGGCTCGTCGAGGGCCGCGACGATGGTTGGCAGCAGGTCCACCGCCGACGGTTCGACGAGCAGTTCGTGGTGGTCGCACCCGAGATGGGCGGCGATCTGCGCGGCCGCGTGGTGCTCGCTGCCCGGGGCATTCGCGAACCCGATCGAGAACGTTTTCGGCCGGACGCCCAGCTCCCTGGCCATGACCGCCACGACCAGGGACGAGTCATTTCCGCCGGACAGGAACGCGCCGACCGGGACGTCGGCGACGAGTCGGTCGCGGACCGCGTCCACGAGCAGCGTGCGGAACCTCTCCGCCAGCTCCTCCTCGGTATGCCAGTCGCCAACCGGCCAGCGCCACGGCTCGGCCGCCTCGAATCGGAAGAAACGCCGCACCTTCTCGCGCCGGATGCACCCGCCGTCGAAGACGATCCGCAGCAGCGTGCCCGGTTCGAGTTTGCGCACCCGGCGGTAGATCGATCGCGGGGCGTGGACGTACTGGAGCAGCAGGTACTCGTGGATGGCGGCCGGGTCGATCCCGCCGAGCAGGTCGTCCGGCAGACACTCCAGCGCCCGCAGCTCGGACGCGAACGCGAGGAACGCTCCGTCGCGGACGTAGTACAGCGGTTTCTTGCCGAAGTGGTCGCGGGCCAGCACCAGCTCGCGCTGGGCCGTGCGCCACGCCGCGAACGCGAACATGCCGCTGAGCCGATCGACAGCCGCCTTCGGGTCACCCTCGAACAGGTGGCACAACACCTCGGTGTCGGTGCGCGACGCGAAGCGATGGCCGGCCGCCTCCAGCTCCTCTCGCAGGGGCTGGAAGTTGTAGATCTCGCCGTTGAACGTGACGGCCACACTACCGTCCTCGTTCAGCATCGGCTGCCGGCCCTCGGGGCGCAGGTCGATGACGGCCAGACGCCGCTGGCCGAGGCAGACGCGGCCGTCCGGGCTTGCCCACAGGCCGGCGTCGTCCGGCCCCCGGTGTGCCAGCGTGTCGCGTAACCGCCGCGTGAGTTCGCGGATCTCCCGGGACGAGTAGCGCCCCTCGTAATCAATCACGCCGACAATCCCACACATCGCTTTCTCCGTCTTGCTTCTCTCTCCCCTCGCCCCTCGTGGGAGAGGGGCCGGGGGTGAGGGGGCCGTTCACAGGCAGTTGCCGAACGACGGCTTCAGCCGCCGGAACACCCCGTACCCGAGCAGGAACAGGCCGCCGGCCAGCACCGGGCTGATCGCCCAGGACGCGGGCCGGGTGATGGCGCCGTGGAAGAAGATATCGTGGTACATCCAGACCAGGTGGCTGAGCGGATTGAAGTTCAGCAAATACCGGAACCGTGGCGGCAGGCTGTCGGGCAGGTAGATGATGGGCAACAGGTACAGGCCCATCGTCACCGCGACCGCCAGGATCTCCTTGGTGTCGCGCACGTAGACCGACACGGCCGACAGGAAGAAACAGGCTCCGATCAGGCCGAGGAACTGCACCCCGAGGGCGACCGGGAGCAGCGCGACGGTGGCCGGGAGCGTCCCTGCTTGCAGGACGATGTAGACGAACAGGAACGCCAGGCCGACCGCCTGCGGCAGCGCGCAGGCGAGGACGGTGCGCAGTGGCAGCACCTCGAGCGGGAAGACGACCTGCTTGACGAGGTTCTGGCTGCCGGTGATCGCGGTGCAGCTGCGCTGCACGGCATCCTGGATGGTCATCCACGGCAGATAGCCGGCAATGAAGAAGGTGGTGAAGTTGAGCCCGTGGGCGGCGTCGGCGAAGCGCATCTGGAAGATCGTGCCGAAGACGAAGACGTAGATGAACATCAGCAACAGCGGGTGGGCGACGGCCCAGACGGCGCCGACGAACGACCCGGCGAAGCGGTCGGCGATCTCCCGGTAGGCCAGCAGGAGGATGAGCTGGCGGCGCTGGCGCCAGAGGCGCACGAACTCGCGCGACAGATGCAGCGGCCGCGCAACGAGGGGCGGCACGGTCATCACGGGGGCTCCTCCCATTCGGCCGGGGCGGACCGGCGCTTCCAGCGCGACCTGTTTCTTGCCACGGGGAGCGGCGACTTGTAGCGACCGACGAACCGCATGTCAACCGCGATCCGCCGCCCGATGCCGCGCTGACGCTTCGCCTGCCCCGGGCGCCCTGTCAACCTTGCCCGCGTCTCCGCCCTGGTTTACAATCCCCAGCTGTCACCAAACCGTCTTGTTGGTAGCTCCACTCGACTCGCACTGCCGCCCTCTCTACCGAGGATCGCGCTCATGCCGGTAAAAACTACCTGCCCGACCTGTCAGGCTTCCTATACCCTTGCCGACTCGTCGCGCGGTAAGAAGGTGCGCTGCAAGAACTGCCAGCAGCCCTTCGAGGTACTGGACACCCCAGCGCCCCGCCCGAAGGCGGCCGGCGCGCAGGCAGTCGCCCCGAAGCGCCCTGCGCCGCCGCCCCTCCCGGCGGCCACCCCGCCTCCGCGCCGCAAGGCGCAACCGACGGTCCTGGCCGCTCGCCAGGCGGACGACGAGGTCACGGCTGCCCCGCCGCCCCGCCCCGCCAGCGCCGCCCGGCAGCCGCTCGTCGCAATCCCGGTCGATGACGACGAGGACGCCCCGCCGCGCCGCCCGCCGCGCCGCGCCGCCGCCCCGCGGAGTTCCGCGACGACCTGGATCATCGTCGGCTCCCTCGGCGGGGTGCTGCTGCTCGCCGGGGTCGTGGTCCTGGTGATCCTGCTCGCGCAATCGGACGAACCGGCGCCGCCCGGACCGCCGAAGCTGGAGCCTATCGCCGTGAACCCCGGCCCCGGTCCGATCATCCCCGGACCGCGCCCCAATCCGTTCGTCAACCCGCCCCCGGCCCGCCAGCCGGTCCTCAAGGCCAGCTCCGCCCGCGTCCCGATCGAGACCACGGCAAGCACCTCGAAGAACATCCTGTTCGCTCCCACCGCCGGGCGCCTTGGACTGTACTACTGGGACAAGCAGAACGCCAACCAGAAGTGGCTCGACCTGCACGACACGAAGACCGGCAACCAGGTCGCCCACGTCAATATGGGTAGCCACCACCCGATGTACATGGACCTCAGCCCGGATGTCACCCGCTTCGCCTCCGAGACGCTTCTCGCGGCCGGCGGCGGCCGGGCGCTCAGCATCTGGTCGTTGCCGGACGGGAAGCTGCTGGAAGAGAAGTGGAACCCTTACCCCAGGGATCCGGCGCGGCAGCTGCAGCACCCGAACCGCGAGCTGGTCTGGTTCGCCTTCCTCGACCGGGACCGGCTGCTGACCGTCGCCCGCAACGGCCAGTTCGACCTGTGGGACATGAAGCAGAAGCGGCCGATTTACACCAGACTCCCCGTCCAGGGCCAGATGCGCTTCATCAACATGGACACCTTCAGCCTGCGCCCGCAGAACCTCGCCCTGAGCAACGATCGGCGCATCCTCGCCCTGTCCAACAAGGACGGGTTCGACCTGTTCGAGACGGCCACCGGCAACCCCCTCCGCAAGACCCAGCCGTTCCGCGACAAGGGCAACGTGGGCAACGAGTGGGGCGTCAGTTTTAGCCCGGACGGCTCACGCCTGGCGGCCAAGCTGAACGTCCACAAGGCGGACCGGAAGCAGCACGACTACGTGGCGATCTGGGACGTCAACACCGGCCAGCGGCAGTCGCTTTTGCCGATGAAGCAGGACTTCGGCCACAACGGCGCGCTCATCTGGTGGGGCCGCGACCATCTGGCGGTGCTCAGCGGCATCGCCCACCGGGCGAAGATCCTGGACCTCAAGAGCGGGCGCTTCGAGCGCGTCCTGGAGGCGGAGGGGAATGGCCGGTTCGCCACGTGTACGCCGGACGGCCGGCTCTGGTACGTCGCCACGGCCACCAGTTTTCTGGCGAACGCCGACGTTGCCGCCCTCGAGGCGCCGGTGAACGAGCTGCAGCAGCAGCCGTTCAACGGGCCGGCCAACAACCTGCCGCGCTGGCGCGTCAACCCCGAAGGGATCCTCGCCAAGAACTAAGCAGCCCGGAGCGCCAGCAACGGGCGCTGCGTTTGCGGCGCCCAGGCCGTCACGGGGCCGCCTTCGGGGCCGGGTTGAGATATTCGGGCGGGACCGCCCAGACCCGGATCGTGCGGTCGCTGCTGCCGGAGAGGATGTGCTGCCCGTCCGGAGTGAAGGTCACGCATGTGACCTCGTGCGCGTGGCCCACCAGGCGGCGCAGCTCGTCCCCCGTCCGAACGTCCCACAGACGCAGGGTGTCGTCGCGCCCGCCAGTGACGGCGAGCCGTCCGTCCGGGGAGAACGCCGCGCACAGAATCGGCGCCGTGTGGCCCTCCAGCCAGTTCCCCTCGACAGCCGGCCCGCCGTTCGGGCTCAGTTTCCAGATCTGCGCAAACATGTTTCTGGTGCTGACCAGCGCGTGCGTGGCGTCCGGGGCCAGCGCGACGACCAGGCGCGCCGCGAGCAGTTGTGCCGAGGTCATCTTCTCGGCCCTGTTGGGCTGGCCCGCCTCCAGCGGCTGCGGGGGCAGCACGCACAACGGCGTCTTGTCCAGCACACGCCACAGCTGCACCGTGCGGCCGACCAGACTCGCGGTCAGGAAGCGCTCGTTGTCCGCCGCGAAGGCGGTCGGCACCACCGGGTTCGGCTTCGGCGCGTCGGGTTCGGCCTCGCCGACCTTGTACTCGCGCAGCGGCTTGCCGGTGGCGGTATCGACCAGGATGGCCGTGCCGAACCATTCCCCGATGAGCGCGCGCCGGCCGTCCGGCGAGATGGCCACATGGCAGGCGTCGCTGCCGAAATCCTTGGGCGGCCACCAAAGTTCCGGCTCGGCCTTCGGTTCCCCGGGTTTGGCCAGCAGGTTCCAGCGATAGACGGCGGCGGTCGCCTCGCGGATCGGCCCTTCGCACGCCAGGGCGTACTCGCCGCGCGACCCCAGCGCGATCGCGTGGACGGGGCGCAGGAAGGTCGTCGCGCGGATCGTCTTGCCCGTTTCCACCTCCCACACGCGCACTGTGCGGTCCTTATCTGCCGACGCCAGGCGTTTCCCGTTCGCGGAAATGGTCAGGCAGGTGAGCGCCGCCGCGTGTATCTCCTCGAACTGCCGCAGCGGGCGCAGGACGGGCACATTGCGCGGCGGACGGGGCACCTTGCCGCCCTTGCCCTTCTTCTCACCGGGTCCGGGGCCGCCGTTGTCGGCTCGCGGCTCCTGCCCGCCGCCGGACAGCGCCACGATCAGGCCAACCACCAGGAGTACGGCCAGCACGGCGCCGCCGGCCAGGGCCATCATCATCCCGCGGTTTGGCGGCCAGCGCGTCCACGGCAGCGGCGGCGGCGTGGTGGACGGGACCGGACGAACCAGCACCGGCAGCGGCGGCGGGGTCGATTGAATCGCCGTCGGGTCGTATCCGGCCGGGACGACGGCCACCGGCTGCATGCGGACGGGTTTGGGCCTGATCGCGATGACCGGGGCCGGGTGATCGATGGTCGGGTCCGTCGCCTGCGGCGGGGGCGCCATCTCCAGGTAGGCGGCCAGGGCCGCGGCCAGGTCGCGCATCGACGGATAGCGGTCGGCCGGCTCCTTGGCCATGGCCCGCAGGCAGATCGCCTCCAGCACCCGGTCGAGTCCGGGGCGGCGCTTCGACGGCGGCGGCGGATCCTGCGTGAGGATCCGGTTGATGAGGACGAGGGCGGTGCCCTCGAACGGCACCCGGCCGGTCAGGCACTCGTACAGGATCACGCCGAGCGCGTACACGTCCACCGCCGGGCCGATGGTTTCGATCTCCCCACGAGCCTGCTCCGGGGCCATGTAGGCGGGCGTCCCGAGCGCCACCCCGTCCTGGGTCAGCCGGTCCTCGCTGCTCTCCTGCCCGCGCACCAGCCCGAAATCGACAACGACTGGCTCGCCGTCCTGATCGACCAGGATGTTCGACGGCTTCAGATCACGGTGGACGAGGTCGCGGTCGTGGGCGGTCTGCAGGGCGACTGCCAGCCGGCGCACCAGGTCGGCGACCTCCCGCGGCATGAGCAGCCCGGCCCGGAGGATGTCGGACAGCCGCCGGCCGTCGATGTACTTCATCGTCAGGAACAGCTTGCCGTTGGCCTCGCCAACGTCGTATACCGGGCAGATGTTCCGGTGCTCCAGCGCCGCCATCGCCCGCGCCTCGCGCAGGAAACGCTCGCGAACGTCCCGGGCGCTGGAGTCGAGGTGGGGGAACTTCAGGGCGACGCGCCGCTTCAGGTCGGTGTCCTCGGCCAGGTGGACCTCGCCCATGCCGCCGCCGCCGATCCGCTGGAGCAGCAGGTAGCGGCCGAACTGGACGGGACGGGGCTCGGGTTTTGGCGGGGGGGGCGGGACCGGCTGGGTGCCGGCCGTGGAGGTGTCGCTGGCCCCGAGGTTCATCGTCGGCCCGCCCTCGGTGCGGTCCTCGCCCGCGAGCAGTCGGCGGACCTCCGCGGCCTGTTTCGGAAACCGGCGAGCCACCTCGTCGGGTTCAATCTTGTCTCCCCTCTGGGTGCGGACGGCGCACTCGGCGGCGACCAGGTACGCCGGGACCGTCTCCGCCGACCCGATCTCGGGATAGAAGCGGATGTACGCCTCGATTTTCGGCCGCCGTCCGCGCCGCCAGTTCTGCTCCAGGTCGATGCGGACCAGTTCGATCAGGGCCGGCAGGCGCAGCGGCGATCCGGGCGGCGGAAGGTGCTGGAACCACTGCTTCAGCCGGCCGTCGTCCCAGGAGCGCTCGAACTCGAAAAGCCAGGCCTCCACCTTCTCCCGGCCGGGGCTGGCCAGTTGCTGGAGCTGTGGGCTGGTGGTCTGCATGGTCCATCCTCGGGCCGTGTCCCGGCGGGCCGCGGCCCGGGGGCAGGGGAGAGTCAGGTCGTGGTGTGGCTGTCCGCGGGGGGCGGAGGAGCTTCCTTCCATTATCGCCGCGGCCTGCGCGCTAGCAAGAGAAAACGCCCGGCGGCGAAGCATCACGACCCGATTTACCGCGCCTCCGCCGGTCGATCCGTGCCGCGAGCGAAGAACTGACATGGGCAACGGTTGTGGCGATCGATTATGCTTGTTGCAAGAGGCCGAGACGAGGACGAACTCATGGCCCACAAGCCGTCGAAGAAAGAGGCCGCGATCGTCGAACTCGCCGAGGGGTTCCTGCGCGTGCTGCAAACACAGCGCGCCCTCGGCGCCGATGCGTACCCCCTGCCGGTCCAGCGTCTGGTGGAGCTGACCGACCCGCAGGCGCCGGCCGCGCAGGTGAAAAAGGCGCTGAACAAGAGACGGTTTGTACAGGAGACGCTGGCCGTGCGGGCGAAGGCGCCCGACGCGCCGATTGCACTGGCTGCGGACGTGGCCGCGCTGGCCGCCAGCCCGCTGACGCTGGAGTTCCTCCTGCGGCAGGCCCGCACCGCCGCGACCCAGGCATTCGGCGTGGCCGACCTGAAGAAGAAAGCCGCCACGAAGCTGCAGAAACCGTTCCAGGAAGCGCTCACCCGCCGGCTCGCCGAGAACACCTTGCCCCCCACGGTCGGCTGGGTGTCCATCATCGGCAGGCCGAAGCTGTTCCTCCTCAGCGATCTCCGCACGGGCGCCGCGCAGTCGGCGGCCGGCGGTCCGCAAACCGCGCCACCGGCGGCGCCCACCCCGACCACCGGTCAGGCGCTCGCGGTCCCGGATTTTGCGACCGCGTTCGATGCGGCGTTCGACCAACTCGATCGCGCGGCGGGCGGGCACAACTTTGTCAGCCTGGTCGTCCTGCGGCAGGCCGTCCCGGTGGGACGCGAGGCGTTCGACCGCGAGCTGCACGAGCTGCGGCGGGCCGGACGCTACAGGCTCAGCGCCGCCGAGGGGCGCCACGGGATTAGCCCGGAGGAACGGGAGGCGGCCGTCACCGAGGAGGGATCCCTGTTACTGTTCGTTTCTCGGAGCCGCACATGACCACCGCCGCGCTCCCCGCCCTGGACGCCTTCTTCGACCGGCTCCGCGCCGGCAACCCGTTCCTGGTCAACCGGGTGGACCGCCCGCAGGCCGTCGCCCGGACCGACGTGCCGGGCATCAACGAGGCCGCCTTCCGCCGCGTCCTCGCGCTGGGGCAGCAGGCGCGGGCCGAGAACCGCGGCGTCGGCGTGGTGGTATGGGGCGAGGCGGGCGTCGGCAAGAGCCACCTGCTCGGCCGGCTCGCGGGCTGGGCCGCCCAGGATCGCCGCGGGGTCCACGTCTACCTGCACAACCTCCAGGCCAGCCCCGAGCGCTTGCCGCGCACCGTCCTGCGGGGCGTCCTGCACACCCTGACGCGCGGCCGGGCGGCCCCGCTGCACCAGTCCACGCTGTACGGCATCCTGGTCGGCGCCCTCAAGACCGAGCTGAGGGCCGGGGCGCCGCCGACGTGGCCGCAGGTGGAGGCGGCCTACCGTCGCCTCGTCGGCCGCCTGGCCGCCGAGGATCCGTCGCAGGGCGTGCTGTTCGATCCGACCGTTTACGACGTGCTGTACCGCTTCCTGCGCGAGGCGCACCCCAGCCTGCAGGGGCGCGGCGACACCCTCGCCGACCTGGCAGTGCGGTGGCTGGCGGGCGAGGTGCTGGAACCGGCGGAGGCGCCGCTGCTCGGCCTGCCGGCCCGGCCTAACCCGGACGCGCCAGTAGCCCTGGCCGACAACCAGCACGTCAAGCAGGTGCTCGTCACGCTCACGCAGGTCGCCCGCGCCGCCGGCCGCCTCTGCCTGCTCTGCTTCGACCAGGTGGACAACCTCGACGAGGACCAGGTCCGGGCGCTGACGCGCTTCCTGCACGACCTGCTCGACAGCGCCGGCAATCTGCTGGTCGTCACGACCGGGGTGCAACAGACGCTCCTGGGGTTTCGGCAGCGCGGCGTGATCACCGAAACGTCGTGGGACCGGGTGGCCCAGTTCGAGGTGCCGCTCGGGCGACTGTACCACGCTCAGGGCTGGGAGCTGCTGCGGGCGCGCCTGCGACCGTTCCTGGAGCCGTTCCGGGGCGTGGCCGAGGTCGAGCAGCGGCTGCGCGAGGACGGGCTGTTCCCGCTCGGCAGCGCGTGGTTCGAGCAGCGCGTCGGCCAGCTCCTCGACTTCCGGCCGCGCGACCTGATCGGATGGGCGTGCGAGCGCTGGCAGCGGTTGCAGGACTCCCTCGGGGCGATGCCGGGCCGGCTGTGGCTGGAGCGCTGGCCGGAGGAGGGGGAGGCGGCGGCGGTCGGAACTCTCTCCCAGCCCGAGCAGCAGGTCGCCATCGAGCGTGCGGTGCGGCGCCGGATGGCCGAGCGCAAGGCCCACTGCCTGCAACATCGCGACCTGCTTCCGGCCGACGAGGACCGACTGCTGGGGCTGGTCGAGGCGGCGCTGGGCCAGTGCCGGAACGGGCGTTACGCGCTGCAGGACTGGCAGCGCGTCCCGATTCCGAAAGTCGGCCCGCGCGAGCCGTATGATCTCCTTCTCGATCAGCGTGCAGCGCCGGACGGGCCGTCGCTGCGGTTCGGGGTGCGCGTCCTGGTGGCGGACCACGGCCGGACGGTGACCAATACTCTCCAGCGGATCCGCGAGGCTTCAACCCCGCCTGGCCGCGTGCTCCTGGTGACCGACGCGCGGCGGCCGCTGCCGCTGGGCAATATGGGGCACGAGTTGCTCGAAGAACTACGGGGGCACGGCGACCAGGCGTTCCGCACGGTCGAGCTAACGTTCGACCAGCTGGCTGACCTGGACGCGCTGGAAGAGGTGGTGCGCCTGGCCCGTGCGGGCGACTTCGAGATCGAGCTGGCGCCGGGGCAACGGCGTCCGGTAACGGAAGCGGAGGTGGCTGCGGCGCACCACCGCGAGGGCCGCTACCTGGCCCACCCGCTGCTGCGCGAACTGCTCGGCGCCGAGGCCCGACCCGCGCTCGCGGCGGTGCCGGTCGATTCACTACGACAGGAAGAGGACACCCACTGACCAACCCGGAGCGCCAGCGCCGGGCGCTCCAGGTGCGCTGGTGGGTGGTCAGCCGCGGAGATCGCTCCATGACCGAGCCGAACGACGCCCCTCACTTACCCTCGCTGGTCCGCGCCGACCGCTTGGTCCTGCGCCTGCCGAGCCGGCCGGACTGGATTCGGCCGACGGTCGAGTATCTGCGCGCCCGCGCCGTGCTGTGCGGCGCCTGCCACGAGGCGCGATCCGGAAAGCTGGTGGTCGCGCTGGAAGAGGCTCTCAACAACGCCATCGTCCACGGCAACCTCGGCCTGCCGGGCTCGCTCAAGCGTCGCGGCGGAGAAGCGTTCGCCCGCGAACTGGCCGCCCGCGCCGCCGACCCGACCCGGGCCAGGCGCGAGGTCGAAATCGCGGTCGATTACGACGGCCAGCGCTGCCGGTGGACGGTCACCGACCAGGGCAACGGGTTCGACGTGGCCGCCGTCCTGCGCCGGCTGGAGGCGGACGAACCGCGGACCCTGACCGGCGGCCGCGGCATCCTGATGATGCGATCCCTCCTCGACGACGTGGCCTTCGAGGAGGGTGGACGGCGGTGCGTGCTGACTCTGCACCGCACGTCCGGGGAGGAAAGGCGCGACGGCCCGCGGGCCACCCTGCACCGGCCGCTGCGGGTCGTGCCGGTCCACGAGGACGGCACGATCGACTGGGACGCCGCCTACGAGGCCGTGTCGCGCAACTTCTCCGCCGGCGGCGTCGCCCTGCTGCAGGCGTGCCTGGCTGCCAGCCCCCGACTGCTGATCGGGCTGACCACGGGCGGGACGCCGCTGTACGTCCCGGTCGAGGTGCGCCACTGCCGCGCCCTCGCCGGGGGGGTGGTCGAGCTGGGTTGCCAGTTTGCCGACGCGCCCGCAAACCGGGAGGCGTCGCAGGCTCTGGCGCAGGACGCGGTCGGCGCCTTGCTCGAAGGAAGGACCGCCACCCCGGCGGCGGCCGGCGAGCGGCGCGCCCACCCGCGCGTCGCGTACAACGAGCGCATCGAGGTTCACACGACCGCGTGGGCGGAACCGCTCGTCGGGTTCGCCCGCGACCTGTCGCGCGGGGGCGTCGGGTTCGTGACGACCCGGTCGCTGCCGCTCGGCCCATGTGTGCTCGCGCTGCCGCAGGGCGGCGCCTCCCCGCTGCGGGTCCGGGCCGAGGTGGTGCGTTGCACCCGCGTGCAGGAAGGGTTCTTCGATGTCGGCGCGCGGTTCCTCGAACTGGACGCGCCGTCCGGCTGAGCCAATCCACAGGAGGTAGCCGATGGCCGATTCTGCCCCGTCCCCCGCGGACCCAGCGCGCCAGGCGCGCCAGTACCTCGAAAGCCTGCAGGCCGCCGGCGTCGAGTGGCTGCCCGCGCCCCACACGGCCCCCCTCCCGGCAGCCCCGCCTGTGCCGAGCATCCCCGCGGGGGGACTGGCTAGCGGCGCGTCGCTCGTCACCGATTTGACCGAGCCCGTAGCGGACGAAGGCCAGGCCGGGCCGGAACAATCGCTGGAGCACCGCCGGCAGGCGCTGGACCTGCTCGCCGAGCAGGTTTCGACCTGCTCGCGCTGCCCGCAACTGCTGTCCACGCGGACCCAGACCGTGTTCGGCAACGGGCCAGTCGGGGCCGAGCTGTGCTTCATCGGGGAGGCGCCGGGGGCCGACGAGGACGCCCAGGGGGTGCCGTTTGTCGGCGCGGCCGGGCAACTCCTCAACCGCATCCTCGCCGCGTGCGGGATGAAGCGCGAGGAGGTGTACGTCTGCAACATCCTGCGCTGCCGACCGCCCGGCAACCGCACGCCACGGCCGGACGAGGCGGCCAACTGCCGCGACTACCTGGAGCGGCAACTCGAGCTGGTCGGGCCGAAGTTCATCTGCGCCCTCGGCGGCTGCGCGGCGCAGAACCTCCTCGGAACGACGGTTTCGCTCGGCCGGCTGCGCGGCCGGTTCCACGATTACCGCGGGATCCCGGTGCTCGTCACCTACCACCCGGCCTACCTGCTACCGCACCGCAGCCCGGAGAAGAAGAAGGACGTCTGGGAGGACATGAAGCTGCTCATGAGCCGCATGGGCCGCACCATTCCCGCGCGCCCGGGACCGTCCGGGCCAGGATGACGCCGCGACCCCGTGGGCCAGGCGCTGAGGATCTGGCCCACGGGACGCCACCCGTGGGCTTGCCACAACTCCTGGCACACCGGGTCGATCGTCCTTGCGCTCACGGCGACGACAAGGGCAGGACTTTCGCCGAACGGGTCAATCGAAGGGCATAGACGTTGCCGTGCTCGTCGATGCCCCACAGCAGTTTCCGCTTCGCGTCCCATTCGACTCCCCAGCTCACCCCGTAGTTCGGCGTCGCCCGCCCCGATTTGCTGACGGCGATGAGGCCGGGAAGCCGCAGCCAGGCGTTCGCGGCGCAGTCGTAAACCAGTGTCAGCCGTTCCTTGCCTGCTTGCGAACAGATCACGACCCAGTCGAGGTCCGGAACATAGGTCGCCTCACGAGCGATCGACGCATCTTTCGGAAAATGCTCGCCATGTTTCGGCTCGAGAATCGACACCTCCTTCGCTTGCAGATCGCAGGCGGTGATCCTGTGCTTGTCAGCCACACCGAAGTGAAACAGCAGGACGCGCTTGCGCTTCGAGTCATAAGTGATGCCGTGGCGGTCGCCATAAGCAATGGGAGGAAGCAGGTTGGGACCCCTGGCGTCCGTGGCGACGATCGGCTCGTAGACGTTGTTCTCAAGATCGGCTCGCCACAGCCCCGACTTTCCGCCGGCGGAGTTCACGGTCCTGCCTGCCCAGACGACGATACCCTGCGGTGTCGGGACCATGCATGTACGATGGCGCTCGGGATCGAGGATGCCCCCCTTCACCTTCATCTCGGGCCAACTCCAGCGATAGCGGGCACGATCGTAGCGAAATGTTCCGCCGGGATTCGTCATGCGATACGCGGCGTGCGTCCCGGTCCAGATCATCATCTTCGTTCGCGGATCGAGTGCGTAGGAGAGGTATGAGTGCGGCGACCAGGGATATCCAGTCATCGACGGCACCGGCGCGCCGTCGTTCGAGTAACAATACTCAAAGGGCATTTCGGGCGACTGCAAGATGTACCAGCGGTTGAGCGCGATGCTGTAGTGGGCCACCTCGGTGCCGCAATGAGAACTATGTCCACCGCCCCAGTGGAGAAACTGGTCGCGCTCGGGATCGAACACGACGGTCCCCCAATCGCGCTGCACATGCAACCTTGGCGGCTTCATGTCGATCCATTGATTCTCGGGGAGGTTCTTGAGCTTCGCGGCGACCGCGGCCGTGTCGGGTTCGGGCACGTTTTCGTACCACGCGGGATCGAATCCTTCGCCGCGAACGTGGCTGACGTTCGGAGAAACGGCGGCCTCTTTCGTGCCGGCGTCCGCGGGATTCACGAGCGAACATTCCCCCGTGAGAACATTGATCTTCTTGCCATAAGACATGACGGGCGCTGCCCACGTCAGCTTCTTACCTCCGTCGGCCAGTGCGACGACGACCGCCGGCTGTGCCAGGTTCGGTGTCGGTTTTTTACTCTCCGCCTGGATGCGGCGCCAACGCTCGGTCTTGACGTCGAATTCCCAAACGTCCATGGGCAACCGCTGCCACAAGGCCGCACCATACGACATGGAGCCACGCGGTTCCTGGCCGCCGACAAGATAGACCTTGCCGCCATGCCCGATCATGCCATGTCCCATGCGCGGCGACGGTGCCAGAGGCGGCGTTGTTCGTCGCCAGGTTCGCTTCGACGTGTCGAAAAGCCACGTGTCGGCATAAGCGCCATGCACGCCCTCGCCGCCAAACAACACCACCTGCTTCGTCTGAGGCTCATACGCCACGGCCGAATTACAGCGTAGCGACGGCTGCGCGTCGATGGCCTCCGCCAACCGGACGATGCCCAGCCAGGCCCGGCGCGCAGCCGCGACCTGCTTTCTCGTGAGTTCGCCGGACGACAGTTGCGCCTGAATCTCCTCGTAGTTCCTGGCCACGTCGCCGGGCAGCCACGGCGTTCCATCGGCAAGGGGTTCCTTCGCCAGGAGACCAAGCAGGCGGCGCAGCTCCGTCGCCTCGCTGATCAGGTTCTTACCCTCGGCCTGGGCTATCCTGGAATCAGGTTGATAGTAGCGATTGGCGACCCGGGCATAGAAATCGCGTGCGCGCTCCGCGAGGTCGATGGCCTGCTTGTGCCGCGTTTTCTCCGCTTCGGTGCCAAACGTCAGTTCCTGCCAGTGACCATTCGCGAAAACCCAGGTGCGCAGGCCGCCGATTCGAGAGACGCCGCCGGTCCCGCCAAACCAGATCGTCTCGCCGCGTACCGGATCGATGCAGACGGCGCCCCAACGGCAGCCGGGCGAGTCGGGGCCAATCGGCCCCGTCGCCGCGTCCGCAAGACGCGGCGCTTTCGCTTGCGCTCGCGCATCGTCGATAAGTCCCAGCAATGAAGCCATCGCCCCGATCAGGAGGAGAACTTTCATGACGTTACCCCGAGGGTGAACCCTGGTGCAAAGCGGCTGGTTGATACATCAACTACCTTTGGCGATGCGACTCACGGCGGGTCGTACCCGCTGCGGCCCCAGGGGTTGCAGCGGCAGATGCGCCACAGCCCCTTGCCGGCGCCGCGAAGCGGGCCGTGCTTGCGCACCGCGAGGATGAAGTATTCGCTGCAGCTGGGGTGAAAGCGACAGGCCCTCGGCAGCAGCGGACTGATGCAGAACTGGTAAACGCGGATCGGGAAGATGAGCAGGGAAGCGAACACGGCGCCCGCCCCCCGGTACAGGCGAAGGATCATTTCGGCCGCACCTCCCGGGCGAGCTTGCGAGCCAGCTGCCCGACCAGCCGCGGCAGCGACCGGCACAGCTCGGTCAGCGGCGGCGCCTCGGCGGTACGCGGGATAACGATCAGGTCCAGCCCTCCCGGCAGCTCGTGCTTCGTCAGCCGAAACGCCTCGCGGTACAACCGGCGCAGCCGGTTGCGGTGCGTCGCCTGCCCCCACTTGCGCGACACCGACAGGCCGAGGCGTGCGTGCGGCAGGTCGTTTTCGCATGCGTACACGATGATCCAGCCGTCGCTCGCCGAGCGCCGCCGCTCGAACGTCCGGCGGAAGTCGTCCGGGCGGCGCAGGTGCTCGTGCGGCCGGAAGGTGTACGATCGCTCGGGACTCATGATCTCAGCGTTGGTGGACCAAACGTGGTGGCGCCGATGAGCCGGAAGCGTTAGCGACGGTGTCGTCAGGCGGTCCGTCGCTGACGCTTCCGGCTCGTCGAGCCCATGTCCCTGCATGGCCCGCGCCTTGCGCGGTTACCTCAGCTCCAGGGAAGGTCCGCGCGCGGCTCCTGCGGGTTGAGGCGGGCGAACTCCTCGATCAGCTCGCGGCTGCGGTCGCCCTTCGCGGCCGGAACGATCACCTTGATCTCGATGTACTGGTCGCCCCCCTTGACGCCCTTGCCGCGCAGTCGCAGCCGCGCCCCGCTCGACGTCCCCGACGGCACCTTCACCGTCAGCCGTGTCCCGTCAAGGGTCGGTACGTCCACCTTCGTCCCCAGCACGGCCTCGGACAGCGACAGCGGGACTTCCAGGACAAGGTCGTTGCCCTCGCGGCGGAAGTACGGGTGCGCGCGGATGTGGACCTTCAGCAACAGGTCGCCGCCGCCGGGAGCCTGGCCGCCAAGGCGCATCGTCTGGCCCTCGTCGATCCCGGCCGGGATCTTCACGTCGAGCTGTCGGCCATCGACCCGCAGGTTGACCGTGCCGCCCAGGGCCGCGGTGTCGAACGGCACCGTCACCTCGGCGGTGGCAGGCTCCGCAGGCGCAGGCCGGCGCCGTCGCCCGCCGGCCCGCCGCGCGCCCGCCCCGCCCACGCCGAACCCCCCCAGATCCACGCCGAACTGCCGCAGCAGGTCGGCCATCTGGTCCGGATCGATCGCCTCGGCGCCGCCCGGCCCGCCGCCGAAGTTGAAGTGGAACCCGCCCGGGAAGCCCTCTCCCCCGCCGGGTATCCCCGCCTCGGCGCCGGCGAACCCGAAGCGGTCGTACTGGGCGCGTTTGCCGGGGTCGCTCAGCACGTCGTAGGCGGTCTGCACTTCCTTGAAACTCGCTTCCGCCTGCTTGTCGCCGGGGTTGCGGTCCGGGTGGTACTTGCGGGCGAGTTGGCGATACGCCTTCTTGATCTCGTCGTTCGAGGCGTCGCGCTTCACCCCCAGGACTTCGTAGTAGTCGCGCGGCATAGCAGGTCCACGGTGTCCGGTACGGGAGGCAGTTGGGGTAACCCCTGTGGGAATTGTAGCGCACCGGGCGGGGGCGGCCAAGACGGCCGACCCGGGCGGGGTTTTCCGTCGCTTTCCCGACCCCGAGTGATAAAGTAATACCAGCGCCCGGCATCCACCCATCGCGACCACGAGAACCCTCCGATGCTCCTGCGGCTGGCGAAGCGCATCCTCTTCGAGACCGACAAGCGGCTCCTCTGGAAACTGCTGTGGAACATGGGCTTCAAGGGTATGCTGTCGGTCGAGCGGCACAAACACCGGCTGCGCCGCGGGGAGGTGTTCCCGCCGTTCCTGTACGTCTCCGTCATCAACAGCTGCAACCTGCGCTGCCAGGGGTGCTGGGTGGACGTGGCCGCCAAACAGGAAACGATCCCGTCCGACGCCTTCAACCGGATGGTGCGCGAGGCGAAGGCGATGGGGAACGTCTTCTTCGGCATCGTTGGCGGCGAGCCGTTCATGCACCCGCACCTGCTCGACATGCTCGCCGCGCACCCGGACTGCTACTTCCAGATCTTCACCAACGGCCACTTCGTCACCGACGCCCGGGCGCGCCGCATGCGCCAGCTCGGCAACGTCACCCCGCTCTTCAGCGTCGAGGGGACGGAAATCATCAGCGACGAGCGGCGTGGCCGGCGCAACGTCTTCGGCAAGACGATGGAGGGCATTCGCAGCGCGATCAAACATCGGCTCTTCACCGGCGTCTGCACCAGCCTGTGCCGGACCAACATCGACGACCTGCTCACCGAGCAGTGGGTCGATCGGCTGATCGAAATGGGGGTGATGTACACCTGGTTCCACATCTACCGGCCGATGGGTCCGGACGCGAACCCGGAGCTGTGCCTGACGCCCGAGCAGCAGCTGCGGGCGCGCCAGTTCGTCGTCGAGATGCGGGCGCGGAAGCCGATCCTGATCATCGACGCCTACTACGACGGTGAGGGGCGGGCACTGTGCCCGTCCGCGACCGGCATCAGCCACCACATCAACCCGTGGGGCGACATCGAGCCGTGTCCGATCATCCAGTTCACGCGCGAGTCGATCCACCCGGACCGGGGCGACGGCCGGTCGCTCCGGGAAAAGTTCCGGCGGTCCCGCTTCCTGCAGGACTACCGCGAGCTGGCCTGCACGACGACGCGCGGCTGCATCGTGCTGGAGCGACCGGACCTGCTGACCGAGCTGGTGCAGCGGCACGGGGCACGCGACGCGACCGCCCGCGGCACGGCGCTGGCGGAGCTGCAGGCGATGCCGATGCGCACGTCGCAGTACAACCCGGGCCACGAGATCCCGGAGAAGAGCTGGCTGTACTGGCTGGCGAAACGATTCTGGTTCAACGATTTCGGGGCGTACCAGGGGCAGGACCACGCCCGCGCCTCGGCCCCGGCCCTGCTGAACGGCAATGGCTCCAGGAGCTAATCGCGCCATGAGGACTTACGCGCTTACCCTCTGCGGCACGGTCCTCCTCGTGGCAGCCGGCCGCGCCGCCGACGATTACCGCATCCCGCCCGAGAAACGCGACCACTGGGCCTGGAAGGCGCCCATTCGCCCCACCGTGCCCGCGGTGCGCAACGCGGCGTGGGTGCGCAACCCCATCGACGCCTTCGTCCTCGCGCGTCTGGAGGCGGCGGGGCTGTCTCCCGCGCCGCCCGCGACCCGCGCGCAGCTCCTGCGGCGCGTCGCGTTCGACCTGACCGGCTTGCCGCCGAGCCTCGCCGAGATCGATGCGTTCGTCGGCGACCGCTCCCCCGACGCCTACGCGAAGGTGGTCGATCGGCTGCTGGCGAGCCCGCACTACGGCGAGCGCTGGGGCCGCCACTGGCTCGACCTGGCGCGCTTCGCCGAGAGCAATGGGTTCGAGCACGACGAGATCCGCCTGGGCGCCTGGCGCTACCGCGACTACGTCATCCGCGCCTTCAACGCCGACAAACCTTATGACCGCCTCGTGCGCGAGCAGCTAGCCGGCGACGAACTGTACCCGAACGACCCGGACGCCCTGATCGCGACCGGGTTCAACCTGCTCGGCCCGGACATGACCGACGCCGCCAACCAGGCCCAGCGCCGGCAGAACACGCTCGACGACATGACCGACACCACCGGACTGGTGTTCCTCGGTCTGACGGTCGGCTGCGCCCGCTGTCACGACCACAAGTTCGAGCCGATCCCGCAGCGGGACTTCTACCGGCTGCAGGCCTTCTTCGCCCCGGCCGTCTTCCGCCCGGATCTGCCGGTCGCCCCGCCCGAACAGAAGGCCGCTCACGACCGCGCGCGCCAGGAGTACACGGCCCGCCTCCAGCCGACCACCGACGCCATTGCCCGGCTGGAGGCGCCGTATCGCAAGAAGCTGTACGAGGCCAGGCTTGCTCGTCTTTCGGAGGAGGCCCGCCAGGCGCACCGCACCCGCGCGGAGCAGCGCACACCGCGGCAGAAGGAACTCGTCGGCCAGACCGTGCGCTTCCTCAACATCACGCCGCAGCAGGTTCTGGCGAGTCTGAGCGCGGCGGACCGGGCGGAACACCGGAAACTGCAACAACGTCTGAAGACGTTCGACCACTGCAAACCCGCGCCGCTCCCCAGCGCGCCGGGGCTTCAGGAGGGCAGTGCCGTCCCGACCACGTTCGTGCTGCGCCGGGGCGAGCTGAGGCACCCCGACGGCGCGGTCGGGCCGGGCTACCCGATCATCCTCCTGCCTGGACATCGCGAGACGCCCGCCGAGGTGAAGCCGCGTTCGGCGAGCACTGGACGGCGCGCCGCCCTGGCCGCGTGGCTGACGCAGCCGGACCACCCGCTGACGGCGCGCGTCATGGTCAACCGCCTCTGGCAGCACCACTTCGGCCGCGGCATCGTGCCGACCGCGAGCGACTTCGGCATGCGCGGCCAGCCGCCAACGCACCCGAAGCTGCTCGACTGGTTGGCGGTCGAGTTCCGCCAGCGCGGCTGGAGCCTCAAGGCGATGCACCGGCTGATGCTCCTGTCGAACACCTACCGCCAGTCCACGCAGGCACCCGCGGAGACAATGCGGAGGGATCCGGACAACCACCTCCTCGGGCGGATGAACCGGCTGCGCCTGGAGGGCGAGGCCATCCGCGACGCGCTGTTGGCGGTGAGCGGGCAGCTGAACCGGCAGGCCAGCGGGCCGGGCGTGTTCCCGCCGCTGCCGGCGGACCTCGGCACGGTCAAGGGCTGGCAGGTGAGCGAAAACCCCGCCGACCACCGGCGTCGGAGCATCTACGTCTTCGCGCGGCGCAACCTGCGATTCGCGTTTCTGGAGGCGTTCGACCTGCCCGACAGCAACCTGAGCTGCCCGAAGCGCGAGCGCAGCACGACCGCCATGCAAGCTCTCACACTGCTCAACGCCCGCGAGGTGCAGGACGCAGCGAAGGCGCTGGCGGCGCGGCTGCAGCGCGAGGCAGGCACCGACGAGGAGCGCGTGACCCTGGCGTACCGGCTGACGCTGGGCCGTCGCCCTACCGGCGCCGAGATGGGGCTGGCGCGCGAATTCCTGGCGTCCTCGCCGTTGACCGAGCTGTGCCGGGCGCTGTTCAATGTGAATGAGTTTGTGTACCTGGATTAACCGAACTTCGCGGTGAAGGGCAGGCGGGAGCAACGACACGACCGGCCGAGCGGGAGCGGAGCATGAAGGTCCGCGACGTGATCCGGTTATTGGAGCAGGACGGCTGGGTACAGGTTGCCCAGAAAGGCAGCCACCGTCAGTTCAAACACCCGACCAAACCTGGTAAGGTCACTGTCCCGGGCAAACCTTCTGCTGACGTCCCCAGGGGAACCTACCGGAGCATCCTGGAGCAGGCCGGACTGGAGGAGTGAGCGATGGGTTCTCGCAACCTGAGCCCAGCTGACGTGGAGCGCGCTCGCCTATGTCAGGCGAGCGAACTGGCGACCGCGTCTGGCGCGGGTTGGGCAGACGCCTACCGGCCCGGTTCCCCCGGCTGCCACGAACTGCTCGACCGGACCGCAATGTTCGCCGAGATGCTGGAACGGCACCTCGTTGACCATCCCGCGTGTGTGGCCAACCCGGAATGGTATCGGTTGGCGGAGCAGGCAGCGGCCGCACTTCGGGAACTGTACCAGCAGATTGGGGCGGAACACCTGGGAGGCGAGGCGCCCGCCAACAGGACCAACGAGGTTTCCGCCTGATCACTTGAGATGGACCCACCCATGAACCGTTGCCACGGCCCCAGCGGCCCCGAAACGATCCCGCTCGACCGGCGCCGGTTCCTGGCCCGCGCGGGCGGCGGGTTCGGGATGCTCGCCCTCGCCGCGCTGCTCGCCGACGAGGGACTCCTCGCCGCCGACGCGCCGGCCGATCGCACCCTCAACCCCCTTGCTCCGCGGCACCCGCACCACCGCGCGCGGGCGAAGCAGGTCATCTTTCTGTTCATGTCGGGCGGCCCGAGCCACCTGGAGACGTTCGACCCCAAGCCCGCCCTGCACCACCTGCACGGCCAGCCGCTGCCCGACTCGTTCGGCCCGGTCGCGACGCGCCGCAACGTCGCGCGCAACCGTCTCCTCGCCCCCTTCTGCGCCTTCCGCAAGCGCGGCAACTCCGGACTGGAGATCGCCGACCTGCTCCCGAACCTCGCCCGCTGCGCCGACGACCTGTGCGTGCTGCGCGGCTGTTACGGCGACAGCGTCACGCACCCCGAGTCGGTCTACCTGATGAACACCGGCTCGATCCTCATGGGCCGGCCGAGCCTGGGAGCGTGGGTGTCCTACGGTCTGGGGACCGCGAACCAGAACATGCCCGCGTTCGTCGTCCTGCCCGACCCGGGCGGCTGGGTCAAGGGCGGGGCGCCGGCGTGGGGCAACGGGTTTCTGCCGGCCGCGTACCAGGGCACGCTGCTGCGCGGCGGTCGGTCGCCCGTCTCGCACCTGAGTCCCCCGGCGGGAACCGGCCTCGCTCAGCAGCGGCGCACCATCGACCTGGTCAACCGGCTCAACCGCGAGCACCTCACCGGCCGCGAGGGCGATTCGGAACTGTCCGCCCGCATCGCCGCGTACGAACTCGCGTTTCGCATGCAGACGCACGCGCCGGAGGCGGTGGACGTGACGCACGAAACCGTCGCGACCCGGCGGCTCTACGGGCTGGACCGGCCGCAGACGGCGGAGTTCGGAAGTCGCTGCCTGCTGGCGCGCCGTCTCGTCGAGCGCGGCGTGCGCTTCGTCCAGGTCTACTGCGGCGACACCGGCGGGTGGGACGCTCACTCGGACATCGCCGGCAATCACACGCGGCTGTGCCTTCAGAGCGACCGGCCGATTGCCGGACTGCTGGCGGACCTGAAGGCGCGTGGGCTGCTCGACGAGACGCTGGTGATCTGGGGCGGCGAGTTCGGGCGCACGCCGATGACCGAGGGGACGACCGGCCGCGACCACAATCCGCACGGGTTCACGATGTGGCTCGCCGGCGCCGGGGTGCGCGGTGGGATGGCCTATGGCGCGACCGATCCGGTCGGGTTGCGCGCCGTCGCGGACCGGACGCACGTCCACGACCTGCACGCCACCATCCTGCACCTGCTGGGGCTGAGCCACCGGCGGCTGACGTTCCGTCACAACGGCCGCAATGAGCGGCTGACGGAGAACGCGGGCGAGGTGATCGAGGCGATCCTGACGTGAGCCGCGGGGACCGGCACACAAATACACGAGCCCGCGGGCTCGTGTATTTGTGCGGCAGGGGGTTGCCCGGCGGACGATCAATGCGGCTTCTTGGCAGCCGCGCCCTTCGCGATGCCGATGACGCCGCCGCCCACGCGCCCGCCCGCGTCGCCGGACGGCTGGCTCTTCAGGTCGTCCGCCTTGGCGTGGACGATCAGGCCCCGGCCGATGATCGAGTGGGGGCCGTGCAGGCTGAGCAGCTTGTCTGTCATCTTGATCGTCGCGACGCCGTTCTTGTCGGCCAGGATGTTGCCCAGGTCGCCGACGTGGCGCTTCTCCGCCTTCGGCCCGCCGTGCGGCGCCCCTTCGGGGTCGAAGTGGCCGCCAGTGGACATGCCCTTCTCGTCGGTCAGGTCGCCGAATTCGTGGACGTGGAACCCGTGCAGCCCGGGGGTCAGCCCGCTGATCTTGCCGCTGACCTCCATCGCGTTGCCCTTCTGGGTGAAGTACACGACGCCCTGCACCTTGCTGCCCGAAAGCGGCACCATCACGCAGATGGCCCTGGTCGGAGCCTGCATCTTCTCGGGCTGAGCGGTGGTCGCCTTATTCTGCTGCGCTGCCGTGGGGGCGCTGCCGCTGGCGAGCAGCCACGCGGCAGGGGTAAGGACAGCCAGAGCGAAGGTTGTGAGTCGGATCATCGGCACTCCTCCCTCGAGGTGTTCGTCAGAATGGGGCGCGGCACCGCGCCATGCGGAAACCGCTCATCCCCTCTGCGGTGCAGGATAGGGAGCGTGGCCGCGGAGTCCATCGCCTGCCTGGGGATAATGGGCCGTCCTACCAGCCCGGAGCGCCGGCGCCGGCTCGGAGTCTCACTCCTGAGCGTGGGGCCGGACAGCAGGGAACGGTTCGAGGGCGGCACGCCAGAGACGCACCGTGCCGTCGCGGCCCGCAGAGGCGAGAACATGCCGAGCAGTCGAGACAGCGACTGCCTGCACCGGCCCGCTGTGGCCGGTCAGCGTGAAGCGGGTCCACCCGCGCGCCGGATCCCAGAGCTTCACCATGCCGTCCCACCCGCCCGAAACCAGGACCGGCTTCCCCCCTCCGCTGATCGCCACGGCATTGACGGTGTCCGTGTGGCCGCGCAGGGCCGTTTCCTCCTTGCCGTCCACCACGTCCCACATCCGCAGCGTTCGGTCGGCGCCGGCGGCGATCACATATCTGTTGGTCTTCGGCCAGTAGGTGAGCGCCCGGATCTCCGCTGTCTGTCCCTGCAACGGCTGGCCCTTCTGCTGGCCCGTTTTGAGATCCCAAACCAGGAGCATTCGATCGTCGCCGCCGCTCGCCACCAGGCTCGTCCCCACCAGAAAGGCGACGCCGCGGACCGCCCCGGCGTGGCCCTTGAAGGTCGCGGCCGGGACGTCCTTCTGTTCCTCCGGGTTGATTATCCATAGCTGGAGCGCACCGTCCTCTCCGCCGGAGAGGATACCCTTGCCCGTGGGCGCGTAGGACAGGCAGGTCACCGCTCCCTGGTGTCCCTTCAGCACGTGCCGCTCCGACCCGAACGTCTTCGAGCTGGGGTCGGTGTCCCACAGACGCAGCGTACCGTCCGCGCCGCCGGACGCCAGCAGCTTCCCGTCCGGCGCGTACGCCAGCGCCAGGACCGCCCCCTTGTGACCGGTCAGCGTCTTCTCCTCCTTGCCGGTCGCCGGATCCCACAGCTTGATCGCGCCGTCGGCCCCGCCCGAGACAAGTTGCCTGTCGTCGGGTGAGAAGGCCACCGCGTTCGCCCACCCCTTGTGGCTACCGAGCACGTTCGACCCACTCCGGCCGTCCGCGCCCCACAGCCGCGCCGTCCCGTCCACGCTGCCGGAGAGCAGGCTCTTGCCGCCAGGCGCCGCCGCCAGAGCACGCACCCAGCCGAGATGCCCCTTCAGCTGCCCGCGCGGCCGGCCGGTCGCCGCGTCCCACAGTCGGACCGCGTCGCCGCTACCCCCGGTCGCCAGCGTTTTCCCGTCCAGGAACGCCAGCGCGAACACGCGGACCGGGGCCGGATCGAGGGCCGCCAGTTCCTTGCCGCTCGCCGGATCCCAGACGCGCACCGTCGCCACCTCGGCCCCGTTCCGCTTCTCCGGCGCGGCGCTGGCCAGGTACTTCCCGCCCGGCCCGAACGCCACCGCGCGCACCGGCCCGCCGTGCCCTTCAAGCTTGCGACTCACCTTCTCCTTGCCGGCGGCCGAAACGTCCCACAGCCGCACGACCTCATCCGTGCCGCCGGTAGCCAGCGTCTTGCCGTCGGGCGCGAAGGCGAGCACCTCGACAGCACCCTTGTGCTCCGCCAGGCTAGCCCGCGGCTTCGCCCCGTCCTTCGCCGGCACGTCCCACAACTGTACGGTTCCGTCGGCCCCGGTCGCTGCGAGTGTCTTGCCGTCGGGGGCGAAGGCGAGCACGCGGACGGCGCCCTTCTGCCGCGCGAGGGTCGCCTGCGGTTTGGCGACCTCGGCGTATTCCTTCTCCCCGGCCGTGGCGTCCCAGAGCAGGATGGAGCCGTCCGCCCCGCCGGAGGCGACGGTCTTGCCGTCGGGCGCGAGGGCGAGGGCGTGGACGGCCCCCTTGTGGCCGACGAGGGCGGCGCGGATCTGGCCGCTCGCCCCGTCCCACAGCCGGACCGTGCCGCCCTCGTCGGCGGTCGCGAGCAGCTTGCCATCCGGAGTGAGGGCGACCGCGTTCACCGGCCCCCGGTGGCCGCTCAGGGTATGTCGCTCCTGATGCAGCCGACCCCACAGGTAGAACCACTCGAACCCGCGCAGATCCTCCTCGTTGAATGATCGCGGCCGCGCCATGACGAGGAACTGCCGCGCCCGCACCAGGTCTCCCGACCGGATGGCCGTCTCGGCCCTGGCGAGGCTGCCGAGGTACAGCGGCCAGCGTGAGGCGATGGCCTCGATCTTGAACGTTTGCAGCTTCTTGAGTTCCTCCTTGAGTGTCTGGCCACCCGATTCGCCCTCTTCCGCCGCCCGCCTCGCCATCCCGAACCGCCAGGCCACCACCGCCGCCAGGATCAGCAGCGGGACCATGATCCAGAGGGTGTCCACCACCTTTGCCCGGCCGTGCTGCCGGCGCTCGGCCTCCTCGCCGCGCCGCGCCACCACCGGCGCCAGTACGTCGTGACCGAGGCTGATGTAGCGTTCCTCCTGCCCGCCGACGTTCAGCCAGCTCTCCTCGAGCAGGTGGACGTCGGGGGCGGACACGGCTTCCAGGGCCGCGTCGAACGGCGTGACGCCTTGCCAGCGCTTCGCGGCTTCCTCGGCGGTGACCAGGTCGCGGGTGACAGCCCCATCGGGCTGCCGCGTTTGCAGATCCGCCAGCAGCCGCAGCATGGCCTCCCGATCTCGGCCGCTGCTCGGGAATGTCCGCCGGAGCAGGAAGTCGAGATAGTTGGCGAGCCCGGCCGCGCTGCCCACCAGCCCCCGCGAATACCTTTT
>JAANMY010001372.1_pt1 | contig 28023 bp, 26 predicted proteins | sample 7279691 | NCBI WGS metagenome assembly JAANMY01 (sample SAMN14094543, study PRJNA606508) | bioreactor metagenome | isolation source: A lab-scale SPAN reactor treating ammonium-rich wastewater day 388 | place: Ireland: Galway | collected 2018-02-07
CCCCAAGGCCTCGCGCGAGACGCTGGACCATTCCATCATGTATATCTTTGCCGTGGCGCTGGAGGATGGCGGCTGGCACCACGAACGCTCCTATGCCCCGCAGCGCGCGCAGCGCCCCGAAACCGTGGCGCTGTGGCACAAGATCACCACCGTCGAAGACCCCGAATGGACCCGGCGCTATCACGCCCGCGACCCCAGGGAAAAGGCGTTCGGCGGCCGCGTCGTGGTCACGCTCAGGGACGGCCGGGTGATCGAGGACGAGCTGGCGCTGGCCGACGCCCATCCCGACGGCGCCCGCCCCTTCATGCGGGAAAACTATGTCCAGAAGTTCCTGACCCTGTCCGACGGCATCATCGCCACCGCCGAGCAGCACCGCTTCCTCGACGCGGTGCAAGGCCTGCCCGACCTGCCCGCCGGGCGACTGGGAGAGCTGAACTTCACCGTCTCGCCCGCGCGCCTGGGCGAGGCCGCGCCCCATGGCATCTTCGACTGGAAATAAGGAGATCACGATGAGCGGTTCCGCCAGGAAACCCAAGAAGTCGGTAGCCCTTTCGGGGGTCGTCGCCGGCAACACCGCGCTGTGCAGCGTCGGCCAAAGCGGCAATGACCTGCATTATCGCGGCTTCGACATCCTCGACATCGCCGAAGCCTGCGAGTTCGAGGAGATTGCGCATCTGCTGATCCACGGCACCCTGCCCTCGGCCGCGGAACTGGCCGCCTACAAGGCCAAGCTGCGCAGCTTGCGCGGCCTGCCGCTGGCGGTGCGCCAGACGCTCGAGGCGATCCCGGCCGCGGCGCATCCGATGGACGTGCTGCGCTCGGGCGTCTCGGCCATGGGCTGCGTGCTGCCCGAGGCGCATGACCACAACATCCCCGGCGCCCGCGACATCGCCGACCGGCTGATCGCGGTGCAGGGCTCGATGCTGCTTTACTGGTATCACCACGCCCAGCACGGCCGCCGCATCGAGATCGAGACCGAGGACGACGGCATCGCCGGGCATTTCCTGCACCTGCTGCACGGCCGCCCCGCGACCGAAGCCGAGATCCGCGCCATGCACACCACGCTGATCCTTTACGCCGAGCACGAGTTCAACGCCTCGACCTTCACCGCGCGCACCATCGCCGGCACCGGCGCCGACGTCTATTCCGCCATCGCCGGCGCCATCGGCGCGCTGCGCGGGCCCAAGCACGGCGGCGCCAACGAGGTCGCCTTCGAGATCCAGAAGCGCTACGCCACCCCCGACGAGGCCGAGGCCGACATCCGCGCCCGCGTCGCGGCGCGCGAGGTCGTCATCGGCTTCGGCCATCCGGTCTATACCGTCTCGGACCCGCGCAACGTGGTCATCAAGCGCGTCGCCCGCCGGCTGTCCGAGGACAAGGGCGCGACCCGCATGTTCGCCGTGGCCGAGCGGATCGAGGACGTCATGCTGGACGCCAAGGGGATGTTCCCGAACCTCGACTGGTATTCGGCCGTCTCCTATCACCTGCTGGGCGTGCCGACCGCGATGTTCACGCCGATCTTCGTCATCGCCCGCACCGCCGGCTGGGGCGCGCATGTGGTCGAGCAGCGCCAGGACAACAAGATCATTCGCCCCTCGGCCCATTACATCGGCCCGGAAAACCGCCGCTTCCTGCCCATCGACCAGCGCGGCGGGCTGTTGTCCCTGGAGGCCGAGTGATGCCCTATCTGATCGGCTCCGACCTGCCCGAGGCGCCGGCCGGCGCGCGGTTCCGCGCAGCCCTGGCCCGTCCCGGCATCCTGCGCCTGCCCGGCGCGCATAACGGCATGGCCGCGCTTCAGGCCCGCGCGGCGGGGTTTCAGGCGCTCTACCTCTCGGGCGCCGCCATGACCGCCTCGATGGGGCTGCCCGACCTGGGCATCATCACCGTGGACGAGGTCTGCTTCTTCATCCGCCAGATCGCGCGGGCCAGCGGGTTGCCGCTGCTGGTCGACGGCGACACCGGCTATGGCGAGGCGCTGAACGTCATGCACATGGTGCGCAGCTTCGAGGATGCGGGCGCCGCGGCCGTGCATCTGGAGGACCAGCTGCTGCCCAAGAAATGCGGCCACCTGAACGACAAGAAGCTGGCCCCGGCGCAGGACATGGCGGCCAAGGTGGCGGCGGCGGCCCGCGCGCGACGGCATCTGTTCGTCATCGCCCGCACCGATGCAGCCGCGGCCGAGGGCATCGAAGGCACCGTGGCCCGCGCCAAGCTTTACGTCGAGGCCGGGGCGGACGCGATCTTTCCCGAGGCGCTGACCTCGGTCGAGATGTTCCGCGAGGTCCGCGCCCGCCTGCCCGGCGTGAAGCTGCTGGCCAACATGACCGAGTTCGGCCGCACCCCCGCATTGACCGCGCAGGAGTTCCAGGAGCTTGGCTATGACATGGTGATCTGGCCGGTCTCGTCGCTGCGGGTGGCCAACAAGGCGCAAGAGCGGCTCTATGCCGCGCTGGCCCGCGACGGGGCGACGACGGCCATGCTGCCCGAGATGCAGACCAGGGCCGAGCTTTACGAGGCGATCGGGCTCAACGCCTTCGAGGCGCTGGACGCCTCGATCGCGCAAAGCCTGCTGCCCGCGCAGGGCTGAGGCATCGGGCGGGGCGGTCCCGCCCGACGACCGGCGGGGCGCAGGCGCCCACCGTCCCGCCGGTCCGTTCGCGCGTCCGGCGACGCAAGCCCGGCGACGGCCCTATTGCGCCGCCGCCTGGGCCAGCGGCCATTCCTTGGCCACCATGGTCAGCACGTCGTATTGCGCCACGACCTCGCCCTTCTGGTTCGTCACCTGGCAATCCCAGCGCACCTCGCCATGGCCGGCATTCTCGCGCGGGTTGATCTCCTTGCAGGTCAGCCGCACTTGCAGCGTGTCGCCGAAATAGACCGGGGTCAGGAAGCGCAGGTTGTCCACGCCGTAATTGGCCAGGACCGGGCCGGGGTTCGGCTCGACGAACAGACCCGCGGCAAAGCTGGCGATCAGGTAGCCATGCGCCACGCGGTCGTCGAAGAACGGGTTCGCCTTGGCCGCCGCCTCGTCCATATGGGCATAGAAGGTGTCGCCGGTGAAATGGGCGAAATGCTCGACATCCTCGCGGGTGACGGTGCGGGTCGCCGTGACCAGCTGGTCGCCGATGCGCAGCTCGGCCAGCGACTTGCGGAAGGGATGCTCGCCCTGCCGCACGTCGGCACCGGGGATCCAGCGCCCGGTGACGGCCGACAGCAGCCGCGGCGCGCCCTGCACGGCGGTGCGCTGCATGTAATGCTTGACGCCGCGGATGCCGCCCATCTCCTCGCCGCCGCCGGCGCGGCCGGGGCCGCCATGGACCAGCGGCGCCAGGGGCGAGCCATGCCCGGTCGAGGACTTGGCCGAGGCGCGGTTGCCGATCAGCACCCGGCCGTGCCAGGGCGCGGCGCCCAGCACCAGCTCCTCGGCGACCTTCGGATCGTCGGTAAAGACCGATGTGACCAGCGAGCCGCGGCCCATCCGCGCCAGGGCCACCGCCTCGTCCAGGTCGTCATAGGGCATGACCGTCGAGACGGGGCCGAAAGCCTCGACCTCATGCACCGCCCCGGCCGCGAAGGGCTTGGCGGCATACATCAGCACCGGGTTCAGGAAGGCGCCCCTGGCCGCGTCGCCCGAGGTCACGCGCACCGCATCGGGATCGCCGGCGACGATCTCGGCCGCCGCCTGCAGGTCGCGGATGCGCTCGCGCACCTCTTCGCGCTGGTCCAGGCTGGCCAGCGGCCCCATGCGCACCCCCTCGTCGCCCGGCAGGCCGACGGCGGTCTTGCCCAGCCGCTCGTCCAGCGCGGCGACCAGGGCGTCGACCTGGGCGCGGGGCGCGATGACGCGGCGGATGGCGGTGCATTTCTGCCCGGCCTTGACCGTCATCTCGCGCGCGACCTCGCGCACGAACAGGTCGAACTCGGGCGTGCCCGCCACCGCGTCGGGGCCGAGGATGGCGGCGTTCAGGCTGTCCGCCTCCATGGTGAAGCGCACGGAATTGGCGATCACCGCCGGATGGGTCTTGAGCTTGCGCCCGGTCCAGGCCGAGCCGGTGAAGGTCACGGCATCCTGTTCGGTCACATGGTCCAGCAGATCGCCGACCGAGCCGCAGATCAGTTGCAGCGCGCCTTCGGGCAGGATGCCGGTCTCGACGATGCGGCGCACCATCAGCTCGGTCAGATAGGCGGTCTGGCTGGCGGGCTTGACCAGGCAGGGCATCCCGGCCAGCAGCGTCGGCGCGATCTTTTCCAGCATCCCCCAGATCGGGAAGTTGAAGGCGTTGATATGCACTGCCACGCCATGCAGCGGCGTCAGGATATGCTGGGCGCTGAAGCTGCCGTCCTTGGACAGCGGCTCGACATCGCCATCGGTCAGCACGCGGGCATTGGGCAATTCGCGCCGCGCCTTGGAGGCAAAGGTCAGCATGGTGCCGATGCCGCCCTCGATGTCCACCCAGCCGTCGGTGCGGGTGGCGCCGGTATGCAGGCTTTCGGCGTAGAATTCCTCTTTCTGCGCCATCAGCGCCAGGCCCAGGGCCTTGAGCATGCCGGCGCGTTCGTGAAACGACATGGCGCGCAGCCTTGGCCCCGCCGCCTCGCGGCCATGGGCCAGCGCGGCGGCAAAGTCGATGCCGGTCGAATCGATCACGGCCACCGGCTCGCCGGTGGCGGCGTCCAGCAGGGTCTGGCCGGGCTGGCTGCCGGGGGTCCAGCCCCCGCAGACATAGCTTTCAAGACGGCGCGGAGTGGTCATTGGCGTTTCCTTGGTCAGTCTTCGTTTTGCTCGGGCGGCAAGGCCGCGCCCGTCGGGGAGCGCGGCCGCAAGCGCCGGTTCAGAGGCCAAGCGCGGCCAGATGTTCCGACACCAGCGCCTCCCAGCGCGCCAGCAGCGCCTCGTTCGGGCTGTGGCGCAGGCCGAAGCGCGCCAGCGTGTCATAGCGCGCCGAATGGGTCAGGCCGAAGCCCGCCGCGACGCGCGGCTGCCAATAGGCGATGGCGGCGCGGGCTTCCTCGCGCCCGGTCTCGGTCTGGGCGATCTGCTCCAACCCCTCCAGTCCCAGCTCGGCATGGCGCGCCTCGCGCGGGGCGATCTCGCGAAAGACCTCGGCCAGCGGGCCGTAGGAGACGCGGGTCAGCTCGGTCATCTGCACCCCGGTCGCCAGCCCCTGCAGCACGTTCATCACCACCGCATCGGTCCAGCCGGCGATCGGATAGTGCAACACCGACAGCCGCATGTCGCCGGGCCGGCGCGCGGTGCCCAGATCGGCGTCGCGCGGGACGCGGGCGGCCCAGTCGTGGCTGGTCTGATAGCGGGCGGCATCGGTGCCGAACTCGGCCATCACCCGCAGCACGCGCCCGGCATGGTCGGCCTTTTCCAGCGTGATGCGACTGGCGGCGATACGCTCCTTGATGCCGGGGGCGAGGTTGATCGCATCGGCGAAGCCGGCCGAGGCGGCCAGTTCGCTGTCCACGAAGGACGACATCAGCCGCAAAAGCTCGCCGCGATAGCGGGCGGGCACGTTGCCGGGCGCGGTCAGCACGCCGCCCTGCGCCAGGTAGTCCTCGATATTCATGGTATCGGACATGGGTTCCCCTCCTGCGCCCGGATCATTCGTCATAGGTGACGACCACGCGGTCGCTGACCGGATAGGCCTGGCAGCTCAGCACATAGCCGGCGCGGACCTCGTAATCTTCCAGCGCGTGGTTCACCGCCATCTCGACCTCGCCCTCCAGCACCTTGCAGCGGCAGGTCGAGCAGACGCCCGCCTTGCAGGAATAGGGCGCGTCCATGTTGTTGGCCAGGGCCGCCTCCAGGATCGTCTCGCCCTCGCGCGGCATCTGGAAGGCGCGGGTGGCGCCGTCCAGCGTCACCGTGGCGGCCACGCCCTCGCCCGCGCCGGCCGCCTGGGCCGAGACGGGGCGGGCCTTGGCGCGGCCCGGCTGGCTGGAGGCGAACAGCTCGAACTTGATCTGCTCGTCGCGCAGCCCGTGGCCGCGCAGGGACGCCGCCACGGTCAGCATCATCGGCTCGGGGCCGCAGATGAAGGCGGTGTCGACCGCCTCGGCATCCAGCCAATGCTGGAACAGCGCCGTCATCTTGCCCTCGTCGATGCGGCCGGTGAACAGGTCGATCTCCTGCCCCTCCTGCTCCAGCACATGAATGACCGAAAAGCGGCCGAGATAGAGGTTCTTCAGATCCTCCAGCTCCTCGCGGAACATGATGGTGTTGATCTGGCGGTTGGCATAGACCAGCGTGAACTGCGCCCGCGGCTCGCGCGCCAGCACGGTCTTGATGATCGACAGCACCGGGGTGATGCCCGAGCCGGCGGCAAAGCCCAGATACTGCTTTTCCGCCTCGGGCTCGATCGGGGTGAAGAACTTGCCCATCGGCGGCATCGCCTCGATCTCGTCGCCGGGCGCCAGGTTCTCGTTGGCCCAGGTGCTGAAGGCACCGCCGTCGACGCGCTTGATGCCCACGCGCAGGGTGCCTTCGTCCTTGCCGGCGCAGATCGAATAGGACCGGCGCAGCTCCTCGCCGTCGAAGTCGCGGCGGAAGGTCAGGTATTGGCCCTGGGTGAAGTCGAACAGCGCGCGGTCCTCGTCGCGGGGGGCCAGGGTGACGACCACCGCGTCGCGCGTCTCGCGACGCACATCGGTGACCTTCAGCGGATGGAAGCGTGCCATGGGGGTATCCTTCCTGAAGCGGGGCGCCTTCTTACAGGCATTTGAAATAGTCGAAGGGTTCCAGACAGTCCTTGCAGCGATAATTCGCCTTGCAGGGGGTCGAGCCGAACTGGCTGATCTTTTCGGTATTGGTCGAGCCGCAGCGCGGGCAGGCGATGGTCAGGTTCGCGCCGCTCATGCGGGCGATGCGCCCGGCCAGGACCCCGTCCGCCGCCGTGCCGTCGATGGGCGGCGCGATGCCATAGGCGCGCAGCTTTTCGCGGCCCGCCTGGGTGATCCAGTCGGTGGTCCAGGGCGGGGTCAGCTGGCGTTCCAGCCGCAGCTTGTCGATGCCGTGGCTGCGCAGCGCGGTCTCGATGTCCAGGTTGATGATGCTGGTCGCGGGGCAGCCGGAATAGGTCGGCGTGACCCTGACGACCAGCGTGTCGCCCTGCCATTCGACGCCGCGGATGATGCCCAGGTCGGTCAGGCTGATCACCGGGATCTCCGGGTCGGGCACCTCGGACAGCCAGCCCCAGACCTGCTCGACGCTGGGATGGGTCGCAGCGGCCATGGGCTTTACCAGCTGGCGCCGGGATAGGCGCGTTGCAGGAACTGCATCTCGGCCAGGATATAGCCCAGATGTTCCGTGTGGATGCCCTGCTTGCCGCCCTTGTGCGCAAAGTCGCTTTCGGGGATCTGCAAGGTCGCCTCGCCCAGCACGTGGCGCAGCGTGGCGTCCCAGCCGGCGCGCAGGCTGGCCGGATCGGGGGCGATGCCGCGCGCGGCCATCTGGGCATCCTTGTCGTCGCCCAGGAACATCTCGCCGGCATAGGGCCAGAGCGCGTCCAGCGCCTGCTGCATCCGGCGGTGGCTTTCCTCGGTCCCGTCGCCCAGCCGCACCACCAGGTCGGACGAGCGTTCCAGGTGATAGGCCACTTCCTTGCCGGCCTTGGCCGCGATCTCGGCCACGCGCGGGTCCGAGGATGCCGCCAGCCCCTTCAGCAGTTCATGGTGCCAGGCGTCGAACAGGAACTGCCGCATCAGCGTATGGCCGAAATCGCCGTTCGGACGCTCGCAGATCAGCAGGTTGCGAAAATCCCAGGCGTCGCGCAGATAGGCCAGGTCGTCGGCCGAGCGGCCCTGCCCCTCGACCTCGCCGGCAAGCCCCAGCCACAGCTGGGTCTGGCCGATCAGGTCCAGCGCCACGTTGGCCAGCGCGATGTCCTCCTCCAGCGCCGGCGAATGGCCGCACCATTCGGACACGCGATGGCCCAGGACCAGGGCGCTGTCGCCGATGCGCAGCAGCGTCTCGAAGAACGCCTCCTGGCCCTCGTCGGGCTGGGGCACGGTCGGATGGGCCGGATGGGCCTCGGCCTGATGCCGGGCCAGTTCCGCCACCTGGGGCGTGGTCATGTCGGGCAGCGACGGCATCACATATGCCCCACTTCTTCGGGAATGTCGAAAAAGGTCGGGTGGCGATAGACCTTGGCGTTCGAGGGCTCGAACAGCGGCCCCTTTTCCGAGGGGCTCGACGCGGTGATCTGCGCCGAGGGCACCACCCAGATCGACACGCCCTCGTTACGGCGGGTATAGACGTCGCGGGCGTTCATGATCGCCATTTCGGCGTCGGGCGCGTGCAGGCTGCCGACATGGCGGTGGTTCAGCCCGTGCTGGCCCCGGATGAAGACTTCCCAGAGCGGCCATTCCTTGGACATGGTTCTCTCTCCCTAAACTTGGTTGCGCCCCGGACCCGGTTGGCCGGCGGCGCCGTTCCTGGCGATTGCGGGCTTACTCGGCGGCCTGCGCGCGGCGGGCTGCGGCCTTCTCGGCATGCGCCATCAGCCCCTCGCGGAACCAGGCGCCGTCCTCCCAGGCCTTGACGCGGGCGCCTAGCCGGTCCTTGTTGCAGGGCCCGTTGCCGGCGATCACGTCGAAGAATTCCGACCAGTCCGGCTCGCTGAAATCGTAGCCGCCCTTTTCCTCGTTCCATTTCAGGTCCGGGTCGGGGACGGTCAGGCCCAGGTATTCCGCCTGCGGCACGGTCTGGTCGACGAATTTCTGCCGCAGCTCGTCATTGGTGTTGATCTTGATCTTCCAGGCCATCGACTGCGCCGAATGCACCGAATCCTTGTCCGAGGGGCCGAACATCATCAGCGCCGGATACCAGAAGCGGTTCAGTGCGTCCTGCGCCATGCGCTTCTGCGCGGGCGTGCCCTGGGCCAGCTTCATCATCACCGCATAGCCCTGGCGCTGGTGGAAGCTTTCCTCCTTGCAGATGCGGATCATGGCGCGGGAATAGGGACCGTAGGAGGTGCGTTGCAGCGGCACCTGGTTCATGATCGCCGCGCCATCGACCAGCCAGCCCACCGCGCCCATGTCGGCCCAGGTCAGCGTCGGATAGTTGAAGATCGAGGAATATTTCATCTTGCCGGCGTGCAAGAGCTCCATCAGCTCGTCGCGCGAGACGCCCAGCGTCTCGGCCGCCGAGTAGAGATAGAGCCCGTGCCCGGCCTCGTCCTGCACCTTGGCCAAGAGGATCGCCTTGCGCTCCAGCGTGGGCGCGCGGGTGATCCAGTTGCCCTCGGGCAGCTGGCCGACGATCTCGCTATGGGCGTGCTGGCCGATCTGGCGGACCAGCGTCTTGCGATAACCCTCGGGCATCCATTCCTTGGGCTCGATCTTCTCGCCGCGGTCGATGCGCTCCTGGAAGGCGATCTCCTGGGGGGTCATCTCCTCGCGGGCTTTCATCCCTTCGGACTTCACAAGCTGGGCATACATGGCAAACTTCTCCCTGGGTCAAACGCGTTCGAGGATCAGCGCGATGCCTTGCCCCACGCCGATGCACATGGTGCAAAGCGCATAGCGCCCGCCGGTGCGATGCAGCTGATACATCGCCGTCGTCACAAGCCGGGCCCCCGACATGCCAAGCGGGTGGCCAAGCGCGATGGCGCCGCCGTTGGGGTTCACATGGGCGGCGTCGTCGGGCAGGCCAAGGTCGCGCAGGGTCGCCAGCGCCTGGCTGGCGAAGGCCTCGTTCAATTCTATCACATCCATCTGGTCGATGGTCAGTCCCGCGCGCGCCAGCACCTTTTTCGCCGCCGGCGCCGGGCCGATGCCCATGATGCGCGGCTCGACCCCCGCCGCCGCCATGGCGACGATGCGCGCCTTGGGCGTCAGGCCGTGCCGTTCCGCCGCCTCGCCGGACAGGATCGCCAGCGCCGCGGCGCCGTCGTTCACGCCCGAGGCATTGCCCGCCGTCACCGACAGATCGGGGCCGTTCACGCCCTTGAGCCGGGCCAGCGTCTCGGCCGTGGTGCCGGGGCGCGGATGCTCGTCGGTGTCGAAGACCACCGGCTCGCCCTTTTTCTGCGGGATGGTGACGGGCACGATCTCGTCGGCAAAGACGCCGGCCTGCTGCGCCGCTTCCCAGCGGGCCTGGCTGCGCGCGGCAAAGGCGTCCTGGTCGGCGCGGCTGACGGCGAAATCGGCGGCGACGTTGTCGGCGGTCTGCGGCATCGAGTCGATGCCGAACCGCGCCTTCATCGCCGGGTTGACGAAGCGCCAGCCGATGGTGGTGTCATAGATCGCATTGGCGCGGGAAAAGGCGCTTTCCGCCTTGGGCATCACGAAGGGGGCGCGGGTCATGCTTTCGACGCCGCCGGCGATGACGAAATCGCAATCGCCCGCCTTGATCGCGCGGGCCGCCATGCCGACCGCATCCATCCCCGAGCCGCAAAGCCGGTTCACCGTGGTCCCCGGCACCGCGACGGGCATGCCCGCCAGCAGCACCGCCATGCGGCCCACGTTGCGGTTGTCCTCGCCCGCCTGGTTGGCGCAGCCATAGATCAGGTCGTCGACCGCAGCCCAGTCCACGCCGGGGTTGCGCTCCATCAGCGCCTTCAGCGGCACTGCCGCCAGGTCGTCCGCCCGGACCGAGGCCAGCGCCCCGCCATAGCGGCCAATCGGCGTGCGCACCGCGTCACAGATGAAGGCGTCCTGCATGCTCTCTCCCATTTTCAAGACGAAAGACCGGCGATTCTCCAATTCGCCGACCGATTGGTCAGTTTATACATGGCCAAACATCACAAAGAAAGAAAATTCTTCGCACGTCGTGTAATGTCTGGCGGCATGCGAAAAAGATAATTTTAATTCAGCCGGTTATCCTGCACAGATCGGCCAGCCGCTCTTCGCTCTGGGCGGTTTTCTCGGGCAGGAAGCCGTCGCCGCCCTCGAAATGCGCCCCGATCCAGCGTTCCGCCGCCGGGGAAAGCTGGCAATAGAGGCGGCGGAACAGCGTCCGCGCCTCGTACCCCTGCCAGTCCGGCGGCAGGGCGGCCTGCGGCAGGCGCGGGTCGCGCAGCAGCACGCCGCGATAGTCATGCACCAAAAGCAGCCGGGCGATCAGCGCCATCTCGTCGGACAGCGCCGCGCCCGCCTCGGCCAGGGGCGCAAACCGCGCCAGCATGTCGAGATAACGCTGATGCAGCGCCGAGAGATCCCAGAACTGCCCGATCCGGCCCAGCGCCGGCGGGTCCGGGGCGTGAAAGACCAGCGCGCCTTCCGGCACCGGCTGGCCGCGGTCGGGCCGGATGAAGACCGCACCGCCCATATGGCCCATGCGCTGGTGGCGGGCCTCGTCCTCGGTCAGCTCCGGGGCGTGCAGGATCTGCCAGCCCCGCGCCGGCACCTCGGCCTTGTAGAGCAGCCGCGCCGCCTGGTCGAATTCCCGCTGGGCCGAGGCGTCCAGCCGGTAATAGCTGTGCCGCCCCAGCCGCTCACCGCGCAGCCGATGCGCCGCGACCAGGCGCGAGACGGCGGTGCGCACCAGCGATTCGCTGATGCCGACCCGCTCGCAGACCTCGATCAGCGTGCCGGTCCACAGCACGCCGCCGCGCGGCACCACCACGTCGCCGTAGACAGTGACGATGAACGCGGCCGAACGCAGCGCCATTCCCTGCAATATTCCGTCGATCAGCCCGCGCTCGGCCATTCCGCCCCGCCGCATGTTTCCCCGCTGCCTGCAACCGCCGCCATAGAAGCCCGGAAAGCGGTCATGTGCAACGCGGCTTGCCCCTCGGGCGCGGAGATGCCGGCCACCTGTCGCGATGGCCGGCCGGTTCCTAGCGCGGAACGGCGATGGTTTCGCGCGACACGGCGGCCGCCTCGACCTCGTCGCGGGTCAGCGCCTGCGGGCGGCAGTCGAAGCCCTCGTAAAGCGCCAGCTGGTCCTCGTAATGCGGCGAGGCCTCGCCCGAGGGGCTGATGAACCCGCTCTGGCCCGGAGGGGTCACGGCGCAGAACTCGGCCCTGCCGTCGCGGAAGGTGATCCGGTTGTTCTCGGTGCCGCGGTTCATCGCGGTGCCGATGGCGCGGACCTCGTCCTCGCCGGCCTGCGGGATACCCAGGTAGTTGCTGGTCTCGAACACATGCTGCTTGATCTCGATGCGCCAGTCCGCGGGCTCCTGGCTGCCGAACCTGTCGGCCAGCCGCGCCGCCGCCTTGTCGAGCGAGGCGAGGATGATCTCTTTGCGGCCGGCCTCGTCGGCGCCGTTGAAGAAATCATGGGTCTGCGGCACGCCGGCCCGCTCGCCCAGCAGCGCGTTGTGCAGCATCTGCGCGGCGCGCGAGATGCGGTTGTAAAGGATCGCCGGCGGGATCGCCGGGCTGTCGTCGCGCAGCACGTCCTCGACCATCACGTCCAGCCAGGCCTGGAACAACCCCACCGCCGGGGTGGTGGCGCGGCCGTCCTCGGCCCGGATCTGCTGCCCGTCCCAGTTGCGCAGGATATCGACCAGTTCAGCGCGCTGGCTTTGCGGGTCGATGCCCTCGGCCGCATCGAGGATGAAGGGCAGGAAATAGCGGGCGTTGATGTCGAGGAAGCTGATCTCGCGGTTGATGTTCCAGATTTCCTCGGGGGTCAGCTTGTCCTTGGCGTCCAGCCGCGCGGTGATCTCGACCACCCGGTCGGCGCTGCCCCAGGGCGTGGCCTCGAAATTCGCGGCGTCCCCCTTGGCCGAGCGGTTGTTCCAGTTCGCGATCCAGCCCTGGCTGGGGTTATAGGCCTTGGGCGCATCGGCAAAGGGCCGCAGGCCCTGCCAGTCGTCCTTGCCCGGCTGGGCCGGCAGGCGCTGGTCGTGGCCTTCGGCGCGGACCGGGACATGGCCGGGCGAGACATAGCCGATATTCCCGTCCCGGTCGGCGTAATACCAGTTGATCGTGGTCGCGACCCTTTCCGCCTGGTCCAGCCATTCCTGGTAATTCTGCGCCTTGGTCGAGTTCACCCAGGCCATGAGCGTCGAGATCTCCTGCCCCTTCCAGGCGCGGTTGAAGGCATAGGCGGTCGCCGTCTCGAGGTCGATCTGGCCGACCACGCCGTAATCGCTTTCCCAGACCGTGGTCTCGACCTCGGGCTGGCCCTTGACGCGGAAGGTCTCGCGGCGCGCCGTCATCTCCTTCCAGCCGTCGCCGGCGCGGTATTGCCGCGGGTTCTCGGGGTTCAGCTCCAGCCGGTAGTAGTCGTTCACGTCGCGCGGCCCGGCGGTGGCGCCCCAGGCGATGGTGCCATTGGTGCCGAAGAGGACATTGGGAACCGCAAAGGGCGTGTTGCCGGTCAGGTCGAACCCGGCGCCATGCAAGCCGATGCTGAAGACATAGGACGGATTGAAATTGCCGAATTGCGGCCCGTTGATCAGGATAGTGCTGCCGTCGGTGGTCTTTTGCGGCCCGGCGATCCACAGGTTGCTGGCGCGCGGGCGCCCGTCGTCGCCGGGCAGGTCCGGCGCGTTCAGCAGCGCGGCAAAGCGGCTGGCCGAAGGCGGGGTCAGCGCGGCCTTGCGCTGGTATTGCTCGCCCTCGGGCACGGTGGTCGGGGCCAGCGGGTCTTCGTCCCAGAACATCTGGTCGAAAAGCGCGCGCGCCTGTTCGGCGCCGAATTGCGCCTCCAGCTCGGCCAGCGTCCTGGCATTGGCCAGTTCGGAGCTGTAGCCCGAAAAGCGGCCGGCCATGGTCCCGACATAGATCATTGCCACGTCGAATTCGGTCCAGCGGCGGGGCTTGAAGCCGAAATCGTTGAACTGCTTGGGCATCAGCCCGGCCGGTTCGGCCAGAACCCGGTCCACCCACAGGTTGAAGCCCGCCGCATAGCCACGCAGGATGTCGCGCTCTTCCGGCGCCAGCGCCTCGATCTGGCGGCGGATCTCGGCATGATCGAACATGGCGCGGGTCTGGATGTCGAAGGGCAGCCGCTCGATGCCCAGCACCTCGGCCACCTCGCCCAGGACCGAGCGCCGCGCCATCTCCATCTGGAACAGCCGGTCCTGCGCCACGCTGTAGCCGAAGCCCGCGTAAAGCCCATGCACGTCGTCGGCATAGACATGCGGCACGCCCCAGCTGTCGCGGATGATCTCGACCTTGGTGTCGGCCAGCGCCGGGCAGGCCAGAAGGGCAGAAAGGCCAGCCGACAGCAGCAGGCGGCCAAGCGAAGACCTGAGCATGTGATTCTCCTCCGGGTGCAAGCGCCTCCTCCGGCGCATCGCCATGGTTATATTTAACCGTTCGGTCGGTCAATTATTGAAGGCACCCATCCGCCGGCGGCCGCCCTGCGCCGGCGGATGGGCCGAGGATCGCCGCGTTCACGCGATTGTCAGCCCCAACGGGCGCGGGCTGGCCGATCATGGTGGGGCGGCCCCATCCGCCGCGACGCAGTCCCGACCCACATCCCAAGGAGGTCCGACATGCAGATCCGAGCCCGCACCCTTTCCTCCGCCATGCTTGCCGCCGCGCTGGCGCTAGGCACCATGCCCGCGCTGGCGCATCACGGCTGGTCCTGGGCCGAGGGGGAACAGACGACGCTCGAGGGAACCGTCGAGAGCGTCTCGATGAACCCGCCCCATCCCACGCTTCAGGTCCGCGACGCCCAGGGCACCGTCTGGCAGGTCGACCTGGGCAATCCCAACCAGACCGCACGCTCGGGCTTTACCGCCGACACGGCAGAGCCGGGCGATGCGATCACGGTGATCGGCAATCGCAACCAGGATCAAAGCGCGCATATGAAGGCCGTCCGCATCGTGATCGACGGGCAGAACTACGACATGTATCCCGAGCGCATCCAGGCGGACTGAGCCGTGCAGGAACTCGCGGCCTGGGCCGAGGGCACCGCGCTTGCCGCGGTGCTGCGCCGGTCGGGCCATCTCTACATGGTGGTGAACGCCACGCATATCCTGGGCATCGCGCTGCTGCTGGGCGCGATCGTTCCGCTGGACCTGCGCCTTGTCGGGATCGTCCGCGGCGGGCCGCTGCGCGTGCTGGCGCCCTTCCTGTCCCGCGCGGCGGGGGCCGGGCTTGCCATCGCCCTTGCGACCGGCCCGGTGCTGTGGTCGGTCTCGGCCCGCGACTATCTGGCCAATGCCGCCTTTCGCTGGAAGATCGCGCTGATCGGCCTTGGCCTTGCGGTCGTCGCCCTGCAACATGCCGGCAAGGGCTGGCAACAGGCGGTCGAGACTGGGGTGCCCGGCCCGGATGCGCGCATCCTGGCGGCGCTTTCGCTGGCGATCTGGCTGTCGGTGCTGCTGGCGGGGCGCTGGATCGGCTTTCTGTGACGCCCCGCGCACCGCTGCATCGGAAATCCTGAGACGCTGGCAATGGAATGGCGATTTTTTGCGGCGTCGCGGCTTCGCTAGTCTTGGGCAAACGGCCAGGACGACGAGCTGCCCATGACCCAGATCCCCTCCTCCCATCCGTTCCGCCCGGAACTGGCGATCCTGCGCAGCGGCATCGCGACGGGATCGGCGCTGCGCCGGGGCGTCGTCGTGCTGGGGAATTTCGACGGCTTCCACCGCGGTCACCAGTTCCTGATCCGCTCGGCCCGCCGGATCGCGGCGGATGGCCGCGCGGTCGGCGTCATGTCGGTCGAGCCCCATCCGCGCCAGGTGTTCTGCCCCGAGGCCGCGCCCTTTCGCCTGGCCCTGCCCGAGCAGAAGCACCGCACGGCGCGGCGCATCGGGCTGGACTACCTGTTCGAGCCGGTCTTCGACCGCGCCTTTGCCGGCATGACGCCCTGCGCGTTCATCGACGAGGTGCTGTGCCGGCGGCTGGGTGTTTCGCATGTCGTGGTCGGCGCGGATTTCCATTTCGGCGCGAAACGCGCCGGCACCACCCGGACCCTGGCGCAGGAATGCACCGCGCGCGGCATCGGCGTCACGGTGCTGCCGTTGCAGGGCGGCTTTTCCTCGACCGCGGCGCGCCAGGCGATCCTGGCCGGCGACATGCGGCAGGCACGGCGCTGCCTCGGCCGCCCGTGGGAAGGCGTGCTGGATGCCGGCCGGCTTGCGCCCGACCAGATCCACCCGCCGGCGGGGCGCTATCTGGTCCGAACCCAGCGGTCCGCGCAGGCAGGGCCGGTCCGGCTGGACGCGGACGGCCGCATCCTGTCCCCCGATAGCCTGCTGCGCCGGATCGAATTCCTGGATCGGCACGACTGATCCGCCTTGCCCGAAAAAAAAAGGAGCCCCATGGACCTGCCCCTGCACCTGCCGGCCAGCACCTATCGCACCATGCCGTGGAAGAACGGCACGGGCGCCACCGACGAGATCTGGCTCTGGCCGCCCCGCAGCGACCGCGACGCCTTTTCGATCCGCATCTCGCGCGCGCCGATCCTGGCGGATGGCGGCTTTTCCGCCTTTGCCGGCGCCGACCGGGTCATCACGCTGATCGAGGGCGCGGGGCTGGTGCTGGATTTCGGCCATCGCCGCGAACATCTGGCGCCGCTCGCCCCGTTCCGCTTCGACACCGGCCTGGCGCCCCAGGGGCGGCCGGTCGGCGGTCCGGTCCGGGTCTTCAACGTCATGGCCGATCGCAACGACTGGACCATCCCCGATGCCGCGGTGCTTGAGAAGGGAACGGCGGAGGCGACCGGCCTGACCGTCCTCTTCGCGCTGGAAGCCCAGCAGGCCAGGACCGGCGGCCGCCTGCACGACTTGGCCCGTCAGGATACGCTGATCTGCGGGCCGGGGCCGCTGCAACACGGCGGGCGGGCGCTGGTCGTCACCCTGGCGCCCGCGGGCTGACGGGGGGGCGCGGGCCGCCAGGCCCGCACGCATCAGGCCCGCGCAAATTTCTCGCGGCATTTCTGGGCGAAACGCTGGGCGGCGCTGGACAGCGCATGCCCCTTGCGCCAGGCCAGCACGATCTGCGACAGCGCATGATCGCCCGCCAGCGGCAGCGCCACCAGCGGCAGCCCGTCATAGCTCATGCTCGATGCGGGCTTGGTGCAAAGCAGCGTATAGCCCAGCCCATGCGCGACCATGCCCCGCACCATCTCGAACGAGGCCGAGCGATGCGCGATCAGCGGCTCGACCCCCTGCGCCTCGAGGATGCCGGTGAAATAGGCGCTGGAGGGCGGCGCATCCAGAAGCACCATCGGCTCGGCCGCCAGCTCGGTCGGCAGGATCTCGGCCTGCCGGGCCATCGGATGATCCTCGGCCATCAGCACATAGGGCTTCAGCACGCTCAGCGCCTGCCAGTCGAAACGCTCGTCCAGGTCGTTGTCGTAGATCACCGCGATCTCGGTCTCGCCCGAGACCAGGCTTTCGGTCAGCCGGCGCTGGTCCCCTTCCATCAGCCCGATGTCGAGCCCGCCCAGCTGCCGGATCAGCGAGGGCATCAGGAACGGCCCGAAGGTGTGGAAGCAGCCGACCTTCAGCTTGATCCCTTCGCCGTTCAGCACGCCCCGCATGCTGCGCGGCGCCTCGATCCGGCGCGACGAGCCATAGGAGCGGTTGGCATAGATCAGCGGCGAGCCGAGCCGCGCGCTATGCGTGTCCTCGACGCCGCACAGCAGGACGTGATGCGTGCCCACCCGCTCGGCCGAAAGCACCCGGCATTCGAAGGCGACCAGCGGGTCGGCGACGCGGGGCGTGCCATTGGCCAGCACCACCCAGTCGGTGCATTCGAACTTGTCGCCCAGCTCGTCCTTGAAACGGCCGGCGAAGGCTTCCGAGATATAGGACTGGTCCTCGCGCAGCACGTTCACGCAAAGAACGCCGTTCTCGATGATCTTCGGCGCTGCCGGGCTGAGGTGATGCACGCAGATCAGCAGCGTCGGCGCCTCGCCATCGGCCGAGACCGAGGCCATGGCCGAAACCGTGACGCCCGCCCTGCCCGCCGGCCCGTCGGTGGTCACGACATTCACCGTGCAGGCGGCATGGCTCATCCCGGCGACGAAACGGTCGCGCAGCGGGATCTGGGGCATCTGCGGGTCGGCATTCATGGCTGCTTTCCTTGCGTGGGGTTCGTTCCGATTGTCCTGAATGCAGATTGCCGGCTTTTGCCGTCGGGCCAAAATCGTGTTTTCCGCAGCTCTGCCTCAGGAAGATTGATGGGCCGGATGATCGGGGCCGCATTCGGTCTGCCCGGCCGGCAGCATGCCCGGCAGGGCGCCGTCGCGGATCACCTCGCGGCAATAGTCGACAAAGGCCTCGGCCGCGCGCGACCGGCGCAGCTCGGTCAGGGAGGCGATGCCGAAGGCGATGGATTGCGAGACGTCCTCGATCGGCAGATAGACCAGCGGCAGCCCGTTCTCGGCGTGGCGGTTGGCAGGCCGGACGGTCATCATGCTGTAGCCGATGCCCGCCGCAACATAGGAACGCAGCGAGGCGGTGGACGAGGTCTCCATCACGATCCGGGGGGTGCCGCCGATCTTGCGGAACATGCCCAGGAAATAGTCGCGCGTCAGCGGCGGGTCCAGCAGGACGAAGGGGTCGTCGATCAGCTCGGCCAGCCGGATCGACCGGCGCCCCGCCATGCGATGCCCGGCCCCGACGATGACATAGGTCCTGAGCCGCGCCAGCTCGATGAACGAGACATCCGGCGGCAGGTTCAGGTCATAGGTCAGCGCCAGGTCGATCCGCGCCAGCCGCAGCTTTTCCAAGAGATCGACCTCGCTGCCCTCGGTCATGGTCATCTGCACCGCCTCGTAGCGGCCCGAGAAGCCGGTCCAGAGTTCCGGCGCGATCAGCGGCGCGAAGGTGAAGAAGGTGCCGACATTCAGCGTCCCCGCGACATGGTCGTTCACGTCGCTGGCCACGTCGTAAAGCTCGGAAGCGGCGCGCAGCGATTCCTTGGCCGCGCGCAGCAGCCGGGTGCCCGCGGGGGTCAGCGACAGGCCCTGCGCGTGATGGCGCACGAAAAGCTGCACGTTCAGCTCGGTCTCCAGATGCGCGATGGCGGCCGAGATCGAGGGCTGCGAGATATTGACCTGCTCGGCGGCCTTGGTGACCGACAGCGTCTCGCCCGCCGCGATGAAATAGCTGAGTTGCCTGAGCGTGAATCGCATCGTCTTGGTCCCCTGTCATGCGCGCAAAGTGGCAACATTCTTTCCGCGCTGGCCCGCCGAAAGGGAAGCTGGTTCTTGGGTCAGGCCGCCGGCGCCTCCAGCGCGTCGAGCAGGCGCGACAGCATCCGGTCGCAGGCCGACAGCTGTTCGGCGGCGATGAATTCGTCGGGCTTGTGGCCCTGTTCCATGAAGCCCGGCCCGCAGATCGCCGTGGACATGCCCAGGCCCTGATGGAACAGCCCGCCTTCGGTCCCGAAGGCGACCTTGATCGCCGGCCCGTCCTGGCCGGTGATGCGGCGCAGCAGCCGGACCGCGGCGGCATCCTCGGGGGCATCAAGGCCCGGATAGCCCGAGACCGTCTCGATCTCGATCCGTGCCTCGGGGAAGCGGGCGCGATGCGGGGCGGCGATGGCCTCGGCGTCGCCGGCGATGGCGGCCAGGATCGCGGCGGGGTCGTCGGCGACGATGTTGCGGATCTCGAAGTCGATCTCGCAGCGGTTCGGCACGATGTTCAGCGCCGTGCCGCCCTGCATGAGGCCGGCATGGATGGTGGAACAGGGAATGTCATAGGCCGGGTCGCGGGCGCCGGCTCGGACCAGTTCCTGCTGCCGGGCCTGAAGGCTGGCGATGAAGGCCGCGCCCAGGTGCAAGGCGTTCAGTGCGTTCGGGGCCAGCGCCGAGTGGCCCTCGCGGCCATGGCAGCAGGCGCGGCAGGCGAGCTTGCCCTTGTGGCCGGTGGCGATGCGCATGCCGGTCGGCTCGCCCACGATGCAAAGCGCCGGGCGGTCGGGACGCGCGGCCAGCGCCTCGATCATGCCGCGCACGCCCATGCAGCCGATCTCCTCGTCATAGGACAGCGCCAGGTGCAGCGGCCTGCGCAGCTCGCGACTGGCGGCATAAATCGCGGCATGGACCGCGGCGGCGACGAAACCCTTCATGTCCGCCGTGCCGCGCCCGTAATAGCGCCCGTCCCGCTCGGTCAGGGCAAAGGGATCGACGCTCCAGTCCTGGCCGGCCACCGGCACCACGTCGGTATGGCCCGACAGCACCACGCCCCCCGGCCCCTCGGGACCGATGGTCGCCCAGAGATTGGCGCGGCTGCCATCGGCATGGGCGAAGCGTTCGACGCGCGCGCCCGCCGGCACCAGCAGCCCCTCGACATAATCCAGCAGGTCGAGGTTCGGACGGCGGGACAGCGTCTCATAGGCAACCAGCCGGCGCAGGATGTCGACGGTCGAGGGGATCGCGGTCATGGAAATCCTTGTCGCAAGGACCGGGGGCGGAACGGGCCGCCCCCGCGTCGGGGGGATCATTCGTCGCCGGGCACGCCATAGCTCGGCGCGGCGTCGGGGTTCAGCGCGCGGGTCACATAGGCGCCCATCTCAAGCCGCCAGCGTTCCCACAGGGCGGCGCAATCCTCGATGGGATCGCCCTCGCTCCAGTCGATGCGCAGGTCGGCGATGGGCCAGCTGACCTTGTCCACGATCAGCATGCCCATGGAATGCACCGGCCCCTCTTCGCCGCCGGCGGCGACCGAGGCGCGCATGCCCGCCAGCAGCCGGTCGCCCAGGTGCCGGCCCCTGGCCGCCATGAAGGCATCGACCATCTTCTGCGGGATCCCGGCCGAGCAAAGCAGGTTGCCCGCCGCCGCCACGCCCTCGCCATGGGCGATGCCATGCGTGCCCAGCGTCCGGGCGCCGGAACGCCCGGCGGTGCGGCCCGCCGCATCGACCAGCGCCAGCTGGCGGTATTCGACATGCGGCGCCCCGGCCACCAGCCGCTCCAGCGCCTCGGCCGCCGAAAGCCCCTGCGCCATCAGGTCCAGCCCCTTGGGCCCCAGGCTCGGGTCGGTGACGTTCTGGGTCGCGACCACCCCCACGCCCGCCCGCGCATGGGCGCAACGCGCCGCCACGCAGGGCGAGGAGGAGGAGACGGCGATGCCGAACATGCCGGTCTCGGGGCAGCGGGCGGAGATCGAGAAGGTCATGTCCGCCTCATGCGTCCGGGATGACGGCGGTGGCCTCGATCTCGACCACCCATTCGGGCCGGGCCAGCGCCGGAACCACGATCCCGGTCGAGCAGGGATGCACGCCCTGCAGGTGCCGGCCCATTTCCTGATAGACCGCCTCGCGATAGCGGATGTCGGTCACATAGGCGACGATGCGGCAGATATGCTCCATCCGCGATCCCGCTTCTTCCAGCAGCATCCGAATGTTTTCCATGGTCTTGCGGGTCTGCATCGCCGGGTCGCCGACATGCAGGCATTCGCGGGTCTCCAGGTCCTGCGAAACCTGGCCGCGCAGGAAGACCATGGTGCCGCGGGCGACGACGCCCTGGCTCAGGTCGTTGTCCAGCTTCTGCTCGGGATAGGTCTCCCTGGTGTTGAAGGGGCGGATGCGGTGATGGATGGTCATGGTTTCTGCTCCGGTCGGTCAGTGTTTCGTGCCCCAGACCTGATCGGACAGGCCCGCGGATTTGTGGGTGAAGCGCAGCGCCTCGTTCCAGTCGAAGTTGCGATAGACCGCAGCCAGATGGGCGAAGGGCGGGGATTGCGCGAAAAGCTGGAAGGTCAGCCGGTGGCCGGCATAGTCCGAGTTCAGCAGGTCGCGCGCATAGGCCAGCAGCTTGCGGCGATCCTCGCTGCCCCAGTTCTCGTTCAGGGTGTAGAACTTGTCGAGCCAGGGTGCGGTCTCGGGGTCGTCGAAGCAGGCGGCGTCCGGGGTGATGCAGATCTGGCCGCCGCAAAGCTCGCGCGCCAGGTGCATCATGTGATGCAGCTGCGAACAGGCCAGCACGCGGCCGGTCATCAGCAGCGACTGGTTCGGCATCAAGAGCCCGCCGGGGCTTTCCTCGGCCTCGGCAATGGCCGCGGTCAGGTGGGCGTTGATCCCCTCGCGATAGCAGGCCAGCGTCGCCAGCTTCTCCTGCACCGCCGGCTGATGCTCCAGCCCGGTCTGGCGCACGTTCCACAGCGCCGCGCCGATCAGCAGGTCAGCAAGCTTCAGGTTGCGCTGCACGAAGGCGAAGGCGGAATAGCGGTGCAGCGTCGCGCGGATGAAGGTCGCGGCCTTGGTGTGCTGGTAGAACAGCACGTTTTCCCACGGGATCAGCACGTCGTCGTAGATCACCAGCGTCTCGACCTCGTCGAAGCGGTTCGACAGCGGATAGTCCCTGGCCGGCGCGCGGCCGGCAAAGCCGGTGCGGGCGATGAAGCGCAGGTTGGGCGAGGAAAAGTCGCACACGAAGCCCACCGCGTAATCCGACATCGCCTCGTTGCCCCAGTTGGCGATGGTCGGCTTGGTGAAGGCCTGGTTGGCATAGGCGGCGGCGGTCTCGTATTTCGCGCCGCGCACGACGATGCCGGCGTCGGTTTCCCTGACCACATGCAGCAGCATGTCAGGATCCTGGTCCTGCGGCCGCTTGGAGCGGTCCCCCTTGGGGTCGGTATTGGCCGAGACGTGGAAGGGGTCGGTCATGATGACGCGGTGGATGTGGTTGCGGATGTTTTCCGAGAAACGCGGGTCCACCTCGTTCAGGATGTCCTGGCCGTCGAAGAGCGACCACATCTCGCCCGCCGTCTCGTCGCCGACGCGGGTGACGATGCCGCCGACCTCTTCCAGCACCGCATTGGTGGCGGCGCGCTTGGCGTGCCAGTCCTCGCGGGTGAAGGGCAGCTTGAGGCCGACCGAGAAACGCTCGCCGTTCTCCTCGTAGCTCATCAGGTCGCGCGTGGCCTCGGCATGGGCCATGTCGTAGATATGCGCGCGGATGTCGACCAGCGGCTTGAACATCGGGTGCCGGGTGATGTCCTGCACGCGCTCGCCATTGATCCAGACGCGGCGGCCGTCGCGGATTGAGTCGCGATACTGTTCTCCGGTTCTTAGCATGATTTCCTCGGGATTGGCCTTTCGGCGGATGGGATTGGGCCGGGCGCGCTGGCCCTCGGCGGATCGGGCAGACCTCTCCCGTCCCTTGCGAGCGGGCGCGCAGGGGCGGGATCGGCCGGCGGGGATGGGTCGGTCAGCGGGCGTCAGGACTTGGCATAGGTGGTCCAGGCGCCGTCCTTGACGGTCTTGAGCTCGATGGCGATCGGGGTCTGGGTCTGGCCATTGGCATCGAAGGTGATCTGGCCGGTGGCGCCGTCATGCTGGATGGCGCGGATCGCCTCGGCCAGCCCGGCCTTGTCCTCGACCCCAGCCTCGTTGATCGCCTGGATGATGATGTTCGCGGCGTCGAAGGCGTATTTCGTATAGGGGCTCATCGGCTCGGCAAAGCCCCTGGCCTGGTAGTCGGCCTCCATCCTGGCCAGCTTCGGCGTCTGCGAGGCCACCGGATAGGAGACGATGGTGTTCGCGGCCGCATCGCCCGCCACCGCGATGAATTCCGGGTCGTAGAAGCCCGAGATGCCCAGCATCGGCTTGTCGAGCCCCACCTCCTTCATCTGCCGGGCCAGGATGCCGGCCTCGGTGATGACGCCGCCGAAATAGACCGCATCGACCTGCTTGCCCTTCAGCGAGGTCAGGACGGTGCGGAAATCGGTCGAGCCCACCGGCAGCAGGTCGGTCGAGACCACCTCGCCGCCCGCCGCGGGGACGAATTCGGCAATCGCCTCGGCATTCGACTTGCCGTAATCCGAGGTGTCGGCGATGACGGCGATGCGCTTGGCGCCCAGTTCCCTGACCATCCATTCCGCAAGCGGCTGGTTCTCGGTCAGAAGCGTCGGGGTGACGCGCGTCACCTCGGGCAGGTTCTGTTCGGTGATCGCCGGCGAGATCGCGCCCCAGATCACCAGCGGCGTCTGGAAGCGGGCAAAGACCGGCATGGTCGCCAGCGCCACGGGCGAGTTCCAGTGCCCGGTCGCGGCCACCACGTCGGGATCGTTCACCAGCTTCATCGCCGCGCCGACGCCGGTCTGCGGGTCCGAGGCGTCGTCCAGCACCACCGGCTCGATCTCATACTTGCCGGCAGGGTCGGCATTCGCCTGCTCGATGGCCAGCAGGAAGCCGTTCCGGGCGCCCAGGCCCTGCTGGGCGTTGCCGCCCGACAGCGGGCCCATGAAGCCGATCTTGATCTTGGCCTTCTCGGCGAAGGCGGGGGCGGCGAAAACCGCCGTCGAAAGCACGAGACCGGCCAGAACGGCGCGGCGGGTGGTGGGGATGAAAGCCATGGACCTCTCCTGTCGAAGCGGAAGTTTCCGCGGTCGCGTTTGCGTTGGGATCTGCCGCGTTGCCCGGCCGGGCACCCTTGCCGGGCGCTGGTCTGCCGGCCTCGCGGCTTGTTGTCGCACCCCGAACATCGACCGATTTCCGCCCGGCTGAGAAGTCGCATTAACTGAACCAGTGCCTCAAAAAATACGAAGCATCCGGCCCAGCATTTCATTTGCGTGACGGGCGATCCCGCCGTCATCTTCGTCGGAAAAACCAATCCAACGCATCAACACGGGAGGACGACATGGAAAGTCTGATCCTCCAGCACCTGCTTAACTGGCTGGTTCTGGGAAGTATTTACGCGCTGGTGGCGCTGGGGTTCAGCCTGCTCTTCGGGCTGCTCAACGTCATCCATTTCTCGCATGGCGACGTGTCGATGATCGCCCCCTTCGTGGCGCTTGGCAGCCTTCAGGCGGTGTTCGGCATCACCGGAGGTGCCATGGGCGTCCTGCCGATCCTGGCGGCGCTGGCCATCGCGATCCTGGTCACGGGGCTGATCGGCATCGGCGCAGACAAGCTGGTGATCTCGCGCTTTCGCCGCTCGCCGGCGATGATGGCGCTGGTGGCCACCGTGGCCCTGGGCACGGTGATCCGCGAGCTGATCCGGGGCTTCTATCCGCAGGGCTCGAACCCCAAGGCGTTCCCGGCCATCGCCCAGGGCTTCCTGGAGATCGGCCCGCTGCGCCTGCCCGCCCAGCCGGTGCTGATCGTCGGCACGACCGTGCTGGTCGTGGCGCTGATGTATGGGCTGATGCAGAAGACGCCCATCGGCACTCGCATCCGCGCCGTGGCCGAGGATGCGGCGACCGCGCGGCTGATGGGGATCACGCCCTCGCGCATCTTCGCCTTCACCTTCTTCCTCGCCTCGGCGGCGGGGGCGCTGGGGGCGCTGTTCTTTGCCAGCCATGCCGGGGTGGTGCGATTCGACTTCGGCGTGCAGCTGGGGCTGATCGGCTTTTCGGCCGCGGTGATCGGCGGGCTGGGTTCGATGACCGGGGCGATCCTCGGCGCGCTGGCCATCGCCGGGATCGAAAGCATCGTGCAGGCCAACATCGCCGACGGCGCCTCATACCGCCTCGTCTTCGCCTTCCTGCTCGTCATCCTGATGCTGTGCCTGCGGCCCTCGGGCCTGCTGGGCAAGCCCGTCTTCGAAAAGGTCTGAGCCGATGTCCACGACCCTGACCAATATCCACAGCCGCACGGCCCTGCCCGCCAGCCTGATCGTCGCCGCGACCGAGATCGGCGGCGCGATCCTGCTGGGCGCCTTTCTGCTGGCGGAATCGACGCCGCTGGTGGTGGCGCTGCTGGCGGTGATGGGCGCGCTGTTCGCCGCCCTGCAGTATCGCCCGCAGATCGAGGAGGTGATCGTCGCCGCCTTCCACGACGCGCGCGGGCTGGCCACGGCGCTGGCCGTCGCCATCGTGCTGATCTACCCGTTCTTCCTGGGCGGCAACACCTATGCGCTGCACCTGCTGATCGTCTCGCTGCTTTATTCGGTGCTGGCCCTGGCGCTGAACTTCCAGCTCGGATCGGCCAATATCCCGAACTTCGCCACCGGCGCGACCTATGGCATCGGCGCCTATACCTCGGCGCTGCTGGCGATCCATCTCGGCTGGAGCTTCTGGGCGACGCTGCCCGCCGCCGCCATCGTCGCCACCGTCTTCGGCTTCCTGCTGGGCATCCCGTCGATGCGCACGCGCGACAGCTACCTGGCGCTGGTGACGATCGCCTTCGGCATCGTCATCCACCAGATGCTGAACAACCTCAGCTGGACCGGCGGCCCGAACGGCCTGGTCGGCATCCCGGCGCCCAGCCTGCTGGGCCATTCCTTCATGCGGCCCATCGAGCTGTTCGGCTTCCGGCTGCCGTCGCAGGCGAATTTCTACTATCTCTCGGCGGCGCTGCTGGGGCTGGCGATCCTGTCGGCCAAGCGGCTGCACGAAAGCCGCGTGGGCCTGGCCTGGAACGCGATTCGCGCCGACGAGCTGGCGGCGAAATGCCAGGGCATCAACGTGGTCTGGTACAAGATCCTGGCCTTCGGCGTGGACGCCTTCCTGGCCGCCTTCGCCGGCACGATCTATGCCTTCTACATCTCGTATATCTCGCCCGACAACTTCACCTTCCTGGTCTCGGTCACGATCATGACCATGGTGATCGTCGGCGGCATGGACAACACGCTGGGGGTGATCCTGGGCGCCTTCCTGCTGACCATGCTGCCCGAAAAGCTGCGGGTGTTTTCCGACTACCGCCTGCTGTTCGTCTCGGTCGTGGTGATCCTGTTCCTGATCCTGCGCCCCAAGGGGCTGTTCCCGCAACGCCAGCGCCATTACGGAGGCCAGTGATGACCACGCCGCTGCTGAAACTGAGCGGGCTCGGCATCCGCTTCGGCGGCCTCGTCGCCGTCGATGCCGTCGACCTGACCGTCGCCCCCTCGACCATCACCTGCATCATCGGCCCGAACGGGGCGGGGAAATCCACACTGTTCAACCTGATTACCGGGATCTACCGCCCGACCTCGGGCACCGTAGCCTTGCAGGGCCACCCGATCACCGGCCTGCCCGCCCACAGGATCGCCGCGCGGGGGATCGCCCGGACCTTCCAGGCCTCGCGCCTGTTCGAGGACCTGTCGATCCTCGACAACGTCATCATCGGCATGCATGGCCGCACCCGCACCGGCGTGCTGACCGCGCTGCTGCGCCCGGCGAAGTCCCGGCGCGAGCTGGAGGCCTGCGCCACCGAGGCCGAGACGATCCTGCGCGGCATCTCGGACGAGCTTTTCGCCCGCCGCTACCAGCCCGCCGGCATCCTGCCGCAGGCCGACCGGCGCCGGCTGGAGATCGCCAGGGCGCTGGCCTCGCATCCGAAGCTGATCCTGCTGGACGAGCCCTCGTCCGGCATGGACGACCGCGACACGGCGGCGCTGATGGCCGATATTCGCCGCGTCATGGCCGACAATCCCGGCCTGTCCTTCCTGATCATCGAGCACGACATGCGGCTGGTCGCCGAATTGCCCGACAATGTCGTGGTGATCGACTATGGCAAGAAGATCGCCGAGGGGGATTTCGCCACCGTGCGCCAGCTTCCCCGCGTGCAGCAAGCCTATCTCGGACAGAAGGCGGTCGAACATGCTTGAGCTCAGCAACGTCAACACCTCCTACGGTCCAGTCGCCATGCTGCGCGGGGTCAGCATGACCATCGGCAAGGGCGAACTGGTCTGCCTGCTCGGCCCGAACGGCGCCGGCAAGTCCACCACATTCAAGGCGCTGACCGGGCTTTTGCCGCTGGACGGCGGCGCGGTGCGGATGATGGGCCGCGACATCGCCCGGCTGGGCACCGAAAAGCTGGCCGCGCTCGGCGTCGGCTTCGTCCCCGAGGGGCGGCGGCTGTTCCCCTCGCTGACCGTGCGCGAAAACCTGAAGCTCGGCTACGACGCCTCGGGCTGCGCCATCCCCTTCGAGACCCGGCTGGAGCTGATCCACGACATGTTCCCGCGCATCCGCGAGCGGATGAACCAGCAGGCCAACACCATGTCCGGGGGCGAACAGGCCATGGTGGCGCTGGCGCGGGCGCTGATCGGCGATCCCGAGATGCTGGTGATGGACGAGCCCTCGCTGGGCCTGTCGCCCAAGCTGATCGACGAATATTTCGAGACCGTGGTCCGCATCCATGCCGAGGGCAAGACCGTGCTGCTGATCGAGCAGAATGCCGAGACCGCGCTGTCGATCTCGGACCGCGGCTATCTGCTGGTGCGGGGCCGGATCGCGGTCAGCGGCACCCGCGCCGAGATGCTGCGGGACGACACGATCCGGCACATGT
>JAANMY010001374.1_pt1 | contig 28007 bp, 25 predicted proteins | sample 7279691 | NCBI WGS metagenome assembly JAANMY01 (sample SAMN14094543, study PRJNA606508) | bioreactor metagenome | isolation source: A lab-scale SPAN reactor treating ammonium-rich wastewater day 388 | place: Ireland: Galway | collected 2018-02-07
GGTCTTGTCGGCGAACCAGTTCTCCGGAAGGTCCAGCGACAACGCCAGCGCCGACAGCACCTGCGAACCGAGGTTGTCGAGCGCCTGGTACAGCGCGTAACCGTGCTCGCGGAAACCGGGCACTTGATCGGGCCACACGTTGGCGGGCATGACGTCCGCGTGCGCGTAATCGCGCGGGATCTCGCGGCCGATATGCCAGAACTCCTTGAGGTCGTGGTGCTGCGCACCCTTCGCGGTCTCGATGCCGAACGGCGTGTAGCCGCGCGCACCGCCGCTGCCCGCGAGGTGGTACTGCTGCTTGGTCGCGGTCGGCAGGGCGAAGAAGGCCTTGAAGTCCTCGTAGGCCGCATCGACCAGCGCATCCTCGATGCCGTGGCCGCGGATGCCGGCGAAGCCCCATTCGCGGTAGGTCTCGGCCAGTTCGCGCACGAAGGCGGCGCGGTCCTCGGCGCTGGTCGGCTGGGTGAAGCGGCGGATGTCGAGGCTGGGAATGCTCATGTTCGTCGGATCCATGGATCAGCAGGCGGCCTTGACCGCGGTTTCGAGTTTTTCGAGGGTGGCGCCGACCAGCGCTTCGTCATCGGCTTCCACCGTGACGCGCACCACCGGCTCGGTGCCGGACGGGCGCAGGAAGGCGCGCCCCCTGCCCTGCACGGCGGCCTGCGCTTCGCGCAATGCGGCCTGCACGCTGTCGGCTTCCACCGGCTTGCTGCCCGGCGCGACGCGCACGTTGACGGTCTTCTGCGGCACCTTTTGCAGGCCGGCGAGGGCCTGCGCCAGCGACTGGCCGGTGCGGCCCAGCACTTCCAGCACCTGAAGCGCGGCGATGATGCCGTCGCCGGTGCTGGTGCGGTCGAGGCACAGCAGGTGACCGGAGGCCTCGCCGCCGAGCGTGGCGTCGTTGTCCAGCAGCATCTTGTGGACGTAACGGTCGCCGACCTTGGCGCGCATGAAGCCGATGCCGGCATCGGCCAGTGCTTTCTCCAGCCCGAAATTCGTCATCAGCGTGCCGATCACCGGCCCGTGCAGTCGGCCGCTGGCCTGCCAGTCGTTGGCGAGCACGTAGATCAGGTCGTCGCCGTCGCAGACACGACCGGTTCCATCGACGAACAGCACGCGATCACCGTCGCCGTCGAAGGCGATGCCGAGCGCCGCGCCGCGCTTCACCACTTCGCTGGCGAGGTATTCGGGATGCGTGGAACCGACGCCCTGGTTGATGTTGAGTCCGTCCGGCTCGACGCCGATCGCATCGACCCTGGCGCCCAGTTCGCGCAGCACGAGCGGGCCAAGCTGGTAGTTGGCGCCGTTCGCGCAATCGACGACGACATGCATGCCGCCGAGGTCGAAGCCCTTCGGCACCGAATTCTTGCAGGCCTCGACGTAGCGGCCGATGGTGTCGCGCACGCGCTGGGCGCGGCCGAGTTGCTCCGACGGCACGGTCGAAAACGGCTGGTCGAGCGCGGCCTCGATGGCGAGTTCGGCTTCGTCATCCAGCTTCTCGCCGTGGGCGGAGAAGAACTTGATGCCGTTGTCGTGGTGCGGGTTGTGCGAGGCGGAGATCACGATGCCGCCATCGGCGCGCATCGAATGGGTGAGGTGGGCGACGGCGGGCGTCGGCATGGGACCCATCAGCTGCACGTCGACGCCGGCGGCGACCAGGCCGGCTTCCAGCGCCGCCTCGAACATGTAGTTGGAGATGCGGGTGTCCTTGCCGATCACGACCACCGGCTTGCGCCAACCTTCGCCGAGACGCGCACGAAGGGAATGGCCGTAGGCATTGCCGAGGCGCAGCACGAAGTCGGCCGAGATCGGCGAGGTGCCGACGCGGCCACGGATGCCGTCGGTGCCGAAATACCTGCGGCTCACGCCACCAGCTCCGAATCTTCCGGCGGATGCGGCTGCCGGAGCAGCAGTGCGGTCAGGTCGGCGATGCGGTCACGCAGTTCGCGGCGGTCGCAGATCTGGTCGATGGCCCCATGCTCGAGCAGGAACTCGCTGCGCTGGAAGCCTTCCGGCAGCTTCTCGCGCACGGTCTGCTCGATCACGCGCGGACCGGCGAAGCCGATCAACGCCTCCGGTTCGGCCAGGTTGATGTCGCCCAGCATGGCGAAACTAGCCGAGACGCCGCCGGTGGTGGGATGCGTCATCACCGAGATGTACGGCAGCCCCTTGGCGCGCAGGCGGCCCAGCGCCGCCGAGGTCTTGGCCATCTGCATCAGCGAGAACAGGCTTTCCTGCATGCGCGCGCCACCGCTGGCGGAGAAACAGACGAAGGGCGCGCCGATTTCCGCGGCACGTTCGGCCCCCAGGCTGAAACGCTCGCCGACCACCGAGCCCATCGAGCCGCCCATGAAAGCGAAGTCGAAGGCGCTGACGACGATCGGCCGTTGCTTCAGCGTGCCTTCCATGGTCACCAGCGCATCGCGCTCGCCGGTGGCCTTCTGCGCCACCTTGATGCGCTCGGCGTATTTCTTCTGGTCCTTGAACTTGAGCACGTCGACCGGGCCGAGCGTGGCACCCAGCTCCTTGCCGCTGCCGGTATCGAGGAAGGCAGCCAGCCGCGCGCGGGCGCGGATCGGCATGTGGAAGGCGCACTTCGGGCAGACCTCGAGGTTTTCCTCGAGCTCCGGGCGGTAGAGCACGGCACCGCACCGGTCGCATTTTTCCCACAGGCCTTCCGGGACGTTGCGCTTGCGTGGCCCCGCCTCGGTGCGGATGCGGGCCGGCGTGAGTTTCTTGAGCCAGGACATCGGGTTATCCAGCGATTTCAGCGGGCCAGTTTAGCCCACGGCCTGCCTTTCACCATCCAGCGCCGCACGCAACGGGGCCAGGAAACCACGCGCCCGGGCGGCGGCATCGGTGGCGTCCGCGGCGCCGGCCAATGCCGCGACCAGCGCACTGCCTACCACCACGCCGTCGGCGGCTTCGGCCATCGCCGCGGCACTCGCCGCATCCTTGATCCCGAAACCGGCCAGCACCGGCACCGGGCAGCCGGCACGGATCGACGCCAGCCGCGCGCCCGCCTCCCCCGTGCTCAGGTGATCGGCGCCGGTCACGCCGGCGTAGCTGACGTAATAGAGATAGCCCTCCGCCAGAGGGTTCAGCATGGCCAGCCGCGCCGCGTCGGTGGTGGGCGATGCGAGCCAGATCAGCGCCACGCCCTGCCGCTGGAAGGCATCACGGAACGGACCGGCCTCTTCCGGTGGCAGGTCGACCAGCAGCATGCCGTCCACGCCGCAGGCCGCCGCTTCCGCCGCGAAGGCCTCGGCGCCGCGGATCTCGACCGGGTTGAGATAACCCATCAGCACCACCGGCGTGTCGGGATCGTGGCGGCGGAATTCGCGCGTGCTTTCCAGCGCGTGGGTGAGGCCGGCGCCGCGCGCGATGGCGCGCTCCGACGCCTTCTGGATCACCGGGCCGTCGGCCATCGGGTCGGAGAACGGCACACCGAGCTCGATGACATCGGCCCCCGCCACGACCAGCGCGTGCATCACCGGCACGGTGGTGTCGAGCCCAGGGTCGCCGGCGGTCATGAACGGCACCAGCGCCTTGCGATCCGACGCCCGCAAGCGCGAGAAGGCGGCATCGAGGCGAGTCACAGGGTGATTCCTTCGCGTGCGGCGATGGTGTGCACATCCTTGTCGCCGCGGCCCGACAGGTTGCAGAGGACGATGGCATCGACCGGCATGTCGCGGGCCAGCTTGATGGCCTGGGCGATGGCGTGGCTGGATTCCAGCGCGGCCAGGATGCCTTCGGTGCGGGCGAGCTGGTGGAAGGCGGCCAGCGCCTCGTCGTCGGTCACGCCCACGTATTCGGCGCGGCCGGTGTCCTTGAGGAAGGCGTGCTCGGGCCCGACGCCGGGATAGTCCAGCCCGGCGCTGACCGAATGGGTCTCGGTGATCTGGCCTTCGTCATCGCACAGCACGTAGGTGCGGTTGCCGTGCAACACGCCGGGACGACCGGCCGACAGCGAAGCCGCATGATGGCCGCTGCCGATGCCCTCGCCCGCCGCCTCGGCACCGACGATGCGCACCGCGCGGTCGTTGAGGAAGGCGTGGAACAGGCCGATGGCGTTGCTGCCGCCGCCGACGCAGGCGGTGATCGCGTCCGGCAGGCGGCCATGTTCGGCCAGCATCTGCGCGCGTGCCTCGCGGCCGACCACGGCGTTGAAGTCGCGGACCATGCGCGGGTAAGGATCGGGGCCGGCCACGGTGCCGATGATGTAGAAGGTGTCGGCGACATTGGTCACCCAGTCCCGCATCGCCTCGTTCAGCGCGTCCTTGAGCGTGGCCGAACCGGAGCTCACCGGGACCACGGTCGCGCCGAGCAGCTTCATCCGCCACACGTTGGCCTTCTGCCGCTCGATGTCGGTGGCGCCCATGTAGACCACGCATTCCAGCCCGAGCCGCGCGGCAACGGTGGCGCTGGCCACGCCATGCTGGCCGGCGCCGGTCTCGGCGATGATCCTGGGCTTGCCCATCCGGCTGGCCAGGAGCGCCTGCCCGATGGTGTTGTTGATCTTGTGCGCGCCGGTGTGGTTCAGGTCCTCGCGCTTGAGCAGGATGCGCGCCCCCCCGACTTCGCGGCTGAGGCGCTCGGCGAAGTAGATCGGGCTGGGCCGGCCGACGTAATGGGCCAGGTCCTCGTCGAAGGCACGCTGGAAGGCGGGGTCGATGCGGGCTTCGTCGTAGGCCGCGGCCAGTTGCTGCAGCGGCCCGATCAGCGTCTCGGCGACGAAGCGCCCGCCGAAGCGGCCGAAGTGGCCGTCGGCATCGGGGAAGGCGTGGAAATCGGGAATCGCGTCAGCCGTTGCACTGCCCGTCGGCGGGCATGCGGTAACCGGATTCGTGTTCGTTTTCGCAATCGGCACGGTGGACCTCGGCAACGAAGGCACGCATCTTATCGCCATCCTTGATGCCGGGCGCCGACTCGATGCCCGAGGAGACATCCACCCCCCACGGCGCGCGCGCGGTGATCAGGCCGTGCACGTTGTCCGGCGTCAAGCCACCCGCCACCATTGCCGGCTTGGTGTTGTCGGTCGGCAGGCGCGTCCAGTCGAACGCTTCGCCGCTGCCGCCGGCGCCCCCCAGCTGATGGCTGTCGTACAGGAGCGCCGCCGCATGCGGATAGCGGCCATGCAGCGCGCGCACGTCGATGCTCGAGGGCTGGCCGCCCATCGGCACCGCCTTGATGTAGGGAATGCCGAAGCTGCGGCAGAACGCGTCTTCCTCGTTGCCGTGGAACTGCAGCGTGCCCGGGCGCAGCAGGCGCACGATCTCGCGGACCTGCTCCGGCGGGTTGTCGCTGAACAAGGCGACCAGGTTGACCAGCGGCGCGACGGCCTGGCGCAGCGCACGCGATTCCTCGACCTGCAGGCGGCGCGGGCTGTTCTCGGCGAACACCAGGCCGATGGCGTCCACGCCCAGCTCGCAGGCAAGGCGGACGTCACCGGCGCGGGTCATGCCGCAGAACTTGATGCGGGTGCGGACCGAAGCGGTCTTCATGCGCGGCCACCCGCGGTGACTTCGGCCGGCAGCTGCCAGTTCGTCGCGTACAGCGGATGCAGGAAAGTCAGGCCACCCGCCGGCGCGGTCGGGCCGGCCTTGGTGCGGTCGCGCCCGGCCAGCAGTTCGGCGATCCACGCGGGTTCGCGCTCGCCGCAGCCCACCGGGATCAGCGAACCCACGATGTTGCGCACCATGTGGTGCAGGAAGGCATTCGCCTGGATTTCGACCGCCACCACATCCCCCTCGCGCGTCACGCGGATCTCCTGGACTTCGCGCCGGGCATGCGCCGCCTGGCAGTGCACGGTGCGGAACGCGGAGAAATCCCGTTCGCCCAGCAGCGACTGCGCGGCGTCGTTCATCGACGCAACATCCAATGATCGTCGCTCCCACGCCAGATAGGCACGCTGGTAGGCGGGACGCACTGAACGGTTCAGTATTTCGTAGCGATAACGCCTTGCATGGGCGCTGAAGCGGGCACTGAAGTCGTCCGCCACCGGCACGCACCAGGTCACGGCCATGTCCGCCGGCAGGTTGGAGGTGATGCCGAGCATCCACGCGCGCGGCTCGCGCAGCGCTTCGGTGTCGAAGTGCACGACCTGGCAGCGGGCATGGACGCCGGCATCGGTGCGGCCGGCGCAGGTGGTCTGGATGGGAGCATCGGCGACGCGCGAGATCGCGTCTTCCAGGGTCTGCTGCAAGGTGGGGCCGGCATCGCCGAGGCGTTGCCAGCCCAGGTAGCGGCTGCCGTCGTATTCGATGCCGAGCGCATAGCGCGTCATCGGCGGGGCCTGGTCATGCGTGACCGGTGCCTTCGAGCATCCGCCGCGCTTCGGCCGCGTGGATGCCGCCTTCGTCGATCACCTGCCCGAGCAGCGCGCGCGCGGTGTCGAAATCGCCGAGTTCGAAATAGGTCCGGGCCAGCGCGATGCGTTCGGCGGACTCATCCACGGCCGCCACGTCGTGGTCGGGCGTGTCGAACACGCCCTTGCCCGGCGGCAGTGCGCGCGGCAGGGGATCGTTGGGCGCGATGCTCGGCACGGAAGCCGGATCGACCGCCCGCGCGCCGGCCTCGGTGCCCGGCTTGCGGAGGTAGAGGCTGTCTCCGTCCCCGACGATCGGCACGGCCCAGCCGGCGTTGGCGACGGTCGCCGTCTCCGGCTCGGTCGCCGGCATGCTTCCCACCCATGACGGCTTGCGCAGGGGGGCGGGTGCTTCCGGTTTGACGGGATCGGTGTCGGACGATGGCTGCATGGCCTCCGGGAACAGGCCGGCCATCTCGTCGCTGAGGCACGGCTCGACCTTGGCCTCGGGCGGCGCCTTGGCGGCGAAGCTGGGCGCATCGCCCTCCTCCGCCACCGGCCTGCGACGCCGCATCCAGGCATTCACCGCCAGTCCGGCGAGCAGCACGCCGGCCAGCGGCAGCAGCCACAGCCACATCGGCTGGCCCGCGGGAGCGGCGGCCTGCGGCGCGGCCTGCTGGCGCGCGTTGAGCTGCTGCTGGGCCGAGGCCAGCTGCCCGTCCTTCATCTGGATCAGCTGCGCCTGCTGTTTCTGCAGGTTCTCCAGCTCCGCCACGCGCGACTTGAGTTCACTCACCTCGGCATCGCGGGTGGCGATGGTCTCGCGCGCTTCCTGCAGTTGCTGGGTCATTTCCGCATCTCCTTCGCCCCCGTTGCCGGAACGGGTGCCCTTGCCCGATGTTGCGCTGGCCGAGGCCGGCATGATTTCAAGCCGCGCGTCGCTGACCCGGCGCGGCTTCGCCACCGGCGTCGGGGCGCGTGCCGGCGCGTTGTCGGCGGCGCTCGCCACGTCCACCGCGGCACGGCCGCGACCCAGGTTGCTGCGCCAGCCCGCGACCTGCGCCTGCAGCGCGTTGGCGCTGCCATCCTGCCCGGCCTGCGCGATGGCGGCGGCATCCGGCGCGGCCAGCGTGGCGCCACGGCGCAGCAGGTTGGGATCATTGTCGATGAACGCGTCCGGGTTGGCGCGCAGCAACGCGGCCATCACCGATTCCAGCGACTGCCCGGGACCGCGCAGCTCGGCGGCGATGCCGGACAGCGTGTCGCCGGCGGCCACCGTGCGCGCCTGGCCGGTCGCCGGCATCGGGGCGGCGGCCACGGGCGCGGGCGATGCCACCGGCTGCACCGGCGCCGCGGCGACGGGTGCGGGCTGCGGAGCCGGCATCGGCGCGGTGGCGACCGGTTCCGCATCGCGGACGATGGTGTTGGATGGCGCGGCCACCGGCGCTTCGATCACCGGCTGGGTCGCGGCGGCCACGGCATCCGGCTCGGCCAGCAGCACGGAGTATTCGCGGACCAGCCGGCCTTCGCCCCAGTCGACCTCCAGCAGGAAGGTCAGCATCGGCATCGCCACCGGACCGGGGCTGGTGACCCGGATCAGCGGTTTGCCGGCGGCGTCGTAAGCCAGTTCGAACTTCAGGTCGGAGACCATCTTGTCCGGCAGCGGCAGGCCGACGCGCAGGAAGGTCTCGGGCGCGGCCAGCCGCGCTTCCAGGTCCTGCAGCTCCATCGGGTCGGCCGACACCACCGGGATCTCCGCCAGCAGCGGCTCGCCCAGCTTCGACTTCAGCTGCAACTGCCCCAAGCCCAACGCCCAGGCGGGCGCAGCGGCGAGCGCCAGAAGCGCCGTCAGGACAATCGCTTGCAGGATTTTCTTCATGTCGAGCCGAACTCTAGCGGCGTTCAACCCCCGGAGGCAACGAGTTCCGCGATCTGCACCGCGTTCAGCGCCGCGCCCTTGCGGATGTTGTCGGACACGATCCACAGGTTGATGGCGGACGGATGCGAGGCGTCCTCGCGGATGCGGCCGACGTAGACGGCGTCGTTGCCGGAGGCGTGGGTCACCGGCGTCGGGTAGCCGCCCGGCACGCGCTCATCGACCACTTCCACGCCCGGCGCCTTGGCAAGCAGCGCGCGGACCTCGTCGGCGGAGAGCTTCTTCTTCGTCTCCACGTTCACCGCCTCGGAATGGCCGTAGAACACCGGCACGCGCACCGCGGTCGGGTTCACCTGGATGCTGTCGTCGCCCAGAATCTTGCGCGTCTCCCAGACCAGCTTCATCTCCTCCTTGGTGTAGCCGTTGTCGAGGAAGTCGTCGATCTGCGGGATCAGGTTGAAGGCGATCTGCACCTGGAACTTCTTCGGCTCCGGCGACTGGAAATTGAGCAGTTCGGCGGTCTGCCGACCGAGTTCCTCCATGCCGCTGCGCCCCGCGCCCGAGGTGGACTGGTAGGTCGCCACGTTGATGCGGGTAATGCCGGCGGCGTCATGGATCGGCTTCAGCGCCACCACCATCTGCATGGTCGAGCAGTTGGGATTGGCGATGATGCCGCGCGGGCGGTGCTTCGCCGCCTCCGGGTTCACTTCGCTCACCACCAGCGGCACGTCCTCGTCGTAGCGGAAGGCCGAGGAATTGTCGATGACGACCGCGCCGGCCGCCGCGAATTTCGGCGCGTATGCCTTGCTGATGCCGCCGCCGGCGGAGAACAGCGCGATGTCGATGCCGGCCGGGTCGAAGGTGGCCAGGTCCTGCACCTCGATCTCCTCGTCGCCGTACATCACGTCGGTGCCGGCGGAGCGCTCGCTGGCCAGCGTGATGATTTCCGAAGCCGGGAAACGGCGCTCGGCCAGGATCGACAGCATGGTCTCGCCGACCGCGCCGGTGGCGCCGACGACCGCGACCTTGAACTTCTTGTTGCTCATGGGGTTTTCCTTGGGTGTTCGTGCGGGATGCGCGCCCGCGGCGCGCGGGTGGATACCTGCCGATTCAACGGCGGCCACCCCGTTTTCGTCCGCACTCACGGTGCATGAAGAAAAAGCGCATCAGGCGATCCTCGGCGTGACATCGCCCACGTCGCCGCACTGCGCGCGGTGGCGGAGCGCCTGGTCCATCAGCACCAGCGCCAGCATCGCCTCGCAGATCGGCGTGGCGCGGATGCCGACGCAGGGATCGTGGCGGCCGGTGGTGACGACCTCGACCGCGTTGCCTTCGACATCCAGCGTCGGCGCCGGCAGGCGGAGGCTGGATGTCGGCTTGAAGGCGACGGCGACGCGGACCGGCTGGCCGGTGGAAATGCCGCCAAGGATGCCGCCCGCGTGGTTGCTGGCGAAGCCGCCCGCATGCATCAGGTCGCGATGCTGGCTGCCGGCCTGCGCCACGGCATCGAAACCGTCGCCGATCTCCACGCCCTTCACCGCGTTGATCGACAGCATGGCCGCGCCGATCTCGGCGCTCAACTTGCCGTAGACCGGCTCGCCCCAGCCCGGCGGCACGCCGGTCGCCTCGACCACCACTTTGGCGCCCACCGAATCGCCGGATTTGCGCAGCGCATCCATGAAGCTTTCGAGTTCGGCGACCTGGGCGGCATCCGGCCAGAAGAACGGATTGGCCTCGACCGCCGCCGCGTCATGCGAACGCGGCACGATGTCGCCGATCCGCGCCAGATGCCCGCGCACCGTCACGCCGAAGCGTTCGGCCAGCCACTTCTTGGCGATGACGCCGGCGGCCACCCGCATCGTGGTCTCGCGGGCGCTGGAACGGCCGCCGCCGCGCGGATCGCGCAGGCCGTACTTCTGCCAGTAGGTGTAATCGGCGTGGCCCGGGCGGAACTGCGACGCGATCGCCGCGTAGTCCTTGCTGCGCGCGTCAGTGTTGCGGATCAGCAAGGCGATCGGCGTGCCGGTGGTCAGGCCTTCGTACACGCCGGAGAGGATTTCGATTTCATCCGCCTCGTGGCGCTGCGAGGTGTGGCGGCTGCGGCCGGTCGCGCGGCGCTCCAGGTCGCGGGCGAAATCCTGAGGCGCGATGGCGAGGCCCGGCGGGCAGCCGTCGATGACGCAACCGATGGCCGGGCCGTGCGATTCCCCGAAGGTGGTGACCCGCAGCAGCCGGCCGAAGCTGTTCATCCGCGCGCGGCGGCCAGTTCGGCGATGCGCGCGTGGTGGGCGACGAGATCGGCCCGCTCGGCCACGAAGATGCCCATCTGCCCGACCTTGAACTCGATCCACGCCAGCGGCAGCTCCGGCAGTAGGTCGGTGAGCGCGCGCTCGGCCTCGCCCACTTCGCAGATCAGCAGGCCGTTTTCGGTGAGGTGGTCGGGCGCGTCGCGCAGGATTTTCAGCGCCAGGTCCAGGCCGTCGTCGCCGGCGCGCAGGCCGAGTTCCGGTTCGTGCGCGTATTCGGCCGGCAGCGCGTCGGTCTCGGCGTGGGTGACATAGGGTGGATTGGTGACGATGAGTTCGTACTGCTCGCCGGCCAGCGCGCCCATCAGGTCGGACTTGAGGAAGCGGACGTTGTCCGCCATCAGCCGGGTCTTGTTCTCTTCGGCCAGCGAGAGCGCCTCGTCGCTGATGTCGACGCCGTCCACCTGCCAGTCCGGGTTGTAATGCGCCATCGCGATGGCGATGCAGCCGGAGCCGGTGCAGATATCGAGCGCGCGGGTCACCTCACGGCCGCCCAGCCAAGGCTCGAAGCCGGATTCGATCAGCTCGGCGATCGGCGAACGCGGCACCAGCGCGCGCGGGTCGGACTTGAACGACAGGCCGGCGAACCAGGCCTCGCCGGTCAGGTAGGCGGCCGGGATGCGTTCCTCGATGCGGCGGCGGAACAGGTCCAGGATCGCCTGCTTCTCGGCTTCCACCAGCCGCGACTGGCCGTACACCGGCGACAGGTCGTGCGGCAGGTGCAACGCGTGCAGGACCAGCTGGGTCGCCTCGTCCAGTGCGTTGTCGAAGCTGTGCCCGAAAGTGAGCCCGGCGGCGTTGAAACGGCTGGCGCCGTAGCGGATGAAATCGATCAGGGTGCGCAGCTCGCGCGCGGCATCGGGGTTCACGGGGACGTGGCTCGCTGGAATCGCCGGGGAGTATAGCGGCGGCCCGCTATCATGGCCGGGTTTTCAAGCCGGAATCGCCATGTTCAACCGCAGCACGCTCATCGTCCTCGCCATCGCCGCGGCCTTCGCCGGCCTGCTGGTCGGCTGGCGTTTCTTCGCCGCACCGGGCGCCGCACCGGCCGGCCCGGCGCTGCAGTCGATGAAGCGCTTCGACGCGCCACGCGACATCCCGCCCTTCCAGCTGGTCCGCGACGACGGCCAGCCGCTGACCAACGCGTCGCTCCAGGGACACTGGACGCTGGTGTTCATCGGCTTCACCCATTGTCCGGACGTCTGCCCCACCACCCTCGCCCAGCTCAAGCAGGCGCAGCAGGCGTGGGAGAAGCTCCCGGCCGCGACGCGACCGCGCGTGCTGTTCGTCTCGGTGGACCCGCAGCGCGACACCCCGGAGATCGTCGGTCGTTATGCCCACGCCTTCCACCCGGACACGATCGCCGCCACCGGCACGCCGCCCGAACTGGAGAACTTCGCGCGCGGGCTGTCGCTGGTGTTCATGAAGCAGCCGCCGGAGGACATGTCGAAGCCCGACCGCTACGCCGTCGACCACTCCGCCGCGCTGGCCGTGCTCGATCCGCAAGGCCGCATGGCCGGCGTCATCCAGCCCGACCCGCTCAGCCACGGCTTCGACTCCGCGAAGATCGCCGCGGACTTCACCGCGCTCACCGGAGCCGCGAAGTGAGTCCGGTCACCGCCCTGACCTACGTCCTGCCGCATCGCCTGCTCTCGTCGCTGGCGCGGCGGCTGGCGTATTCGACGAACCCGGCGGTCAAGCAACGCGTCATCGACACGGTCATCGCCAGGTTCGGCGTGGACATGGGCGAGGCGGCGGAACCCGATCCGACCGCCTATCCCAGCTTCAATGCCTTCTTCACCCGCGCGCTGCGGGCCGGCGCGCGCATGCCCGACCCCGATCCACGCGCGCTGCTGATGCCGGCCGACGGCCACATCAGCCAGTGCGGGCGCATCGAGCAGGGGCGCATCTTCCAGGCCAAGGGCCAGTCGTTCACCGTCGAGGAGCTGCTGGGTGATGCCGCTTCGGCCGCGGTCTACGCCGACGGCCTGTTCTCCACCATCTACCTGTCGCCACGCGACTACCACCGCGTCCACATGCCCTGCGACGGGCGGCTGCTGGAAACGGTGCACGTGCCGGGCCGGCTGTTCTCGGTGGGCACCGATGCGGTGGCCTCGGTCCCGCGCCTGTTCGCCCGCAACGAGCGGCTGGTCTGCCACTTCGAGACCGCCTTCGGCCCGATGGTGCAGGTCATGGTCGGCGCGCTGCTGGTGTCCGGCGTGGAGACGGTCTGGAGCGGCGAGGAGATCCCCGCCTACGGCGACCGCATCACCCGCAAGGACTGGCGCGACCGCGACATCACCCTGAAGCGCTTCGGCGAGATGGCGCGTTTCAATTACGGCTCGACCGTCATCACCCTGCTGCCGCCGGGCGTGGCCGAGCTGGCACCTAACCTGAAAGCCGAGGTGCCGGTCCGGCTGGGCGAACGCCTCGCCACCCTGCTCCGCTGAGCGGCGACATCGGCATGAAGAAGGCGGCCTCGGCCGCCTTCTTCGTTTCAGTACTGGGCGGCGGTTACTTGCCGCAGCCTTCCAGCTTGAGCACTTGGCCGGGGCGGATCGCGTAGCGCGGCGCCTGCAGGTCGTTGGCGCTGATCAGCAGCTTCATGTCGCACTGGTAGCGGCGCGCGATGGCGGTCAGGTTCTCGCCATTGTCGACGCGATGGGTCCTGGGCGATGCAGGCTTCGGCGGCGCCGGTTTGGCGGTGGGTTTGGCCGGCGCGGGCGCCAAGCCCTGGGCGCGGGTGGCCGGGTTGGCCGGCACGACAGTCGCGGGCGCATCGGGCACCGAACCGTCGGTTCCAGCGCTGGCCGCCGTTGGTGTCGCCGCTACCAGCGGGCCCACGCGCACGAGCGCGCTGCTGACGTCGCTGTTGATCAGCTGGCGGGCGATGTCGGCGCGCTTGCCGTTCACGCAATAGCGGTTGTAGAGCGTGGCGATGGTGCTGGTGGCGTTGATGATGCCGCCCTGCGGCAGCCAGCCGCTCGGGGTCAGCCGCGGGTTGAGGTTGCGAAGAGCGCGCAGGTAGCCGTCGGTGCCGCGCGCGTTGCCCAGGCAGATGCCGAGCTCGTTGAGCGTGGTCGAGCGCTTGAGCTGGATCTGCGCCGGACGCCCCGCGCCCCAGGTGCGCGGGAAGCGCAGGCCGTAGTCGGACGGGTGCAGGTACAGCCAGGCCGCCGCGATCACCATCGGCACGTAGTCCTTGGTCTCGGCCGGGAACTGGTCGTACACGCTCACGTCCCAGAAGTTGCGGCCGCCGCTGGACTGGAACACGCGGAGCGCCCGGCCTTCGCCGCCGTTGTAGGCGGCCAGCGACATCTCGATGCTGCTGTTGAGCTGGGCGTAGCGTTCCTGCAGGTAGGCCGCGGCGGCCTGTGCCGAGCGCGCGGGATCGTAGCGGGTGTCGAAGCCGGTGCCGTCGTCGCCCAGGCCGAAGCGGCGGCCGGTGGCCGGCATGAACTGCAGCGGCCCGACCGCGCCCGCGCGCGAGCCGGCGTGCACCTTGCCGTTCGATTCCTTGGCCATGATCCCGAAAAGCAGCGCCTCCGGCAGGCCGGCGCGCTGGAAGGCCGGGGCCATCGATGGGCGCAGGAACTGGTAGTTGACGTAGCTGTCCATCAGCTGCGGGCGCATGTCGGTCAGCCAGCGGCGGATGCCGGCCTGCACCGCCGGGTTGAACTGCACCATCTGCACGAAGCGCTTGTTGCGCTCGTCCAGCAGGGCGTCGGCGGTCGCGGTGTCGGGCACGGCGTCGCCGGCGATGTTGATCGGGTTCTCGTCCTCGTCGCCCTCGTCGTCCACGCCACCGGCGGCCGACCGGGGCTGCAGCATCTGCTTGTAGATCGGCATCAGCTGGTCGATGGGGCAGCCCTTCTGCCGGCCGCAGTCGGCCATCAGCTTTTCCATCGCGGTGACGGCGGCATCCTGCTGGTCGGCATCCTGGGCGGACTTGAAGCGGGCTTCGGCGGCGCGGGCCTGCTCGACGACGGCCGCGGCGGTGCGCGAGAGGCGCTGGGCGGGTGCGGCGTGCGGCAACAGCACCAGGCCCAGCATCGAAACGGACAAGGACAATTTCAGCGAAACGCGCCAATCAGCGGTCATCATCGACATCACATGCGGAAGACGTGGCAGGTTACCGGCCACTCCCGGGTGTCACAAGGCACGCGCGACGCATGCGAGCGAATAGAATCCCCTCGTTCATTGCACGGAAACCTTCATGAATCCGATCCTCGTCGGCAAGTCGATCACCACGCCGCAGAGCGGCAACGTCTATCTGTTGCCGAAGTACGGCAACCGCCACGGCCTGGTCGCCGGCGCGACCGGCACCGGCAAGACGGTCACGCTGATGACGCTGGCCGAAGGCTTTTCGAAGCGCGGCGTGCCGGTGTTCCTGGCCGACGTCAAGGGCGATGTCGCGGGCCTGGCGATGGCCGGCACGCCGAACGAGAAGATCAGCCAGCGCGTGGCGGAGATCGGCGTCACCGACTACGTGCAGCAGCCCAACCCGGTGGTCTTCTGGGACCTGTGGGGCCAGAAGGGCCACCCGATCCGCACCACGGTCAGCGAGATGGGGCCGCTGCTGCTGTCGCGCATCCTGGAGTTGAACGACACCCAGAGCGGCGTGCTCGACATCGTGTTCAAGCTGGCCGACGACCGCGGCCTGCTGCTGCTGGACCTGAAGGACCTGCGCGCCCTGCTCGGCCTGGTCGCCGACGAGCGCAAGGACATCTCGACCAGCTACGGGCTGGTCAGCACGCAGTCGGTGGGCGCCATCCAGCGCGCGCTGCTGCGCATCGAGCAGGAAGGCGGCGACCGGTTCTTCGGCGAGCCGGCGCTGGACCTGGCCGACCTGATGCGCACGAACGTGGACGGCCGCGGCATCGTCAACATCCTGGCCGCCGACCAGCTGATCCTCAAGCCGCGCCTGTATTCCAGCTTCCTGCTGTGGCTGCTCTCGGAGCTGTTCGAGCAGCTGCCGGAAGTCGGCGACCTGGACCAGCCGAAGCTGGTCTTCGTGTTCGACGAGGCCCACCTGCTGTTCGACGACGCGCCGCCCGCGCTCAAGCAGCGCGTGGAACAGGTGGTGCGGATCATCCGCTCGAAGGGCGTGGGCGTGTATTTCTGCTCGCAGTTCCCGGACGACGTGCCGGACGAGATCCTCGGCCAGCTCGGCAACCGCTTCCAGCATGCGTTGCGCGCCTTCACCCCGCGCGACCAGAAGGCGGTGAAGACGGCGGCGGAGACTTTCGTCGCCAATCCCGATCTCGACGTGGCCAAGGTGATCTCGCAACTCGGCGTCGGCGAGGCGCTGGTCTCCACGCTGCAGGACAAGGGCATCCCGATGCCGGTCGAGCGCACGCTCGTCGCGCCGCCCGGTTGCCGGCTGGGGGCGATCACCGAGGCCGAACGCATGCAGGTGCGTGCCGGCTCGCCGGTCGGCATGAAGTACGACAACGCCGTCGATCGCGAATCGGCCGCCGAAATGCTGGCGAAGAAGGCGGAAGCCTCTTCCGTCGCGGCCAGTGCCCCGCCGGCCAAGACCGCCGATGACGACGATGCCGATGGCGGCTTCGGCAGCGCCATCAAGGATGCCGTGTTCGGCACCAAGCGCCGCCAGGGCATGGTGGAAACGATGGCCAAGCAGGCCGCCCGCACCGTCGGCAACCAGATGGGCCGGCAGATCCTGCGCGGCGTGCTGGGCGGGCTGTTCGGCGGGCGCCGCTGAGCCGATGACCCAACCGGCCAAGGGCCGCTGGCGGCCGCCGGCGGAAGCCAGCACCGCGCTGATCACGGCCGCCGGACACCTGCGGCTGAAGGCGGAACTCGACGACCTGTGGCGCGTGCAGCGTCCGGAAGTGGTGCGCGCGCTGGCCGCCGCCGCCGCCGAGGGCGACCGCAGCGAGAACGCCGAATACACCTATCGCAAGAAGCAGCTGGCCGGCATCGACCGCCGCGTGCGCTACCTGTCCAAGCGCATTCCCGCGCTGAAGGTGGTGGATGCGGCGCCGTCGAATCCGCAGGCGGTGTTCTTCGGGGCGGCGGTGGAACTGGAGCGCATCGATGACGGCGAGGTGCTGCGCTACCGCATCGTCGGGCCGGACGAAACCGACGCCAAGGCCGGTCATATCAGCATCGATTCCCCGCTCGCCCGCGCCATGCTGAAGAAGCGGGTGGACGACGAGTTCTCCGCCGACCTGCCCGCCGGCCCGACCCGCTTCGCCATCCTCGACGTGCACTACGCCGCCGCGCCGTAGCATCATCGGCCCGTCACCCCGGGGGAATCCAACATGAAGCGTCTGCTGATCATCGCCGTGCTGGCCTGTGCGCCGGCCGCTTTCGCCCAATCACCGGCCACCAATGCGCCCGCCACGAAGCCGGCACCCGCACCGCACGCTCTCGACCGCCTGAAGGCGCTGGCCGGCGACTGGAGCGCGGAAGGCCTGGACGGCAACTCCGCGCCCGGCGCTCGGATGCGCTACGAAGTCACCGCTGGCGGCAGCGCGGTACTGGAGACGTTGTTCCCCGGCACGTCGCACGAGATGCGCACGCTCTACGTCAAGGATGGCGACGACATCGTGCTCACCCATTTCTGCGCCAGCGGCCACCATCCCAGGATGCGCGCGAAGCCGGCGGCGGACGGCACGCTGGTGTTCGCCTTCGACGGCGCGCTCAACTTCGATCCGGCCCGCGACGGCCACATGCACGACGCCACGATCAGCTTCGTGGGGCCGGACGAGATCCGTTCGCGCTGGACGTTCTGGGAAGGTGGCCGGCCCGCGGGCCACGTCGCCGACTTCCACGTGCAGCGCGTCAGCCCGGCGCGGTGATCGGCGGCGGATAGGTCCGGCCCTCGCGCAGCGGCCGGAAGCACGGCGCATCGTTGTAGAACGCCGCATCCTGCCCTTCGCGCCAACCGGGGATGCCGGGCAGCGGCAGCGGGCGCAGTTCCAGTGGATCGTTGAGCACGTCGCCGGCGGCAATCGCATCGGTGACCCGCGCGACGCAGGCGTCCGCATCGACATCCACCCCACCCCGCACCGCCAGCGCCTTGCCGACGCCGTGCAGGGTCGGCACCAGCGCATGCTCCAGCAGCGCATGGCCGATGACGGCCACGACGGCGATCCGCCCGTCCCGCCACGCATCGGCGCCCTGCAGGAACAGCGCCGGCCAGTCATGCGTGTCCCATGCGGCCAGCAGCGCGTCGTCGGCCACGCGGACGACCACGCCCGCCTCGTCGAACTGGGTCAGCGCGTACTGCGCGCGGTTGCGGATGGCCGGGCCCATCTCGTCGATGGCGACGCATTGGCGCCGGTTGAGCGCCTGCTTGATGCCCGGCCAGCGCCACCAGACCATCGCGTTGAACAGGTCGTGCCAGTCGTCGGCGCGCGTCGCCAGTTCACCGCACTCGCCGACGCGCCGCTCGTAATGCAGGCCGTCACGCAGCAGCGCATCGTCCTGGCGCACGCAGCGCGGGATGGCGATGCCGCTTCGTCCGGCGGCGCTCGCAAGCTCACTGTTGATCGCGTCCAGCGACTGCCACGCGGGGCCGTGCATCCAGCCTTCCAGCGCGCGATAACCGTCGAAGACGGGATGCGCGAAGCAGCCCGCCGGCACGTCGGCGCGCACCGGCGCGACGAAGCGGCGCTTCGCCATCAGTCGGTGTAGGCGACTTCGCCGTAGAGGTCGTGCTCGTCGCTGCCCATGATCTCGACATCGACGAACTCGCCCAGCACCAGGCCGGCATCGCGGCCATCCTGGATCTGCACCAGGCCGTCGATCTCCGGCGCATCGGCCATCGACCGCGCGATGGCCAGTTCGCCGTCGATCGCGTCCACCAGGCAACGCTGGGTGGTACCGACCTTCGCCGCCAGCTTCTCCTCGGAGATCTGCGACTGCAGGTCCATGAAGCGCGCCAGCCGTTCCTGCTTAACCTCTTCCGGCACCGCGCCCGCGAGTGCGTTCGCCGCCGCGCCTTCCACCGGCGAATAGGCGAAGGCACCGACGCGGTCCAGCCGCGCCTCCTCGATGAAGCCGAGCAGTTCCTCGAAGTCGTCGTCGGTCTCGCCGGGGAAACCGACGATGAAGGTGCTGCGGATCGTGATGTCCGGGCAGATGTCGCGCCAGCGCGCGATGCGCTCGCGGGTCTTGTCGATGGCGCCGGGCCGCTTCATGAGTTTCAGGATGCGCGGACTGGCGTGCTGGAACGGGATGTCGAGGTAGGGAAGGATCTTGCCTTCCGCCATCAACGGGATGATGTCGTCCACATGCGGGTACGGATAGACGTAGTGCAGGCGCGTCCACAGCCCGAGTTCGGACAGGCCTTCGCACAGCGCCTTCATGCGCGTGGCATAGGGCTTGCCGTGCCATTCGCGCTCGGCGTACTTGACGTCGACGCCATAGGCACTGGTGTCCTGCGAGACCACCAGCAGTTCCTTGACGCCACCCATCGCCAGCTTCTCGGCTTCGCGCAGGACGTCGTCCACCGGCCGCGAGACCAGGTCGCCGCGCATCGAGGGAATGATGCAGAAGCTGCAGCGGTGGTTGCACCCTTCGGAAATCTTGAGATAGGCGTAGTGCTTCGGCGTGAGTTTCAGGCCAACGCCTTCTATGAACCCGTCGCCATGGCGACGGGGGGCCGGCACCAGGTCGATGAAGGGGTCGTGCTTCGGCGGCAACGCCACGTGGACCGCCTCCATCACGCTGGCGTAGTCCTGCGGGCCGCTGATCGAGAGCACGCCGGGGTGCGCCTCGCGGATCACGTCGGCGCGCTTGCCCAGGCAGCCGGTGACGATCACCTTGCCGTTCTCGGCCATCGCCTCGCCGATGGCGTCGAGCGATTCCGCCACCGCGCTGTCGATGAAGCCGCAGGTATTGACGACGACCACATCCGCATCGTCATAGCTGGGCACCAGGTCGTAGCCCTCCACCTTCAGCTGGGTGAGGATGCGCTCGGAATCGACCAGCGCCTTGGGGCAACCGAGGCTGACGAAACCGACCTTGGGCTGGGCTCGGAACATGGCGGGGCACCTGAAAACGATCGCGGATTATACGGGCAGGCTTAGAATCAAGCCTTTCCACGCAACGGAACCGCCATGGGCCGCTGGATCACCCTCGAGACCGCGCACGGGCCGGTGCAGGCCTGGCATGTCGCACCCACGCAAACGCCCCGCGGCGCGGTCATCGTGGTGCAGGAGATCTTCGGCGCCAACGCGCACATCCGCACCGTGGCCGAGCGCCTGGCCGACGCGGGCTTCGTCGCGCTGGCGCCGGCGATGTTCGACCCGGTGGAAGCTGGCGTCGAATTGCCCTATGACCGCGGCGGCACTTCACGCGGCAAGAGCCTGGCGGCGCAGCTGGGCTTCGATGCGGCCATCGGTATCGTCGGCGTTGCCAGCCGTCGCCTTCGCGAGGCCGGACACCAGGTCGGTATCGTCGGTTTCTGCTGGGGCGGGAGCGTGGCCTACCTCGCCAACACCCGCTTGGGCCTGCCGGCTGTCAGCTATTACGGCGCGCGCACCGTGCCGTTCCTGGCCGAACCGTTGCAGGCGCCGATGATGTTCCACTTCGGCGAGGACGACGATTCCATCCCGCCGGAAGACGTGCAGAAGCACCGCATCGCCAAGCCCGAAGCCGACATCCATGTCTATGCAGGCGCGGGCCACGCATTCAATCGCGATGTCAGCACCCAGCACTTCGCACCCGAGCCCGCCGCGCTCGCATGGACGCGCACGCTCGATTTCCTCGCGGCGAACCTGCATGGCTGACGCCTTCGCGCTCGACCCGCGCCTCGCCGGCGACACGCACCGCCTCGCGCGCTGGCCGCTGTGCGAACTGCTGCTGATGGACGACGCCCGCTACCCGTGGCTCATCCTGGTGCCGCGCATCGAAGGTGCGCGCGAACTGCTTGACCTGGACCAGGCCGAGCGCACGCAACTGTGGCAGGAGATCGATGCCGCCTCCCGCTCGCTGCGCGACGCCTTCGCGCCTGACAAGCTCAACATCGGCGCACTCGGCAACGTAGTGTCGCAACTGCATGTCCACGTCATCGCCCGCTATCGGCATGACGATGCCTGGCCCGGCCCGGTCTGGGGCGCGCATCCCCGCATCCCGCGCGAGGCCGGTGCACGCGAAGCCGTCGTCGCCCGCCTACTGCCCGCCCTTCCCCGTTTCGCCTTCGAGGAATTCCCCTGATGAAGCGACTGCTCGCCACCCTCGCCGTGTCCGCCCTGCTCTGCGCGCCTGCCGCCGATGCGCGCCTGTTCGGCAAGTCGCCGGAGAAATCCGCCGCCGAAGCCGCCGCCCAGCAGATGCAGGCGGTGACCATCTGGATCGACGCGACGTGGGGTTTCCGCAACCAGGGCGCCGCCAACAACCTCAGCGAAGCGCATCGCGCGTTCTATGCGCGCGGCTATCGCGTGGTGAGCGTGGAGCCGTACATCGAGAACGGCGACCTGCAGGGCTTCTTCGTCACCTACGAAAAGCGCTGATCACCGCGGGCTTCAGATCACGCCGCGTTTCTTTTCCAGCAGGAGATAGCCGACGCCCGCCGCCGCGCCGATGGCCAGAGACAGCGGCCAACCGAGCGGACTGAGCCACTTGACCATCACACCGACGATCAGCGCGACGACCACGAACTGGCTGTAGCGCCACGGGCTCCCGCGGAAACCGCGGCCGACGTTGTTGGGGTCCATGGGCTCAGGTCTTCGGCAGAGTGACGCCGGTCTGGCCCTGGTACTTGCCGCCACGGTCGCGGTAGGACGTCTCGCAGACGTCGTCCGCATCGGACTGGAAGAACAGCATCTGCGCCACGCCTTCATTCGCATAGATGCGCGCGGGCAGCGGCGTGGTGTTGGAGAACTCCAGCGTCACGTGGCCTTCCCATTCGGGCTCCAGCGGCGTGACATTGACGATGATGCCGCAGCGCGCGTATGTGCTCTTGCCGAGGCAGACCACCAGCGTGTCGCGCGGGATGCGGAAGTACTCGACAGTCCGGGCCAGCGCGAAGCTGTTGGGCGGGATGATGCATTCGTCCGCGGTGATGTCGACGAAGCTGCCCGGATCGAAATGCTTCGGATCGACGATGGTCGAGTTGATGTTGGTGAACACCTTGAACTCGCGCGCGCAACGCACGTCGTAGCCGTAGCTGGAAGTGCCGTAGCTGACGATGCGCTCGCCGTTGGCTTGCTTGACCTGGCCGGCCTCGAACGGCTCGATCATCCCGTGGTCCTGTGCCATGCGGCGGATCCAGCGGTCGCTCTTGATGCTCATCTTTGGTCGTCCAGGGTCAAGCGGCGGAAAGCCGCGATTGTAGGGTTGCCGCGCCGGATCAGACCAGCGAGGCCGAGATCGACATCGGCGCGCGCGGGCGCTTCGCGAGTTCTTCCAGCAGGCGGCGCGCGGCGGCGTGATAGGCGTGCGCCACGGCGGAATCCGGCTCGGCCACGACCACCGGTACGCCGGCATCGCCACGTTCGCGGATCGCGATGTCCAGCGGCAACGCACCCAGCATCGGCACGCCGTACTGCGCCGCCATCTTCGCCCCGCCCCCTTCGCCGAACACGTGCTCGGCATGGCCGCAGTTCGAACAGACATGCACCGCCATGTTCTCGACCAGCCCCAGCACCGGCACATCGACCTTCTCGAACATCTTCAACGCCTTCTTCGCATCCAGCGTGGCGATGTCCTGCGGCGTGGTCACCACGATCGCACCGGCCACGGGAATCTTCTGCGCCAGGGTGAGCTGTATGTCGCCCGTGCCCGGCGGCAGATCGACGACGAGGATGTCGAGGTCGCCCCAGCGCGTGTCGTTGAACAGCTGCATGAGTGCCGAAGTCGCCATCGGGCCGCGCCAGATCATCGGCGTGTCCTGGTCGACGAGAACGCCGATCGACATCGACTCCAGCCCGTGGCCGCGCATGGGCTCGATGGTCTTGCCGTCCGGGCTGTCGGGCTTGCCCGAGACCCCGAGCATGGCCGGGATGCTGGGGCCGTAGATGTCGGCATCGAGCACGCCGACGCGCAGGCCTTCCTGCATCAGCGCCGCGGCCAGGTTGACGGCGGTCGTGGATTTGCCGACGCCGCCCTTGCCCGACCCGACCGCGATGACGTTGCGGATGCGCGGGTGCAGCGGCAGTTCGCGCTGGACGGCGTGGGCCGTGAGGGGGGACCGGCGTTGGCTATTCATCTTTTCAGATCCAGATCCATCGGATATCGCATTGCAGCATAACCAAGCCGCCTCGCTCCCGACATGGAGCCCGCCCGCCAATACTTCCCGGCTTGATCACCGTCATGTTCAGCCGATTCAGTCGATACGTTAAAAGAGTGTTGCGGCAGTCCAGAAAATGTGCCATATGTTCAGAAAGCGTTCACACCACGCCCGCCGGACGCCGGGCACTGCAACACTTCTTTTTTAGGGGAAACACACAGATGACCATGCGCCAGCGCAAGAGCCCGCAAATCAGCCCGCTGTCAGCCGCCCTCGCACTCGCCCTGGTGGCGAGCGCCGGCGCGGCGCACGCCCAGAGCACGCCTGCCCAGTCGGAAGACCAGGATGCCAAGGCCCAGACGACGGCTTCGAGCACGACCCAGTCGGGCAACCTCGACACCGTGACCGTGACGGGTTCGCGCATCAAGCGCTCGCAGGTCGAAGGCCCGGCACCGGTCACCGTCATCAGCCGCGAACAGATCGACCGCGAAGGTTTCCAGACCGTCGGCGACATGCTCCAGTCGCTCGCCCAAAGCACCACGAACTCGTTCACCGGTGACCTCGCGACCAGCGGCTTCACCCCGAACGCCCAGGTGGTGAATCTGCGCAACCTCGGCCCCGGCTATACGCTGACGCTGATCAACGGCCGCCGTCCGGCGCAGTACCCGCAGCCGTACAACCGCGACAACAACGTGGTGAACGTGCGCTCGATCCCGTCCTCGATGGTGGAGCGCGTCGAAGTGCTCAGCGGCGGCGCGTCCGCGATCTACGGCTCCGACGCCGTGGCCGGCGTGGTGAACATCGTCCTGCGCAAGAACTACGAAGGCAATTACATCGCCGGCACCCTCGGCACCACCGAACAGGGTGGCGGCGAGTTCGGCAAGATCGAATACACCGGCGGCCGCACCGGCGAGCGCTGGAGCGGCGTGTGGGGCGTGCAGCTCGACCGCCAGGAGCCGATCTTCGGCGACCAGCGCCACTTCATGTACGACCAGCGCAACAACCCGTGGGGCCTGACCGTGAACCCGGCGCTGTCGCTGGCCGCGATCCGTGTATCCGCCTCGCCGGCCGGTCCGACCAACCACAACGCCATCTACAACGCGGCCGCCTGCGACGCATTCGGTTACCGCACCGTGACCACCGCCGCCCGCGGCACCTACTGCGGTTCCGACACGCAATCGAGTTCGCGGTCGATCACCAACGAGCAGCGCACGATTTCCGGTTACGGTTACGGCACGTTCGATTTCACCGACAACCTACAGGGTTTCGCCAGCGTGACCCTGTACAAGTCGAAGGCCAAGTCGAGCTCGGGTACCGAGTTCTGGGGCACCAGCGGCGACCGCGCCATGATCACCAGCACGGGCGGTACGACCTCGGCCTACTACGATGCCGACCTGCGCCACCTGGTGCAGTTGCAGCGCGTGTTCAACCCGTTCGAACTGGGTGGTGCGGAAGCCGCCTCCACCCTGTATGACGAGAAGTCCTACGACATCACCACCGGCCTGCAGGGTTCGGTCGGCAAGTTCGACTGGGAAGCCTATCTCCAGCACGGCAAGTACGACTACACCCAGGATCGCCCGCGCCTGCTCGCACAGGCCGTGCATGACTACTTCCTCGGGCCGCGCCTCGGCTTCACCAGCATCTACCCGATCTACCGCCTGAACCGCACCAACTGGAACACGCCGATCACGCCGGAGATCTACCAGTCGTTCTCGACCCGCGTGATCAACCGGGCGCAGACGGCTTCGAGCTCGGCCCAGTTCAACATCAGTGGCGACCTGTTCGAGATGCCGGCCGGCCCGCTCGGCTTCGCTGCCGTGCTGGAAGGCATGCGTCAGGAAGTGGACATGGTCAGCGATCCGCGCACCAACCCGCTTCGCCCGCTCGATGCCCAGACCGTCTACAACCTGACCAGTTCGGGCCGCACCATCGGCACGCGTGACCGCTACGCCGCCGGCGTCGAATTCCGCGTCCCGCTGCTGAAGTCGCTGACCGCGCAGATCGCCGGCCGTTACGACAAGTACGACGACATCACCGCCGTCGATGATGCCGTGACCTACAACCTCGGCCTGGAATGGCGTCCGCTGGAGAACCTGCTGCTGCGCGGCACCTACGCCACCAGCTTCAAGGCACCGGACATGCAGCTGGTCTATGCGGAAGGTGCCGCCTCCTACTCGACCATCCTCGACGAATACGCCTGCCGTGCGGGCATCGGCCCGGGCGCCGCGCTCGGTCCGCGCACGCGCACCCAGTGCAACCTCAGCGGTGATCCGACCATCTACCAGGCCCAGAGCGTGATCGCGGGCAACCCGGGCCTGAAGGAAGAAGAAGCCAAGACCCTGACCACCGGCTTCGTCTGAGACATCACCGACGGCATGTCGCTGTCGGCCGACTACTACCGGATCAAGCTGAGCGATCAGGCGGTGAGCCTGAGCGGCGACTTCATCCTGCGTGCCGAAGCGGCCTGCCGCCTGGGCAGCTGGAGCTCCGCCAACGCGCAGCCGCTGACCTCGGCGTTCTGCTCGAACATCACCGGCCTGGTCACCCGACTGGTCGCGCCGGGCACCGCGCTTGACGGCCGCATCGATCGCCTCAACACCGCCTACATCAACGCGGCGCTGGTCGACACCTCCGGCATCGACGCCAGCTGGCGCTACCGCACCACGACCGACCGGTTCGGCACCTTCCAGTTCGACGTCGGCTACTCGCTGCTGCTGACCGACCGCTACAAGCGCTTCGAGATCGACCCGCTCATCGATTACCGCGACGACCTGGGCGAGCCGCAGCGCAGCCGCATCCGCGGCACGGTGAGCTGGCAGGGCGAGAAGTGGAATGCCGCGGTGTTCGGCATGCGCCTGGGCACGACCGGCAGCGCGGCAAGCGCCAACGGCTGCTACACCGCCCCGAACCAGGGCATCTGCTACCAGAAGCGCCTGGCCCCGTGGTCGCTGTACAACCTGTCGGTGGGCCGCAAGTTCGGCACCAACATCACGGCCCGTTTCGACATCGTCAACGTCTTCAACACGATGTACCGCCACGATCCGAGCCAGGGTTATCCGTACTACGACTACACCATCGGTGCGGATCCGCGCGGCCGTCGCTACAACCTGACCGTCGGCTACCGCTTCTGACGGGCAACTGGAACCAAGCAGAGCCCGGCAACCGCCGGGCTTTGTTTTTCATGAACACATGACACGACAAGGACATCCGATGACAATTACCCGGACACTTGCGCTCGCCGTCGCCCTCGCGATCTCGGCACCAGCGCTCGCGCAGTCCGCGAAGCCCTACACCATCGAGGACTTCGCCCGCTTCCCGACGTTCAAGAGCGCGAAGATCTCGCCCGACGGCCGTTACCTGGCCATCTCCGTGGATCGCGGCGAGCAGGACGTGCTGACGGTGATGAATCTGACCGACCTCAAGATCATCAATACCACCCAGCTGCCGGACAGGAAGAGCATCGCGGGCTTCCACTGGGTCGGTCCCAACCGCCTCATGTTCACCGCCGCGCGCAAGATGGGCGGCTACGCCTCGCCCTTCCTGCTCGGCGAGTGGTATGCGGTGAACGCCGATGGCAGCCAGCCCACGCCCGTGATCTTCCGGGGCACGCGCGACGCCACCCAGCGCGGCAAGTCCGTCGGCTACGAGAGCTTCTCGATGATCGACACGCTGGACGACGACGACCGCCAGGTACTGATGCTGATGCGCTCGCCGCGCTCGTCCGAGGGTGCCAACGCGGAAGTGGTGCGGATGGACACCTTCACCGGCCGCCGGACTTCGATCGGTCGCGCGCCTAAAGCCGGTTGCAGCCTGTCGCTCGACGCCGCCAAGGAGGTCCGCTTCGCGGTTTGTTCTTCCAGCGTGGGCGACGACGGCGAATACGACGAGCGGACCGAACTGTATCGGCGCGATGGCAGCGACTGGACCCTGGTCAACGCATCCAAGACGGCCGGCAAGCACCTGGCGGTGATCGCCACCACCCGCGACGGCACGGTCTATGCGGAGCAGGACGACGGCAAGACCCCGGCCGCCATCGGCACGCTCGACACGAAGACCGGCGAGTTCAAGCAGCTGTTCAAGGACAATGTCGCCGAGGTTTCCGACTACATCTGGTCGAGCGACGACAAGACCCTGATCGGCGTGGTGACCGAAGCGGCCGCGCCGCATGTGACGCTGCTCGACGAAAGCCACCCGGATGCCGACATCTACACCTCGCTTTCGGAATCGTTCCCAGGCCAGATCGTGGACTTTTCCAGCGCGACGCGCGATGGCGACAAGATCGTGGTGAGCGTGCGCGGCGACCGCAACCCCGGCGAGCTGTACCTGTTCGACCGCAAGGCCGGCACCGCGCGCTTCCTGATGAAGGGCCGCCAATGGCTGGATGCCAAGCGCATGGGCAGCGTCAAGCCGTTCCGCGTCGATACCCGCGACGGCAAGGCGGTATACGGCTACCTGACATTGCCGCCCGGCAGCAACGGCAAGAACCTGCCGCTGATCGTCAATCCGCATGGCGGTCCGATCGGCCCGCGCGACAACTGGGGCTTCAACAGCGAAGCACAGATGTTCGCCAGCCGCGGTTACGCGGTGCTGCAGGTGAACTTCCGCGGTTCCGGCGGCTACGGTCGCGCATTCCAAGACGCGGGCCACCAGCAGTGGGGCGACGGCATCCAGAACGACATCATCGACGCGACCCAATGGGCCATCGACCAGGGCTATGCGGACAAGAACCGCATCTGCATCTACGGCGGCAGCTTCGGCGGGTATTCGGCGTTGATGGCGCCGATCCGCGCCCCCGGCATGTTCAAGTGCACGTTCGGCTACGTCGGCGTCTACGACATCGACATGATGCACAAGCGCGGCGACATCCCGGAAAGCGAATCGGGCCAGCGCTTCCTGCGCCGTACGCACGGCACGGACAAGGCGGTGTGGGCGCGCAATTCGCCGGCCAGCCGCGCGGCGGAAGTGAAGATCCCGGTCTACATGGCCGCGGGTGCCCGCGACGTCCGCACGCCGCCCGAGCAGACCGAGCGCATGGCCGAAGCACTGAAGGCGGCCGGCAACCCGCCGGAAGGCGTCATCATCCAGGCCGGCGAGATGCACGGCTTCTACGACGTCAAGAACCGCGTGAACCTCTACACGAAGATGCTGGAGTTCTTCGATCGCCACATCGGCAAGCCGTCGCGCTGACCGGTTCGGGACGGGCGGCCCGGCAGCCGCCCGTCCACATCGCTTAACCCGCGGCATCACCCGCCCACCCCGCGCTGAATTGCTGCATCGCAGCTTTAAACGCACGGGGGCGGATGGGATATAACG
>JAANMY010001375.1_pt1 | contig 28004 bp, 22 predicted proteins | sample 7279691 | NCBI WGS metagenome assembly JAANMY01 (sample SAMN14094543, study PRJNA606508) | bioreactor metagenome | isolation source: A lab-scale SPAN reactor treating ammonium-rich wastewater day 388 | place: Ireland: Galway | collected 2018-02-07
GGAAGGCCCGGATCTCCGGCATCAGCCCGCCGGCTTCCAGCCGCGACATGTCCAGCAGGTCGCTGAGCAATGCATTGGTCGAATCGAGCGCGCCGGCCACCTGTCGGGTCAACCGGCGCGACTCGGGTTCGCGCACGCGCTGCATCAACGCATCGACGAACAGGTGCGCGGCGTGCAGCGGTTGCAGCAGGTCGTGGCCGATGGCGGCGAGGAAGCGGCTCTTGGCGTCGTTCGCTCGCTCGGCCATGCGGCGCGCGCCATCGAGCATCGCGGTGCGTTCGGCGACACGATGCTCCAGCGTCTCGTTGACGCGTTTGAGGCCGGCCTCGGCTTCGCGGAAATCGGTGACATCGGTGAAGGTGGCGACGAAGCCGCCGCCGGGCATCGGGTTGCCGCGGATCTCGATGATGCTGCCGTCGGGCAGCACGCGTTCGGACAGGTGCGGCGTGCCGGCGCGCATGTGGTCGAGGCGGCGGGTCAACGCCTGTTCGATGTCGCGCCCCGCCGGCAGCCGCGCGAGCGCCCAGCGGCTGGCCTCGCTGATCGGCATGCCGACTTTCAGCATGCCCGCCGGGAAACCGAACATCTCGGCGTAGCGGCGATTCCACGCCACGAGCCTGAGATCGGCATCGACCACGCTGATGCCCTGGCTCATGTTCTCCAGCGCCGCTTCCAGCACGCGCTGGTTGAAGCGCAGGTCCTGCGCGGTTTCATCGACGATGTCGGCCACCGCGTCCAAGCCGCTGCCGCGCTCGCGGCGCGCGGCATTGAGCAGCAGGCGCGCCGATGCCGCGCCGACCACGGCGGCGAGTTCATGTTCGACCGCGGCTTCGACTTCGGCCGGTGCCATCAACCGGCCCGGTTCCTTCGCCATCAATGCATCCACGCGAGCGGGCGGCAGGAAACGCCGCGCCAGCGAGCGCAGTACGTGGACATCCAGCTGGCCACGCGCACCGCGCTGCATCGGGCGCTGCCACTGCGCTGCGATCCAGGTGACCAGCGCGCCGATCAGCAGGCTGGCGACGACCGCGCGGCCCAACCGGCTCCAGCCTGTGAGCGCGAACAGGCCATCGGGCGCCAGCCACGACCAGCCCCAGGGTCCATCGACGCGCCACGCCGGCGCCGGCGCCATGTTTTCCAGCATCAACGGCAATGGCAACGCCCAGCCCCAGGCCAGGAACGCGCATATAACGCCGGCGGTGACCGCGCGCGGCGAGGTCTGCGGCCGCCACATCGCAAAGGCCAGCGCGGGCGCGAGCGTGGCGAGTGCGGAGAACGAGAACGCGCCGACATCCGCCAACGCCGCATTGCCGGCGATGTAGCGGCTGTAGCTCCACGCCAGCAGCATGATGGCGATGATGCCGCTGCGCCTGATCAGCAGCACCGAGCCGCGCAGGTCGCCCTCGCCTGACCGTCCCCAGGTGCGCGACAGCCACGGCAGCAGCCAGTGGTTGGCGATCATCAGGCTCAGCGTCAGCGTACTCACCACCACCATGCCGGTGGCCGCGCTCAGCCCACCGAGGAAAGCCAGCATCGCCATGCCGATGTTGCCTTCGGCCAATGGCAACGCGAGTACGTAGCTGTCGGACGGCACGCTGTTGCCCAGCACCGCCTGCCCGGCGCGCGCCAGCGGCAACACCGGCAGCGCGATCAGCACCAGGTACAGCGGGAACAGCCAACGCGCGGTGCGCACGTGGGATGCGTCGCGGCACTCGACCACGCCGATGTGGAACTGGTGCGGCAGGGTGAACATCGCCAGCACGCCGAGCACCACCAGCGGCATGAAGCCATCGGCGGAACTGGGCGGCGCCTGGAACGCGCTGATGCGCTCGCCGTAATGACGCCAGACGAACAGGCCCAGCGCGAGCATCGCGACCAGCTTGAACAGCGAGTCGAAGGCCATCGCCAGCACCAGCCCGCGGTTGTGTTCCGCGGCATTGGCCTGGCGCGCACCGAAGGCGATGGCGAAAGCGGCCATGGCCAGCGCGACGTAGATCGTGCTGTCCGGCCACGGCTGCGCGGCGAGCGCGTCGCGGCCCACCAGCATCTCGAAACCGGAGGTCACCGCGCGCAGCTGCAGCGCGATGTAGGGGATGAGGCCGAGTGCCGCGACCAAGGTCACGGTCGCGGCCAGCCACGGATCCTTGCCGAGCCTTGAAGCGATGAGGTCCGCCAGCGATGTCGCATTGAGCGAGCGCGACAGCTTGACCAGCTTCATCAACAGCGCCGCGCCCAGCGCGTACAGCAGCAAGGTGCCGACGAAGGTCGGCGGCAGCGGCCAGCCGTAACGCGCGGCCTGCGTCACCGTGCCGAAGAACGTCCACGACGTGCAATACAGTGCCAGCGACAGTGCATACACATGCCGCCAGTTGCGCGCCAGCAGCGCGGGCCGGCGTTCGGCCAGCAGCGCCACGCCGAACATCATCAGCAGCCAGGCCAGGCTGGCGGCGATGACCAGCGGCACGCTCATCATGTGGCCGGCCCTGCCTGCGGAAGGGATGAAAACGTCATCGCGCGAGCATATATCGCCGGAACGCGAACGCCGCCGGAATGCGGCGGCGTTCGTGCCCCACGACCGCGGGATCAGAAATCGTAGCGGGCGGTCAGGGTGTACTGGCGCGGCGGGCCGTAGAAACCGGTCAGCACGCCGTAGGCAGCGATGTTGTAGCCGGTGGTGCGGTATTCCTCGTCGGTCAGGTTGCTGCCCTGCAGCGACAGCGTCCACGGGGCGCTTGGCTTCCAGGTGACGCCGGCCCCCAGCAGGCCGTAGGACGGCTGGTAGATGGCTTTGCTCAGGTCGGTGGTCGGCCACACGCCGGTCTGGTAGCTGTAGCCGACGCGGGCGGAGAAGCTGCCGCCGTTGGCCAGATCCGTGCGCCATTCGGCGTTGATCGCGCCGGAGAACTTCGGTGCATTGGTGAAGTGCTGCGAGTCGGCGACGTTGACGCCGCTGGTGATGAACTCGTCGTACTTCGCATCCAGCCAGGCCAGGTTGCCGCTGATCAGCCAGTTCGCGTTGGGCAACCACTGGTATTCGACTTCGGCGCCGTTGACCGTGCCGCGACCGGCATTGGTGAAGTCACCGAAGAAGCTCTGCGTGCCGTTGGGCAACGTGTAGCTGGTGAACACCGACAGCTGGATGTCCTTGTAACGGTTGTGGAAGGCCGCCAGGTTCAGGAACAGCGTGTTGTCCAGCAGGCCCATCTTGGTGCCGATCTCGTAGCTGTCGACCGACTCGTCCTGGAAGGGCTCGCCCGAACGCGGCACCGCCGTGGTGTTGGCGCGGATGTTGTAGCCACCGGACTTGAAGCCGCGCGAAGCCAGCCCGTAGACCATGATGTCCGGCGTGACCTGGTAGTTCAGCGAGACCTTCGGCGAGACGTTCTTGAAGTTGACCGTCTTGTTGAAGTTGGCCGCCGTGCCCCACGAGGTCGTGTACGCCAGGCTGGTGTAGAACCTGTTGAGCGCGATGGCGTGCTTGTCCTCGTCGGTGTAGCGCGCGCCGACATCCAGCGCCAGCTTCTCGGTGAGGTCGAAGGTCCAGTCGGCATAGGCGGCGAAGGACTTGGTGTTGACCACGCCCTGGGTGTCGCCGAACAGCGGGTTGGTCAGGCCCGGGGCCGCCAGCGGGTTGTAGAAGTGGTTGAGCACCTGGCCGCCGGCATCGCCATTGAACGCGTAGATGCCGAACACGCCTCGCGCGCGGCCGCCGCCGTCGAAGTTGGCCTGGAGCTCATGGCTGACCTGGCTGTCGTTGTAGTTGGCGTAGACGTCGACCAGGGTCAGCGGGGTGACGTCGAAGTCGATCGCGGTGTGGGTGTCGGACTCGCGCTTGGCGATGACGTACTTGACCGCCCAGTCCTCGCTGGGACGCCAGTTCACCGTGGCCGACATGCCCTTCATCGTGGTGTCGTTGACGTTGCGCATCGCGCTGCGGATGTCGTAGCGGCTGGCCAGCGGAGGATAGGTGGGCGCCAGCGGGTTGGGCGCCAGCATCTTGGCGCCGCGCATGCCGGAACCGTCGTCCATCCAGTCGAGCGCGAACTGCACGTCGAAGTTGTCGCCGGCGAAGGCGCCGACCTGCAGGCGGGCGGCCTTGATGTCCTTGTCGCTGACATCCTCGCCCGGGCGGTTGACGATCTCGCCGAAGCCGTCGCGCTTCATGCTGGCCACGGCCAGGCGGGCACGCAGGCCGCTGTCCTCGCCGCCGATGGAGCCCCCCACGGCGGCCTTGACGTCACGCTGGTTGTAGTTGCCCACGCTGACCGAGGCGAAGCCCGAGGTCTTGGCCGGCAGCGCCTTCGAGATGTACTTGATCGCGCCGCCGATGGTGTTCTTGCCGTACAGCGTGCCCTGCGGGCCGCGCAGCACTTCGATGCGGTCCACGTCGAACACGTCGAGCAGCGCACCCTGCGGACGCGCGATGTAGACGTCATCCAGATAGATGCCCACGCCCGGGTCCACGCCCCACAGCGGATCGGCCTGGCCGACGCCGCGGATATAGGCCGTCACCGTGCTGGTGGATCCGCGCGCGGCGTAGATGGTCAGGTTCGGCACCTGCGCGTCCAGGTCGCCCAGGTCCTTCACGTTGAGCTTGTCCAGCGTCTCCGGAGTGAACGCGGTGACCGCGACCGGCACTTCCTGCAGGGTCTCCTCGCGCTTGCGGGCGGTGACGACCACCGTGCCCAGGCTGCGTTCGGTCTTGCTGGTGCTGTCATTGGCAGGCGTTTCCTGCGCATGCGCGCCGGGCGCGGCGAAGGCGGTGCCCGCCAGTGCCATGGCGATCGCCAGGCTCAAACCATTGCTTTTCATCTTGCACTCCCCGAGATGCTGCGATACGGCCGGGACCTCCCCCGCCGGGTTGGACGCATCATCGAACCTGCCACCGGGGCGCGGCATCGTACCTTCGGACAATGGGCCGGCCGGCGGCCCGCCCGGACACTGGCGCGGCCTTCCGCACGCCGCGGAATCTGGGGATTCCTGATGTCGTTCCTGATCGTGCTGGCCGCGCTGTGCTTCCTGATGTACGTCGCCTATCGCGGCTACAGCGTCATCCTGTTCGCGCCCATTGCCGCGCTCGGCGCCGTGCTGCTGACCGACCCGCAGCTGGTCGCGCCGATGTTCACCGGCCTGTTCATGGACAAGATGGTGGGCTTCCTCAAGCTCTACTTCCCGGTGTTCCTGCTCGGCGCGGTGTTCGGGAAGCTGATCGAGATTTCGGGCTTTTCCAAGTCCATCGTCGCCGCCACCATCCGCGTGGTCGGGGCCAAGCGCGCGATGCTCGCCATCGTGCTGGTGTGCGCGCTGCTGACCTACGGCGGCGTGTCGCTGTTCGTGGTGGTGTTCGCGGTGTACCCGTTCGCCGCCGAGCTGTTCCGCCAGGGCGACATCCCCAAGCGGCTCATTCCCGGCACCATCGCGCTCGGTGCGTTCACCTTCACCATGGACGCGCTGCCGGGCACGCCGCAGATCCAGAACATCATCCCGACCACCTTCTTCAAGACCGACACCTGGGCCGCGCCGTGGCTGGGCACGCTCGGCGGCATCTTCATCCTCGTCCTCGGCATGCTCTACCTCGACTGGCGGCGGCGCGTGGCGCTGCGCAATGGCGAGGGTTATGGCGATGCGGCCACCTTGCTCAACGAGCCCGCCGCGTTCACCGGCGGCAAGCTGGCCAATCCGGTGATCGCGCTGCTGCCGCTGCTGCTGGTCGGTATCAGCAACAAGCTGTTCACTCTGCTGATCCCGCACGTGTACGGCACCCAACACGCGTTCATCCCGGCGGTGATCGGCAACCCGGCGCCCGTGGTGCAGGAAGTGTCGAAGGTGGCCGCGATCTGGGCCGTGCAGGGCGCGTTGCTGGTCGGCATCCTGTGCGTCATCGCGTTCGCGTGGAAGCCGGTGATCGCCAGCTTCGCCGAAGGCACCAAGTCGGCGATCGGCGGTTCGCTGCTGGCGGCGATGAACACCGCATCGGAATACGGCTTCGGCGCGGTGATCGCCGCGCTGCCCGGCTTCCTGGTCGTGGCCAACGGGCTGTCGGCCATCCCCAATCCACTGGTCAACGAGGCGATCACGGTCAGCGCGCTGGCCGGCATCACCGGCTCGGCTTCGGGCGGCATGTCGATCGCGCTGGCGGCCATGGCCGAGACCTTCATCGCCAACGCGCAGGCCGCCGGCATCCCCATGGAAGTGCTCCACCGCGTGGCCTCGATGGCCTCCGGCGGCATGGACACCCTGCCCCACAACGGCGCCGTGATCACCCTGCTCGCGGTCACCGGCCTCACCCACCGCCAGGCCTACAAGGACATCTTCGCGATCACGCTGATCAAGACCGCCGCGGTGTTCTTCATCATCGCGGTGTTCTACGCGACCGGCATCGTCTGACTTCCGGCGCGTCGCGGCGATAGGATGTCGCCACCGCCCGCCGCGAAGCCCGCATGTCCACGCGCCACGACTACGACTACCTCGTCATCGGTTCGGGCTTCGGCGGCAGCGTCGCCGCGCTGAGACTGGCCGAGAAAGGCCATCGCGTGGCCGTGCTCGAACAGGGCCGCCACTGGACACCGGACACATTGCCCAGGACCAACTGGCAACTCGCACGCTGGCTGTGGAAGCCGCTGCTCGGACTGCGCGGATTCTTCAGCCTGCGCTTCTTCCGCCATGTCGTGGTGCTGCATGGCAACGCGGTCGGCGGCGGATCCATCACCTATGCGAACACGCTGCTGGTACCGCCGCGAGAAGTCTGGCGGCAAGGCCAGTGGGCCGGCCTGCTGAATTGGGATGCGGTGATGCCGGCGCATTACGCCACCGCGATGCGCATGCTCGGCGTCACCCGCAACCGCCGCGAAGGCCCGGCCGACGGACGCCTGCGCATCGCCAGCGAGGAAATGGGCCTCGGCGACGCCTACAGGCTCACCGATGTCGGCGTGTACTTCGGCGGCGATGGCGAAGCACCCGGCACGCCGCATCCCGATCCCTATTTCGATGGCGATGGCCCACCGCGCGCGAGCTGCATCGGCTGCGGCGGCTGCATGGTCGGCTGCCTCCACGGCGCGAAGAACACGCTCGACCTCAACTACCTGTACCTCGCGCGGAAGCGCGGTGCCGAACTGCATGCCGAAACCCGCGTCACCCGCATCCGCCCGCTCGATGCCGACGGCAACGCGGGCTACGAAGTGGCTGTCCGCCAAGGCTTCGGGCTGCGGGCAAGGCGGAAGCGCCTGCGCTGCGCGGGCATCGTCATGGCGGCTTCCTCGCTCGGCACGCAGGACCTGTTGCTGCGCGCGAAGGACCGCGGCGACCTGCCGGCGTTGTCCGCGCACTTGGGCCGGCGCGTGCGCACCAATGCGGAGTCGCTGATCGGCGTGCGTTTCCCCGGCAGCGATGTCGATCTTTCCACCGGCATCGCCATCGGTTCCGGCGTACAACTCGACGCGCACACGCATGTCGAGGCCACGCGCTATCCGGCCGGCTCGGATGCGATGGGCCTCATCTCGACGCTGATGGCGCGCGGCAAAAGCGATTGGCTGCTGACGATGATCGGCACCGCGCTACGCCATCCGCGCACATTCTGGCGAACGCTCAGGCCCGCGGGCTGGGCACGCGAATCGATGATCCTGCTGTGCATGCAGACCATCGACGGGCATCTCGACATGCGCCTCGAACGACGGTGGTTCTGGCCGTTCCGCAAGCAGTTGGCCAGCCATGGGCCGCGCATCCCGACCTCCATCCCGCAGGCCAATGCATTCGCGATGCGGCTTGCCGAACGCTTCGGCGGCACCGCGCTCACCTCCCTGCCAGAGATGCTGTTCGGCATCCCGATGACCGCGCACTGCATGGGCGGCGCGGGCATGGGCGCGACGGCGGACAGCGGCGTCTGCGATGCCTGGGGCCGCGTGCACGGCTACCGCAACCTCCTCGTCTGCGATGGATCGCTGTTGTCGTCCAACCTCGGCGTGAACCCGAGCCTGACCATCACCGCATTGGCCGAGCACGTGATGTCCGGCGTCGCGCCGCTGGCTGCCACGGAACCCGCCGTGGCACGATGAAGGCATGGATGCCATGCCGCCCGTCTTGAACACCGACCTCTCCGCCCTCTTCCACGCGCAACGCATGGCGGCGCTGCGCGACCCGATGCCCACGCATGCGCGCCGCATCGCCATGCTCGATGCGCTGTCGGCCGCCGTCCGCCGGCACGAACAGGACTGGGTCGATGCGATCTCCGCCGACTTCGGCCACCGCGCTCCCTACGAGACGCGGATGCTGGAGTGGATGCCGCTGCTCACCGAGATCGCGCACGTCCGCCGCCACCTGAAATCCTGGATGCGCCCGCGTCGCGTCGCACCGAACTGGAACTTCCTGCCCGGCCGCTCACGGCTGTATCCGCAGCCGCGCGGCGTCGTCGGCGTGATCGGCGCCTGGAACTATCCGCTGCTGCTCAACCTCTCGCCCGCCGTCAACGCGATGGCCGCCGGCAACCGGGTGATGATCAAGCCCTCCGAACATGCACCCGCGACCGCTGCGCTGATGCAGCGCGTCATCGCCGAATGTTTCGCCGCCGACGAGGTCATCGTGGCAACGGGCGATGCGGAACAGTCCGCCGCCTTCGCCGCCCTGCCCTTCGACCACATCGTGTTCACCGGCTCGGGCCGGATCGGGCGCAAGGTGATGGCTGCCGCGGCCGCCAACCTCACGCCGGTCACGCTGGAACTGGGCGGCAAATCGCCGGCCATCGTGCACGAGAGTTTCGATGTGGAAGCCGCTGCCGACCGCATCGCCAGCGCCAAGTTCTGGAACGCCGGCCAGACCTGCATCGCACCCGATTACGTGCTGGTGCCACGCGAGAAGATCGACGCATTCGCCCGGCACGCGATGGCCGTCATCGAGCGACGCTGGCCGGCCACGAGTCGCGATGCCGACTACACACGCATGATCGACGCCAAGGCACGCGCCCGCATGCAGTCGCTGGTGGACGATGCCGCCTCCCAAGGCATCGGCGTGATGCAGGCCTGGGCACCGGACGATGCACGCGGCTATCCCCCCACGCTCCTGCCCGATGCGTCGCCGGAGATGCTCGCGATGCAGGACGAGATCTTCGGCCCCGTCCTCCCGATCGTCGGCTACGACACGCTGGAACAGGCACTGGACTTCGTGCGCGGTCGCGATCGTCCGCTCGCCCTGTACTACTTCGACCACGAACGCGCACGGCTCGACCACGTGCTGGCCACGACCCATGCGGGCGGCGTCACCGCCAATGACTGCATGGTGCATTTCATCCAGCATCGCCTCCCGTTCGGCGGGATCGGCGGCAGCGGCTTCGGCGCCTACCACGGTGAGCCCGGCTTCCGCACCCTCTCGCATTTCAAGCCGGTGATGATGCAGAGCACCTTGACCGCACGTTTGCTCGGGCGCTTCGCCAAGCCGCCCTATGGCAGCGAGACGCGTCGCTTGCTCCGTCTCCTGGTGGGACGCGGCGGAAACGATTGATCGAGCGCATGCATCGTGCGCGATGCGTGACCTGCAGGTACGGGTGTTATCGCGTAGGATGGATCGCGTGCACTTCTCCGTGCGTCCCGTCCGACTGAAGCGTCGATCGTTTCGCTTCTCCCACCGCGTCACGCCCCACCGGCGATGACGCCCTTCCGGAAGCCCCCATGCCCGGACACAACACCCGCATGACCACATCCGCACAGGCGGCATGTGTGTCCATGCACGCTCCATGGCGTGTGGTCGGTGGCAACCACGGCTTTGGCACATTGCGATGCCGGCAACGCCATGCCTGTCACCGGGAACACGTTTCCACCGAACCCCCCGTCTGGACCAGGAGGTCGATCCGTGCCTAGCAGCAACAAGACATCACGCACCGCCGCTTTCTTCCCCACGCGCAAATCCGGTGACCGCACCACGATGACCCACGAAGTCATCGAGGCCGATCTCGAGGCCTTCCGCAAGGCGGGCGGCAAGATCGAAGTGCTCGGCGTGACGCGCACCCTGCTGCGCATCGGCGCGGAAGCGGAGGAAGCGACCCCGGCACCGGCGCGACCCTGCGTGACACGCAAGTCCCGCTGAGTCCGGCGGCACTCACGCCTCAACACGCTGGTTTCGATGAAACGAGCCGCCACAACGCAGTGCCGGCGCAATGCCTGCCGAGGATTCCATCCTCCGCATGGATCACGATGCCGACCGGTCGCTGGAACAGTGCCAAGGCACAGCCGGCATTTCATCGCACCCACTGCAATCCCAGCGTCGATACCAGCATGAGTTGGGCGAGGTAGTACAGGGGCAAACCCCAGAGGCGATTGACGTAGCCGGGCGATACGAAGCGGTCACGCGCCACGGACATATCCGATATCGCGAACAGGATGGCGCCCATCGCAATGAACGCGTTGCCGTTCGCGGCACTCGCCCCGAGTGCGAAAGCGACCATCATCACGATCGCCAGCACGTAGGCTGGTACGGCAAAGCGATACAGGGCGGACAGATGTGGCTTGAGCCACCCGAGGATCGCCACGCCGATCCCAGCCATGACCAGCAACCCGATCACGAAGAGCCGCGTGTCGAAGCCCTTCAGTGCGAACGCCCACGAGAAAGCCAGATGGGCGAGCAGGAAGCTGCCGATGCCGACCAGGAATACCCGGCTGCGGCTGGACAGCAGCAGCACGTCGCCGAGCCAACTGAGCGTCAGCGCCGCCAGGAGCGCCCGACCGTAGACGGACCCGATCGCATCCAGCTGCCATGCGAGCAGCACGAACATCGTGCTGGCGACCGTCTTGAAACACATCCGTCCGATTCGCCAGTGCCGCACTTCCGCGAACAGGAGGGCGGCGCAGGCCAGCGCCAAGGCGGCCATCGTCATCCATGGTGCGAACGGCATCTGTCAGCTTCCTTATGACTCGACGTAGCCAGACGTGGAAAATGCAGGCCCGGCTGACTGCCACGAAGGCTAGCGCGTCCGCACGCGTTTCGAACGTTCGGGGCAAAAAAAAAGCGGCGTGACCGGAGCAAGGTCACGCCGCATATCGTTTGGTAGCGGGGGCAGGATTTGAACCTGCGACCTTCGGGTTATGAGCCCGACGAGCTGCCAGACTGCTCCACCCCGCATCAGAAGCGGAATTATGCGCGAAGCATCGGTTCGATGCAAGCGCGGGAAGCGAAGCCGGTCAGGCGGCGAACACCTGGCGGCACCAGGCCATGATCGGATTCAGGCCCAGGCTCAAGGCGATCATCAACAGCGCATTGACCGCGAACAGCACGCGCATGCCGCGGTTGTCGCGCGAACTCGCTACTTCGCCCGTGCCGGCTTCCTCGAAATACATCGCCTTGATGACGCGCAGGTAGTAGAACGCGCCGATCACCGCGAACACGATGCCGACGATCGCCAGCCATAGCATGTCGCCTTCGACGGCGGCCGTGATGACATCGAGCTTGGCGAAGAAGCCGATGAACGGCGGCACGCCGGCCAGCGACGCCATGACGCACATGACCAGGAACGCCATCCACGGATCGCGCGAAGACAGGCCGCGATAGTCGGCGATGTCCTCGGCTTCGAAGCCCTGGCGGGACATCAGCACGATGGCGCCGAACGCGGCGATCGCGGTAATGGCATAGACCACGGCGTAGAACAAGGCCGCGCCATAACCGGCAATGCCGCCACCCGCCAGGCCCATCAGCAGGAAGCCGATATGCGACACCGTGGAGTACGCGAGCATGCGCTTGAGGTTGGTCTGCGCCAGTGCCACCACGTTGCCGACCGCCAGCGACAGGGCGGAGAGGCCGCCGACCAGCACGCGCCACTTGTCGTCGAGCGGGCCGAGGCCGGATTCAAGCAGGCGATACGCCATCAGGAAGGCCGCCACCTTGGGCGCCGCGCTGAGGAACATGGTGATCGGCGTCGGCGCGCCCTGGTAGACGTCCGGCAGCCACATGTGGAACGGCGCCGCACCCAGCTTGAAGGACACGCCCGCCACCACGAAGACCATGCCGGCCAGCAACAGGTTGGCGTTGTCCCCGCCCGCCGCGGCCGCGGCGCGGATGCCGGGCAGGTCCAGCGTGCCGGTCGCGCCGTACAGCAGCGACATGCCGTACAGCAACATGCCGGAGGCCAGCGCGCCCAGCACGAAATACTTCATGCCGGCTTCCGTGGCCAACGGGTTTTCGCGCTCGAGCGCGACGAGCGCATAAGAGCACAGCGCCAGCATCTCCAAGCCGACGTAGATCATCACCAGATCGTTGGCCGAGCAGAGCAGCATCATGCCGAGCGTGGCGAACAGGATCAGTACCGGCACTTCGCCCTTGTAGCTGCCACGTTCCTTGAAATAGTCGAAGCCGTAGGCCAGCGTCGCGGCGCTGCCGAAGCAGATCACACCCTTGGCCAGGTCCGACAAGCCGTCACGCACGAACATCCCGTGCATGACCACGCCATGCCCACCGATGCCTGTCGCCGCCATCATCCCCACCACCAGCAGCACGACGAGGGCGAGCAGCATCGTCCACCCGCGCTGGCGCGCATCGAAGAAGAGGTCGAACAACAGCAGCGCGAACGCGGAAGCGGCGAGCGTCAGCTCCGGCAGCAGCGGCCAGAGTTCGGCGATCGTAAGGGCGGGAAGCGTATTGGCCATCGTCTTACAGTCCGGAAAGCTTGCTGGTGGCGAGCTGGTTCGCCAGTTGCGCGATGGACGGCTCCATCAGGTCGGTGAGCGGCTTCGGCCAGAGGCCGATCAGCAGCACGCCCGCGGCAAAGGCGGCCAACATAAAGGCCTCGCGGCGATTCACATCCTTCATTTCCGCGACGTGGGGGTTGTTGACCTCGCCCCAGATCACCCGCTTGGTCAGCCACAGGGTGTAGGCGGCGCCGGTGATCAGCGTGGTTGCGGCGGCAATCGCCAGCAACGGGTTCTTCTGGAAGCTGGCCAGGACCACCATGAACTCGCCGACGAAGCCGCTGGTGCCCGGCAGGCCGGAATTGGCGAAACCGAAGAACACGAAGAAGGCGGCGAACCACGGCATCGTGTTCACCACCCCGCCGTAGTCGCGGATCATGCGGGTATGCATGCGGTCGTACAGCACGCCGATGCAGGAGAACATCGCACCGGAGATGAAGCCGTGCGAGATCATCTGCACCATCGCGCCCTGCAGGCCGAGGCGGGCGGCATCGACGTTGCCGGCATCGCGCATCAGGCCCATGGCGATGAAGATGCCGAGGGTCACGAAGCCCATGTGCGAGATCGACGAATAGGCGACCAGCTTCTTCATGTCGTCCTGCACAAGCGCGACCAGGCCGATGTAGATGATCGCGATGAGCGATAGCGCGATGACCAGCCAGGCGTACTCATGACTCGCATCCGGCACGATCGGCAGGTTGAAGCGCAGGAAGCCGTAGCCGCCGATCTTCAGCATGATCGCCGCCAGCACCACCGAGCCGGCGGTCGGCGCCTCGACGTGCGCGTCCGGCAACCACGTGTGCACCGGGAACATCGGCACCTTGACCGCGAATGCGGCGAAGAAGGCGAAGAACAGCCAGGTCTGCTCCTTCATCGTCAGCGGCAGGGCGGTCATATCGGCCAGCTGCCAGCTGCCGCCCTTCATGTACAGGTAGACCAGGCCCACCAGCATGAACACCGAGCCGAGGAATGTGTAGAGGAAGAACTTGATCGAGGCATACACGCGGCGCGGACCGCCCCAGACGCCGATGATGATGAACATCGGGATCAGCATGCCTTCGAAGAACACATAGAACAGCACGGCGTCCAGCGCGGCGAATACGCCGACCATCAAGCCTTCGAGGATCAGAAAGGCGGCGAAATACTGGTTGACCCGCTTGTCGATCGAGCCCCATGCGCCCAGCACCACCAGCACCGTGGTGATCGTGGTCAACAGGATCAGCGCAACCGAAATGCCGTCTGCGCCGAGGTGGTAGAAGATGTCGTAGGCCGCGACCCAAGGCGTGTTCTCGACGAACTGCATGCCCGGGTTGGCGTGATCGAAGCCGGTCACCAGACCGATGCTGACGACCATCACGACCAGCGAGACCAGCAAGGCGGTCCAGCGCGCGGCATTGGCCGGCATGCGCCCCATCGCGAGCAGGGCCGCGCCGCCGAGGATCGGCAGCCACACCAGCAGGCTGAGCAAAGGCAACTGGCTCACAGGTCACATCCCCTTTTGTTCTGCCGTACGTCCATCAGGTCCACCCGCCTCACATCCATGCCTTGATCAGCCAACCCAGCAACGCGATCAGGCCGAGGATCATCGCGAACGCATAGCTGTACAGCCGCCCGTTCTGCACCTTGCGCACCGTACCGGCGGTCGCGCCGACCACGTTCGCGCTGCCATCCACGATGCCGCGGTCGATCACCATCGAATCGAACCAGCGGAACATCATGCCCAGCAGGACGCCACCGCCGGCGAAGCCGTTGATCCACAGTTTGTCGAAGCCGTACTTCTCTTCGAGGACGCGGATGGGCAGGCGGAAGATCTGCGCGGCCTTCTTCGGCAGCTCCGGCTTCAACACGTACATCAGCGTCGCCAGCGCGAAACCGGACAGGGCCAGCCAGAAGGCCGGCGTCAGGAAACCATGCAGCGCGAACTGCACAGGACCGTGCCAATCTTCGGCCGCGATCTTCGCCATCACGTCATGTGCCGGCGCCAGGTCGATGGCCCCCTGGAAGAACGACGGCTGCTTGTGGTGGCCGCTCCAGTCGGTGCCGAACAGCATCGGCCCGGCGGTGAAGAAGCCGATGATGATCGAAGGGATCGCCAGCAGCACCAGCGGCAACGTCACCACCCAGGGGCTCTCGTGCGGCTCGTGCGCGCCGTGGTGGCCATGGTCGTCGTGGTGCGCGTCGACGTGGTGGTCGTCATGATGCGCATCGCGGAAACGCTCGGGCCCGAAGAAGGTCAGGTACAGCAGACGGAAGCTGTAGAACGCGGTCACGAACGCGCCGAGCAACACCGCCCAGTAACCGTACTGGGCGATGAAACCGCCCTGTTCCTTCGCGTGCTCGCCGGCGGCGACGATGATCGCGTCCTTCGAGTAGTAGCCACTGAAGAACGGCGTCGCGACCAGTGCCAGCGTGCCGATGACCGACGTCCAGAAGGTGATCGGCATGTATTTGCGCAGGCCGCCCATCTTCCGCATGTCCTGCTCGTGGTGCATGCCGATGATTACCGAGCCGGCCGCGAGGAACAGCAGCGCCTTGAAGAAGGCGTGCGTCATCAGGTGGAAGACAGCCGCCGAGTACGCCGAAACGCCCAGCGCCACCGTCATGTAGCCCAGCTGCGACAGCGTGGAATACGCGACGACGCGCTTGATGTCGTTCTGCACCATGCCGATCAGGCCGGTCCAGAACGCGGTGGTCGCACCGATGAACAGCACGAAGTTCAGCGCGGTCTGCGACAGCTCGAACAGCGGCGACATGCGCGCGACCATGAAGATGCCGGCGGTCACCATCGTCGCGGCATGGATCAGCGCGGAGATCGGCGTCGGGCCTTCCATCGAATCCGGCAGCCACACGTGCAGCGGCACCTGCGCCGACTTGCCCATCGCGCCGATGAACAGGCAGATGCAGATGAAAGTCGCCGCGCTCCAGCCTTCGAAGCCCGGCACCGTCTGGCCGGCGAGCACGGGGATGTTGGCGAACACCGTGCCGTAGTCGAGCGACTTGAACCAGAACAGGACGCCGGCGATGCCGATCAGGAAACCGAAGTCGCCGACGCGGTTGACCAGGAACGCCTTGAGGTTGGCGAAGATCGCGGTCGGCTTCTTGAACCAGAAGCCGATCAGCAGGTAGGACACCAGGCCCACCGCTTCCCAGCCGAAGAACAGCTGCATGAAGTTGTTGCTCATCACCAGCATGAGCATCGAGAAGGTGAACAGCGAGATGTAGCTGAAGAACCGCTGGTAGCCCGGGTCCTCGTGCATGTAGCCGATGGTGTAGACGTGCACCAGCAGCGAGACGAAGGTGACGACGACCATCATCATCGCGGTCAGCTTGTCCACCATGAAGCCGACGTGCGCCTGGTAGCTGCCGATCTCGAACCAGGTGTACAGGTTCTGGTTGAACGGGGACGCGCCCTGCCCCACCAGCTGCCAAAGCACGTAGGCCGAGAGCGCGAAGCTCACGGCGACACCGGCGATGGTGGCGGTATGCGCGCCCGCGCGACCGATCTGGCGCCCGAACAGGCCGGCCAGGATCGAGCCCAGCAGCGGCGCCAGCACGATGATCAGCAGATGGGAGGTGGAGATGGTCATGTGTTCGGTTTCGCCGTTTTACCGGTGGGTGTTGCGACTGCGGGAGTTGCCCGACTCAGCCCTTGAGCGAGTCGATCTTCATCACTTCGATGGTGCGGCGGCTGCGGAACAGCGCGACCAGGATGGCCAGCCCGATCGCCGCCTCGGCCGCGGCCACGGTCAGGATGAAGAACACGAAGATCTGACCCGCCGCGTCTTCCATGTGGCGCGAGAAGGCGACGAAGTTGATGTTGACGGCGAGCAGCATCAGCTCGATCGACATCAGCAGGATGATCACGTTCTTCCGGTTGAGGAAGATGCCGGCCACGCTGATGCAGAACAGCACGGCGCCGAGCGCGAGGTAATGGCCGAGGCCCACGGGTACGTCGAACATCAGCCTGCCTCCGGGTTGTCCTGGGCGATGGCCTGCGGCTTGACCGCCTCCATCTTCACCATGCGGATGCGGTCTTCCGCACGCACCGCCGATTGCTGCGACGGGTTCTGGTGCTTGTTGCCGGTGCGGCGGCGCAGGGTGAGCATCACCGCCGCGATCACCGCGACCGTCAGGATCACCGCTGCCAGCTCGAACGGCAGCAGGAACTTGGTGTAGAGCGTCTCCGCCAGCCACTTCGTGTTGCCGATGCCGCTGGCCTCCACCGTGTTCGGGCCGAAGCCCGCCATCCGCGAACGGACGCCGAGCAACGCCAGGATCTCCACCAGCATCACCACCGCGACCAGCAGGCCGACCGGCATGTAACGCACGAAGCCCTCGCGCATCGGCGTGGTGTCGACGTCGAGCATCATCACCACGAACAGGAACAGGACCATGACCGCGCCGACGTAGACCAGGATGAGCGACACGCCGAGGAACTCGGCCCCGGCGATGATCCAGGTGCAGGCGATCGAGAAGAAGGTGAGCACCAGCAGCAGCGCTGCGTGCACCGGGTTCTTCACGCTGATCACGCCCACCGCCGACATCACGGCGGCGGCGGCGAAAGCGTAGAAGGCGGCGAGAATCACGGAATCCATGTCGTCCTCAGCGGTACGGCGCGTCGGCCGCGCGGCGTTCGGCGATCTCGGCCTCGAGCCGGTCACCGATGGCGAGCAGGGTCGGCTTGGTCAGGATGTTCTGGCCGCGCCGGTCGAAGTGGTATTCGTGCACGTGCGTCTCGACGATCGAATCCACCGGGCAGGACTCCTCGCAGAAACCGCAGAAGATGCACTTGAACAGGTCGATGTCGTAGCGCGTGGTGCGGCGGGTGCCGTCCTCGCGACGCTCGGAGTCGATGGTGATCGCCAACGCCGGGCACACCGCCTCGCACAACTTGCAGGCGATGCAGCGCTCTTCGCCGTTCGGATAGCGGCGCAGCGCGTGCAGGCCACGGAAGCGCGGCGACTGCGGCGTCTTCTCCATCGGATACATCAGCGTGTACTTCGGACGGAACAGGTACTTGAGCGTCAGCAACAAGCCCTGGAACATCTCGATGAGCATCAGGCTCTTGAAGTAGTGGACGATGCGGTTCACGTGATCAGACCCCCGCCTTGACGACGCCGTAGAACACCAGCAGCGCGGTGACCGCGATCCAGACAATGGTCACCGGGATGAACACCTTCCAGCCCAGACGCATGATCTGGTCGTAGCGGTAGCGCGGGAACGTGGCCCGGAACCAGATGAAGCAGCTCATGAAGAACGCGACCTTCGCGAACAGCCACCACCAGCCATCGCCCAGCACGGTCGAGAGCACCGGCACGTCGCCGATCCAAGAAGCCGGCAGCGGGGACAGCCAGCCGCCCCAGAAGAAGATCGCGGCCAGGAAGCTGACCAGGATCATGTTCGCGTACTCGGCCAGGAAGAACAGCGCGAACTGCGAACCTGAGTATTCGACCATGTGGCCGGCGACGATTTCGGACTCGCCTTCGACCACGTCGAACGGCGCGCGGTTGGTTTCGGCCACGCCGGAGATGAAGTAGACGACGAACAGCGGCAGCATCGGCAGCCAGAACCACTCGAACAGGCCCGCGTTGCCCTTCTGCGCCAGCACGATCTCGCTCATGTTGAGGCTGCCCGAGGCGATCATCACGCCAACGAGGGCGAAGCCCATCGCGATCTCGTAGCTCACCACCTGCGAAGCCGAGCGCATCGCGCCCAGGAAGGCGTACTTGGAGTTCGACGCCCAACCGGCGAGGATCACGCCGTACACGCCGAGCGAGGTCATCGCCAGCAGGTACAGCAGGCCGGCGTTGGCGTTCGACAGCACCAACTTGTAGTCGAACGGCACCACCGCCCACGCGGCGAACGAAGGCGCCAGCACGATCAGCGGCGCCAGGATGTAGAGGAACTTGCTGGCCTGGCTGGGCTGCACGACTTCCTTGAACAGCAGCTTGAACACATCGGCGAAGGCCTGGAACACGCCGAAACCGACGTACATCGGCCCGTGGCGGACGTGCATCCAGCCGATCAGCTTGCGCTCCCAGACCACGTAGAAGGCCACCGCGATGATGACCGGCACGGCGATCGCCAGGATCTTCAGCACGATCCACAGCACCACGCCGATATTGCCCAGCTGCATGAACCAGTCGTGCAGCATGTCGATGTAATGGCTCATGCGGGTTTAGCCTCCACCCGGCTGGCGGCCAGCGGTGCGGTCGCACCGTAACCGGATTCGACCCAGACCGCGCCCGGCGCGACCTTGTCGCTGATCTCGACCGGCAATGCGGCGGTGCCGGCGGCGGTCGAGAACTTGCCCATCGCGCCCTCCTTCAGGCCCGCTGCAGCCGCGGTCTCGGGATGCAGCACGGCGCGCGCACCCACGGTCAACGGATGCGCCTGCAATGCCGCCGCGCGACGGACCGTGCCGTCGGTGCGGTAGATCGCCTGCGAAACCGCGAGTTCGAGGCCCGGCGAACCGGACAGCGCCACGTTGCCGGCACGCACGTCCACCTTGCGCGGCTGCATCGACGCACGCAGACCGGAGATATCGGTGAAGCCGAAGCCGTCGGCGAACAGCGAGGCACCGAGGGCACGCAGCACGCGCCAGCCTTCGCGGACCTCACCACGCAGCTTGCCGGCCGCCTGCGTCTGCTGCACCCGGCCATCCATGTTGGTCAGGGTCGCTTCGATCTCGGGCAGCAACGCGATCGGCAGGATCACGTCGGCGACCGCACGCGTCGAACGGCAGGCGTAATGGCTGAAAGCCACCGTCTTCGCGGTGCCGAGTGCGCGCATCGCGATGCCTGGATCGGCGAAGTCGAGGCCCGGCTCGATGCCGTACATCACGTAAGCCTGGCGCGCCTCGCGCAGCATGTCCTGTGTCGGACGCTGGCTCGGCAACACGCCCTGTGCCGCGAGACCGATGGCATTCGCACCTTGCGGAATGCGGCAGAGGCGTGCACCGGTGCGGTCCGCAAACTGCCGCGCCGCCTTGCGGATGGCCGAGGCGTGCGCGCCGTTCTCGGCGACGCCCCCCACGATCAACACCGCGCGTTCGGCATTGCCGATATCCAGCGCGCCAAGCGCGTCGGCGAGTTGCGAAGGCGGCACGATCGTCTTGCCGGCCAGATCGAACGCGAAATCGAAATCGACCGGATTGACCGAATGGACCTTGGCGCCACGCTTCCATGCCTTGCGGACACGCTGGTGCAGCAACGGCACTTCATGGCGAAGCTGGCTGCCGACGATGACCACGACATCGGCGTGCTCGATGTCCTCCACGCGCATGCCGGACGCTTCCGCGACGGCGGCGTCGGACAGGTCATGCTGGCTGATGCGGTGGTCGATGTTGCCGGTGTCGAGCGCGGCGGCGAGCCGCGCGAGCAGCGCGCCCTCCTCGTTCGAGGTGGCCGGGTGCACCAGCACGCCGAGCGCGTCACCCGCATGGTCACGCAGGATCTGCGCGGCGACGCCGAGCGCTTCATCCCAGCTCGCCTCGCGGAAGGCGTCGAGCTCGCCGCCTTCGCCCACGCGGATCATCGGCTTGAGCGCGCGGTCGTCCGCGTACATGCCCTGGTGCGCGTAGCGGTCGCGGTCCGAGAGCCAGCACTCGTTGACGGCCTCGTTGTCGCGCGGCACCGCACGCATCACGTCGCCGCGGCGCGCGTGCAGGAACAGGTTGCTGCCCAGGGCGTCATGGAAGCCCAGCGAATCCTTGGCGATCAGTTCCCACGGGCGCGCCTTGAATTGGAACACCTTGTTGGTCAGCGCACCGACCGGGCAGACGTCGATCACGTTGCCGGACAGTTCAGTCGTCAGCGGCTTGCCGTCGAAGGTGCCGATCTGCAGGTTCTCGCCACGCTGCATGCCGCCCAGCTCGTAGGTGCCCGCGATGTCGGCGGTGAAGCGGATGCAGCGCGTGCACTGGATGCAGCGGGTCATCTCGGTCGCGACCAGCGGGCCCATGTCCTCGTCGGCGACGACGCGCTTCTTCTCCGAATAACGGCTGATGCCACGGCCGTAGCCCATCGACACGTCCTGCAGCTCGCACTCGCCGCCCTGGTCGCAGATCGGGCAATCCAGCGGGTGGTTGATCAGCAGGAACTCCATCACGTTGCGCTGCGACTTCAGCGCCTTGTCGCTGCGCGTGAACACCTTCATGCCATCGGCGACCGGCGTGGCGCAGGCCGGGAGCGGCTTCGGGCTCATGCGGCCGCCCATCTCGGCTTCCACCAGGCACATGCGGCAGTTGGCGGCGATCGGCAGCTTCTCGTGGTAGCAGAAGCGCGGGATCGGGATGCCGGCCTTGTCGGCGGCATGGATGATCATCGCGTTCTTCGGCGTGGCCAGCTCGACGCCGTCGATGAAGACGGTGACGTGGTCCGGCGGCAGGTTCGGGTTCACCGGTGACGGAGGCGTGCTCACGCGGCCTCCTTCTGCACGACGGTGCCGTTTTTCTGGTCATCGACCAGGAAGCGCTTGTTCACGATGGCGTATTCGAACTCGTCCCAGAAGTGATGCAGGAAGCCCTGCACCGGCCATGCGGCGGCCTCGCCGAAGGCGCAGATGGTGTGGCCCTCGATCTGGCCCGCCGAAGCGCGCAGCATCTGCAGGTCATCCATCGTCGCCTCGAAGCGGCAGATGCGGTCCAGCAGGCGGTGCATCCAGCCGGTGCCTTCGCGGCACGGCGTGCACTGGCCGCAGCTTTCCTGCCAGTAGAAACGGGAGATGCGGCGGCAGGCGCGCACCATGCAGGTGGTCTCGTCCATCACGATGACCGCGCCCGAGCCCAGGCCGGAGCCGGCCTTGCCGATGCTGTCGTAGTCCATCGTGCAGGCCATCATGGTTTCGGCCGGCAGCACCTTCATGGACGAACCGCCTGGGATCACCGCCTTCAGCCTGTGGCCGTTGCGGATGCCGCCGGCCAGTTCCAGCAGCTGCGCGAACGGCGTGCCGAGGCGGATCTCGTAATTGCCCGGCTTCGCCACATGGCCCGACACGGAGAACACCTTCGGACCGCCGTTGTTGGGGATACCCAGGTCGGCGAACCACTGCGCGCCGTTGCGGATGATCGCCGGCACCGACGCGTAGGTCTCGGTGTTGTTGATCGTGGTCGGCTTGCCGTACAGGCCGAAATTGGCCGGGAACGGCGGCTTGAAGCGCGGCTGGCCCTTCTTGCCTTCCAGCGACTCCATCAGCGCGGTTTCCTCGCCGCAGATGTAGGCGCCGGCGCCGAGCGCGCCATGGATGTCGATGTCGATGCCGCTGCCCAGCACGTTCTTGCCGAGCCAGCCGTGCTCATAGGCTTCCTTGAGCGCGGATTCGAAATGCTCGAAGGGCTCGTGGTGGAACTCGCCGCGCAGGTAGTTGTAGGCGACGGTCGAACCGGTCGCGTAGCAGGCGATCGCCATGCCCTCGACCACCGCGTGCGGGTTGTAGCGCAGGATGTCGCGGTCCTTGGCCGTGCCCGGCTCCGATTCATCGGAGTTGCAGAGGATGTACTTCTGCATGTCGCCCTTCGGCATGAAGCTCCACTTCAGGCCGGTCGGGAAGCCCGCGCCGCCGCGGCCGCGCAGGCCGGACTGCTTGACCATCTCGATGACGTCGGCCGGCGGGATCTTCTCCTCGAGGATCTTGCGCAGCGCCGCGTAACCGCCGGTCTTCAGGTAGTTGTCGTACGACCACGGCTTGTCGAAATGCAGCGTCGTGTAGACGACGTTGTGCTCCGACGGTGCGGGACCGACGGGGCCGTAGCCTTCGCTGTAGGGGGAATGATGCGCCATTACTTGAGTCCGTCCAGCAGCTCGTCCACCTTCGCGGCGTCGAGCTTCTCGTGGTAATGCCCGTTGATCACGACCACCGGCGCGCCGCAGCAGGCGGCGACGCATTCTTCCTCGCGCTTGAGGTACACGCGGCCATCGGCGGTGGATTGGCCCAGCTTGCAGCCGAGCTTTTTCTCGGCATGCGCGACAAGGTCCTCGGCACCGTTCAACCAGCAACTGATGTTGGTGCAGAAGGCGACGTTGTTGCGGCCGACCTTCTCGGTCTCGAACATCGAATAGAACGTGGCGACCTCGTAGGCCCACACCGGCGGCAGGCCCAGGTACCTGGCCACCCCGGCGATGATCTCATCCGACAGCCAGCCCCCGTTCTGCTCCTGCGCGGCGTGTAGCCCCTGCAGCACGGCAGAGCGCTTGCGGTCGGCCGGGAACTTGGTCAACCAGTGGTCGATGTGGGCGCGCGTCGCGTCGCTCAGCACGACCATCGGGTCGACGTTGCGCGCGTTCTCGAAATTGCCGGTGGCCTTCATCGATCGATCTCGCCAAACACAATGTCATAGGTGCCGATCATCGCCACCACGTCGGCCAGCATGTGGCCCTTGACGATGGCGTCCATCGACGAAAGATGGGCGAAGCCCGGTGCCCGCAGCTTGCAGCGGAACGGCTTGTTGGCGCCGTCGCTGACCAGCCAGCAGCCGAACTCGCCCTTCGGTGCCTCCACCGCGGCGTAGGTCTCGCCCGCCGGCACCGCGTAGCCTTCGGTGAACAGCTTGAAGTGGTGGATGAGCGCTTCCATGTCGTCCTTCATCGCTTCGCGAGAAGGCGGCGTCACCTTGTGGTTGTCCAGCATCACCGGACCGGGGTTGGCTTTCAGCCACTTCACGCACTGCTGGATGATGCGGTTGGACTCGCGCATCTCCGCCACGCGGACCAGATAGCGGTCGTAGCAGTCGCCCTTCGTGCCCACCGGGATGTCGAAGTCGACCTCGGCGTACTTCGCGTAGGGCTGCTTCTTGCGCAGGTCCCAGGCGATGCCGGAACCGCGGATCATCGGTCCGCTCATGCCCCAGGCATGGGCCTGCTCCGGCGTCACCACGCCGATGCCGACGGTGCGCTGCTTCCAGATGCGGTTGTCGGTCAGCAGCGTCTCGTACTCGTCGACGCGCTTCGGGAAATCATGCGTGAACGCCTCGAGGTAGTCGAGCATCGAGCCTTCGCGCCACTCGTTGAAGCGCTTGAGCTTGGCGCCCTTCTTCCACTTGGACTCCCTGTACTGCGGCATGCGGTCCGGCAGGTCGCGGTACACGCCGCCAGGCCGGTAATACGCCGCGTGCATGCGCGCGCCCGACACCGCCTCGTAGACGTCCATCAGCTCTTCGCGCTCGCGGAAGGCGTAGAGGAACACCGCCATGGCGCCGAGATCGAGGCCGTTCGACCCGATCCACATCAGGTGGTTCAGGATGCGGGTGATCTCGTCGAACATCGTGCGGATCCACTGCGCGCGTTCGGGGGCTTCGACGCCCAGCAGCGTCTCGATGGCGCGCACGTAGGCGTGCTCGTTGCACATCATCGACACATAGTCGAGGCGGTCCATGTAGCCGATCGACTGGTTGAACGGCTTGGATTCGGCCAGCTTCTCGGTGCCCCGGTGCAGCAGCCCGACGTGCGGGTCGGCGCGCATCACGGTCTCGCCGTCCATCTCCAGGATGAGGCGCAGCACGCCGTGCGCGGCCGGATGCTGCGGGCCGAAATTCAGCGTGTAGTTGCGGATCTCCTGGCGCGCCTCGGCGGCGTTGCTGGCGAATCCGGTGGAAGCCGGCGGGTTCTGCAGGCTGGGCGCGCTCATCGGGCGGCTCCGTTGATCTTGAGGTCCTTCGATTCGCCCTGCGCGGTGTCGAAGCGGGAATCGTCACGCACCACGCGCGGCACGCCGACGCGCGGCTCGACGCTGGTCACCGGCTCGTAGATGACGCGCTGCTTGTCGGCGTCATAGCGGACCTCGACGTTGCCGATCAGCGGGAAGTCCTTGCGGAACGGATGGCCGACGAAGCCATAGTCTGTGAGGATGCGGCGCAGGTCCGGGTGGCCACGGAACACGATGCCGAACAGGTCGAAGGCCTCGCGCTCGAACCAGTCGGCACCGACCCACACCGGCGTCAGGGAATCGACCACCGGCAGCGCGTCCTCGGCGCAGAATTCGCGCAGGCGCACGCGCTGGTTGTTCGACACCGACAACAGGTGCGCGACGGCGGCGAACCGGCGACCGGGCACGGGCTGCACCAGCTCGGTACCGGCCGGTTGGGCGGCCTGCTCGGTCATCGCCTCGCCCCACCTGAAACGGCCGGGGCCACGGCCTTCAACGCCACGGCTGAAACCCTGCGACGAGACCTCGGTATCCCATTCGTCGCTGCCATAGCCGAGGTAGTCGATGCCGCTGACATCGACGCACTGCTCGAAGCCGAATTCGTCGCGCAAGGCGCGGGCCACGTCGCGCCAGCCGCCGGCCGGCACTTCCACCGTGACCTCGCCGCGCGGCTCGGCGACATGGACGTCGCAACCCGGGAAACGGGTGCGCAGGGCATCGGCGAAGGTCGCTGCGTTCTGGTTCATCGGGTTCGCACTCACGAGCGGGTGGCGATGGCGTCCTGCGACGACTTGTCACCGAACACCGTGGAGCGGCGGATCTTCTTCTGCAGCTGCAGGATGCCGTAGGCGAGCGCCTCGGCCGTGGGCGGGCAGCCCGGCACGTAGACATCAACCGGCACCACGCGGTCGCAGCCGCGCACCACCGAATAGGAATAGTGGTAGTAACCGCCGCCATTGGCGCAGCTGCCCATCGAGATCACCCACTTCGGGTCGGGCATCTGGTCATAGACCTTGCGCAGTGCCGGCGCCATCTTGTTCACCAGCGTGCCGGCCACGATCATCACGTCGGACTGGCGCGGCGACGGGCGGAACACCACGCCGAAGCGGTCCATGTCCAGGCGCGCGGCGCCCGCATGCATCATCTCGACCGCGCAGCACGCCAAGCCGAAGGTCATCGGCCACATCGAACCGGTGCGCGCCCAGTTCCACAGCGCGTCCATGCTGGTCGTGACGTAGCCCTGCTGCATCACCGGGTTGTCGCCCTCGGGGCGCAGCAGGTCATCCAGCCGCCCTTCCGGCAGCGGGTTGAAGAACGGCGTGTGGCTCACTCCCATTCGAGTGCTCCCCTCTTCCAGACGTAGATGAAGCCGAGGAACAGCATGCCGACGAACAGGCCCATGGTGACCAGGCTGCGCGCGCCGATCTCCATGAACACCTGCGTCCACGGCACGATGAAGATGATTTCCAGGTCGAAGATGATGAACTGGATGGCGATGAGGTAATAACGCACGTCGAACTGCATGCGCGCGTCCTCGAACGGCAGGAAGCCGCATTCGTACGGGGACAGTTTCTCCGCGCTGGGCTTCTTCGGCCCTGCCAGGTTGCCGATCACGATCAACGCGATGCCGATACCGGTGGCAACGATCAAAAACAGCAGGGTCGGCAGGTATTCGGCCAGCACGTGCTTTCTCGTCAGCTAGGCCGCGTGAGGAAGCGGCGTGGCTATTGTGCAACCGGGCCCCAAGAGAGGCCCGGTTGCGCGAAGAGTGGTGCCCAAGGGGGGACTCGAACCCCCACGACCGAAGCCGCTACCACCTCAAGGTAGTGCGTCTACCAATTCCGCCACCTGGGCAAATCTTCCTTCAACATCTCGATGCATCGGGAAGCGAACATTGTAATGCGTTGTCAGCCGCCTTGGGCGGGTTTCTGCTCCTGCGCCGCCGGTGCGGGCGTCGCCTGCGCGGGTGCCTCGACCGGCGCGGCCTGCGGAATCGCCGGTGCGGTCGGCACGGCCGGAATGGCCGGCGCCGGCTTGGCATCCTTCGCCGGCGCCTGGGCACCCGCCATCACGCCGAGGTCGGTGCGCGGCTGGCTCGCGTTGCGCGCGCCGTGCATGTGCAGCCAGGCCATGGCGATGGTGATGACGAAGAACGCCACCGCCAGCCACTTGGTCGACTTCGAGAGGAAGTTGGACGCGCCGCGCGAACCGAACACCGTGGCGGAGGCACCGCCGCCGAAGCCGGAACCCGCCTGCGCACCCGCGCCGCGTTGCATGAGGATGAGCGCGATCATCGCGATCGCGATCAGCACGTAGAAGATGTTGAGGACCCAGAGCAGCATGTTTCTTCAGTTCCGTGAGGCCACCGCCGCGGCGATGATGCCGTTGAATTCGGTGGCCACCAGGGAGGCGCCGCCGACCAGCCCGCCATCGACGTCGGGCTGCGCGAACAGCTCGCCGGCGTTGTCGGCCTTGACGCTGCCGCCGTAGAGGATCGGCAGCGAGCCGGCGATATTAGCATCACGGGCCGCCACCTGGCCACGAATGAAGGCGTGAACCTCCTGCGCCTGGGCCGGCGTCGCGGTCTTGCCGGTACCGATCGCCCACACCGGTTCGTAGGCGACGATCGCGCCTTCCAGCCCCTCGACGCCCGCGGCATCCATCACCGCCGCCAATTGTTCGGCGATGCGCGCCTCGGTCTGGCCGGCTTCGCGCTCGGCCAGCGTCTCGCCGACGCAGAGGACGGGGACGAGGCCGGCGGCCTTCGCGGCGACGAACTTGCCGGCGACGATGGCACTGGTCTCGCCATTGTCCTGGCGGCGCTCGGAATGCCCCACCAGCACGTGGCTGGCGCCCACTTCCTTCAGCATCGACGCGGCGACTTCACCCGTATGCGCGCCCTTGGCGTGCGCGCTCGCGTCCTGGCCGCCGAAGCCGATGCCACTAGATGCGAACTTCGCCGCCAGTTCCGCCAGATACGGCATCGGCGGGAACACCAGCACCTCGACGCCGTCGCCGACCGGCACGTCCAGCGCACCGAGCAGTTCGTCGGCGAAGGCGCGCGAGCCGTTCAATTTCCAGTTTCCGGCGGCGATCTTGCGGCGCATCGTCATCACTTCCTCCACATCAGGATTGTCGGTAAGGGGCCGGCGCTCAGGCCAGTTTGATCTCGCGCAGGCGCTCGAGCAGGTAGTCGTGCGCGCTGATCGGTTCGGGGTAGCGGCTCGGGTTGTCGGCACTGACGCACTGCGGCAGCACGTCGATCATGAAATCCGGGTTCGGGTGCAGGAAGAAGGGCGTGGAGTAGCGCGGACTGCGCGCCGCCTCGCCCGGCGGGTTTGTGACCCGGTGCGTGGTGGACGGATACACGTGGTTGGTCAGGCGCTGCAGCATGTCGCCGATGTTGACGACGATGGTGCCCTCTTCCGCCGTGTACGGCACCCATTCGCCCTTGCGCGAAAGCACTTCCAGGCCGGCGGCGCTGGCGCCGACCAGCAGGGTGATGAGGTTGATGTCCTCGTGGGCGCCGGCACGCACGTTGGGCACGTCCGGCGTCTCGATCGGCGGATAGTGGATCGGGCGCAGGATGGAATTGCCGAAGTCGGTCTTGTCGGCGAACCAGTTCTCCGGAAGGTCCAGCGACAACGCCAGCGCCGACAGCACCTGCGAACCGAGGTTGTCGAGCGCCTGGTACAGCGCGTA
>JAANMY010001376.1_pt1 | contig 27959 bp, 28 predicted proteins | sample 7279691 | NCBI WGS metagenome assembly JAANMY01 (sample SAMN14094543, study PRJNA606508) | bioreactor metagenome | isolation source: A lab-scale SPAN reactor treating ammonium-rich wastewater day 388 | place: Ireland: Galway | collected 2018-02-07
ACGGATCGCTTCGAACTGCTCGCGCTTGATATCGCTCGGGTAACCTTTTCTCATCTCGCAAGCTTCTCACATCAGACGAGACTTTGAACACGTTCTTAGGCTCGGAGGGCCGCTTCGGGGGTGTCTTTGGGGGCCTCTTTGGGGGTGAGTGCGGCCAGTTTGGCGGCTAAAAATTCGTCATAGCCTTTTTGCACCAGTTCAAAGGTTTTGTTGATGCCTTGGGCAATCGGGCTGCCTTCGCCCAGCACGCCCAGCCCATTCAGGATGTCGCTGGCCTCGTTGAAGCCTTGTTCAAAACCACCGCGAATCAGCCCGACAAAATTGCGGATGACATCCTCGGGCGCATCGTTTTTGTGCTGGGCGGCATAGGCTTCAAAAAACGCGGTGGACATGCTCACGATGCGGCTGGCGGTGCCCTCGGGGCTGTTGTCCTGGCCCATGGCTTGGCCAATCGCATCGGGGCCCAGCTCGGGAGCTAAATATTCGTTGATGCCGTCAATGGCGGTGCGGTACAGCAAGGCCATGCTGTTGTTGCCCGCTTGCAGTGACACTTGCAGCGATGCTTGCAAAATTTGGGCGTTCAGCGTGTCGCGCTGGCCTTGGGGGCGGCTTTGGCTGGCCGCTTTGGCTTGGGTTAGCGCATCGTTGGCTGCGGGGGATGGGGTGGTGGGTTGGCTTGGGGCCAGGCTGGCGGTGGGTGCAACCATGGTGTTCTCCTGCGCTTGTGAGAGGGGGTGCCCCTTTTATCGGCAGGCGCAGGGAAAACTAAAGCCTTATTTTTTAGCGGATGGTGGGCATCGGGCGGTTACTGGCCTTGCTCTGCCAGCAGCTCTTGCAGGGTTTGCACTTGCAGGCGCAGGCGCTGGTTTTCTTCTTCCAAGGTGGCGATGTGCGCTTGCAGGGCCTGGGTGTCGGCGGGTGCGTGGGGGGCCGCGTCGCCGTGCTCGGCTGGGTTGTGGGCTTGGCTGGCTTTTTCTTGGCGGGCGACTTTTTGGGCTTGGCGGATGCGCTTGGCGGCCTCTTTCAGGCCCTGGGCACCGTTTTGGGCGGCAGTTTGTTGCTCGGCCACGGGCAGCTTGGCCAGCACAGCGGCGGTGCTGAGCGAGAGTTCGCCATTTTTGATGGCGGCCACCAGCTCGGGGGCGGCTTTTTCTTGGATGGTTTCAATGTGCTTGACCTGGGCGGGAGACAGGCGGGCGGCCCGTGCCAGGGCTTCGCGGGTGTCCAGGGCCTGGTCCGGCACTTTGGGGACGCTGGCCAGTGCGGCCTGGCTGGCCTCGGTGGGGTCGTCGGCTGCGTCGTGCTGGGTGGCTTGCTGCACGGCGGTGGCGGCGGTGGCGCGGCGCTGGGCGATGATTTCGCGCTTGCGCAGGGCCAGCACGCCGCGCTGAAAATCCGAGACGCTGCGCCGGCCCAGGTGCTGGTCAATCATCCACAGGTGCACGTCTTCCATGCTCTCAAACTGGGTGTTTTGCACGGTTTGAAAGGGCAGGCCATGTTTTTGGCAAATGCCGTAGCGGTTGTGCCCGTCCACCAAGATATTGCCCCACAGCACCAAGGCATCGCGGCAGCCTTCGGCCAGGATGCTGCGCTCCAGGGCATCGTGTTCGTCTGGGGTAAGGGGGTCGATATAGGCTTTGAGTTCGGGCAGGACGGTGATTTCAGCAGACATGGCAGATAAAAATAAAGAAGCACTCTGCGCAATGGCACAGAGTGCTTTTAGATGGTTAGATAGTATTTTTAAGCTTATTTAAGCGCAAGGCGCTATTTTAAATAGCTTACTTGGTGCCAAAAATGCGGTCGCCCGCATCGCCCAGGCCGGGCAGGATGTAGCCATGCTCGTCCAGCTGGCGGTCGATGGCGGCGGTGTAGATGTCCACGTCCGGATGGGCGGCCTGCAGGGTGGCGATGCCCTCAGGGGCGGCCAGCAGGCACATGAATTTGATGCTTTTGGGCTGGCTGCGGTTTTTCAGGTGGCTGACGGCGGCGGCGGCCGAGTTGCCCGTGGCCAGCATGGGATCGACGACGATGGCATCGCGCTCGCACATTTTGTCGGGCATTTTGTAGTAGTACTCGACCGGCTGCAGGGTCTGCGGGTCGCGAAACAGGCCAATGTGGCCGATGCGCGAGCCGGGCACCACGTTGAGCATGCCGTCCAAAAAGCCGTTGCCCGCCCGCAGGATGGACACCAGCACCAGCTTTTTGCCGTCGATGACTTTGCCGGTGGTGGTCTCCAGCGGGGTTTCAATTTCGATCTCTTGCAGTGGCATGTCGCGCGTGAGCTCGTAGGCCATCAGCGTGGACAGCTCGCCCAGCATGCGCCGAAAGCTGTTGGTGCTGGCTTCTTTGCGGCGCATCAGGGTCAGTTTGTGCTGGACGAGGGGGTGGTCAATCAGGTGAACAGTGCTCATGGGGCGCTGGAAAATGGGGGTGGAAAAAGAAAGTAACCGACCAGAGGCGCAAAAAAAACCGCCAGCAGGTGCGGCGGTTTTCGCGTGGAAGGTACAACCGTGTGGGGCTGAACTTTACTGGTATTTTTTCTCCAGCGCATCCCAGATGGGCTTGTTTACCAAACGCTGGCGCTCGGCAAAGGGGGCGACCAGGTTGGGGTCTTCTTGGATGTGGCCTTCGTTTTTCAGCACGCCCAGGGCGCGTTGCATGCCGGCCACCGCGCCTTGCAGGGCGGCGTTGGCGTACAGCACGATGCCGTAGCCCATTTTGGCCAGCTCTTCGGTGCTGGTGATGGGCGTTTTGCCGCCGATGACCATGTTCATCAGCTGGGGCGTTTTCAGGCGCTGGGGCAGGGCGGCGATGTGCTCGGCGCTGGTCACGGCTTCGACAAACAGCAGGTCGGCACCGGCTTCGGCGTAGGCTTGGGCGCGTTCGACGGCGGCATCAAAGCCGTGGATGGCGGCGGCATCGGTGCGGGCCATGATGATGGTGTCGCTGTTGCGGCGGGCATCGCAGGCGGCCTTGATCTTGCCGATCATTTCGCTGGCTTCAATCACTTCTTTGCCATTGAAGTGGCCGCAGCGCTTGGGGCTGACCTGGTCTTCCAGCTGGATGCAGTCGGCCCCGGCGCGCTCCAGGGTGCGCACGGCGTGGTAGGTGTTCAGCGCGTTGCCAAAGCCGGTGTCGGCATCGACGATCAGCGGCACCTCTACCGCGTCGCGGATGCGGGCGGTGTGGTCGGCGATGTCGGTCAGGCCCATGAAGCCCTGGTCGGGCAGGCCGAACCACATGTTGGTCACGCCGGCGCCGGTGACGTAGATGGCTTCAAAGCCCATGTCGGCCACCAGGCGGGCGGACATGGCGTTGAACGCGCCGGGCACGATCACGCCGCGGCGCTGGGCGATCAGGGCGCGCAGTTGTTGTTGGGTGGTGCTCATAACAATCCTTTGCTGTGCAAGTGAAAAAAGCTGGCCCCAAATAGCGAGGGCCAGCCTTCATGGTTTAAATAGCTTGTTGCGCTTGCTAAATAAGGATTTCAGCATGTTTTATGGCTGAAATCGTTTATTTATGAGCGGTAGCAGCTACGTTGTTCAATGATTACTTGCGCTCGTCGATGGGCACAAACTTCAGATCGTCCGGGCCGGTGTAGTTGGCGCTGGGGCGGATGATCTTGTTGTCGATGCGCTGCTCGATGATGTGCGCGGCCCAGCCGCTGGTGCGAGCGATCACAAACAACGGCGTGAACATGGCGGTGGGTACGCCCATCATGTGGTAGCTCACGGCGCTGAACCAGTCCAGGTTGGGGAACATCTTTTTCACTTCCCACATGACCGATTCCAGGCGTTCGGCGATGTCGTACATCTTGGTCGAACCTGCTTCGTCCGACAGCTGCTTGGCCACGCCTTTGATGACCACGTTGCGCGGGTCGCTGATGGTGTACACGGGGTGACCAAAGCCAATGACCACTTCCTTGCGCTCGACGCGGGCGCGGATGTCGGCTTCGGCTTCGTTGGGGTTGTCGTAGCGCTTTTGGATTTCAAACGCCACTTCGTTGGCACCGCCGTGCTTGGGGCCGCGCAGCGCGCCAATCGCGCCGGTGATGGCCGAGTACATATCGCTGCCCGTGCCGGCAATCACGCGCGAGGTGAAGGTGGAGGCGTTGAACTCGTGCTCAGCGTACAGGTTGAGCGAAATGTTCATCGCCTTGACCCAGCTGTCCGAGGGCTTTTGGCCGTGCAGCAGGTGCAGGAAGTGGCCGCCGATGCTGTCGTCGTCGGTTTCCACTTCGATGCGGCGGCCATTGGTGCTGAAGTGGTACCAGTACAGCAGCATGGAGCCCAGCGAAGCCATCAGGCGGTCGGCGATGTCGCGCGCGCCAGCGATGTTGTGGTCGTCTTTTTCCGGCAGGGTGCAGCCCAGCACCGACACGCCGGTGCGCATCACGTCCATGGGGTGGCTGGAAGCGGGCAGCTGCTCCAGCGCCGCCTTGACGTTGGCGGGCAGGCCGCGCAGGGCCTTGAGTTTGGCTTTGTAGCCCTTGAGTTCTGCGCGGGTGGGCAGCTTGCCGTGCACCAGCAGGTGGGCCACTTCTTCAAATTCGCACTGGTCGGCCAGTTCCAGAATGTCGTAGCCACGGTAGTGCAGGTCGTTGCCGGTCTTGCCGACGGTACACAGCGCGGTGTTGCCAGCGGTCACGCCGGACAGGGCCACAGACTTTTTGGGCTTGAAGGTGGGGGCTGCTTGTTCAGTCGTCATCGTGTCGCTCCTTGGAATGAAAAAAGGGAAAGAGAAAAGAAGGGGTTATTCGAGGGTCTCGGCGGGCACGCGCACCCAGCCTTCCATCAGGATGCGGGCGCTGCGGCTCATGACCGCCTTGGTCACTTGCCACTGGCCATCGACCAGTTGGGCTTGTGCGCCCACGCGCAGCGTGCCCGAGGGGTGGCCAAAGCGCACGGCTTCGCGCTCACCGCCACCGGCGGCCAGATTGACCAGCGTGCCGGGAATGGCCGCTGCCGTGCCAATCGCCACAGCGCAGGTGCCCATCATGGCGTGGTGCAGCTTGCCCATGGACAGGGCGCGCACCAGCAAATCCACATCGCCCGCTTCAATGGCTTTGCCGCTGGAGGCGGTGTAGCTCTTGGGGGGGCTGACAAAGGCAATCTTGGGCGTGTGCTGGCGCTTGAGGGCTTCTTCGGGCGTTTTGATCAGGCCCATGCGCAGCGCCCCGGCGACGCGGATTTTTTCAAAACGCTCCAGCTGCGCGGGGTCGTTGTTGATGTCTTCGCGCAGCTCGGTGCCCTGGTAGCCGATGTCGGCCGCGTTCACAAACACGGTGGGGATACCGGCGCTGATCATGGTGGCTGGGAAGCTGCCCACGCCGGGCACGTCCAGCGTATCGACCAAGTTGCCGGTGGGGAACATGGCCCCGCCTTCGTCGCCATCGTCCGAGGGGTCCATGAATTCGAGCACGATCTCGGCAGCGGGGAAGGTCACGCCGTCCAGCTCAAAATCGCCCGTTTCTTGCACCTGCCCGTTGGTGATGGGCACGTGGGCAATGATGGTTTTGCCGATGTTGGCCTGCCAGATGCGCACCACGCAGGTGCCGTTGTGCGGAATGCGGCTGGCATCGACCAGCCCGGCGTGGATGGCAAACGCGCCCGCCGCGGTGGACAGGTTGCCGCAGTTGCCGCTCCAGTCCACAAAGTCGGTGTTGATGGAGACTTGGCCGTAGAGGTAGTCCACGTCGTGATCGGGGCGCGTGCTCTTGGACAGGATCACGCACTTGCTGGTGCTGGAGGTGGCACCGCCCATGCCGTCGATGTGGGCGCTGTAGGGGTCGGGGCTGCCGATGACGCGCTGAAACAGCCGGTCGCGCGCGCGGCCTGGCACTTGGCAGCTTTGCGGTAGGTCTTGCAGGCGAAAGAACACGCCCTTGCTGGTGCCGCCCCGGATGTAGGTGGCAGGGATGCGAAGTTGGGGTTGTGGCATAAAGATTAAACCTTTCATAGCTTGTTGCGCTGTTAAATAAAAGGTTTCAAGGCATTAATACCTTGAAACCCTTATGTATTAAGCGGCACCAGCTAGGAAATCCTGTGCAAAGCGCTGTAGCACGCCGCCCGCTTCGTAGATGGATACCTCTTCCGCCGTATCCAGGCGGCAGGTCATGGGCACACGCACCACTTCGCCGTTTTTGCGCTGAATGACCAGGGTCATGTCTGCGCGTGGGGCCAGATCGCCTTCCACGTCATAGGTTTCGGTGCCGTCCAGCTGCAAGGTGTTGCGGTTGGTGCCGGGTTTGAACTCCAGCGGCAGCACACCCATGCCGATCAGGTTGGTGCGGTGGATGCGCTCAAAGCCTTCGGCCGCAATGGCTTCCACACCGGCCAGGCGCACGCCCTTGGCGGCCCAGTCGCGGCTGGAGCCTTGGCCGTAGTCGGCCCCGGCGACGATGATCAGCGGCTGGCGGCGGTTCATGTAGGTTTCAATCGCCTCCCACATGCGCATGACCTGGCCTTCGGGTTCGACGCGGGCCAGCGAGCCTTGTTTGACCGTGCCGTCCGGGTTTTTCACCATTTCGTTGAACAGCTTGGGGTTGGCAAAGGTGGCACGCATGGCGGTCAGGTGGTCGCCGCGGTGGGTGGCGTAGGAGTTGAAGTCCTCCTCGGGCAGGCCCATCTTGGCCAGGTACTCACCGGCAGCCGAGTCGGGCAGGATGGCGTTGGACGGCGAGAGGTGGTCGGTGGTGATGTTGTCCGGCAAAACAGCCAGCGGGCGCATGCCTTTCAGGGTGCGGGGGAAGGCGGCCAGTGCGCCCACGCCCTCGGTATCCCAGTAGGGCGGGCGGCGAATGTAGGTGGAGGTGGGCCGCCAGGCGTACAGGGGCGAGGTTTTCTCCCCTTTGCTGCGGTGGATGCTGAACATGGGTTCGTACACCGCGTGGAATTGCTCGGGCTTGACGCTGGCGGCAACGATGGCATCAATCTCCGCATCGCTGGGCCACAGGTCTTTCAGGGTGATGGGCTTGCCCTGGGCATCAAAGCCCAGCGCGTCCTGCTCGATGTCCAGGCGCACCGTGCCAGCCAGTGCGTAGGCGACGACCAGCGGGGGCGAGGCCAGGAAAGCCTGTTTGGCATAGGGGTGAATGCGCCCGTCAAAGTTGCGGTTGCCCGAGAGCACGGCGGTGGCATACAGGTCGCGGTCGATGATTTCTTGCTGAATCTTGGGATCAAGCGCGCCGCTCATGCCGTTGCAGGTGGTGCAGGCGTAGGCGACGATGCCAAAGCCCAGCTTTTCCAGCTCGGGCAGCAGGCCGCTGTCTTCCAGGTACAGCTTGGCCACTTTGGAGCCGGGGGCGAACGAGGTTTTCACCCACGGTTTGCGCACCAGGCCCAGGGCGTTGGCCTTTTTGGCCACCAAGGCGGCAGCCACCACGTTGCGCGGGTTGCTGGTGTTGGTGCAGCTGGTGATGGCGGCAATGATCACCGCGCCATCGGGCATCAGGCCTTGGGCTTCTTCGCCCTTGCCCGCTTGCAGCTTGGCGGCATCGGCAATGCCGCGCTCGGCCAGATCGCTGGTGGGCAGGCGGCGGTGCGGGTTGCTGGGGCCAGCCATGTTGCGCACCACGGTAGAGAGGTCAAAGCGCAGCACGCGCTCGTACTGGGCGGTTTTCAGCGCATCGGCCCACAGGCCGGTTTCTTTGGCGTATTGCTCGACCAAGGCCACCTGGGCGGGTTCGCGGCCGGTGAGTTTCAGGTAGTCGATGGTTTGCTGGTCGATGTAGAACATCGCCGCAGTGGCACCGTACTCGGGGCACATGTTGGAGATGGTGGCCCGGTCGCCAATGGAGAGGCTGTCGGCACCCTCGCCGAAAAACTCCACGTAAGCGCCCACTACGCGCTCTTTGCGCAGGAATTCGGTCAGCGCCAGCACGATGTCGGTGGCGGTGATGCCGGGCTGGCGCTGGCCGGTCAGCTCCACGCCAACGATGTCGGGCAGGCGCATCATGCTGGCGCGGCCCAGCATGACGGTTTCGGCCTCCAGGCCGCCCACGCCCACGGCGATCACGCCCAGCGCATCGACGTGCGGGGTGTGGCTGTCGGTGCCCACGCAGGTGTCGGGGAAGGCCACGCCGTCACGCAACTGGATGACAGGGCTCATTTTTTCCAGATTGATCTGGTGCATGATGCCGTTGCCCGCAGGGATCACGTCCACGTTCTTGAACGCGGTTTTGCACCAGTCGATGAAGTGGAAGCGGTCGGCGTTGCGGCGCTCTTCGACTTCGCGGTTTTTCTCGAACGCATCGGGGTCAAAGCCGGCGTATTCCACGGCCAGCGAGTGATCGACGATGAGCTGGGTGGGCACCACCGGGTTCACCTGGGCCGGGTCGCCGCCTTGCTCGGCAATGGCATCGCGCAGACCGGCCAGATCGACCAGCGCTGTCTGGCCCAGGATGTCGTGGCAGACCACGCGGGCGGGGTACCAGGGAAAGTCCAGATCGCGCTTGCGGTAGATGAGCTGCTTGAGCGCATCGGTCAGCAGCGCCGGATCGCAGCGGCGCACCAGTTGTTCGGCCAGGATGCGGCTGGTGTAGGGCAGGCCAGCGTAAGCGCCCGGCTCAATGGCATCAATGGCGGCGCGGGTGTCGTAGTACTGCACGTCGGCAGTGCCGGGCAGGGTTTTGCGGTAGGCGTTTTGGTTCATAAAAGGCGGTTTCTTTCTGGATGGACCGAGGAGGCTGCACAAGCTTGATTTGCAATTTACGCAAAACCAGGCGCTTCTAAAACACTGAATTTGCAAAACATAGTAAATTGCACGTCGCTAATTTGCAAATTTTGCGAATTTCTACCTTGGTAAGCACGACGATGTCCAAAATTTTTATGGGAGTGCGCCTGCGCTCCCTGCGCCAAGAGCGCGGCATGACGCAGGTGGCGCTGGCGCAGGCCTTGGGTATTTCACCCAGTTATTTGAACCAGTTGGAGCAAGACCAGCGGCCGTTTACGGTGTCGGTGCTGCTGAAAGTCCACCGTGTGCTGGGGGTGGATATTCAGCAGTTTTCCGAAGACGAACAGGCGCGGCTGGTCGCCCAGCTGTCCGATGCGGTGGCTGCAGTCCCGGATCTGCCCGCCGTGCCGCAGGCCGAGCTGCGCGAGCTGGCGGCCAAGTTGCCCCAGCTGTCGCAAGCCCTGCTGGCCCTGCACCGGCGGCATCAGCAAGACACCCAGCGCCTGCACACCCTGGCCGATCGGCTCAGCCGCGTTGGCATGGATGAAGCCCCGGGCTGGGTGGACGATGCCTTGCCCCCAGGCCAGATGCCGTTTGAGGCCGTGCGTGATTTCTTTTTTGCCCACCGCAATTACTTTGACAGCCTGGATCGCGCTGCCGAGGCGCTGGCCCAGCAGGCCCAAGCCCAAGGCGGGGCGCTGCCCGAATGGCTGACCCAGCATTTGCGCCACCAGCACGGCGTGTTTGTGCTGCGCAGCGAAGCCGGTGATGCCCCCCTGCGCCGCTTTGATGCCGCCAGCCGCACCTTGCATTTGTCGGCCGATTTACAGCCCAGCCAGCAAGCCTTTCAATTGGCCACGCAGTTGGCGTTGCTGGAGCTGCAGCCGCAAATGCAAACCTTGCTGGCCACCCACCACTGGCAAGACGAGGCCACGCGCCGCCTGGCCAGCATTGGCCTGGCCAACTACGTGGCCGGGGCGCTGATCCTGCCCTATGGGCGGTTTTTGCAGGCGGCCGAAAGCCTGGGCTACGACATTGAGCTGCTGGGCCAGCGCTTTGGCGTGGGCTATGAGATGGTGTGCCACCGCCTCTCGACCCTGCAGCGCTCGGACGCGCCGGGGGTGCCGTTTTTCTTTATCCGCGTCGATCGTGCGGGCAACATCAGCAAGCGCCAATCGGCCACGCACTTTCACTTTTCCAAGACCGGAGGCTCGTGCCCGCTGTGGAATGTGTACGAGGCCTTCGCCCAGCCCGGGCGCATCCTGCCGCAACTGGCCAGCATGCCCGATGGGCGCGTGTATCTGTGGATTGCCCGCAGCATCACCCACGAAGGGCGCGGTTGGGGCATGCCGGGCAAAACCTTTGCCATTGGCCTGGGCTGCGATGTGCAGCATGCGCAGCGGCTGGTGTATTCCAAGGGACTGGATTTGCGCAACCTGCAGGCGGCCACCCCCATTGGCATGGGCTGCAAGGTGTGCGAGCGCACTGCTTGTCCGCAGCGGGCGTTTCCCTTCACGGGCAAACCGCTGCGGGTCAATACCGATGAGAGCAGCTTTGTGCCGTACGGCGTGGGACAGTGAGGGCCCTGCGGGCAAACCCTGGCGTTTTTCTGGGCAAGGGTGGCAGTCAGCACTCTATAATTTATTTAAAAATATATCGTGTTTAAATAAATTAATTAATTGACGCTTCTTACTCTAGGAGACAAGCATGGACCGCATCAACAACTTCAACCGCCGGGACTGGCTCAAGCTGCTGACGGCGGGTGCCGCCGCCGCTTGCGCCACGCACAGTGCCCAGGCCCAGGCAGCGCAGCCGGTCAAGACGGCTGCTCGTATCGTGATAGCGGGGGCCGGGGCGGCGGGGTTGGCGGCGGCTTCGCGTCTGGCGCAGCAGTTGTCGGGTGCCCAAATTACGCTGGTGGACGCGCGCAAAGAGCACTATTACCAACCTGGTTTTACCCTGGTGGGCGCGGGCATCAAACCGGCGGACTATGTGGTGTCACAAACGGGCAGTTACGTGCCCTCTGGGGTGCAGTGGGTGCAAGAGCGCGTCGCCGAGATTGACCCCGAGGGCAACAAGGTGGTTACGCAATCGGGCCAGGTGCTGCCGTATGACTTTTTAATAGTCGCCACCGGCCTGCAGCTGGAATATGGCCGCATCGAAGGCATGGAGCCGGGCCTGATTGGCCAGCATGGCATTGGCAGCATCTACAACGGCCCGGATGCCGCAGCCGCCACCTGGGGCTTGATGAGCCAGTTTGCCACCCAGGGCGGACGCGGCGTGTTCACCCGCCCTGGCACCGAGATGAAGTGCGCCGGTGCGCCGCTCAAATACACCTTTCTCAGCGAAGACCGCGCCACGCGCCAGGGCGGGCGCAGCAAGGCAGAGTTTGTTTATTTCTCGAACAACGCGGCCTTGTTCAGCGTGCCCATCGTCTCGGAGAAGGTGCGCATGCTGTTCAAAGAGCGCAACATCCAAACCCAGTACCACCGGGTGCTGACAGCCATTGACCCCGGCAAACGCATTGCCACTTTCAAGACCCAAGAGGGTACCGAAGAGCAGAACTGGGACTTCATTCACATCATCCCGCCCATGCTGGCCCCAGAGGCCGTGCGCAACAGCCCTTTGCCCTGGCAAAGCGGTAACTGGGCTGCCGAGGGCTGGATGGAGGTGGACAAAGGCACGCTGCGCCACGTGCGCTACCCCAATGTCTTTGGTGTGGGCGACATTGCCGGCGTGCCCAAGGGCAAGACGGCGGCCAGCGTGAAGTGGCAGGTGCCGGTGGCCATCGATCACTTGGTGGCCGATATCCAGGGCAAGCAGTCCGATGCGCGGTACAACGGCTACACCTCCTGCCCCCTGATCACCCGCCTAGGCCAGGCCATGCTGGTGGAGTTTGACTACGAAAATAATCTCACGCCCTCCTTCCCCGGGGTCATTGCGCCGCTGGAGGAGCTGTGGATCAGCTGGGTCATGAAGACCATGGCCCTCAAGCCCACCTACATCAGCATGCTGCGTGGTCAGGCTTGATTCCCAGAACCCCGAACCCCAAGAAGGAAACCCGTCATGAAAGAACTCGATCCGCTGATTTTCTGGTACGTCTTTCAAGAGATGCTGGGCACACCGCTGCTGTGGTTGCTCATTATTTTGATAGCTGGAGGCACTTTAGCCTTCTTATTTTTACTATTCAAAGAGCGTACAATCGTTGCTAAGCGCATGGTAGGTGCTCAAGCAATAGGATTGCTCGGCGGTGCGCTGGCCCTGGTGGTGATGGCCAAGGTATCGTCCTCGGGCTTTACCGATGCAGGCGGCCCAGCCGACTGGTTTTTGATTGCCCTGGTCTTTGGCCTGGGGGCTGTGGGCACCACGGTGTTGGGTTACACCGTGGCGGGCTATATCCACTGCAAATGCCCAAGGGCTGCAAAGGCCTAGCCGCTCGTGGCGCTGGAGCCTTCTTAGAACGTGAACACGTTCTTAGCGCCGCCCGCGTTGCATGATGGCCGTGCCCAGCACCGCCAAAGTGCCGCCAATGAGCAGGCTGGTATCCAGTGCCTCGTGCAGCAGCAGCGCCGACACCGCCACCCCCACCACCGGCACCAGGGTGATGTAGCCGGCTGCAGCGCCTGCACCCAGGCGCTTGACCCCATCAAAGAACCAGGCATAGGCCAGGGCCGTGGCACCAAAAGCCAAGAACAGCAGCGCCCCCCAGGCGCTCCAGCCGCTGTGCAGGGCCGCTTGCACTCCGGCAGAGCCTTCCACCAGCAAGCTGGCCACAATCAAAAACAGCGCCCCAAAGCTGGCCGTCACCGCCGTGGCCGAGAGCGCATCCACCCCATTCATCACCCAGCGCCCCAGCAAGGTGTAGCCCACCCAACAGGCCACACAGCCCAGAATCAGCCACTCGCCCAAGCCCAGCTGCCCCTGCAAAATGTGCAAGGGGTTGCCTTGGGAAATCACGATGATGGCGCCGCAAAACGCCATGGCCATGCCCAGGCCGATGATGGCATTGAGCCGTTCTTTGAACAGCCACACCGCCAGCAGCAGCGTGACCACCGGATTGAGGGTGATCAGCAAGGCTGCCTTGCCCGCCGGCAGGTACTGCAGCCCCGACAGGAACAGGCTGGCATAGCCAAATACCCCAACAAAACCGCCTAAAGCCATACCCATCCAGCGCTTCGTGCTCCAGTTTTTAAGTTGTGTGAAGCCGCCACTGTGGTACATCCACGGCAGCAACACCAGCAGCGCCAGCACAAACCGCAAGCTGGCGGCTGCCAGCGGTGGCATGGCCTGGGCCACGATGCGCCCGGCGGGCCAGGAGGCCCCCCACAGAATGACCATGCCTAGCATGCGGGCGTGGGGGCCAAAGTTGGAAAGTCGTAGCATAGGGGGCGCACTATAGGCTTGCTGCACCTGCGTGGTGCTGGATAGTGCCAAGAGGTTTGGGAAAGAGCAGGCCTTTGGGTAGGCCTGGGGGGGAATATTGGATATTGGGTGGCTGGTGCCAAGTGGCCAGGTCAGCGCCCTTCGCGGGAATTGTTCACCAAGCGTTGCAGTGCCTCTTGGTTGAGGATGCGGATATGGCGCTGTTTGACCTCCACCATGCCATCTTCGACAAATTTGGAGAAGGTGCGGCTGACGGTTTCGAGTTTGAGGCCCAGGTAACTGCCAATTTCTTCGCGCGTCATGCGCAAAATCAGCTCCGAAGAAGAAAAACCGCGTGAATGCAGGCGTTGCACCAAATTCAAAATAAATGCGGCCAGCCGTTCCTCGGCCCGCATGCTGCCCAGCAGCAGCATCACACTGTGCTCGCGCACGATTTCACGGCTCATGACTTTGTGCACATGCGATTGCAGCGCCGTGACTTCGCGGGAGATTTCTTCGATGCGGTTAAATGGCATCACGCACACTTCGGCGTTCTCTAGTGCAATCGCATCGCAGGTGTGGTGATTGTGAACAATGCCATCCAAGCCAATGATTTCCCCTGCCATTTGAAAGCCGGTGACTTGGTAGCGACCGTCCTCGGTGGCGACACAGGTTTTGAAAAATCCGGTGCGAATGGCGTAGAGCGAGGTGAAATCTTCACCGTTTTGAAACAGCATGTCGCCACGCTTGATCTTGCGCCGGGTGGCGACCACCTCTTCAATGCGCTGCATTTGCTGGCAGTCCAGGCCCACGGGCATGCACAGTTCGCGCAGATTGCAATTGGAGCAGGTAACTTGTATGGATGCAGTGGTAGGAGTCATTGAGCCAAGACCGCCGTTGCCCGGGGCAAAGAGATAAAACAAAGGAAGACACGGGGCATTTGGGGTAAGCCCGTGCTGCGCTGACTTAGGTCAAATTATCACCCGTTTCCTTTTAAATAAATAATTGACACACGTCAAGTCGGTAGCTTGGTTATTTACCCGAAAATAAAGGGCTTACCAAGGAGAAGATTGCCCATGAGTATTGTCACGCCCGATTTGCTGCGCCGTTATGACGTGCCAGGGCCACGCTATACCTCCTACCCGACGGCTGACCGCTTTGTTGAGGCCTTCCGCGAAAAAGATTACATCGTTGCGCTGCAGCAGCGCAAAGTGCTCTCTGCCACGGCAGTGCAGCCACTGTCGCTGTACATCCACATTCCGTTTTGTGAATCGCTGTGCTACTACTGCGCGTGCAACAAAATCATCACCAAACACCACGATCGGGCGGCAAAGTACTTGCAGTATCTGGAGCGTGAGCTCGATTTGCATGTGCAGCACCTGGGGCGTGGGCAGGTGGTGAGTCAGCTGCATTTTGGGGGGGGAACACCGACGTTCTTGTCCGATGAAGAGCTTGCCAGCCTGATGCAGGTACTGCGGGCACGTTTTGAGTTTGCCCCTGATGGTGAATATTCGATTGAGGTGGATCCCCGCACGGTCACGCCTGAGCGTTTGCAAGTGCTATGGGATATCGGCCTGAACCGCCTGAGCTTTGGCGTGCAGGATTTTGACTCTGATGTGCAGCAAGCCGTGCATCGCATTCAGCCGGCTGAACAGGTGTTTGCCTTGGTCGAGGCGGCCCGCAAAATCGGTTTTAAATCGCTGAACGTTGATTTGATCTACGGCCTGCCCAAACAAAATCCGCAATCCTTTGCCCGTACGCTGGAGCAGGTGGGGGAGTTGCGGCCTGACCGCATTGCCTTGTATGGCTACGCTCACCTGCCTGAGCGCTTCAAGTCGCAGCGGCGCATTGTGCGGCCTGACTTGCCCACAGCGGGAGACAAGCTGGAAATGCTTTCGGCAGCCATTGATAGCTTTATCGATGCAGGTTATGTGTACGTGGGGATGGACCACTTCGCCCTGCCGGACGATGCCTTGGCGATTGCCAAACGCCAAGGGCGCTTGCACCGCAACTTTCAAGGCTATAGCACCCAGCCCGATTGCGATTTGATTGCTTTGGGTGTGTCGGCCATTGGCCGCATTGGCGGCACTTACAGCCAAAATGCGAAAACTTTGGACGAGTATTACGATTTGATCGACCAAGGTTTGCTGCCCATTGTGCGTGGTTTGGCGCTGTCTAAAGACGACTTGATTCGCCGCGCCGTGATCATGGCCATCATGTGCCAAGGCGAGCTGTTGTTTGAATCCATCAACAACGCTTGGCTGATTGATTGCAAGCAGTACTTTGCCGCTGAGTTTGAGTTGCTGCGTGGCCAGCAAGAAGAGGGCTTGGTTGAAGTGTTGGACGACTGTATTCGTGTCACTTCCAAGGGATGGTTTTTTGTCCGTGGGGTGGCCTTGGTGTTTGACCGCTATTTGCAAGCCGCGCGCAGTCGGGAGCGCTTTTCGCGGATCATCTGATCCATGCTGATCTCTTTGCTGTGGACAACCTTATTCATGGGGCTCGTAGGGGGGCCCCATTGTCTTGTCATGTGTGCAGCGCCCTGTGCGCTGGTTGCCTCTGGTGGTGCTTCTGACCAGGCCGCATCGCGTTGGCGTTGGCTGAGTTTTCACGTTGGGCGTTTGCTCGGCTATAGCGCCTTGGGGGCGTTGGCTGCCTGGGCCATGGGCGAGATGGCCTGGCTGGCCAGCACCACCACGTGGCTGCGTCCTGTGTGGACGGGCATGCATTTGGCCATTTTGTTTTGGGGTGGGCTAATGCTGCTCCAGGGCCAACAGCCGCGCTGGCTGGAGGCCGGTGGGCGGGCTGTGTGGCGCAAAGTGCAGCCCTTGTTGACGCAACCCAGTGGTAGCTTTTTGGCGGGTATGGCCTGGGCACTTTTGCCATGTGGGTTGTTGTATTCGGCAGTGCTGACCGCCGCCTTGGCGGCCAATCCTGGCTTTGGGGCGCTGAGTATGCTGGCTTTTGGCGTGGGGTCGGGCCTGTGGCTGTGGCTGGCTCCGCTGGCTTGGCGTTTGCTGCAAGGGGCCGTGGGGCGCTGGCGCAGCGATTGGGGCACCCGGGCGGCGGGGGCGATGCTGGTGGGGGTTGCGTTGTGGGCGCTGTGGCTGGATGCGGTGCATGGGCCAGAGCTATGGTGTGCGACCTAGCCAAAAGCGTGGGACTTAGCCAAGCGTTGGCGGGTGCCAGCGCTGCGCATAAGGCATAAGGTGTCTGCAAAACTACCGGGCCGTCAACCTGAACCGGGGGTTCAGGTGGGCGAGGGCAGCCTGGCGTTGGGTTCATCTGACGCGAGACGATCACGCTCCCCAGGCAATGTACCAAGCCCGTGCTCAATGAGCATTGGTTCAAGGCAATATAAAGCCCGACAGAATTGCAGACGGCGCGATTTTAGCAAGCCTGCAGGGGCAGGGCTTAGAAAATAATTAAATTGTTGGTGCGGGTGCCAGCACCCGGTCTAGGCGCTCAATCAGGGCGTTGAGGCGGGCCTGCTCGGCGGCAGTGGGTGCGGTGCAGATGGGGGTTGGCTGCGGTTGCAGTAGCTGCTGCTGAATGTGCTTTTGCAAGGCCTGGTTTTGGAAGGCAAAGTTCACGGCCGCCAACACGGCAGCCTGTTCGCGGGTGCGCACTTTGGCCAATTCACACAAGGGCTGCATGGCCTGGTTGGCTTTGACCACGGCTTCGAGTAAGGCGGCTTCTTGCCCATCGGGGCAGCTTAAAACATAGTCTTGCTGCAAAATTTTTACGGAAACTTGGCTCATGCCTCCTCCTGGTCAGCGCTGTGTGTGCTTTGATTGACGGGCAATTGCGCGATCAAAGTATCAATGCGGGCGCGAGCTGCTTGCAGGCGCAAGCGCAGCGAGTCACGCTCTTGGAGGGTGGCGTTGAGTTGCGCCTGCAGCTCGGTGTGGGCGTGCGCCAGCGCTTCGTAGCGACTGAGCAAGGCCTCGGTACGCGCGGCCAGATCGTCAAGGGAAAAAGTGGTGGTCATGCAGGGGTCGATTGTAGGCGTTGCGCTGATTTTTGTGCGGCGCAGCAAATGCAACAGATGGTGAATTGGTCAGGGCTTCTACAATCCTGGTGGTGGTGCAATATTCTAAAAAAATAGCGTATACCGCTTGTTTAATCAATAAAAACTAGTAAATGAATCTTAAAAATATGTCAGCAAAGCGGTTCATGCTATGGCTTGTATGGTTTTGCAGTGGTTTGCCGCTTCAAATTCAGGCCCAGACGGCCTCTGCGCTGGACCGTGCCCCCCAGCGGATTGTGAGTTTGCAGCCAGCATTGACCGAGGTGCTGTGCGCTTTAGAGCAGTGCCAGCGCCTAGTGGGCATAGACCGCTATTCGAGCTGGCCGGCTGAGGCCCTCGCCCATTTGCCCAAGGTGGGGGGCGGCCTGGATCCGAGCCTGGAGGCCATCATCGCCCTGCAACCCGATGCGGTGCTGCTGTCGCGTGCCACCCCGGTGGGGGAGCGTTTGCGGGCTTTGGGTGTGCGCACGGTGGTGCTGGATGCGCAAAACCTGGCCGAGGTGCAGCACATGATCGTCACCATTGCCGCTTTGGTGCACCAGCCTGCAGCGGGGGCGCAACTGTGGCAGCAGCTGCAAGCAGGGCTGGATGGCGTGGCGCAGCGCTTGCCACCGACGATTGCTGGCACCCGCGTGTATGTTGAAGTGGGGCAAGGGCCGTATGCCGCTGGGGCCAGTTCTTATCTGGGTGAAATTTTGACCCGCATGGGCATGGTCAATGTGGTGCCGGCAGAAATGGGGCCTTTCCCCTTGGTGAGCCCCGAGTTTGTGCTGCGTGCGGCCCCGCAAGTGGTGATTCAAGGCGCGGCCGCTGCCGCTGCGCCCCCTTTTCCTGGGTGGGGGCAATTGCCCGCGGTGCGCGAGCAGCGCATTTGCCGTTTTGATGCGGAGCAAATCAATATTTTGGTGCGCCCTGGCCCCCGCATGGCACAGGCTGCGCAGCTGCTGGCCCAGTGTTTGATCGACAAGGCCCCTCGCCATGCCAAGCCATCCTCTTTGTAACACCGCGTCCGCCGCCCGTTGGCTGGGGCTGGCTTTGGTGCTGCTTAGCCTTGGGTTGCTGGCGATGGGGGTGGCGGTGGGCAGCACCGGGCTGGAGGCGGTGTGGCGCTGGCCGCACGATGCCATTGCCCAGCAAATCATTGTGGAGATTCGCTTGCCGCGCACGCTGGGGGCTTGGCTGGCCGGGGCGCTGCTGGGCTTGGCTGGAGCGGTGGCGCAAGGATTGTTTCGCAACCCTTTGGCCGATCCGTATCTGTTGGGCAGTGCTTCCGGGGCGGCGTTGGGTGGGGCGCTGGCCTTGCTGCTGGCCGGTGGTGCCCCGCTGGGCTTGCTGTGGCTGCCGCGGCTGGGCATGACGGGGATGGCGTTTATGGGTGCTGCCGGTGCGGTGTTTTTGGCGCTGGTTTTGGCCCAAGGCAGTCAGCAGGGCTTGCGCCTCTTGCTGGCCGGGGTGGTGGTGGGGGTGGTGCTGGGCGCGGTGCGCGATGGGTTGGAGCTGCGCTACCCCGAGATTTTGCAGCCCATGAAAGCCTTTGGCCTGGGCAGCACCGCCTTGGTCGGCTGGGCCGCGTGCGCTGTGATGGCCGCAGCCTGGCTGCTGTGTTTGGCCGCCGCCTGGAGTCTGGCGCGGGCGTTGGACGGCTTGGCCCTGGGCGAGGCCACGGCCGCCAGTTTGGGCCTGCCTTTGACGGCGATGCGCTTGGGGCTGCTGGCCGTGCTGGCACTGGCCACGGGCACGGCGGTGGCGCAAACGGGGTTGATTGCTTTTGTCGGTCTGGCTGCGCCGCATTTGGTGCGCAGCCTGGTGCAGGGGCCCCACCGCACCAGCGTGGTGCTGGCCAGTGCCATGGGGGGGGCGTTGCTGTTGGCGGCGGATATTTTGGCGCGGGGCTTGCTGGCCCCTCAGGAATTGCCCGTCGGTGTGGTCACCGCCTTGCTGGGTGGCAGCTACCTGCTGGTGCTGATGTACCAGCGCAGAATGCGGGACTTGGCATCATGAAAAAGATAGCTATTAGCGCTGAATCTATCAGTGTTAATGCCAAAAATAGATGTATTTTGAACCGGGTGGATACGGCGATTTTTGCCGGGCAATGGACGGCCATTGTGGGCCCCAATGGTGCGGGTAAATCGACGTTGCTGCGCGCCTTGGCCGGGCTGCAACCGCTGGCCCAGGGGCAGGTGCAATTGCTGGGCCAGCCCCTGGCCCAGTGGCCGCGCAAGGCCCAAGCCCGGCAGCTGGCCTGGTTGGGCCAAGGCGAGTCCGCCCCCGCTGACTTAAGCAGTTACGACGTGGCCATGCTGGGCCGCCTGCCGCACCAAAACTGGCTGGCGGCCCCCAGTGCCGCCGACCATGCGGCCGTGGCCCAGGCGCTGCAGGCCACCCAGGCCTGGGATTGGCGCGATCGGCCTTTGGGGGAGCTTTCCGGTGGCGAGCGCCAGCGCGTGCTGCTGGCCCGGGCTTTGGCTACCCAGGCCCCGGTTTTGCTGATGGATGAGCCTTTGGCCAATCTGGATCCCCCCCACCAAAGCGACTGGATGGCCACAGTGCGCCGCCATGCTGCCCAGGGGGGCACGGTGGTGAGTGTGCTGCATGAGTTGGGGGTGGCGCTGCAATCTGACTGCTTGATCATTCTGCAAGCCGGGCAGCTCGTACACCACGGCCCCAGCGATGATGCCGTGACCCATGCGGCACTGGAGGCGGTGTTTGACCAGCGAATTCGGGTGTGTGCGGTGCAGGGGCAGTGGGTTGCGCTGCCGGTGTAGCTGCGCTGGCCCCCGCCCCCCGCTTTGCGTCGCTGCCAGCGCCATCCGGCAGGACGGGGGCAGCGCGCGACTTGGAGGTTGATGCTTACTTACTGTGCTGCAGCGCGTGCGCTGGCGGCTTTGGCCTGGGCGGCTTCGAGTTGCTGCTGCAGGGCGGCGGCTTCGGCCTCGGCGGCTTTGGCATCGGCTTCGGCCTGGGCTTTGGCGGCGGCATTGGGGTCTTCTGCCTTGTCACCTTGGAAGGTGCTGGCCAAGGCATTGCCGGCCATGGTGCCCACCACCGCACCCACCGCAGCGCCGGCAACGGTGCCCATCATGCCGGAGCCAGCGCTGGCCGCTGGAGCCGCTGGGGCAGCGGCAGGTGCTGGGGCTGCCGCAGCGGTGGCCGGTGCTGCCGGGGTGGCGGGTGTGGCGGCTGCAGGGCGTTGGGCAGCGACCGGAGCGGCAGGGGCTGCGGGGCTGGCCGGTGCTTTGCTGACCGCTGCGGGGCGTGCCATGGGCTTTTTCGCCCCCCCCAGGCGTTTGGCTTGGGCAACGGAAGGGATGGCAAAGGCTGCGATCGTGACGGCCAGGACAGAGGCGGTTGCACGCAGGGAAGTCGTTGTCATACGGATTACTTTCTTTGGGGTTGGAGAGGTTTTAGGGCCTGCTTTGGAGGGAGGGGTGGGGCCAGAGTTCCCAGAAAAAATGCGCCGAGAAGAAAAAAATTTCCTTATAAAAAAGAGCTTGTTCCGCACGAAAAATCAATATTTCAGCAGCTAAACAGGCTGAAACCTTTTTGATTCAAGCGCAGGCAGCTATCTTTTACTTCAGGCTGCCCGATAAGAACTTGGCCAGCCGCTCGCTTTGCGGGTGAATGAGCACCTGCTTGGGGTCGCCTTGCTCTTCGATCAGGCCTTGGTGCAAAAAGACCACGTGGTTGGAGACTTCGCGGGCAAAGCCGATTTCGTGGGTGACGACGACCATGGTGCGCCCCTCCTGGGCCAGCACCTGCATGACGCGCAGCACTTCGCCGACCAGTTCGGGATCGAGGGCGCTGGTGGGCTCGTCAAACAGCATCACCTCGGGCTCGACCGCCAGGGCGCGGGCAATGGCCACGCGCTGCTGCTGGCCGCCGCTCATGTGGTTGGGGTAAACGTCTTCGCGCCCTTCCAGGCCGACCAGGCGCAGGTATTTGCGGGCGCGGGTGATGGCTTCGTCTTTGGGTAGGCCCAGCACGTGGATGGGCGCTTCGATGATGTTTTGCAGCACGGTTTTGTGCGCCCACAGGTTGAAGTGCTGGAACACCATGGCCAGCTTGGTGCGCAGGCGCTGCAGTTGCTTGGGTTGCACGGCCTCCAGTTCGCCATGGCGTCCGGCCTTGAGCTGCAGCTCTTCCCCGGCGACGATGATGCGGCCTTGTTGGGGCTTTTCCAGTAGGTTGATGCAGCGCAGCAAGGTCGATTTGCCGGAGCCGGAGCTGCCGATCAGGCTGATCACGTCGCCCGCGCGGGCATGCAGGGTCACGCCTTTGAGCACTTGGTTGCTGCCGTAGCTTTTGTGGATGTTTTCGGCCTGGAGTTTGAAGGCGGTGGTATCGGTCATGGGCTGAAATAAAGACTTAATTACTGCGTGGGGCCAGGTAGGCCAGATAGCGTTTTTCCAGCAGGCGGAAAAAGCCGATCAGGGCAAAGGTCACGCACAGGTAGAGGACGGCGGCGGCCAGGTAGGCCTCAAACGGCAGGTAGTAGTCCGAGTAGATTTGGCTGGCCACGGCGGTGATGTCGGTCAGCGCCGGGACGGTGCTGGCCAGGCTGGTGGAGTGCAACATCATCACCACCTCGTTGCTGTAGGGCGGCAGGGTGCGGCGGATGGCGCTGGGCAGCACGATGCGGGCCATGATCTGCCAGCGGCCCATGCCCATGGCGCGGGCGGCCTCGACCTCGCCGGGGTCGGTCTCGCGGATGGCCCCGGCCAGCATTTCGGCGGTGTAGCCGCCGGTGTTCAGCGCAAAGGCCAGCAGGGCGCAGAAGAAGGGCTCTTTAAAGTGCGTCCAGGGCCAGACGGCATCCCAGCGCTCTTGAATCCAATCGAGCTGCGCCAGGCCGTAATAAATCAAATACACCTGAATGAGCAGCGGCGTGCCGCGCACAAAATAGGTAAAGCTGCCGACCAGCTTTTGCAGCACCCAGGGGCCGTTGGTCAGTGCCAGGGCGCAGGCCACGGCCAGCACCGCGCCGATGCCCAGGCTGGACAGCAGCAGCGACAAGGTGGTGAGCAGACCGTGCCAGTAGGCCAGCAGTTGTTCGGTCTCGAAAATGATTTCCCAACTCATGGTGAATGCTTCCTTTGTTTAGAGTTGGACTTTTTCGGTGCCCAGGCTGTAGCGGGCGTTGATGCGCTTGAGCACGCTGAGCGAAATGCTGGTGAACACTAGGTACAGGGCGGCGGCAAACATTAAAAAGATAAACGGCTCGCGCGTGGCGGCGCTGGCCTGCTTGGCCATATAGGTCATGTCGTGCAGGCTGATCAGGCTGACCAGGGCGGTGGCCTTGATCAGCACCAGCCAGTTGTTGGTGTAGCCGGGCAGGGCGTAGCGCACCATTTGCGGCAGGGTGATGCGCAAAAAGGTGCGCACTGGCCCCATGCCAAAGGCCCAGGCCGCTTCCATCTGCCCCTTGGGGATCGAGAGGATGGCCGCGCGAAAGGTCTCGGTCATGTACGCCCCGTAGATAAAACCCAGGGTGGCCACGCCGGCGATGAAGGGGTTCAAATCCAGCACATAGTCTGAGCCCATGGCCTCGAACAGGTTGTTGATGCCGATGGCGGCACCGTAAAAGACCAGCAGCATCAGCACCAGCTCGGGGATGCCGCGCACCACGGTGGTGTACAGCGTGGCCAGCCAGACCAGGGGGCGGCGGCCCGAGAGCTTGGCAGTGGCCCCCAGCAAACCCAGTACGGTAGAGACCAGCAGCGAGGCCAGCGAGACGGCCACGGTCAGCAGCGCCCCTTGCAAAATGGAAATGTAGTAATGGCTCATGCGCAGTACAGCTAAGAAAACAGCGAGCCCGCCCACTTGCAATCAAATGGGCGGGCTGGTGAGAGCGGCAAATCAGGCCTGCAGGGCGGGCTTAGTTGCCGTAGGGGTCAAAGTCGAAGTATTTTTTGGCGATTTTGTCGTAGGTGCCATTGGCGCGGATGGTTTTGATGGCCGCGTTGATCTGGCCGATCAGCTCTTTTTGGCCTTTGCGTGCCGGAATGCCAATGCCATCGCCGTAGTACTTGGTCTCGTACTGGTCATGGCCAACGTAGCCGTAGTCCTTGCCCTCGGGCTTGCGCAGGAAGCCGCCGTGTACTTCCACCTTGTCGGCCACAGTGCCATCCAGGCGGCCAGCGTTGATGTCCAGGTACACCTGGTCTTGCGCTTCGTAGGGCACGACGTTTACGCCAGCGGGTTTCAATTCGCCCATGGCCCATTTCTCTTGGGTGCTGCCTTTGAGTACGCCGATGGACTTGCCTTTGAGGGAGGCGGGGCCGGTGTATTCCGTGCCCTTTTTCACCACGATGGCGCTGGGGGTTTTGTAGTAGCGGTCAGAGAAATCGACCACTTTGCGCCGCTCGTCGGTGATCGACATGGAGCTGACGATGATGTCGTACTTGCGCGCTTGCAGGCCGGGGATCATGCTGTCCCACACCTGTTCGACGAAGACGCACTTGCGCTTCATCTCGGCGCACAGGGCTTCGGCAATGTCCACGTCAAACCCGGTGGGTTTGCCGTCGGCGGTTTTAAAGGTAAAGGGTTCGTAGGTGGGGTCAATGGCCACCTTCAGGGGTTTGAGATCGGCGGCCTGTGCGGTAAAGGTGCAGGCCGCCAACAAAGCCAGCCCCAGCAGTTTTTTGCTCATAAATTTACCTTCCTTGGATGGACAAGATTCCTGTGATCCCCCCTTGCCATGGCAAGGGCGGGGGTGCGTGGCATTGTAAGAGTTTGCTTTCGGGCTTTTATTGCGGTTTGCACGGATAGTGTCTTATTGAATGTTTTTCATCATAAAACATTGACGATTTGACCAATTGTGTCGCTTTTGTTGCAATAAATTAAGGGTATGTACTGAACCGTTCCTTGAGCAAAGTGGCAGCGGCCTCTGGGTCGGGGGCGTTCACCAGCGCCCGCACCACGGCAATGCTGCCCACGCCGGTGGCGCGCACGGCGGCGAACTGCTCGGCACCGATACCGCCGATGGCCACCAGTGGCGTGCCGCGCAGCAGCTGGGCGTAGGCCGCCAGCCGGGCCAAGCCTTGCGGGGCGGTGGCCATTTTTTTCAGTGTGGTGGGAAAAACGGCACCCAGGGCGATATAGCTGGGGTGTACCGCGTGGGCTTTGCACATTTCCGCATAGCCGTGGGTGCTGATGCCCAGGCGGGTGCCGCTGGTGCGGATGCGCTGCAGCGCACCGGCGGGCAGGGCATCAAGGTCTTCTTGGCCGATGTGGATGCCGTAAGCACCGGCGTGCAGGGCCGCTTCCCAGTGGTCGTTGATGAACAAGCGGGCCCCCGTGCCCTGCACGGCAGCCACGGCGGCCTGCACCTGGGCGTGGATGGCGCAGGGGTCGTCGCTTTTAAAGCGCAGCTGCACCGTGGGCACGCCGGCGCGGGCCATGCGGCCGACCCAGTCGGCATCGGGCAGCACGGCGTACAGGCCCAATTGCTGCGGGCAGGGGGCAAAGGCGTGGGCTGGGTCGGGGGCGCTCAGACCGAAATCTGCTGCATGGCTGGGCCAGAGGCTGGCATCAAACGTCCCCAGGCGCTGGCTTTGCCGCTGCCAGGCCAGCGCCAGGGTGTGGGCATCGCAGGCGATAAAGCCCAGCTGGCTGCAGGCGCTGAGGGCGGCTTGGTAGATGGGGTCAGCGCCGTCGTCGGTGGCGGGCGTGGGCTGGGCGGGCAGGCCGTCCTGCCCGGCAAAGTGGGCGCTGTGCGCGGCCAGGATGGCGGCCTGCAGGGTGGCGATGGATGCGTCGTTCATGCGGCGTGGTTTATGTGTGCTTTATTTGTGCTTTACGCATGGTTATGCGTGGTGCCAGAAAGGGGTGCCCAGGGTGGGGGTGCTGGGCTGGGCGGCGGTTTGCTCGGCCATGGCCCCGGCGCGGTAGGCGTTGCGCCCGGCCTGGGTGGCATCGGCAAAAGCACCGGCCATGGCCACGGGGTCTTGCGCCAGGGCAACGGCGGTGTTGAGCAGTACGCCGTCAAAGCCCCACTCCATCACCGTGCAGGCGTGGCTGGGGCGGCCCAGCCCGGCATCAACGATCAGCGGCACGTCCAGGCGCTCGCGCAGCATCTGCATGGCGTAGGGGTTGGCCGGGCCACGGCCCGTGCCAATGGGGGCGGCCCAGGGCATGACGGCCTGGCAGCCCACATCGACCAGGCGCTGGCACAGCACCAGGTCTTCGGTGCAGTAGGGCAGCACGTTGAAGCCATCCTTGATCAGGATGTCCGCCGCCTGCACCAGGTTGAGCGTGTCGGGCTGCAGGGTGTAGTCGTCGCCAATGAGTTCGAGCTTGATCCAGGGTGTGTCGAACACTTCGCGGGCCATTTGTGCGGTGGTGATGGCTTCTTGCAGGCTCATGCAGCCGGCGGTGTTGGGCAGCACCGGCACGTTCAGCTGCTTGAGCAATTGCCAGAAGCTGGCCCCGGCATCTTGCACCTGGGCGGTGTTGCTGCCCTGGCGGCGCAGCGCGGCGGTGACCATGGCCGGCTGGGCGCGGCGCACGGCGGCTTCCAAAATGGCGGGCGAGGGGTAGCGCGAGGTGCCCAGCAGCAAGCGGCTGCTGAAGGACTGGCCGTACAGGGTCAAGGGTGTATCTGGCATGGTATTCATTAAATTGAGAGCTGCTTGCGCACGATATATCTATGTTTAAGACTATTTATAGTCTGAAAACAAATAAATAAAAGCGCAAGCAGCTATTGTTTTAACCTCCCGTTACCGGGGCAATCACTTCCAGCCGATCCCCTTCTTGCAGGGGTTGGTGGGCGTACTGGCTTTTGGGGACAAAGCGGGTGTTCAGCGCCACTGCGTAGGGTGGTTGGGCATTCCACTGCGCCAGGGCATCGGCCACGGTGGCGCTGGCTGCGGCCAGTACCACGGGTTGTTGGTTGATCAGGATGTGCATAACGGCAAAGTTTAGCCTTGCAGCACCGGCACCTGCATCTGTGCGGCCAGAGGGCTGGTGCCGTCGGCCAGTACCTGCAGGGTGATGTCGTGCATGGTGGGGCTGATCATGAAGCCATGGCGGTACAGGCCATTGACCTGCAGCACGCGCTCGCCCACCCAGCGCAGGGCGGGCAGGTTGTCTGGCAGGGTGGGGCGCAGGCCGGTGTTTAGTTCTAGGATGCGCGCCTCGGCAAAGCCGCTGTGTACGGTGTAGAGGGCGCTTAATAGCTCCATCGTCGAGCGCAGGCTGGCCGGGCCGGCATCGCTGGATTCGATTTCGGTGGCACCGATGACGAAAACGTGGTTTTCCTTGGGTGCGATGTAGAGCGAATAGCGCGGGTGAATCAGGCGCGTGGGGCGCTGCAGGGTCACTTCGGGCGCGTGCACGCGAATCACCTCGCCGCGCACGCCGCGCAGCTGCGGCCAGGCGGTGCTGGCACCCAGGCCCCGGCAGTCCAGCACCAGGTCGGGCTGACCGGGTTGGCCGGGGGTGAAGTCGCCCAGCTCTTTGGGGCTGTGCCAGTGCAGGGCCACGCCCAGGGTGTGCAGTTCGGCCACCAGGGCGGGCAGCAGCTGGCGGTTGTCCAGCTGGCCCTCGTCCGGCAGCAAGATGCCCGCCTGAAAGCGCCCTTGCAGTGCAGGCTCAACGGCGGCCAGGCGCTGGGCATCCAGTTGCTCGGGGCGCGGCAGGCTGGTGTTGAGGTGGTAGTTTTTGTCGAACAGGCTGGCCAGGCGCTGGGCCTCGGGCCCATCTTGGCGGTGCCAGACGATGAGGGTGCCGTTGCGCTGAAAGTACACCGGGGTTGCCAGACTGTGCAGCAGCTGCGGCCAGCGCTGCAGGCTGTGCTGGCCCATGCGCACCACGTTGGGTTCGGTCACCGCCGATTCGGCCAGCGGCGCCAGCATGGCTGCGGCCACCGGGGCGGCAGCGCCGTCGGCGCTGGGACCGTGGGCATCGAACACTTCGACCTGGTGGCCTTGGCGGGCCAGGCTCAGGGCCAGCAGGCGGCCCATCAGGCCAGCGCCTAAAACGGTGATGCGGGAGGGTTTGGTCAGTGTGAACATGGCAGGGTGCAGCTCCAGAATGTCAAGGGCAAAACCAGGACAAAACCGGGCGCAATGGCGCCTGCTGATAGAAACTCCCCACGCCAGCATGATCTGGATCGGGTCTTGGGGGCCAAGCCCCAGGGTATGTTCTCAGTCGCGCAGCTGTTGTTGCAAACAGCGGGACACCCCTGTTTCGTCCGTAGAGCGGCAATTACAGCACAGCCCGCTGGCCTGGGGGGGCTGCGGGCTGTGGAAAAACGGCACAAGTTTGGGCTAGATCAGCAACGCATCGCGCTGGTGGCTGAATCGCGCAGGCCTTGCAGCACGTTCAGATCCAGCCCGGCGTTGTTGTGCTCCAGCACGCGCTCGGCGCGGTAGCTGGAGCGCACCAGCGGGCCGGAGACGACCTCTAAAAAGCCCATCTCCATGCCGATGTCGCGGTAGCGCAGGAACTCCTCAGGGGTGACAAAGCGCTGCACCGGCAGGTGGTTTTTCGTGGGGCGCATGTATTGGCCAAAGGTGACCACGTCCACATTGGCGGCGCGGATGTCGGTCAGGGCCTGCACCACCTCTTCGTCGGTCTCGCCCAGGCCCAGCATCAGGCTGGTCTTGGTGACGGTCTGGGGTGCGTAGCTTTTGGCAAATTTCAGCACGTCCAGCGTGACCTCGTAGCTGGCCCGCGCGTCGCGCACGGGGTGGGTCAGGCGTTGCACGGTTTCTAAATTTTGGGCATAGGTGGCCAGCCCGGCATCGAGCACCTGGGCCACCAGGTGGTGCCGGCCTTGGAAGTCGGGCGTGAGCGCTTCGATCGCGGTCTGCGGCATGCGCTCATGAATGGCGCGAATGCAGGCGGCATAGTGGCCTGCGCCCAGGTCGTCCAGGTCATCGCGGTCCACCGA
>JAANMY010001377.1_pt1 | contig 27952 bp, 33 predicted proteins | sample 7279691 | NCBI WGS metagenome assembly JAANMY01 (sample SAMN14094543, study PRJNA606508) | bioreactor metagenome | isolation source: A lab-scale SPAN reactor treating ammonium-rich wastewater day 388 | place: Ireland: Galway | collected 2018-02-07
ATAATATTCAGTAAAATATCTAACTATAATAAGAAACGGGATTAAAAAAGGAATAAGTAATGAGAACCCGAATCCGCTATTGAAAAGGTTAATTCTAAATTCTTCTACATTAGTTTTATTGAAAAATTTATCCGCAAAATAGCCTAAGCTGTAAAAAATATTGGCAATAAACACAAAAGCCAAATATCCCACAGATTGGAAAGCCATAGTAAATATTGTCACTTCAAAACTTTCATCATAAGGAAAAATTAGAAACTCACCTAAAAACCAATATAGATTGAATGAAACAAATCCTGAAAGTAATAATCCAACATTATATTTCGTTCTTCTTTTAAACCACCATTCTCTAATTTGAGATTCTGTGAAATTTATTTCTTTTTTCATTTTTATAACATCATAGTAATTATATAGAGGACAAATAGTATCGGAAAATTGAAAGAAAGTAGAATTGCTGAGTTTATAAATTCAGTTTTATTTTCAGGAAAAACATAATACAAAACAAAAAGAAGTATAATCGAAAAAAGATTTATAATTAAATTGAATGCAGATAAAAACAATAAATCATAAACAAAGTCATCTTGTGTCTTTAAAATTACGAGTATAATAATCAAAATTCCTATTAGCCAACTTACACAGAAATAAACCAATACGATATTATTTACTTTAAATTTTTTCATTCTTTACACAGTTTAAAAACCGTAATTTCCGGACGAACCACAAATCGTACCTGAAAAGAATGTCCCAAAGCACGGTTGATATAGAGCATTCTTCCGTCTTCAAGATCAATCTCGCCTGAAATATATTTCTTGTTTTCCACAGGAAGAATCGGAGTGATCACTCCCGGAATTCTGCATTGTCCACCGTGAGTATGACCACTCAAAATCCAGCCCTGATAATCGTTCCAGACATCTTTATCGCAAACATCGGGATTATGACAGAGTATCAGATTTGCTTTTTCCGGATCATAATCTTTCATGACTTCCATCGGATCAAAATTGGGTGACCATAAATCATCAAAGCCGATAAAATTTAATCCGTGAGATTCTGTCTGCTGATTTTTCAGCATCGTGATACCATTATTTTCTAAAATGCGGCAAATTTCTTCCGAAGAACCGAGATCTTTCCAGTTTTTTCCGTAATCGTGGTTTCCTAAAATTCCGAAAGTTCCCAGCTTTCCGTAAACTGCTTTTTCCATCACTTTCTGCAAACTTTTGTGATCTTCCGGAGTACCGTGATTGACGTAATCACCTGTGTACACCACAAAATCAGGATGAAAGTTTTGAGCTTTTGCGAACGATTCAATCAGAAAATTCCAGTCGAATCTGTTTCCTACATGCAAATCTGAAATCTGCATTAAAATTTTTCCTTCAAGTTCTTTTGGTAAATTTTTAATCGGAAGTTTTCGCTGCACAAATTCTACCCAAAACGGCTCAATCTGCCATGAATAGAGAAAAGGCAAAGCTCCGACTGCAGAAAGCTGCAAAAGTCTTTTTAAGAATTTCTTTCTGGTCATTTTCTTTTTTTAGTTTCCTGCGAATGGGCTTCCAAAGATTCCTACTGCCAATTCTATCCATGTCAAAACAAGAAATACGACAATTATAAGACTTAATAAGATTCTGTAATTTCTGTTTTTTATGAAAGTCCGTATCAAAAAGATTAGACCCGCTGTTCCGAAAAGTAAGACTGCGGCAACAAGGAAATCAAATCCTGACCAGTTCCAGCCATCTACAAAAAGATTTCCTAAAAATGCTGCTGCCAATAAGAGTGCGGGAACAGCAAAAATTGCTAGTGTTGTGTTTCTGTGTGTCATTTTAATATAAATTTTATTATAAAGTACTTTGTATTTCAAAGTTTAAATTTAAAAAAATATCGAAGTTATTTTCCCAGGAGTTTTTCCAAAGCATTCAAATGCTCTGTGAAAGCAGTTCGGCCATTTTGAGTAACCCGATAAGACGTTTTTGGTTTTTTACCTACAAATTCTTTTTTTACTTCGATATAATTTGACTTTTCAAGCGCATTACTGTGGCTTGCCAGATTTCCGTCTGTGATTTCCAACAAACTTTTCATTTCAGAAAAATCAACCCAATCATTCACCATAAGAACGGACATTATGCCCAATCTTACACGGCTTTCGAATTCTTTATTGAGTTTTGAAATGTTGATCATTGATATTAAATTTGCTTGAGACTAATTATTTTTCTTCTTAAAAAATACATTTCCAAATTTTTTAGATTTAAAAACGTAATAAAAATTCCACTTATTTCTTACTAATAAAGGTTCATTATCTACTATTTGATGCTCTGGTTTTACATTACTTAATCTTAAATGCGGACTAGCGTAGCCTTCAATAAATTCTACATTTCCTGTGTGCTTTCTATTAATTTTTCCATCATCATAATATTCATAAAAATAAAATGTTCCACTTTCTTTAATTTCAAAACTAAAATGTTGAAATTGCCAATCAGCATTCTTTCCTCTGAACATATCTTTATCAACTTCGTATATTCCGTAAATATCTTCTTTATCAACAGTAGTTGGACTATTAATAAAACCGACTACAAGCAAACTCACAAATGATAAAATAAAAAACAACCAATATCCTATAAATAATTTTTTAAAGACTTTATTTTTAGTTCCATAATATAATAAAAGGAAGATGAGAGAAATCCCACATATCATAACAAAAAATATGAACTGAATGAGCATCATTACTTATACTTCATATGCATAATCCATCCATACACAATATGCAGCACACCAAAACCGATTGTCCAGGCTACTAAACCCCAACCAAGAAACATAAATGAAAGTAATCCTAAGATTATCTGACAATATCCTAAATATTTTATATCCGTTAAAGTATATCTTTCTGCACTCACCAAAGCAAGTCCATAAAAAATTAAAGTTGCCGGAGCCACCAAAACGAACAAATGATGATACAGAAGCAACAGACAAAACAATCCTCCGGTTACTAAAGGCACTGCAAATGTTACCAATAATCTTCTTGTGGTAGCATCCCAGATTTTAAGTCCTTTCTTTTTGCTTTTGCTTGCAGTAAAAAAATATCCGCACAAAACAGCAACAACCAAAATCACAAATCCCGTCATCACCAATTCTTTTACCAGTTCTTTTCCAAAAATATTTCTGTCGCCTTCAAAATAGTCAATTCCTTCCCGCTGAAAAGCAAAGTAAACATATACTGCGCCAATGATCGCAGCAAGTCCTGCAAAAACTCCGGATAATCCGCTTAATGAAATAAACCTTGAAGATCGCTCCATCATAGAACGAATGTGTGATAAGTCTTCGTGAAAGTTTTTTGATTCCATATAAAAGAACTTTGAATTACAAAGTTATTAATTTTATTGAATTTTCCAAATATTTATTTTAAAATAAAAAAAGACTGAAGAATTTTTCAGTCTTTGATTAATATTAAAGTTAGTTTATTTGCTCCATTTGGCTACTTTACCTACAGTAAGTCCCTGAATAAGAATACTGAACAAAACAGTACAATAGGTAGCAACCAGCAAAACTTCTTTAGAAGAATTGTGAGGAAGTGATAATACCAATGCAAGGGAAAGCCCGCCCCGAAGTCCGCCCCAGGAAATAATTCTTGCGTCTACTCTATTCAGATTAAAAAATTTAGGAAAGATACTTAATGGAAGATACACTAAAAATGCACGGGTAAAAAGAATTATAAGCACTGATACAATGCCCAGAATTACATATTCAATCTTAAAATCAACTTCAATAAGGACGAATGCAATAAGAATAAAAAGCAATGCATTGAGAACCACATCTACCAGTTCCCAAAATTTATTGACATATTCCTGGGTAGTATCACTCATTGAGAGACTCGTCCGGAAATTTCCGACCATCAACCCCATTACAACCATAGACAAGGCTCCCGAGATATGAAAATGATTGGCAAGATAATATCCTCCCATAACAAAAGCAAGGGTAATCAGGATTTCTGTTTCATAATGATCTACAGCTTTCAGCAGCAAATGAAGGAAATACCCATACACAAGACCAAGCAAAATTCCACCTACGGCTTCCTGCATAAAAAGCAGACCAAAATGCCCCAAATCAAATTCTCCTACACGGAGCGTATCCAGCAATGCAATAAACAACACCACCCCGATTCCGTCATTAAACAAACTTTCTCCCACGATTACAGATTCCGTTTTCTTGGGAACTCCTGCCTGTTTTAAAATTCCAAGGACCGCAATCGGATCGGTAGGTGAAATTAAAGCTCCAAAAATAAGACAGTACACAAAACTGATATCAATTCCCAATAAGCCGGCAATAAAATAAAAAAGACCGGCAATAATAACTGTAGAAAGAATTACTCCGCCCAAAGCAAAGCTTGCAATAGGCTTAATCTGAGAACGCAGATTGCCCCAATTCGTATGGAGTGCACCTGCAAAAAGTAAAAAACCGAGAAAAACATCAATAATCAGCCTGTCCAGGTGTGAGTTTTCCAGATATTTTTCCAGCCCTTTTACATCAATATCAATCCATAATTGGGAAGTAAGTACGATAACAGATAAAGCTGTTGACAGAAAAAATAATCCTATCACAAAAGGCAGCTTCAGAAACTTCTGATTAATAAAAGCAAATCCTGCTGAAAGACATATCAGCAAAATGAAAATTTCGTAAGAACCCATTTTAGTTTATTTTTTTAAATATAGTCAAGTTTTTATAAAAAAACCGTTGACGATTTTACAACGGTTTTTCAAGGAAATCAAAAGAAAGAATATCTATTTAGCCCTTAATTTTTCTTTAATTGCCTCAATATTTTTCTTTGCAGATTCTTCAAGAATCAGGCTTGCGCTCATGTGAATTCTTGCCGGCATCAATTCATCAAAATGTTCAGTTCCTTCCCACGAAACTTTTTTAATTAAAGCCAGAGCCTCTTTGCTTCTCGAAGATAATTTTTCTAAAAATTTTTCCAACTGAGAATCCATTTCTGCAATCGTAGGTGAAACGGAATGATAAATATTATGCTGTTCTGCCCATTCTGCAGATCTGAAATCTGCATCAATTGCCATTGCCGAAAATTGTGATTTTCCTATTTTTCGTTCAACATACGGTCCTATCACAAATGGTCCGATTCCTAAATTGATTTCCGTTAACGCTAAGGCAGAATCGGTAGTCGCAAAACAGTAGTCCGCTCCACAAGCCAGACCCACTCCACCACCTGTAGTTTTTCCCTGAACTCTCACCACAACAATTTTCCCGCAGTTCCTCATTGCATTCAGAACTTTTGCAAAGCCACCGAAAAACCGAGTTGATTTTTCCAGTTCCTCAATTTCCAAAAGCTCATCAAAACTGGCACCTGCACAGAAAGCTTTTTCACCTTCGCTTTTTATTAAAATTGCTTTCACCTCATCTTTAGCGCCTTCATCAAGTATGGTCTGCGCCAATTTTTCGAGGATTGCTCCCGGAAGGGAATTACTTTTTGCTGTTCCGAATGTTATTTCGGCAATATTATTTTTAATTTCAGATGTTACAAAATCGCTCATTTTTACAATTTAAGGTGGATTTTTACAAAAATACTAATAACAGAGTTTTTAGAAAAATAAAAGTGAAAATATGATTCAAAAATAAATCAACCGTTACTCTTCAAAGCCAAAATATATTTGTCGATGTACATTTCTTTCTCCTTAGATTTGTATTGCTGAATATATCTGGGATGTTCCAAAACGGTCATTTTACTAAAAAGATTTGCTTCCTGATTTAATTTTGAAATAAAATCTGCGTTCTTTTTTCCTAAAATAAAAACTTCCGAAGTTTGGAGATTTAAGCTTAAATGTTTTTGTAATGAGCTGATCATAAATTCTTTCACATCATTAAACAAACCTTTATCGTCATAATAATTGGCATTGATCCAACTGCCTTTCGATTTCCTGACAATTGCTAAAGGAAACGGCGAATTGATGTAAACCTCTTTATAAAATTCTTCCACTCCGCCATATTGTTCAATCATATCATACATGAAAACCGAAGAAACTTCATGAGTCCGGGCAGATTTCATCTGAATTCCGCAGACGCTTTCCAATCGTTTGGTATCCGTAAACGGAACTCCTGTAACTCCTGCTCCATGACGACTCGGATTAATTCCTATTAAAAATTTTCTTTGATTGGAATCGTTGTAAAACTTTTGATAAAATTTCTCCATGACGAGCAGCGTTTCAGGATTATCAAGATATGGATTAAGCACCTGAAAATCTTCGGGAAGTTTTCCGGAATATTGTAATTTTTTATTGAATTCAATTACTTGCTGAGCAAAAGTTTTCATAAAATAAATATAATGATTTAACAGATGTATTTTTATGATTGTAGAATTTAAAATAAAAAACAGCGCAACAAAATTGTTACACTGTTATATCGGTACATTGATTATTTGAATTTTAAATCAATCCAAACTGCTCAAAATGATGCGTAAAATGCTTCCTATGCATCAGTTCCCACATTTCCTTATTCAGTTTTCCGAATACGAAATTCATGTGTTCTGCCTGTGGATTTTCTTTGTAATAAATTACAAATCTTTTTAAATTATCAATGAAAGACTGTTTTGCAGCTTCAAGATTTTTATGTTTTAACTCTAATAGTTTTTCATCATCCGCCAAAAACGGTGCAGGGAAATCTTTCGGCATTTTTCTGTGGTTATATAAAGAATCCTGCCATTTTTCTAACTGTTCTTCAGGAGTGAAGCACTTATCAGCTTCCGGTTCGCCAAGACTTACCAAAACCCCGTGCTCCAGATGTTCTATCATTTGCTGAGGAGACATTTTTCCCCAGTTTGGCTGAGTAGAATCTGTTAATCCATTCAGTATTTTCTGAATATTTTTTAAGTTTAAGTCAATAAAAGGAGACTGTTTTGCCACCAACGTTAAAATAGTTGCCACACAAACGATCTCGTCTCTTTGATTTACGACCTCAACTAACCATTTCACAACACCTGAAGGAATATTTCTGCCTTTTACGCCTCTGTTGATTTTTTCTTTCGCCGTTAAATACACCGTAATCGTATCTCCTGCATAAACCGGCTTGAAGAACGAACAGTTTTCCAGTCCGTAATTTGCAATAACGGGACCTTTTTTTCCTGAAACAAACAATCCTGCCGCTGCAGAAAGGATGAAATATCCGTGAGCAACGGTTTTATCGAAAATAGTTCCGCTTAAACTTGTAGCATCTGTGTGAGCATAAAAATGATCCCAAGAAACATTGGAGAAATTTACAATATCTGCATCAGTAACCGTTCTTCCTGCGGTTTCCAGAGAATCTCCGACCTCAACTTCCTCAAAATATTTCTGGAACGGATGTTTATCTGAATATTTTTTCTCCGCACCTTGCTGATATACTTTTGTGATCGCCGTTAAAATATCCGGAGAACCCTGAATTGCCGTTTTCTGAAGGAAGAAATGAAGACCATTTAATCCGCCCATTTCTTCACCGCCTCCTGCTCTTCCCGGACCGCCGTGCATTAAAGTAGGAAGCGGAGAACCGTGACCTGTACTTTCTTTCGCATTATCTCTATTTAAAACAAAAATTCTTCCGTGTTGAGAAGCCATTTTCCATGAAGTTTCTGCAACAAATTTCTCATCGTGAGAAATAATGGAGCCTACCAAACTTCCTTTTCCTCTTTTCGCCAACGCTGCAGCTTCTTCCGCATCTTTGTAAGGCATCAACGTAGAAACCGGACCGAAAGCTTCGACATCGTGAGAGATGTTTTTTTCGAAAGGTTTATCATTCAGGAACAATTTAGGACTCATAAATGCTCCGTTTTCGTAATCGGCATCTACCAATTCATGCTTTCCGTCGTAAATTAGCTCTGTTTCAGCTTTTAATAAATTGACTTTTCTTACGACTTCATCATACTGCTGCTTTCCGACCAAAGATCCCATTCTTGTTTCCCTGTTCAGTGGATTTCCGATTTTAGTCTGGTCTAAAGCTTTAGATAAAGCATTCTGAACATCTCCAATTAAATTTTCAGGAACAATAATTCTACGGATTGCCGTACATTTTTGTCCTGCTTTTGTCGTCATTTCGTTACGGACTTCTTTGATGAATAAATCAAATTCCGGAGTTCCCGGTTTTGCATCCAATCCAAGAATAGAACAGTTCAAAGAATCTGCTTCCATGTTGAAACGAACGGCATTTCCTGCAACTGATGGTAAGGATTTTAATTTTCTACCTGTTGTTGCAGAACCTGTAAACAAAACAGAATCTCCATCCTGAACATAATCCAGAATATTTCCCGGTTCACCACAAACCAGCTGAACAGCACCTTCCGGAAGAATGCCGCTTTCAATCATATCCTGAAAAACTGCATTCGTTAAATATGAACCATAAGGCGAAGGCTTCACAATACTTGGAACACCCGCCAATAAAGAAGTGGATAATTTTTCCAACATTCCCCAAACCGGAAAGTTGTAAGCGTTGATTTGTACTGAAACACCTTCACTTGGTGTTAAAATGTGAGTTCCCAAAAAAGTTCCGTTTGCCGAAATTTTCTGAGTATCTCCATCCACCCAAAAGGGTGTATTTGGAAGCATTCTTTTTGCTAAACCTGAATACGTGAAGAATGTACCAAAACCTCCTTCAATATCTACCCAGGAATCAACGTGAGTTGCTCCTGTTTTATACGATAGTTCGTAATATTTTTTCTTTCTTTCAAGGAGATAAAGTGCTACTTTTTTCAGCATTTCACCACGATCGTAGAACGTCATGGATGAAAGGTTTTTGTAACCTACTGTTCTTCCGTAATCCAAAGCCTGCTCAAAACTCAGACCTTCCGTGTCAGAAATAGCAACCTGTTCTCCATTAACAGCGTTGTATAAAGGAATTCCGTTTCCGTTTCCTTCGATCCATTCGCCGTAGATATAGTTTTTTAACTTTTCCATATGATATTTAATTTAACGATGTATCAATCTTTTACACAGATACATTTTTATATTGTTACATTTTTAATTTTTCGGTTCCTGATACGGAAACAATTTTCCCAAACCTTCATACAAACTTCTGTGTAGGATTCTTGCATGATTGTCTGTTTCCATCATTTTATATTCCACTGTCCAGTTTTTCTTGTTTGATTTTTTTAAAACATCAAATAAATCTTCTGCATCTTTTACCATTACAGGATGTTCTCCTTTTCCAACGGAAATGTAAATAAATTTTTTATTATCCTTAATTTTAGATAATAATTGAGGAGCCTGTCTTAGAAGACTTTCATCATCCCACCACAAACTCGGACTGATAATAAAGTAATTATTGAACAGTTCAGGCTTTTTCAACAAAATTTCGGTTGCTAAAAGTCCGCCGAGAGATTGTCCGAATAAATAGTTGTCGGTGGTTTTGAACTGATTTTCGATATAAGGTTTCAGCTCTTTTTCTAAAAATCCAATAAACTTATCCGAATGTCCTGTTGTAGGGTAATCTTTCTGCAAATCTTTTAAATCTGTATGAAAAGTAAAGTCTCTCTTTCTGTCAATATTCGCAATTCCAACCACAATTGTTTCCGGCATGGAATACATCTGATTAAAGAACTGAACCAAGCCTGTCACATGAATAAAATCTTCATTCATACTTCCATCCAAAAGATAAATGATTGGATAAGATTTTGTTTTGTCGAATTTTTGTGGAAGATAGATATTCAAAATTCTTTCTTCATTCAAAATTTTAGATTGTATCGTTCTGATTTCTCCAATAATCAGTGGTTTTACATTTTCAGTCTGGGCGAAAACCAAAGACTGAAAAGCAAACAGAATACTGCAGAAAATGAGAAGTTTTTTGATCATAATAATTTTAATTATTTCACATCATCCCAAATACTGTAATCAACAATTTTGGTCGGAATCTGCTTAACATATTCTGTAAAAGGTTCACAAGGCAAAATAGCATCTTTTCCTTCTCTTGCCAGTTCCTGATATAATTTTGTTCCTTCCGTTTTCCATTTAATCATTTCATCGGAAACATCGCGGATAATCTTTGCAGGGCTTCCGACAATTAATTTCCTGGCATCACATCTGAAGTTTGCCGGAACAAAAGCTAAAGCGCCGATGATACATTCATCTCCGATGACCGCTTTATCCATCACGACAGAATTCATTCCAACCAGACAGTTTTTGCCGATATGTCCGGAATGAATAATCGCTCCGTGACCAATGTGTGCAGATTCTTCCAAAATGGTTTCAATTCCCGGAAAAACGTGAAGGGTACAGTTTTCCTGAACATTGGCGCCATCTTTTATAATAATTTTACCCCAGTCGCCACGAATAACTGCGTTGGGACCAACATAGACCTCTTCGCCGATTTCCACATTTCCGATGATTACCGCTTGTGGATGAACATAAGCAGAAGGTTTGATGATGGGGCGAATTCCGTGATATGAGTAGATATTCATAATTTTAATTTGGAAATAAATCAATTTGGAAATTTGAGAATGTGCCAATTTGAAAATTAAACCGCTATAAAAACATTTTCAAATTCTCAAATTAGTACATTTTCAAATTAAACTCTTTCAATCACCATCGCGTAACCTTGTCCGACACCGATACAAAGCGTACACAATGCATATTTTTTATTTTGTTTCTGTAGTTCCATTGCCGCAGAACCAACGATTCTGGCTCCGGAAACTCCAAGTGGATGACCGATGGCAATGGCTCCTCCGTTTGGATTTACTCTTGAATCATCATCCTGTAAACCTAAACTTCTTGTTACTGCTAAAGCCTGAGCTGCGAATGCTTCGTTCAATTCGATGATATCCATATCGTCTAATGAAAGATTCAGTCTTTTTAATAGTTTTTGAGTGGCTTCTACAGGTCCGATTCCCATAATTCTTGGCTCAACACCTGCAACAGATGATCCTAAAATCTTAGCTTTTGGTTTTAAACCATATTTTTTTACAGCTTCTTCACTTGCTAAAATTAAAGCTGCTGCTCCGTCATTCATTCCGGATGCATTTCCTGCGGTTACCGTACCTTCTTTTCTGAAAGCCGGGCGAAGTTTTCCTAATCCATCCATTGAAGAAGTCGGTTTGATAAATTCGTCGGTATCAAATATTTTCGGTTCGCCTTTTTTCTGTAGAATTTCAACTTTTACAATTTCTTCTGCCAGTCTTCCGCTTTCCTGAGCCTTAGTGGCTTTCTGCTGAGACCAAAGAGCAAATTTATCCTGATCTTCACGACTGATATTGTGGATGTCTGCTAAATTTTCTGCAGTTTCCCCCATTCCGTCAACGCCGTACATTTCTTTCATTTTCGGGTTGATGAATCTCCATCCGAAAGTGGTATCAAACATCTGGCTGTCTCTTCCGAAAGCTGTACTTGGTTTTGACATTACATAAGGAGAGCGTGTCATATGCTCCACTCCGCCTGCAATATAAATTTCACCTTCTCCTGCAGCAATTGAACGGAAAACATTTGCCACCGCAGACATTCCTGAAGCACACAATCTATTCACCGTTTCCCCTCCGATTTTATATGGAAGTCCTGCCAATAAAAGTCCCATTCTGGCTACGTTTCTATTATCTTCTCCCGCCTGATTAGCGCACCCGAAAATAACGTCCTCAATTTCCTCAACAGGAACTTCAGGGTTTCTTGCTACAATTTCTTTAATAACAATGGCAGCCAAATCGTCGGCTCTTACTTCAGAAAGCCCTCCGCTTAATTTTGAAATCGGAGTTCTTATGTAATCTATGATGTATACGTTGTTCATTTTACTTAATTTGAAAATGTGTTAATTTGATAATTTGAAAATGAAAAAAAGCATTAAAAAATAATTTTCAAATTGCTTCATTCTCAAATTTCCAAATTTTATAATTCTGTTACTTTTTTTCCTATTTTATACACTGTTCCGACAAATTTCGCAACCAAATCATCGCTTTGATTGGTAATCTTAATGTCGTAAACAGCGGTTTTTCTTGTTTCATTGACCAAAATACTTTCTGCCCTGAAAATATCGCCTTCTCTTCCTGCTTTTGTAAAATTGATGATGCAGTTTAATGCAACGGCTGCATCTCCGGAATTGTTAGACGAAAATGCTAATGCAGAATCTGCAAAAGCAAACGTAACACCTCCGTGAACTGTCTTCAACCCGTTAATCATTTCTTTTTTGACGGGCATTTCTATTAAACAATAATTTTCTTTCACTTCAATCAGTTTGATATTCATCCATTGGGAAAAATAATCTTGATCGAACATATATTCTGCAACCTGTCTCGGATTCATTTACTCTTATTTAAATTTTTAAATCTAATCACATCTTTCCATGTGTATTCTCTGCCGTCCAAAATGAAAAAAGCTAAAAACATAAAGACGAAATAAACAATAAAACCATAAATATTGATGCTTTTTTCATCGTCCCATCCCAAATAATAAAAAAGAAATTTGATAAGAGAAAATCCAACTACAAAAATAACGGCATTCATGAATGAGCGTAAAAAGTTCTTTTTTGTGAAAATTCGTTTAAACATGGCTTAAATTTCAGATTAATGTGTTATTTCTTCATACAATTCATTAGCTAGCTTGTCGTAAACCGCCATGGTCTTTCCAAGAATGATTTGATTGTATGAAAGATTTTCGGAATTTGATGGATTTTCTGCTTGAAAACGTTCATGTAAATCAATTCCGGATTCATTCGCTAATCTTTTAATCAGTTCTTTATATTTTTCATTGAATTTGCCTAATAATTCAAGCTTTTCCTGATAATCATGTATCGAAGACAGTTCCTGACTGATGTATTCTTTTTCAATGATAAGCCTTGTTTCAAGTTCGGCTCTGAATAATTCTATTTCCATAATTTTAATTTGAAAATTAAATCAATTTGAGAATTTGAAAATCAAAACCTACTGTAATAAATTTTCAAATTAGCACATTTTCAAATTTTTAATTCAATTTACGAAGCAACGGGCTTTGTCTGTATCTTTCTTCCTGATATTCTTCGTACAGATTCTGCAAAGTTTCAGAGATTTTAGCATATCCGATTTCTTTTCCCCAAGCCAATAAACCTTTGGGATAATTTACGCCCTTCTGCATTGCCAGTTCCAGATCTTCGTCATTTGCTACGCCTAATCTTTTTGCTTCTACGGCTTCGTTAATCAACATAGAAATAATTCTCATGAATATCTGTTGATAAAGCGCATCATCTTTCACTGGTTCTGCTTTAGAAGCTCCTTCCGAATAATCGTAAAAACCTTTTCCTGTTTTTCTGCCGTGAAGTTTTGCCTCCGACATTCTTTGCTGAAGAAGAGACGGTTTGTATTTCGGATCGTAGAAATATTCGTTGTACACGGTTTTAGTCACCGAGAAATTCACGTCAACTCCTATTAAATCCATTAATTCAAAAGGTCCCATTTTAAAGTTACCTAAAGTTTTCATCGCATCATCAACCTGTTCTACCGTTGCGATGTTTTCTTCAACAATTCTCAATCCTTCCCCGTAAAACGGACGAGCAATTCTGTTCACGATAAATCCCGGAATATCTTTAGCAATAACAGGAGTTTTACCCCAACCTTTCATCAGATTGTAGATTTTTTCCGCTAAAGATTTTTCTGTTAATAAGGATGGAATAACCTCAACCAAAGGCATCAAAGGAGCCGGATTGAAAAAGTGAATTCCGATGAAACGCTCCGGTTTCTGTAATTCTGCACCAAGAGAGGTGATGGAAATGGATGAGGTGTTGGAACCAATCACACAGCTTTCAGAAACATGTTTTTCTAATTCTGTAAAAACTTTGGTTTTGATTTCTTTGTTTTCGATGATGGCTTCAATGATCAATTCACAATCTTTGAAGTCCTTCAATTCTGTAGCGATGGAAATATTAGATAAAATTTCAGTCATTTTCTCTGCCGAAATTTTCTGTTTATCAACCAATCTGGTTAATGTTTTTTCCAAACCTAGGGTTGCCGTTTCTACTTGTTTTGCATTGGCGTCATAAATCCAGACTTTGCATCCGTTCGTTGCGGCTACTTGTGCAATGCCGATTCCCATAGTTCCGGCACCGATAATTCCTACATTCATATTTTTAATTTGAAAATTTGGAAATTTGGAAATGAGTTAATTTGAAAATTATTTAAGCTTCGAACTTGAAATAATTTTAGAGAGAATTAATAAAATTTCTTTTAAATGTAAAATTAATTTTTCATTGGGCGATTGCAAATGTGGAGACTTTAAACACAGTAAAAGCCAATATTCTGTTTCATCAGCTTCTTTAGCGGCAATTTTCAATTTATGGATAAAATCTGCTTTGCTTTCTGCATTTTGAGCTTCTCTAACATTATCTCCAATAGAAGTTTCAGATTTGAAAATCTGATTTGCTAATGGAAATTTTTTAGATTCATACAAACTTTCTGAGAATTCAATGATGTCTAAAGCAAAATCAAAAGTCTTATTTACAATAATATTCTCTTTATCATTTCTCATTTTCAAATTCTCAAATTAACTCATTTTCAAATTAATTATTTCCCTTTATATTCAGGTTTTCTTTTCTGTAAAAAGGCACTTACTCCCTCTTTAAAATCGTCTGTTTCTGCGGCTTTCTGTTGCAGATCGCCTTCTAATTCCAACTGCTGCTTAAGCGTATTGTCGTAAGAATGAGCAAATGCTTTTTTGGTTAATTTTAAACCAACAGTCGGCATATTGGAAACTCTTTCCAAAATTTCCATTGATTTTGAACTGAATTCTTCCTCAGTGAAAACTTCAGCAACCAAACCGTATGATTTAGATTCTTCCGCGGATAATTTTTTTCCTGTAAACGCTAAATAATTAGCTAATTGTCTTCCCAATAATTTCGGTAAAAAGTAAGTTCCACCCGTATCAGGAATTAAACCGATATTAGAAAATGCCTGAGCAAAATACGCTTTGTCTGTTGCCAAAACAAAATCACAAATTAATGCCAACATTGCACCGGCTCCTACTGCAGGACCATTCACCAAAGCAACAACAGGTTTTTTACAATGGGTAATTTCCGTCACCAAAGGATTGTAATAATCTGTCACAATTCTTCTGATAATATCATTATCATGATGTTCATTACCCTGTACAAAAGCATCATCTAAATTCTGACCTGAACAAAAAGCTCTTCCTCTTCCTGAAATGGCAACACATCTTACCGTAGGATCTTCGCTGCATTCTTTAACAAAGTCTCTAAGATCTGATAAAGACGGTTTTGTAAGCGCATTCATCGTGTCGGGTTGATTCAGATAAGCAATTTTCAGTTTTCCTTCGAAATGCGACTCAATATCGAGTTGTGTATACATAGTTTATAATTTTTTAATTTGAAAATTAGACAATTTGAAAATTTTAGTTTCCCACTAATTTACTCATTTTCAAATTAGCATATTTTCAAATTGTTTAGTGACATTTAAAATAGTCAAAAGGTTCTAAACAGTCTAAACACTGATACGAAGCCTTACATAGTGTAGACCCGAATCTGCTGATCTGTTTTGAGTTCATCGAACCGCAACGAGGACATTTTTTCGGTTTCCCGATGTGGTTTTCATCTGCTCCTTTTTCGGGAGGTGTAATTCCGTAAACACGAAGTTTTTCCCTCGCTTCATCCGTTAACCAATCTGTTGTCCAGATCGGAAACATTTTGGTCACAACTTTAGCATTCCATCCGTTCTCCTTCATGATTTTGATGATGTCTTCCTCAATGGTAAACATGGCAGGACAAGCCGAATAAGTAGGCGTAATGGTTATTTCACAAGAATTCTCGCTCGTAACTTTCACTTCTCTTACAATGCCTAATTCCACGATATTAATAACCGGAATTTCCGGATCGGGAATCATTTCTAATATTTCTAAAGGATTTTTCAATCTTTTTTTATCTAATATTTTTTAACGCAAAGTGCGCTAAGTTTTTTTTGACCATTAAATGTTTTTAAGATCACAAGGCGTTTCACTTAGCAAAGTCAACTAAATATAAATCTAACAGTTGCAAATTATCTATAAATAAAGTTATCATTAGCATCAACTAAATCGTGAAACTGATGTTCGCAATGCCTTAAATAATCTCCAATTATAGCTTTTTCATTTCTGACTACTTTTCTTCTAGGAATTACTCCTATATAATTGTTTTCATCTTCAAGAAGAAAATAATTATCGTAAATTTCTTTAATCCTTATTTTTTTCCTAAATGTTGTCGAATGAAAAACCAGACATTCACCAATTTTTGGTTGTTCTTTGTGACCTATTGGAGAAATTTTATACAGTCTGATGTTTTTTTCTTCTCTATTTTTAAGCACTTCGGAACTTAATGAATTTTTAGAATTAATATTTGAAAAAACTATCTCTTCATTGTCAAAGCGTTTTTCTTCAAGATTTTCAATAATTCTTTGTTCAATTTCCCAAAATAAATTTGAATGTACGGATTTTAAAACCGCTTTTTTAACAGGAAAACCGTTTTCCACATTATCTAATTCAATAATTATCCCATAATTTGTGAGAATGTTTGAATTGATAACTTCATGTTTTACTTTGGAATCCATATTAATCCTACCACGTACACCCCGGATACGCTCTCTGCATATACTGCAATTCACAAAGGATATATCCGAAATATTCAGTGTGATATCCTGTTCGCGATTTTGGCTGCATAAAAGGATTGGTAGGATATTCTAAGTAGAAATCTGCAAAATCTTTTTGGGTGATTGCTAAAAATTCTTCATAAAGAGCATCGGTATTCGGAGCAATATTTAAAGCTACCAAATCATCTTCTCCTTCTGTTTTTGCAAATAAACCTTTAGTGTATTCCCAGATGTTTTCAATGGCTTTTTCCAGACGGCTCTTACTTTCTTCCGTTCCCTGAGCGAAAATTTTCATCCAGGATGCAGCGTGCGTGTAATGGTATTTTACCTCTTTTAGTGATTTTTGAGCAATAGCCGCCAATTCTTCATTTGCGGAATTGGACAATGCTTCGTACATCAGTTTCTGATACACTGCAAAAACATACACTTTTAAAATGGTCTGGGCATAATCTTCGTTCGGAAGTTCTGTCCAGTGTGCATTTACATATTCGTGTTCGTATCTTAAAAAAGCGATATCATCTTCAGATTTTCCGCCGTCTAAAAGTCTTGAAGCGTAAACGTAAAAGTTGTTCGCCTGACCAAGTTCATCCAACGCAATATTCGTTAATGCAATATCTTCCTCCAGATAAGGACCTTCTCCGCACCACGCAGACAAACGCTGCCCCATAATGAAACTGTCGTCTGCCAATTTTAATAGATAATTATATAATGGGTTCATTGTTTAGTAGATTTCAGATCTCAGACATTAGATTTCAGATTAACAATAAGTCTGTTATCTCTGCTATCTCACATCTTGAAATCTTTATTAATTACATATTTTTCACATCGTTCGGTATCTCGTAAAACGTCGGGTGACGGTATAGTTTGTCATCAGCCGGATCGAAGAATGCTTCTTTATCCACTCCTTCTGAAGTTACAATGTATTTACTTGGAACTACCCAAACAGAAGTCCCCTCTTTTCTTCTTGTATAAACGTCTCTTGCGTTCTGCAAAGCCATTTCTGCTGTTGGTGCCTGTACAATTCCAACGTGTTTGTGAGATAATCCCGGTTTAGTCTGAATAAACACTTCCCACATATCTAAATTTGCCATATTCTAATTTGAAAATTTGAGAATTAGTTAATTTGAAAATTGATGAATCTGAGTAATTGAAAATTTGAGAATAATAAACGTGGTTAAGGTCATTTTCAAATTTTCAAATTAGCACATTTTCAAATTATATTACTTCCTTTTGTTGTTTTTCTGCAAAAGCTGCTGCCGCTTCTTTTACCCAAGCATTCTCTCTCTGCGCCTTTCTTTTGGTTTCGATACGCTTTTTATTGGCAGGACCATTTCCTTTTAAGATTTCCATGAATTCATCCCAAGGAAGCTCTCCGAAATCATAATGCTGTCTTTCTTCATTCCATTTCAGATCTTTGTCCGGAATAGTTAATCCTAAAAATTCAGCCTGAGAAACGGTAACATCAATAAATCTCTGACGAAGACTGTCGTTACTCTCTCTTTTCACTCTGTAATTCATAGAGATTTTAGAGTTTGGTGAGCTATCATCATTCGGACCGAACATCATTAAAGCCGGCCACCAGAAACGGTTTAACGAAGCCTGAGCCATTTCTTTCTGTTGTTTTGTACCGCGGCAGAGTGCCATTAGAATTTCATAACCCTGTCTTTGGTGGAAAGATTCTTCTTTACAGATTTTCACCATCGCTCTTGAGTAAGGACCGTAAGAATTCCCCATCAACATTACCTGATTCATAATCGCTGCACCATCAACCAACCAGCCGATTGCACCGATATCGGCCCAGCTTAAAGTCGGGTAATTGAAAATACTTGAATATTTTGCCTTACCTGAAAGCATATCTTCATAAGTTGCATCTCTGTCTGCTCTGATCGTTCCATCACCTAAAGTTTCGGTTGCAGAATAAAGGTATAAACCGTGACCTGCTTCATCCTGAACTTTAGCCAAAAGAGCCATCTTTCTTCTCAGTGAAGGCGCTCTGGAAATCCAGTTAGCTTCCGGCAACATCCCAACAATCTCAGAATGGGCGTGCTGTGAAATCTGACGAACCAATAGTTTTCTGTAATCATCGGGCATTACATCTTTTGGTTCTACTTTATTTTCGTCGTGTACGTATTGTACAAATTTTTCTAAATCCATTTTCTTGTTTTTTGTAAAATGTAAAAAGTATTTATGTATTCATGAATACGTTTTACATTAATCATTAATACAATTTAAACATCATAATTAAGCATCACCACATTCGTTGTCGGGTGACATTGGCAAGTAAGAACGAAGCCTCTGGCTATTTCTTCTTCGGTAAGCGCGTAGTTTTTCTCCATGAAAACTTCACCTTCCAAAACTTCGGCTTTACACGTACAGCACACTCCTCCTTTACATGCAAAAGGTACAGGAAGATTGTCTTTCAATGCTTTATCTAAGATACTCTCTTTTTTTGAATTCAAATGGAAAGAATATTCATCATCATCAATGATTACTGTTACCATACTTTCGATATTGGCAATGGCTTTAAACTCATCGCTCATTTCCTCCGTATTTTCTTCGTCAGGAGCGGTGAAATATTCAAATAAAACCTGAATTGCCGGTACTTTTTTATCTTTCTTTAAATAATCTGCAATTCCTTTGATCATTTCCGAAGGTCCACAAATAAAATAAGTAGCCTCTTTTACATCAATATCTGCATATCTTTCAAACAAAAGTTCAAGTTTGTCCGGACAGATTCTTCCTTCAAAAAGCGGATCTTCATGTTTTTCACGGCTTACCAGATAAACTACTTTCAGTCTGCCGTTAAACTGTTCTACCAGCCTTTCAATTTCCGCCTTTTTCATTACATGATTCATGCTTCTGTTGCTGTAAAACAGGTAAGCATTAGAATTCGGTTCCTGATAAAGACTTTCTTTAATATTTGATAAAACCGGAGAAATTCCGCTTCCTGCTGCCAAACCAACGTAAGTTTTCACATTTGTCGGGTGATAAGAAGTGTTGAAACCGCCCATTGGAGGCATTACTTCCAAAACTTCATCCATGTGAAGATGTTCGTTGAAATAACCGGAAACTTTTCCGCCTTCCAGTAATTTCACCAAAACTTCCAGCGTGTTGCTTTTTTCGCTCGGCGCATTGCAAATGGAGTAAGAACGTCTTTCTTCGTTTCCGTTGATCATCAATTTAAAATTGAGATACTGACCTTGCTTGAATCTGAATTTATCTTTCAGCTCTTCAGGAACTTCCACAGCTACACTTACAGCATCGTTGGTATCTTTCTCGACCTTAACGGTTTTTAGTTTATAAAATGAATTCATTATTTTTATAAAGTAATCTTTAATTCTTAGTTTATATTAAAACTAACTAACACTTGTTAGGTTGTAAATTTAAAAATAATTTTACTGATAGCAAAATTTATCTTGAATCTGCGTTATTGATTTTTTTAATCTTTAAAATTTCAGATTTATGTAATGTATCCGTCACCTGTCCTGTTCTTGCAAAGTCTGCCCAAAGTGCACGGATTTTTTTACCTTCCTGAAAAAGATATTCCCACGAAATATTTTTTAAAAGTGCTGAATTTTTCCATGCTGTTTTATTGGCAAATATCAAAGGAAGATCTATACAATGAGAAGCTCCGGTATAACTTTCGGCAGATAAAGAAGAAATTTTATATAAATGGATATTTCCTCCGCCATTAGCATAATTGTGTGCAAAAACCTGAGCCGGTTTTTCATAGATTGACTTAGTTGTAGATCTTACAATGCTGTTCAAAATTCTTTCAGGCAGATAAGTATAGAGACCGTTCTCTGCAGTTTTTACATAAAATGCAGTTTCATCATGATTTGAACCAATCAGAACATCATATTTTGAAGCATTTTTTCTCCATAAATCCAAACTTTCTTCTTCTTTACACAAAGGAGAAAAACCGTATTGAGTGCAAAAAGGCATTGAAGTCTTTAGTCCGTATTTTCTGAATGATGGTAAAAACGTTTCATAACTGTTCACCATTTTCAGGACATCATTTTCATTTTTAAGCTCATCTGTTTTAAGGAAAAACTCTTTTGTCATTTTTTGTCTTCTATGCCTGAAACCAAGCGGTGCACTTTGGATAATTGCCCGGTGAAACAATCCTTCCACACCTTCTGAAATCATCAGATGAGCAATAGCATCACCACCAGAAGACTGTCCGAAAAGCGTAATATTGTTCTTATCACCATCAAAATTTTCAATATGATTCTGAATCCATTTCAGAGCTTCTATTATATCAAACAAACCTAAATTGGCTGGTCTTTCATCAGTTCCGCCCAAAAAGCCAAACAAACCCAAACGATAAGAGACCGAAACTACCACCACATTTTGTTCCTTTACCCAGACTGAAGGATCTGAAGTGGGAAGACTTCCGCAACCAATTTCGTAAGAACCACCATGAATCCAGACAATGACAGGGAATTTTCCGGTATTTTCTGAAATTTCAGGACGGGTAATGGTAAGAAATTGTGGAGATTCATCAGGAATAAAATCTTCCGGATCTGTTTTTTGAATCAATCTATCTAAAAAAGGACTTAATTTTTGCGGACAAACCGGAGTTTTATCTAAAATTTGCTCAAAACTATCTTTTAATCTGACAGGATGTTTGAATCTTTCTGATCGGGCGTAGCGAATATTCTTAATTTTTATAACACCATCTTCATGAAATGCAGGAATATTTCCGAGTGAGGTTTGAAATGTATGGGATTTTATTTGATCGTGAATATTCATTAAAAATTAAATTTCAACTATAAATATAAAACTGATTTTTATTTTAACACCACAATTTTTAATCGTTTTTTTATGCAAAGAATTTTGTTTAAAATTATTTTATCAAATACTGTATTAATCCATCGTAACTATTAAAAACAGCAATTGATTTTTAAAAATTTCAATTAGAAATTCATATCTTCTGGCTCATAAAAAAATCCTGAAAATATTTACTTTTCAGGATTAGTTTAATTTACAGTTCCGGATAATTTATTCTTTAATCAACTTCTGATAAGATACAGATCCGTCGTTTAAAGTAATCTCCAAATAGTAATTTCCTGATTTTAAATCAGACACATTTATTTGTTGTCCGTCAAATTTCACCGATTTTACCTTTCTTCCCGCAGACTCGTAAATATCTATAGATTTTATTTTATCTGCGTTCTTGAAACTCACCTTTTCCTTTGCAGGATTTGGATATAAAGAAATATTTCTGCTTTCTTTTGCTAAATCTGATGTTCCCAAAAGAGCAGATCTTGTTAACACTGCATAGCCACGATTTCCGCCATGATAGTTACTTGCCAATGTGGCACTAGGACCTTTAGCATAAAAAATATTGATACTGCTGCTTGTATTGGTGAAAGGCGTATCTCCTGTTCCTCCCGCAAGAGATCTTGTGGCAACAACTGTTCTTATTCCTGAAGCCACTGTGTTTGAAGTAACCGTCCAATCTTGTGTAGGATCTGCATTTGGCGTGCTCCCCACTCCGGCAAAAGAATAATCTAAATTGGTATTGGTAGTAGAAAGCGAATTGTATATAAATCCGTCAACACCGTTTGCCATTCCTCCTGAAGACCCCGTTCCGCCAAACCCGATTCCTAAATAAGAAGTGTCCGCGCCGGTAAGAGTTATTGTTGCTAAGGTTGCAGATGTATCTAATTTTACAGTCATTCCGGTAGATCCCAGATTCACTGTTCCTGTTGTAAACTGTGCCATTGCAAAATTTGCAAATATTACACTAAGAGAAAATAAAATTTTTTTCATGTTAATTAATTTTTTAAGAGATTGATAATGTCTTTGTTGTTTGTTTGTAGTGCATATTCAAAAGGAGTCATTCCCTGAGAATCTTTGATGGTTTTATCTGCCCTGTGTTTTAATAATAATTCTACTAATTCTTTGTTTCCGAATTTTACTGCCCAAAACAAAGGTGTTGCTCCTGTAGAATCTACAATATTCGGATTTGCATTTTTATTGAGTAACCGTTCTACCAAGTCTCTGTTGTATTTTACGGCAAGTCCTGCAAGAGCTGTCCCTTCGTTACTTTTGTAATTCACATCTTTTACATTGTCGATTAGAAATTCAGCCACTTCAATGTTACTTCTGTAGCAAGCCAGAATTAATGGTGTAAAACCACTTTCGTTGGTTTCGTTAATAATATCCGGATTCTGTTTCATCAGTTCCTGTATCTCTGCAACTTTTCCGTTTCTTGCAATATCAAAAATAGATTTTGCTTTTTCCTGAGCCGACATAAGGGTAAAGCCCAGAATAAAATTTAAAATAAGTAATATTTTTTTCATTGTTTCAACATGATATAGTTATATTCAACATTTACATTTTCTGCAACTTTTTTAGTAACCATTTTAGGAATAGTCACTTTAAAATCAGCGGGTTTTGCAATAAAACCTCCCTTCATGTAGATTTTTCCGTCTTTAGAATAAATAACAGCAGTAGAATTTATTGTTTTATCTACTCCATGAAAATTCAATGTTCCCTGTATTATATATTTTTGAGGCGTATCAGTAAGTTTTGTTTTATCAAAATTTACAATCTTACCTTTGAAGGTTGTTTTGGGATATTTTGCAGTCTCAGCATAGCTTTCGTTAAAATGTTCTTCCATTAATTTAACCTTGAAATGAAAATTCTTTACTGTAGAAATAGAGGCAAAATCGCCATTATCAGTATTCAGAATAGCGATATTACTCTCATCCTGTGCAAAAACATCTTCAAATAAAGGTACAGATGCTTCAAATGTAACTTTACCGGTTTTGGTAGAATATTTCTGAGCCGAAACGAAATTTCCAAAACTCAATGTGATGATTAAAAATAGTAGGTTTTTCATTTTTTTATTTTTAATTCTCAGAAAGTCCATCGGCTTTCCATTTGGTGATAATTGTGATTTGGGATGGTGACAAACTCCCTCCTTGCGGCATTTTCAGAGGATCTCCATTTGGTCTGCTTATTCTGTCGATAATTTTGTCGATATTATTTTTCACCTGGGAATAATTATTCCATGGCTGAAATGAAGCTGAACCTCCTGCTGAGTGACAACTTATACAGCTAGCCTCAATAATCGGTTTAACATCTTTATTGTATGTTACCAATTCTGCAACCGGAGTTTTATCTGAAATCTCTTCATAAGTCCTGCTTTCACAAGTAATTGCCAGAACTGCTAATGAAATTATACATATTATTTTTTTCATCATTAAAAAACTCTGTAAAGATTAAACCCAAAGAAAACCTGACCTTTCTCCCACTTTCCTGAAGCATTTGTAAGATAGCCAATGTCAGAATTGAGTTGGGAATTGGTAAATAAAAGCTGAAACACATGCCCTCCGGTTTCTATATCCATGCCTATTGACAGTGGATTTTTATAGAAACTGTGATTGTCGAAATTCACAAAATATTCCGCATTGATCGAAATCCTTTTTGAAATTTTATATCGTCCGCCTAAACCTGTCAAGAACTGATCTTTATCTTCAATTGTTGGTTCATAAAGGTTTTTATGAACGTAAGATGGTGTTAACTGCAGCGAAAAATTTTCATTAAACCTTCTTGAAATCAGTGTCTGAGTAAGATACGAAAGTCTATCTCCGAATTTCAAACCCGGATAATTGTCTTTGCTGAGGTCTGTATTTACTGCCATTACATTGTAACCAACAACATCAACAGGAAAGTTTTCACCTTGCTTTACTAATCTGTACTTTACGCCACCTTCAAAAGTTTTAAGATTGGTTTCTCTGGAAAGACTTAAAGAAAGTCCATCTGTGACACCATAAATTACACCCAATTTAGTTGATGCATCATCTAATCCGAAAAAATCTTTAAATCCTTTACTCACATCACCGAAACGGTGTGCTATTACAACATACCATTCGTTTTTGGCAGTGAGTTTTGTAGACTGACCGGTAACGATCTGCAATGCTTTAAAAGCTGGTGGTGAAATTTCTTTGTTTTTTGTCTGAATAGTATCAATATCTTTCAAGAGGTCTTCCTGAGAAAAGGCAAAACCCGAAGCAAATATTGACAAAAAAAGTAGAGTTTTTGTCATACACATAATTGTTTATTATTCGTACAACAAACTTATATACTTCTGATTCTAAAATTTGGTGATAAAAGTCACCTGTTAAATTGTTTTTATCAATCGAAATTGTTAAAAGCATTAAGTGTATTTATTAGCCTAATCTAACATTTTCATTTGTAAGCACTTTTATTCCTTCTTTTGTCTGAATAATTTCGCCTTCGTTTTCTACTTTTTTTAAAACTCTGCTTACTACTTCTCTTGAAGTTCCCAAATTATTCGCAATTTCTTTGTGGGTAAGTTTTACAGGATTGTTTCCGCTGATAGAAATCTGCTGTTTAATATAATTTAAAATCCGTTTATCAAGCTTATGAAAAACCGCATCATTTACCATATTCATTACATCAGCAAAACGTTTTTCGTATTCACCGTAAAAAAGCCTGTTGATTTGAGGAAACTTTATCAGCCATTCATGAACAACCGAAACAGGTAATAATAAGACTTCGGAATCTTCTTCAGTAACTGCATAAATTCTGCTTATATAATCTGAAAAAATTGACGAAAATGTCATGAGACAACTGTCATTAGGTCTTATGTAATAGTAAATAAGCTCTCTGCCGTCGTTTAAAGAATAAACTTTGATAGAACCCTTTATTAAAAAAGGAATATATTTATTCTTTTGCCCTTCCCGTATAATTTCCGTTTTTGTTTTAATGTCAGAAATCACAGCATACTTTTGCAATTCATTTAAAAAATCACTACCCAGAAAGCCAAATTTATTTGAAATAAATTGATTATTTATCATTTTATTGAATCATATCTAATAACAAAGATATACAATTGAATAATCCGTATTATAATTTTATGAAATTATTTTTATTACTACTTAACTTTGGATTTACTTGGGTTAAATTGATATGGCTTTTAATATAAAAAATGCCCCAGTAGAAACTGAGGCATCTTTATTTTGATTAAGAAAATCTTAAGCGTTTACGTTGTTTCCACCTAAAACGAAAGGCTCAACTTCTTTGATTTCTCCAAATTGCTGCTCATAATTAGCAACATTTTGCTGAAGTGCAGCTAAAACTCTCTTAGCGTGAAGAGGAGCCAAGATTACTCTTGATCTTACATTTGCTTGTTGTACACCCGGCATTAACTGGATGAAATCTACAACGAATTCAGATGGAGAGTGGTTTACTAAAGCTAGGTTACAGTAAACTCCTGAAGCGATCATTTCGTTTAACTGGATGTTGATGTTTCCGTCTTGTGGATTTTGATTTTGATTGTCCATTTTTTTGTTTGATGTTTTTGTTTTTAAAATTCAAGGTTCAAAAATAAATAAAACTTTGAACCCCGAACATTAAATTTTAAATTATTTTAATAAGATTTGTGCTTCGGGATACTATTTTGTATTCCGAAGCACAAAGTCTTTTTTATTAGTTTAGATCTTCGAATTCTTTTTTAGAACCTACAATAACATTCTGATATTCTTTAAGACCCGTTCCTGCAGGAATTCTGTGTCCTACAATTACGTTTTCTTTAAGACCATTCAGTTCATCAACTTTACCAGCAACTGCTGCTTCGTTAAGAACTTTTGTTGTTTCCTGGAATGATGCTGCAGACATGAAAGATTTCGTCTGAAGAGCCGCTCTTGTAATACCCTGCAATACTGGTGTAGCGGTTGCAGGCAATGCATCTCTTACTTCAACCAAAGCCTGATCTTCACGCTTCAGTTTAGAGTTTTCGTCTCTCAACTCTCTTGCTGTAATCATCTGTCCTGGTTTGAAAACTTTAGAATCTCCTGCTTCAGTAACTACTTTAAGACCGAATACTCTGTTGTTTTCTTCCAGGAAGTCATATTTATGTTCAAGAGCTCCTTCAAGGAATTGAGTATCACCTCCATCAACGATAGATACTTTTGTCATCATCTGTCTTACAATGATTTCAAAGTGTTTGTCGTCAATTTTCACCCCCTGAAGACGGTAAACTTCCTGAATTTCATTTACTAAATATTCCTGAACCGCAGTTGGACCTTTGATCTTCAAGATGTCATCCGGAGTAACTGAACCGTCAGAAAGTGGCGAACCAGCTCTTACGAAGTCATTTTCCTGAACAAGGATCTGATTTGATAATTTAACTAAATAAATTTTTCTCTCTCCGGTTTTAGCCTCAACAATCAATTCTCGGTTACCTCTCTTGATTTTTCCGTAAGAAACTACCCCATCAATTTCTGTAACAACCGCTGGGTTTGAAGGATTTCTTGCTTCAAATAATTCGGTAACTCTAGGAAGACCTCCGGTGATATCCCCTGCTTTTGCAGATTTTCTCGGGATCTTGATTAAGACTTTACCTGCTTTAATTTTTTCACCATCATTAACCATTAAGTGAGCTCCTACCGGTAAGTTGTACCCTTTTTGTTCAACTCCTTTAGAGTCTACTACTTTCAAGGTAGGTACCGCTTTCTTATTTCTAGATTCAGAGATTACTTTTTCTTCGAAACCAGTTTGCTCGTCGATTTCCAATTGGAAAGAAACCCCCTGAATAATATCTTCGTACTCAACTTTACCTGCAGTTTCAGCAATAATAACGGCATTATAAGGATCCCATCTACAGATCATATCTCCTTTGCTTACTTTATCTCCTGGTTTTACAGCCAAGATAGCACCATAAGGAATGTTGGCAACCATCAACGGAGTTCTTGCTTCGTTATCAGCAACCAATCTGAATTCTGTTGAACGGGAAACTACAACCTCAGCTGTATTACCGTTTTCATCTTCAGAAGTAATGGTTCTTACTTCATCCATTTCAACGATACCGTCTCTTCTTGCAACAATTGAAGGGTTTTCTGAAACGTTACCTGCAGTACCTCCTTGGTGGAAGGTTCTCAACGTAAGCTGAGTTCCCGGTTCACCGATAGATTGTGCTGCAATTACACCTACTGCTTCACCCATGTGAATCATCTTACCTGTTGCTAAGTTTCTACCGTAACATTTCGCACAGATACCTTTTTTAGTTTCACAAGTAAGTGGTGAACGTACTTCAACTGCTTCTAATCCTGCTTCTTCGATTTTCTTAGCCAGCTCTTCAGAAATTACCTGATCAGCATTTGCAATCAACTCGTCAGTTTCAGGATCATAAATATTATGGAGAGATACTCTACCTAAGATTCTTTCAGAGATTCTTTCAACGATTTCGTCGTTTTTCTTCAATGCAGTAACTTCGGTTCCTCTTAAAGTTCCACAGTCTTCTTCTGTAACGATAACATCTTGTGCAACGTCTACCAGTCTTCTCGTTAAGTAACCAGCATCGGCAGTTTTAAGAGCGGTATCCGCAAGACCTTTACGGGCACCGTGGGTAGAGATAAAGTATTCTAAGATTGAAAGACCTTC
>JAANMY010001382.1_pt1 | contig 27864 bp, 18 predicted proteins | sample 7279691 | NCBI WGS metagenome assembly JAANMY01 (sample SAMN14094543, study PRJNA606508) | bioreactor metagenome | isolation source: A lab-scale SPAN reactor treating ammonium-rich wastewater day 388 | place: Ireland: Galway | collected 2018-02-07
GCCGGTTCCGGCTCGCCGCTGGCTGCGACAGCCGTCTTCGGCTCCGCCGCCGGCTCGGCCTGCCGCAGAATCGCCTCGAACACGGGGTCGGCCAGCGCGTCAGTTGCCTCCGGTTCCGCCGCCGGCTCGGTCTCGGCCGCCGGTGCTGGCGCCTCCTCACGGGGGGCACGCCGGCGCCGGCCACGCGGCGCCGCGCCGGGCTCGTCGGCAGGTTCCTGTTCGACCACCGACGCGGCCGCGGGCTCAGGGGCAGGTGCCTCCGGTTCCTCGGCGGTCGCTGGCTCGACTTCCGGTTCCGGCTCGGGCGTCGGGGACGGCGTGTCGTCCGCAATGCCCAGGAGTTTCAATGATTCGCGCCAGCGCTGTTCCTGTTCTTGACGGAGTTGCTCTTCGGTCATGGGTTCGTGTCTCGGTGCCTCTGCGAAAAAGAACGACCGGCGAGCCCCCTCCCCGCAACCGCTTGCGATTCGAGGGGAGCGGGCTCGCCCGTGGTATCGGAATATCGTGGCGTCGGGCAGCCAATCGCTTGCCTGACGACTGTCTTCATACGGAAGCGCCTTGAACCTTCTTCTAGCCGCGGGCGGCCGAATGTCCCGGTCTCTGCCTCACAGCTTACCCCTGTCACCCAGCCTCGCCAACCCTCGTGGGGAACACGCCTGCACACGCCCCGGAGGGAGAGAGGCCGCGCTCACGCCGAATCGCCTCGCATGGTCCTGTTACCGCTGGCAGCCTGGCGGGCCGCCACCCGCCAGGCGCCAGCGGCAACAAGAATCGCCTCAGTCCTTCGTCGAAGCGCCGCCCTTGAACAGGGGCGAGTTTGCGCTCACCGGCACAGCCGGGAACAGGGCGGGCCGGATGCGCGGCATCGTCTGATACAGGACGTCTCCCCCGGTCGTGGGGCTGGCGACCTCGTAGGTCGGGCCGACACGCATCCGCGGCTCGGGAGACTCCACAGCCGCCGTGATGCCGGGCACGTAGGGCGTGGTCGTTAGCCTGGCCGCGTAGTCGGGCCAGACTGCGTTCGGATACGTGTAACTCGGGTATGCGACGTAGTTCGGCAATGGCGCCAGGTAGGACGGATACCCGCCGTACCAGGAGGCGTAACCCGGGTAGGCGGTGTAGTTGAGCAACCCGAGGTAACTGCCGTACCCGCCGTATCCGCCATACGCATAACTCGGGTAGCCGGCGACCGCGCGGCCGAAATAATTCCCGATCCCTGCGGCCGGCACCCCGGCGACCGGCCAGCCGGGGGTCAGCCCGTACAGGGTGGGCGTGACCGGATCGCGGTACAGAAACGGGTTGTTCACCACCGGGTTGTAAGTGAGCCCCGGCTGGTAGTAGAGGAATGCGCTGCGGTACACCGGCGCAACGTAAGCCGACGGGAGGCCGTAGGGCTGGGCGTAAAGGCTGTTGTAAAACCCGCCGTAGCCGAGGCCGCCGAAACCGCGGTAGCCGCCGTAGCCGCCCAAAGTGCGGTAGCCGCCGTAGCCGCCAACGCCGTAGAGGTAACGTACCTGAGCCGAGGCAGCCTGAGGCAAGAGGAGCAGGCTGGCCACGGTCAGCGCCCCGAGGGCCGCAGACCAACGCCGGAACATGGGAGTCCCTTTCGACAAGTGTCCTGGGTCTCGCGCGAACGCCAGTCGCCGCGCACTGCATCCTCCGCTTCTTATTATGCAAAGGCGAGGGGGCGCAACGCAAGGAGCTGTTGCCAACGGGTGTTAATCTCCGGCGGTCGGAAGTTCGATTGGGGCGGCATCGCCGCGAGGAATTGGGCTCCGGCCCGGTCCGGTTATTCCTGTCCGAGCCGCGCGGCTGGTCCGTTCCGTCTCCGTTCGCTTGTGTTTGTGGGGCGTCGGCGCAATCAACCGGGAAAAATGAAGCGCGCTCCACTTTCTTCTTGTGTTTGGGAAAAATGCGGGTAGAAAAGAAGTGACGGCACGGGGAATGGCTGGGACTCGCAACCAGCCTTTCCCCGTGCCATTGCGGGAGGGGTGTGTGGGAAGGATGTAGGTTTCGGATTCAAAGTGGTTGGGACTCGCAACCAACCACCTCGGCATTCTGTTAAAGCAAGGGACGTGCCAATCGCTCGACCTGCCCAGTTATTCCTGGCTCTGAGCGTAACGTCTTTCCTACCAGCTGGTTAAGTCCCTCATTTTTCCACGTCCAACCGACACGCCCCTCCCGCGTTACTTGCCCCGTCCTTTTCTGCCCGATTCTGCAACAGCCGGGTGTGCAATTCTGCATCACCTGTGTGATTTTGCCAGTGGGAGTTTCCGCGCGCTGACGCTCGCGGCTGTACATGCCAACCGCGAGCACCGTTATGGGTCGAGGTTGAGCGTCTCGTTTCCCTTGCTGGTGCCCACCCCCCTGCCCTCCTCTCCCACGAGGGGAGAGGGGCAGGAGGGTGAGGGGGGCATCAGTCCAGTCGCCTACGACCGGCACGCGGAGTGCCTGAGCGGCATCCAGCGGCCATCCTCCTTCGACGAGGCGACGCCCTGCGCGATGAAGTTCATGCCGTCCACGCCGTCGTATACGTTCGGGTAAAGGGTGTCGCGCCCTCCCACCTTCTTCCCGGACGCGCGGGCAGCCATGTCGTCGTAAGCGGCGGTGTAGATGTTCGCGAACGCCTCGAAGAACGCCTCCGGGTGGCCGCTCGGCAGACGGCACGACGCCTTCGCGGTGGCCGTCGTGAACGGGGCGTTGGGGTCGCGCGTATAAAGGCGGTGCGGCTGACCGTTGACCTTGAACCACATCTTGTTCGGTTCTTCCTGATGCCACTCCAGCGCCCCTTTCGTCCCGTCGATCTCGATCCACAGGTCGTTTTCGCGCCCGTGCGAGATCTGCGAGGCGGTCACCGTGCCGAGCGCCCCGTTCTGATAGCGGATGGCCGCGACGCCGTAATCGTCGAGTTCGCGCCCCGCCTCGAACGTTTTCAGGACGCAGGAAATCTGGTCGGGCAGCAACCCGGTGATGAACCGGCCGAGGTTGTACGCATGGGTGCCGATGTCGCCGAAGCAGCCGGCCGCCCCCGAGCGCTTCGGGTCGGTGCGCCAGGTCGCCTGCTTCTGCTGGTCCTTCTCCAGCCGGGTGCGCAGCCAGCCCTGGATGTAGCACGCGCGAATGGCGTTGACCTCGCCCAGCTCGCCGCTTTTCACCATGTCGCGGGCCTGGCGGACGAGCGGGTAGCCGGTGTAGTTGTGCGTCACCGCGAACACGACGCCGGTCCGCTCGACCACCTGCGCCAGCTCCTCCGCCTGCCGCAGATCGTAGGTGAGCGGCTTGTCGCACAGGACGTTGAAGCCGGCCTCGGCGAACGCCTTGGCGATCTCGTAATGGGTGTGGTTCGGCGTCGCAACGCTGACGAAGTCGATGCGCTCGCCCTCGGGCCGTTTCGCTTCCTGCTCGACCATCTCCTTGTAGGATCCGTAGGCCCGTTCCGGCCGGATGTCGTAGTCGGACGCAGACGCCTTCGACTTCGCCGGGTCGGACGAGAGGGCGCCGGCGACGAGGGCGGCGCGGTTGTCGAGGATGGCGGCCCGGACGTGGACGGCGCCGATGAAGGCGCCCTGGCCGCCGCCGATCAGGCCCATGCGCAGCTTGCGGTTCAGCGGAGCGTTGATCCCCATGACGTTCTCTCCTCGCAAACAGGGTTCATGGTTGAGGCACAGGGCAGATAACGGCGCCAAAGCCCACGGACTGCGGCCCGTGGGCTTTGGCGCCTCTGCCTTCTCTCAGTGCTTCTTCAGCCAGCGATTGAACCAGTCCACGTTGCGACGCAGTACATCGACCTGCAGCCGCGGTTCGCTCGGGTTATGGGCCTGGCGCGGGTAGATCGCGAACTCGACCGGAACGCCGATGCGCTTCAGCGCCGCGTACAACTCCTGGCTCTGGGCCAGCGGCACGCGGTCGTCCTTCTCGCCGTGCTGGATCAGCGTCGGCGTCTTGATCCGGCCGGCGTAGGTCATCGCCGAGTGCTTCGCGTACAGCTCGCGCTGGTTCCACGGCAGGCCGTCGAAGTACTCCTCCAGGAGCGCCGGGATGTCGGTCTGACCGTACATGCTGATCAGGTTCGTCACCCCCGCTCCGGCCGACGCCGCCTTGAAGCGGTCGGTCTGGGTGATGGCCCAGCTTGTCATGTACCCGCCGTAGCTCCAGCCCATGATGCCGAGCCGCTTCGGGTCGGCGAGGCCCCGCTCGATCAGTTCGTCCACCCCGGTCATGACGTCGCGGAAGTCGCCGCCGCCCCAGTCGCGCCGGTTCGCCTTGCGGAACTTCTCGCCGTAGCCGGTGCTGCCGCGCGGGTTCGGACAGAAGATCGCGTAGCCCGCGCCGGCCAGGACGTGGATCGGGTAGCGCGACGCCTGCGGCGGCCCCTGCGGGTAGACCGAGAAACCGTGGGCGAACTGCAGCGCCGGCCCGCCGTGGATGTACGTCAGCAGCGGATAGCGCGTGCCCTTGCGGTAGCCGACGGGCCTGATCAGCAGTCCCTCGATTTCGAGCCCGTCGAAACTCTTCCAGCGCATCGCCTCGACCTGCCCCAGCGCGAGCTGCTTCAGTTGCGGGTTGGTCGTTGTCAGCCGCTTCGGCCGGTGCAGCTGGTCGCCGTGCAGCTCGCCCACGTACACCTCGCGCGGCGTCGCCGGATCCTCGACCAGGAAGGCGACACGGCCGCCACGGCCGACGCTGAAGTGAGTGTGCAGACGCGGCCCGGCGCTGACCGGCTTGACCGTGTTCTGCGCCAGGGAGGCGGCGAACAGTGGGCGGCTCGCCTTCTCGTCGCTGACGAAGTACAGCCCCTTGCCGTCGGGCGACCACGCGAACACGTCCGGCATGGCCGCGCTGATCACCCCGTCGTAATCCCTGCTGACGTTCCGCGGTGCCCCGCCCGCCGCCGACACCACGCACAGATATGTGTTGCCGATCCAGTCGCGCCGACCGTCGCCGGACACGAACGCGATCAGCCGGCCGTCGGGCGACCAGCGCGGCTGGGTGTCGAGCCCGTCACGTCGCACCAGCGGACGCCCCCTCGCCCCCTCGGTGCCCTTGCCGGTCCCGACCGAGAGGACGTACAGGTCGGTATTGAACTGATCCTCAACGCGCCGCGTCGGAGCGGTGGAGTAGGCAATCTCGGTGCCGTCCGGCGACCAGGCGAAATGGAAGATGTTCTCCTTGCCGCCGACGAGCTGCCGTGTCAGTCCATCGGCGACGGTAACGAGGTGCAGGTGGTCGCGCCTGTCGTTCTGGCCCACGATGCGCACATCCGTCCGGTCGCGTTTCTGCTTCTCCTGGGCCTCGGTGTCCGGCTCCAGGGCGATGTAGGCGAGCCGCTTGCCGCCGGGCGACCAGGCGTGATCGCGCACCCCCGTCTTGCTGTCGGTGAGCTGGCGCGCCTCGCCGCCGTCCACCGGGATCAGCCAGATCTGCGGCTTGCCGGCCCGGTCGGAGAGGAACGCCAGCGTCTTGCCGTCCGGCGACCAGCGCGGCGAGTCGTCCTGCCCAGGGCTGTTGGTCAGCCGCGTCGGGGTGCCGCCCGCGAACGGGAGCAACCAGACGTCGGTGTTGTAGCGCCCCTGCTTCAGGTCGGCTTCCGAGATGACGTAGGCGATGCGCTCACCGTCCGGCGACAGCGCGACGTCGGTGATATAGCGCACCTTCATCACGTCATCGACCGTCATCGGTCGGAGTTTCTCCTCCGCCCGCCCGGGCGCCGCCAGCCCCACACAGACAAGGACCGCCACCCACGAACCGCAGGGCGAAAGACCGCCGAGCCGACGCCGCATGGCACCCGCCTTTCAGAGAGTTTGCAGACAGCTTTCGTCAATCCCGGCGCCAAACCCGGGCTCGCCGGTCAGCCGGATGAAGCCGTCATGGATCGGCGGCTGGCCGGTCACCCACGTCATCCAGGGGCGCCCCGATTCGGCGAGCGGGTCGGGATCGAGCGCGGCCAGGGCGTGCAACCCCCACACCTCCGCCCCGCGATGCGGGCAGACGCGCAGCCCCGCCACCCGCGCCAGCCGGTAGATGCTGATCAGGTCCGTCAAACCGCCGCACCAGCATACGTCCGGCTGCAGGATCTGGTGCAGCCGCTCGGCGATCAGCGGCGCGAACCCCAGCGACGTGAACTCGTGCTCACCGCCGGCGATCGGGATCGGGCACTGGTCGCGCAGGTCGGCGTAGCCGGCCAGGTCGTCCGGCGAGAGCGGCTCCTCGATCCACCCGACCTTCAGGGGGGCGAGGCGCCACGCAATCTGCAGCGTCGTCGCCACGTCCCACTTCATCCACGCATCGATCATCAGCGGGCAGTCGCGACCGACGGCGGCGCGGGCTCTCTCGACCGCGCCGGCCACCGCCTCGACGCGGTCCCGAGCCAGTCCCTCGCCGATATGCAGCTTGAACGCCCGATACTGTCCGACGCATTCCGGCAGGATCTCGTCCCACGCCGTGTGGTAGGTTGGGATGGGGCGTTCCACCGAACCGCCGAGCAACTCGGCCACGGGACGGCGCTCGGCCTTGCCGCGCAGATCCCACAGGGCGAGGTCGGCTCCGCTCAGAGCCATGACGGCGAGCCCCTTGCGGCCGAAGGCGAGGGTGGCGGCATACATCACCTCCCACAACTCGCCAATCCGCTCCGGGTCGCGGCCCAGGAGGGTGTCGCGCAGGACCGTGCGCACGACGTGGACGCCCGCCTTCCCACCGCCGCCGACGCCGTGTCCGGTCAGGCCGGCGTCGGTGTCGAGGGCGACGAGGATCTGGCCCATGCTGGTCCGCCAGTCGGGCGGCGACGGGCAAGCAGGCTGGACAGCGCGCACGTCGGTGATCTTCATCCAGGACAGAGATAGGACTCGGGCGCGGCGGCGGCGAGGAGTGGAGCCCGGAGCGCCAGGCGCTGGCGCTCCGGGCTGGTTGGACGGCGGGGGTTGGTGTCACTGCCCGTCGGCACGCACCAGTGGGACATCGACGAGATGCTCCGACAGGAACCAGACCTGCATCTCGTTGGTCCGCAGCACCTCGCCGACGAGCAGGTCGTTGGTGCCGTCGTCGCCCACCTCGCTCGTCTTGCGCGCCGCCGAGCGCGTCTCGGCGAGGATGATCTCGTGCGCCTCCAGCAGGCGCGAGATCTGCACCGGCACTTCCTCGCGCCCCTTCGGCGCCCGCTCCACCTTCGTCATCTCCACCACGTCATGCGCCGTGGCGATGCTCAGCCCGCCGAGCATCTGAATGCGCTCGGCGAGTTCGTCGATCAGCGTAACCTGCTCCCCGTAGTGCTTGTCGAACAGCAGGTGCAGCTGGTAGAAGGTCGGTCCGGCGACCTGCCAGTGGGCCTTCTTGTACAGGTCGCGCAGCGCCATCGTGTCGGCGAGGATCTGGTTAAGCAGGTTGACGCTGGTCTGGCGAGCGTTCTCGTCCAGGGCGAGGGGCAGGCGGGTGACGGTGCCGAATGCCTGGATCTCGTGGCCGCGCTGCTTCAGGAGAGGCTGTGCGGCGGCGCCGTTACCGCTCTTGCTGGCGGCGGACGGCTGGGTCTTGGTCGTCGGGTTAGCCTTCATGCTTGGTCCTCCTGCAGGTGGTCCCAGGGAATTCGCTTTACCCCATTCTAGCAGCCCAGGGCAACCCCGTCGGGGCGGGTCGCGGGCGCGTAGAATGAGAAGCAGAGCACGCCACGCCGAAAGGAATGCAAGATGAGCGCCAATCCGTACCCAGATGAGCCGAAGCGTGAGGAAGTGGACCGGCTGACGGGGCCGGTGCTGCTGGAGTTCGGCACCGACTGGTGAGGGTACTGCCGCGCCCTGGCGCCGCAGTTGGCGGCCCTGCTGCAGCAGTATCCCACGGTTCAGTACCTCAAGATCGAGGACGGCCCGGGGCGCCCGCTCGGCCGGTCGTTCCGGGTCAAGCTCTGGCCGAACCTGGTGTTCCTTCGCGACGGCGCCGTGGTGGAGCAGTTCGCCCGGCCGGGGGTGGCGGAGGTTCGCCGGGGGCTGGAGGCCATTGCCGGGGCCGGCGGTGGGAAAAGGGCCGCCGATCCGCGGGCAGCGGACTGACCCACACCACCACCGAATGAGGAGGGAGAGTTGGCCATCGCGACGGAGACAGGAGGGCGCCCGCTGCTGCGGGCGCTGGCCCACCGCAACTTTCGGCTGTTCTTCGCCGGGCAGGGCGTTTCGCTGGTTGGCACCTGGATGCAGCAGGTGGCCGTCGCCTGGCTCGTCCTGCAGCTCACCGGCGACCCGCTGTGGCTCGGCGTGGTCGCGTTCGCCGGCCAGATCCCGTCCCTGCTGATCACCCCCCTGGCCGGCGTCCTCATCGACCGCTGGAACCGCCACCGACTGCTGATCCTGACCCAGACGCTGGCGATGATCCAGGCGTTCGCCCTGGCGGGGATGGCGTGGTTTGGCGACGCCGACGTGTGGCTCGTCGCCGGCCTGAACCTCTTTCTCGGGGTGGTGAACGCCTTCGACATGACCGGCCGCCAGGCGTTCCTGACGGACATGGTGACGCGCCGCGCGGATCTGCCGAACGCCATCGCCCTCAACTCGTCCCTCGTCAACGGATCGCGCCTGGTGGGTCCGGCGCTGGCCGGAGTGGTGCTGGCGTGGACGTCGCCAGCTGTCTGCTTTTCGATCAACGGAGTCAGCTACCTGGCGGTGCTGGCCGCCCTTCTCGCGATGGCGGTGCCGCCTCGACCGGCGGCGCGGGAGCAGATCCCGGTGCTGCGGCAGCTGCGTGAGGGCTTCCATTACGCTTTCGGGTTCACCCCGATCCGGTCCCTGCTGCTGCTGCTGGCGCTGCTCAGCCTGGCGTCCACCGCCTACGCCGTCCTGCTGCCGGTGTTCGCGACGGACGTCCTCGGCGGAGACGCACGGACGTTCGGCCTGCTCAGCGCCGCCGCCGGACTCGGCGCCCTGGTGGCGGCGGTCCGGCTGGCGGGGCGGGCGAGCGTGCTCGGGCTGGGCCGGTGGATCACCTTCGCGGCGGGGCTGTTCGGAGCAGGGCTGATCGCCTTCTCGTTCTCGCGAACGGTGTGGCTGTCCGCCCCGCTCCTCACGATGGCCGGGTTCGGCATGATGACGCAGATGGCCGCGAGCAACACCATCCTGCAAACGATCGTGGACGAGGACAAGCGCGGCCGGGTGATGAGCTACTACACGATGGCGTTCCTGGGGATGGCGCCGCTTGGGAGCCTGCTGGGCGGGGTGCTGGCGAGCCGGGTCGGGGCCGAGAACGTGGTCCGCGTGGCAGGGCTGTGCTGCATCGCCGGAGCGGTCCTCTTCGCGGTCTACCTCCCGCGGCTGCGCGAGCTGATCCGGCCGATCTACATCCGCATGGGCATCCTCCCCGCCCTGGCCAGCGGGGTGCAAACGGCCAGCGAGTTGACGGTTCCCCCCGAGCGCACCTGAAGCGCTTTCCAAAACGAAGACGAGCCGGAAGCGGCAGCGACGGGAGCCTGGAGCAGACCGTCGCTGCCGCTTCCGGCTCGTCGGCGCCCTGTGAGGCGACCGCCTCATCTTCCCCGCGGAGCAGGGCCGCCCATTCGGCCAGCAGGATTCGGGTGTCGGCCCAGTCAAGCGCGCCCTCGCTTGTGCGGGGGGACCGCTTGCCGCATCGATCCCATCCGCTTGCTCGTCGCCGGCCCGGTCCGCCGCCTACAATGCCGGGGCGACGGCCCCTGGGCCGCAACCCACGAGCGTTCTCGGAGAAACCCCCATGAGCAGTAACGGGCGTCCTCGGTTGGCCCTCCTGGGCAGCGCGGCCGCGCTGGCCGTTGTGGGCGTGAGCCTGCTAACCGCAGGCCCGCCCCGGCCGCAACCCCCGAAAGGCTTCGAGGCCATCTTCAACGGCCAGGATCTGAAGGGCTGGGACGGCGGCGCGAACCACTGGAAGGTCGAGGACAGCTGCCTGACCGGGACCGCGGACGGCAAGCTGAAGTACAACCGCTTCCTCACCTGGCGCGGCGGCAAGGTCCGGAACTTCGAGCTGCGCGTGCAGGTCCGCGTCAGCCCTGGCGGCAACAGCGGCATCAACTATCGAAGCACGCCGCGCCCGGACCTGGGCGAACACGTCGTCACCGGCTATCAGTGCGACGTCGTCGCGAACCGCGCCGACTACAACGGCATGCTCTACGAGGAGCGCGGGCGGCGCATCCTCGCCCACACCGGCGAGCGCGTCGTCATCGATCCGGCCGGGCAGCCGTGGGTCGTGGGCGCGTTCCCGCTGCGCGCGTTCAAACCGGGCGAGTGGCACGAGTACCGCGTCCTGGTCGAGGGCAACCGCCACCGACACTGGATCGACGGCCACCCGACGGTGGACGTGATCGACCTCGACAAGAAGGGCCGCCAGCTGGAGGGCGTCCTCGCGGTGCAGGTCCACGTCGGCCCGCCGATGAAGATCCAGTACCGCGACTTCTTCCTCCGGCGCCTGCCCGACGACCTCCTGCTGATCGCCCCGGACGAGGCAAAGATCCCGCCCACGGCCCGCAAGGTCGTCCCCCAGGGCAAGGACCGCCCGCGCAAGCCCGCGCCGCCGCAAGCCCGCGCCGGCGACGGGGCTACCCTGGCGCAGGCCGCGAAGCGGGTGCGCCAGCTCGTCGCCCACCGGGAGTCGAGCAGCGACCGCCCGGAGAACACCCTGGCCAGTTACCGCCGGGCGATCGAGGCCGGGGCGACCGCCAACGAGGTGGACGTGCGCACGACGAGGGACGGAGTCCTCGTCAGCCTCCACGACGCCGACGTGAAGCGGACGACCGACGGCAAGGGATCGGTCCGCGAACTGACGCTGGCGGAGCTGCGCCGCCTGGACGCCGGCAGCTGGTTCGACCGCAAGTTTGCGGGCGAGCGCGTCCCGACGCTGCGCGAGGTGCTGGAGCTGTGTCGCGACCGGGCCGACGTACTGCTCGACCTGAAGGAGACGGGCGAGGAGTACATCCGCCGGGTGGTCGCGGAGGTCCGCCAGCACGGCCAGCCCGCCCGCATCATTCTGGGTATCCGCAAGGCGGACGAGGCCGAACGCTTCCGCAAGCTCCTGCCGGAGGCGCGCCAGCTCGGGTTGATTCCCGATCCCGGCGCCCTGGACGCCTTCGCGGCGGCGGGAGTCAAAATGGTCCGGCTGTGGCCGAAGTGGGTGGCGAAGGATCCCGGACTGGTGGCGCGGGTGCGCAGGCTCGGCCTGTCGCTGCACCTGAACGGGACGACCGGCGCCGAGGACGAGGTCCGCGCGCTGCTCCTGCACCGGCCCGACTCGCTGTCCGCCGACGACCCCGGCCGGTTGAGGCAGACCCTCGGCCGCCTGATGCAGCAGTGAGACCTCCGCCGCTCAGGTCAATCCGTAGAACCGCGCGGCGTTGTCGTGGAACAGCTTCCGCTGGTCGGCGGCGGAGCGGTTGCGCACGATGCTGCGGAGCGCGTCCACCCACTGCCGGTACGTCGCCCGCAGGGTGCAGACCGGCCAGTCGCCGCCGAACATCACCCGCTCAGGGCCGAACGCATCGAGGGTGTGGTTGACGACCGGGGCCAGGTCGTCCGCACTCCACTGGCCGGCCCGCGCCGTCACCACGATGCCCGACACCTTGCCAACGACGTTGCGGCACCGGGCGAGGCGCTCCAGGTCGCGCTGCCACTGCGTGCGGTCGCGCGTCTGGACGTTGCCGTTGCCGCAGTGGTCGAGGATGAAGCGCGTGTCCGGGCACGCCTCGATCAGCCGGGCCGCGTCGCCCAACTCCGCCGGCCGCATGCACAGGTCGAAGCTCAACCCCATCTCGCCCAGCAGGCGGACGCCGCGGATGAACTCCTGGCGCACGCAGTAGCCGGCGGGCGTCGCGTCGGTGTGCAGCACCTGCCGAACCCCCTTGAGGTAGCGATTGCCGCGGAAGCGCCGCAGGTAATCGCCGAACCCCTCCGACGCGGGCCGCCCGGAGATGACGGCCGCGACCGTCGGCGTGCCACCCTGCCGGCAGAGGTCGAGAACGTACTCGGCCTCGGCGACCTGCTGGTCGGCGGCAACGTCCACCTCCATGTAGACCGCCTTGACAACGTTCAGGCCGCGCGTCGCCTCCAGGTAGTCGCGCATCACGAAGTTGCGGTTGAGCGGCGAATCGCGCTGGACCCACGGCAGGCGGAACCGGGTTAGATCCCACAGGTGCTGGTGCGTGTCGATGATCGGCGTGCGGTCGGCGCCCGGCTGCCCGGATGGCTCGCCAGCGGGCTGTTGCGCGGTGGTGTTGACTGCGTTCGGGTCGGCCAGGGCGCCCGTGCCGGCGGCGAGCAGTGCGCCCTTGAGGAACTGGCGACGGTCCGTATTCGGCAGCATGGTTCAACTCCCTGTCGAAGGCGCGAGGAGGGTGGTCCGGAATGCGGGCATGCCGGTATTACAGCGGTTCGGAGGGACGCCGTCCACTCGCGAATCGCCCTGCCGATCTACCCTGGCGCCAGCGCGACGCAACAGATCAATCGCGCGGTTTTTGCTTGACATCCCGGGTGAAGGCGGTATCTTCACCTTTTGCCAATCCATCTACTCCATAAAAGACTCGCCTCCCTGGTCGAGCAGTCCAGACCTTGATACTTCGCTGACAAGCAAAGAGGAAGGTTTTTACTCGCTGCGTCTTGCCTTCACGAAGCCGGGTAACCAGGCAGTCATGACTGAATTCGTCATCCAGGAAGACAGCGGAAGGGAATATCCCGTCAGCGTTCCTGTCCGGTATGAGGGTCGCCCCCCGGCTGGCAAGCCAGAAGGCGCGAACTGAGACGGCGGAAAGGGACTCGGCGCCTGGGCGGGCCACGACAGGATTCGCCGCGAACGGGCACGAAGGTCGCCAATTATGCGCAGAACGCTAATCGCAACCCTGCTCGTTGCACTCGGCACAGGACACCTGCCTTACCTCCCGGGGCAGGTGGTTGGTGAGCACTCTCCTGCCAGGAAGGCCGCCAAGGCACGGCAAAAGGCCGTCAAAACCCTGGAAGTGAAGTTCCGAAAGACCGAAACCATTGCCAGGGGTGCAGTGACGGCACTCACACCACCGCTCCCATTCAAACCGAAACATCCAATCCCAGAGCAAGAAACCACACTCCAATCGATTAACCGGCTGGTATTCCACGTGGGGCTACACTACCTGTCCGGTGGCCCAGATCCTCCCTGTGATGAGCAACCCCCATTTCCCCTACCAGGCGGTGGGCTGCACGCTTCCCTTCACCCCCCTGCGCCCGGGCCGGCTCGATGATGCGTGCGACGTCGTGCATTTCTGGAGCCTGCACACCGGCGGGGCGAACTTCGCCTTTGCCGACGGGTCGGTCCGGTTTCTGTCCTACCGTGCCGCCGACGTCCTGCCGGCCCTCGCCACAACGGCCGGCAGGGAAATCGTCACCTGGGACGACTGAGGGTCATCTTGTCTCCCTCGACCGGCTCCATCCCCGGGCAACACCCCCGCAGCGGTTCGCGTGGGATACGCCGCTTCCCGCCGCGGTCCCTGGCCTGCGGGCCGACCGAGAGGCCCGCCAGACGTTCCGGGACGCCACGGCGCTCCGCATCGATCTGGACCGGGGTTGGCCCCGACGCCGCTTTGAACTCTCTCTACACCCGTCCTACCCCGGCGTCAGGCCCAGTTCCTTGAACTGCTTTGGGTCCACCGGCGCCGGGGCGCCGGTGAAGCCGTTGCAGCCATGCTGTCCGCGCCCGCAGCGTCCGCGCAGGGAGTGTCTCGTCCCGCGCGGACGCTGCGGGCGCGGACAGGAGTTTGGTCCGCCGGTTCTTGGCCTCCATTATGGCGCACCGGCCGTCCGCTCGACAGGAGAAAGGCGTGCCGATCCGATCCGGGTCGTATAATGCGCTGCGGGACGACCGACGCGGCGTGCGGCCACGGCGCCGGCGCCCCGCGCTTATCTCGTTGAGCCATCCATGACGAAAGTTGCCATCCTCGGCGGCTCTGGGTACACGGCCGTCGAGCTGATCAAGATCCTCCTGCGTCACCCCGACATCGAGATCGTCGCCGTCACGTCGCGCCAGGAGGGGACGCCGTCGCTGGCCGACCTGCACCCGAGTCTCACCGGCCGCATCGACCTGCGCTGCGAGCTGTTCGACGCCGACCGGCTCGTCGCCCGCGGGGTCGAGTGCGCGTTCGGGTGCCTGCCGCACGGCGTCAGCATGCACACCCTGCCGGCCCTCCTGCGGCGCGGCGTCCGGGTCATCGACCTGTCCGCCGACTATCGGCTGCGCGACCCGAACGTGTACGCCCAGTGGTACGGCGAGAGCCACGAGGATCTCGCCCATCTGACCCAGGCCGTCTACGGACTGCCGGAGCTGTACGGGGACGAGATCCGCGACGCCCAGCTGGTCGCCAACCCCGGGTGCTACCCGCAGCCGGCCATCCTCGGCCTGGCGCCGCTTGTCGCCGGCGGGCACATCGACCTGCACGGCATCATCGTGGACAGCAAGAGCGGCGTCTCCGGGGCCGGGCGGACGCCGAAGCTGACGACGCATTTCCCCGAGTGCAACGAGAGCGTCTCGGCGTACAACGTCGGCCGGCACCGCCACACGCCGGAGATCGAGCAGGCGCTCGGCGACGTGGCCGGCGGCCCGGTCGAGGTGATCTTCACCCCGCACCTGATCCCAATGGACCGCGGCATCTTCACCACCGTCTACGCCGCCCCGCGCCGCCAGTTCTCCGAGGACCAGCTGCTCGAGCTGTACCGCGCCTACTATGCCCACGCACCGTTCGTGCGCGTCGGGAAGCGCCTGCCGGCGACCAAGGACTGCTGGGGCACCAACTTCCTCGATCTGACGGTGCGGGTGGTGCGCGACCGGATCATCGTGCTCGGGTGCGAGGACAACCTGGTGCGCGGGGCAAGCGGGGTGGCGGTCCAGAACTTCAACCGCCTGTACGGCCACGATGAGCGCACCGCCCTGCTGTAATCGGCCCCCCGGACACCGAGAAGACGGATGAGCGCCGACCCCACCGAGCCGACGGCCGAACCTCACCCGCAGCCCCGGGGCGGCCAGTTGCCGGCGGGCACCGGCCCCGCGCCGGTCCCGCCGGGGGGCGCCCGCGCGGACAGCGCGACGGAGGAGGTCGAGTTGTGGTGGGGGTCGTACTCCGGGTGGACGATGGTCCCGAGCTTCGCGGTCTGCCTGGTGCTAACCGGGCTGATCGCCTGGGCGGCGTGGCAGCTGATGCCGCAGCACCTGTGGCGCGCGACCACGGTCGGGGCGGCGGGAGTGGTCTGGGCGGTCCAGCTCCTCCGGTTCGGGGCGCGCGTCTTCGGCTGCAACTACCGGCTGACCACGCGACGACTCCTGCTGGCGCACGGCGTGCGGCGGATGCAGGTCGCGGTGGTGGAACTGGCCCGGGTCCGGCGCGTGACGGTGGACAGGCGCGGGCTGGAGGCGGCGGTCGGTGTCGGCCGCGTCCTCGTCCAGGTCGAGGGGGAGGCAAGACCCCGGGCTCTGGAGGGGGTGCGCAACCCGCAGAGCACCGCGGACCTGATCCGCGCGGCGGTCAAGACGGCGCGGGGCGACCAGGAGTAATTCTGCTGAAGCCCACGGGACGCCACTCGTGGGCTTTGGAAGCGCCCTCTCACACCCGTACCCTTGCCCCCCACTTCCCCCGCCCTTAGCCTGACCCGGTGCCCACTCCGACTCTCAGACCCGGAGGGATCATGCCACTCCATCCGAACCGCCGTCCTGCGTACACGTCCGCCCGGGCCGTCCTGGTCCTCCTCGGCCTGCTCGTCCTGGCCCTGCTCGGCGGGCGCGGCCCGGCGGCGGGCCAGGCCGGGAAGCCGGCGCCGGCCGCCCGCCAGCTCCGCGCTGGCGCGGCCACCAGCAACATCACCCCGCGCCTCGGCCGGATCCTCGTCGGCGGATGGGGGGAGCCCCGCGCCACCGACGTCCACGACGAGCTGCACGCCCGCTGCCTCGTTCTCGACGACGGCCAGACCCGCCTGGCGTTCGTCGTCTGCGACAGCGTCGGCATCGACCGGCAGGTCTTCGACGAGGCCCGGCGCCTCGTCCACAAGGAAACCGGCATCCCGATGGAGCACCAGCTGATGTCGGCGACGCACACCCACTCCGGCCCGTCGTGGCACGGCCGGAACGACGGCGACGAGGGCTACCCGCACTTCCTCGCCCGGCGCATCGCGGACGGCATCCGCCGGGCCGTCGCGAATCTGGAGCCGGCGCGGATCGGCTGGGGGTCGGCGCAGGCGCCCGAGCATGTGTTCAACCGCCGGTGGAAGGTGAAGCCCGGCACCAAGCTGCCGAACCCGTTCGGTGGGACCGACCAGGCGCTCATGAACCCCGGCGCCAGCAACCCGAACCTGCTGGAGCCGGCCGGCCCGACCGACCCCGAGGTCGCCTTCCTGACCGTCCGTTCGACCGCCGGGCGGCCGCTGGCGCTGCTGGCCGCGTACTCGCTGCACTACGTCGGCGGCGTCCGGCCGGACGAGGTCTCGGCCGACTACTTCGCCATGTTCGCCGACCGTGTCCAGCAGCTACTCAAGGCCGACCGCCTCGACCCGCCGTTCGTCGGCATCATGGCCAACGGCACCAGCGGCGACGTCAACAACATCAACGTCCGCGGCAAGCGGGAGAAGCGCGCGCCGTACGAACGGATGCGCGAGGTCGCCGACTCGGTCGCGGCGGCGGTGTTCAAGGCCCACCAGAGCGTCCAGTTCCACGACTGGGTGCCGCTGGCGGCGGTGCAGAAGGAAATCGCGCTGGCGACCCGCAAGCCGACGCCGGAGCTGATCGCGCGGGCGAAGGCGATCCTGGCGCGCCCGGAAGGGGCACCGCAGGGCCACATCCGCGAGCGCACCTACGCCCGGCGGACGCTGGCGCTGGCCACGGCCCCGGCGCGGACGGAGATCGTTCTGCAAGCGGTCCGGGTCGGCGACGTCGGTATTGCCGCCATCCCGTTCGAGGTGTTCGCGGAAACCGGCCTGGAGATCAAGCGCCGCAGCCCGTTGCGGCCGTCGTTCACAATCTCCCTGGCGAACGGGTCCAACGGCTACCTGCCGACGCCGGAGCAGCACAAGCTGGGCGGGTACGAGACGTGGCTGGGCACCAACCGGGTCGAGCCCCAGGCGTCGGTGCGGATCGTCGATACCCTGCTCGATCTGTTCGGACGGCTCAAGCGCGGAAGCTAGTGCAGGGTCAAGGAGGGTGGAAGTGCAAGGGCTCTGGGGAAAGCCCACGGGACGCCACCCGTGGGCTTTCCCCAGAGTCTTTCCACACCTTCGCCCTTGCCCCTGCACGAGTTGCGGCCCTCACAGGGCGTGCCGTGCCTCGGCTGGCTGATATTCGTCGAAATTTGTCCTGACACCGGCAGCGCCGCGCGGTATCCTGAATGAAAGGTTTTTAACCGGCGCATCCATTCTGCGCGTATTCTCGCATCTGGCCGAATCCCTGGCGGCCGTGATTTTCTGGTCCTCTCCCGGAAAGGTAGGGCCATGCCAGCGCCTGTTCTGATCGACGAATTTCTCGACCTCGGCTACAAGAGCGGCATCCTCAGCAAGGAGACGGTGACCGCCTACCTGGAACAGCTGCAAAAATCCGGCGAGCAGATCGACACTCCGCAGCAGCTCGCCGACGCCATGGTCCGCGACAGCCAGCTGACCCAGTTCCAGGCGGACAACCTTCTGCAGGGCAAGTGGAAGGGCTTCATCATCAGCCGCAAGTACCGCCTCCTCCAGCGCCTCGGCGCCGGCGGGATGGGGTGCGTCTACCTGTGCGAACACATGCGCATGCACCGGCGGGTGGCCCTCAAGGTTCTGCCGATTGCGCACGCCAAGGACCAGGCCGCTCTGGAGCGATTCAACCGCGAGGCCCGCGCCGTCGCCGCCCTCGATCACCCGAACATCGTCCGCGCCCACGATATCGACCACGAGGACGACCTCCATTTCATCGTCATGGAGTTCGTGGACGGCAGCAGCCTCCAGCACATCATCCGCGAACACGGAGCGATGGACGTGCTGCGCGCCGCCAACTACATCCGGCAGGCGGCATTGGGGCTGCAGCACGCCCACGAGGCCGGACTGGTCCACCGCGACATCAAGCCGGGGAACCTGATCCTGGACCGCGGCGGACTCCTGCGCATCCTGGACATGGGACTGGCCCGGTTCTTCCACGACACCCGCGACGACCTGACGCGCCAGTACGACCCGACCGCCGTTCTCGGGACGGCCGACTACCTGGCCCCGGAGCAGATCGATGACAGCCACAACGTTGATATTCGGGCCGACATCTACAGCCTGGGAGTGACGTTCTACTTCATGCTCGCGGGCAAGGGGCCGTTTCCCGAGGACGGGTCGATCGCCCAGAAGCTGATCTGGCACCGGGTCCGGCAGCCGGCCCCGATCACCAAGATCCGCCCCGAGGTGCCGGAGGAACTGGCGGCCATCCTGCACAGGATGATGGCCAAGGAGCCGGCCGACCGCTACCAGACGCCAGCCGACCTGGCGGACGCGCTCATCCCGTGGGCGCCGGATACCCTCAGCCCCCCGCCCGAGGAGTGGATGCCGCGCCTGGCCCCCGGAGCGCAGGGCGCGCCCGAAGGCAGCCCCCGGTCCCCCGTGCCGACCGGGCGCGGGGCGCCTGGGCCGATGTCGGTCCCGAAGGTGCGCCCGGCCGCGTCGGAGGCGCTCGGCGATACGCCCGTCGGGTCGATACCGCGCACCCCGCCGTCGCTGCGCCGGCCCGGGTCCAGCCGGGTGCCGGCCCCCGTCGCCGACGCCGACGCGGTGACGGCCAAGACCCCGCCCCCGTCCGCCGCCCGCAGCGGAGACGCGGCCGCCCAGAACGAGGGGCAGTTTGCGAGCGAGTCCCGTGCCTGGCGCCTGCGCGATAAGCCGGCGTCCGCGCGCTCCCACTCGGGCTCGCGCCGGCCGGCCGCACCCGCCGTCGCCCTGCCGAACACCACCGCCCGCATCTGGACGCGCGTCGGCATCGCCTGCTCGGCGGTCGCGATCCTCTACACCGGGTTCATCGTCTGGTCGATCGCCCAGACTCCGCCCCCGCAGCGCCGGTTCCAGCCGGTGGCCCAGGAGCCACTGGCGCCCGACGCGGCGCTGCCCGTCGGTCTCGTCCACACCCTGAACGGCCACACGGACGGCGTCGAGAGCGTTGCCGTCTCCCCGGACGGACGGTACGCCCTGTCCGGCAGCTGGGACCACACCGTTCGTCTGTGGGATCTCGGCTCCGGCAAGCTCGTCCGTACCTTCAAGGGCCACACGAAGCAGGTCCACGCGGTCGCGTTCGCGCCGGACGGCCACCGCGCCCTGTCGGCCGGGTGGGACGGCACCATGCGGCTGTGGGACGTGAAGCCGGGCCGATCCCTCCGCGTCCTACGCGGGCACGGCCGGGCGCAGGCGGTCGCGTTCGCGCCGGACGGCCGCCGCGCCGTCTCGGGCGGCGACGACAAGCTCCTCCGCCTGTGGGACGTGGAGACGGGCGCCGAGCTGCTCACCTTCGAGGGCCACACCCGGCCGATCTGGAGCGTCGCGTTCGACCCGAGCGGGCGGCGCGTCGTGTCGGGCGGCCACGATGGCACGGTCCGGATCTGGGACGCGGAAACCGGCAAGGGGCTGCACGTCCTGAAGGGGCACAAGGGGGAGGTCCACGGCGTCGCCGTATCCCCCGACGGCCGCCACGCCGCCAGCGGCGGGATGGACCAGGACGTGCGCGTGTGGGACTCGGACGCCGCAAAGGTGGTGCGCCGGTGCCGCGGGCACAAGAAGGCTGTGTCGGCGGTCGCGTTCGCACCGGACGGGCGCTACGTCTTCTCCGGCGGCAACGACAGCACGATCCGCATCTGGGACGTGGCCGGCGGATACGAGGTGCATCGATTCACCGGCCACACCGGCCCGGTCTGGGGGCTGGCCTGCACCCGAGACGGGCGCTTCCTGGTGTCGTCGAGCCGCGACCGAACCGTGCGTGTCTGGCGGCTACCGCCCTATGTGGCCACCCCTATCCCGGGCGAGCTGGTCAAGCTCACCGGCCACACCGGCCCGGTCGAGCGGGTCGCCCTGGCGCCGGATGCAACGCGGGCGGTGTCCTGCAGCCACGATCGGACCGTGCGGATCTGGGATCTCAATCATTATCGCCTGCAGCGCACCCTGAAGGGCCACACGGGGATGATCAACTCCGTTGCGTTTGCCCCGGACGGGCGGCACGTACTGTCGGCCGGGCAGGACAGGATCGTCCGGCTGTGGGACGGAAACACGGGCGTGCCGGTCCGCGACTTCACCGGCCACACCGCCAGCGTCTGGCGCGCGGTGTTCTCCCCCGACGGCGCACGCCTGGTGACTGCCAGCCAGGACAGGACGGCCCAGGTGTGGGACGTCAAGACCGGCGCCCGTTTGCAGTCCTTCGCCGGACACGGCCAGCCGGTCCGGTGCGCCGCGTGGTCGCCGGACGGCCGGTTCGTCGTCACCGGCGGGTCGGACAAGCTGCTCCGGCTGTGGGACTCGCGGAGCGCGAAGGAGATACGCCAGTTCAAGGGCCACGCCGGCCCGGTCAGCGCGGTCGCGTTCGCGTCGGACGGGTCGAAGGTACTGAGCGGCGGACACGACCGCACGCTGCGCCTGTGGGACGCCGAGACGGGCAAGCCGCTGCGCACCTTCGACGGCCATACGGATCACATCCTCGACGTCGCCTTCTCCCCGGACGGGCGCTACGCCCTGTCCGCCGGAGCGGACAAGACGCTGCGGCTGTGGGACGTCGAGCGCAGCCGACAGGTGCAGGTGTGGACCAACCACATCGGCCGGGTGACGGGCGTCGTCTTCACCCCGGACGGGCGACACGCCTTCTCGTCCAGCCACGACCAGACCGTCCGCGTGTGGACCCTGCCCGAGTACACGGCGTATGTCCCGGTCGGCGAGGTTCGGCGCATGACCGGCCACGGGGCACACGTGGACCGCGTCGCCTTCCTGCCCGATGGCGCGCGAGCCCTGTCCGTCAGCCACGACAGGACGGGGCGCCTGTGGGAACTGGCCACCGGGAAGGAAATCCGCAAGCTCGTCGGCCACACCGGGAGCGTCCACTACGTCGCCGTCGGCGGGACCGGGCGGCACGCAGTCACGTGCGGGGACGACGGCACGATCCGGCTGTGGGACGTGAACGCCGCGATTGAGCTGCGGACCTACGCCGGCCACGACGGCAAGGTGTGGGGGGCCGTCCTGAGCCCGGACGGTCGGCGCATCTTCTCCGGCGGAGCCGACAAGACGGCCCGCGTTTGGGACGCTGAAACGGGTGAGGTGCTGCGCGAACTCAAGGGGCACTCGCTGGCCATCAACAGCGTGGCGATCTCGCCCGACGGTCGGCGCGGCCTGACGGGCGGGTGGGACGGCAACGTCTTGCTCTGGGATCTGGAGACGGGGGCAATCGTCAAGCGCCTCGAAGAGGACCGGGTCCACGCGACGAGCGTCGCCTTCTCACCGGACGGGCGCCAGGCCCTGTCCGGCCACAACGACAAGAAGATGCGGCTGTGGGATCTCGACACCGGGAAGCTGGTCCACACGTTCGAGGGGCACACCGCGGCGCTGTGGATCGTGGCGTTCGCGCCGGACGGGCGGCGGGCGTTGTCCGGCGGCCTGGACAGGACAATTCGCCTCTGGGATCTCCCCGGTCGGCGGCTGGTCCACACCTACACCGGGCACGGAGGCGGGGTTACCGGAGTGGCGTTCTCGCCGAACGGCCGGTTCTTCGTCTCCTCCAGCGCCGACAAGACCGTTCGCCTCTGGGGCCTGCCGGTGGCCACGCCCTGATCGTTCGGGCCGCAAGCGGCCGGAAGATTCAACAAGGCGATGTCGTATTACGCCTCCGCGCGCGTCCCCATCAGGAACCCACGCACCTCGCAGTAAATCCGATCGCAGTACGCGCGCCACCGGCCCGCGGCCAGATCCGCGGGGACGTCCCCCGGGTAGAACGTCAGCGTGATGGCGAGCAGCTTCTGGAACGCCGTCTCCTTGTGCTGCATGTGGAAATCGACGACCGCCAGGACGCGCGGGCCTGGCCGGGGCGCCTCGGCCAGCCCCAGCCAGGCGAGGAGTCCCGGACGGGGCGGGGCCGCCAGGTCGTCCGGATCGACCAGGCGGACGCGCATCAGCCCCGGCATACTCAGCACCACCTCGCCGCTCGCCGCATCGACGAACCCCTGCACCTTCATGACCGCGACCTGTTCCGGCATCCACGCTTCCAGGTAGTAAGTCCGGATGCGCGGGTCCGGCGGCAGCGGCGGGGGCACGACTGGCAGCGGCGGCGGGGCCGCCTGCCGCGCCGGGAGGGGCGGCGGCCGCGGCGGCGGGCACGGAGTCGCGACCAGGGCGGGGACGAGCAGGTCCGCGTCGGAATCGACGACCAGTCCGAAATCGTCGGCGGTCGCGACCTCGACGTCCTCCTTCGTCTCGATCGCCACGCCAAACGTCTTCCGGCGACTCGCCCCGGGCGCGTGCCTGCTCCCGCCTTCGGGGCCGGTCAGCCCGAGGATACTCTCGGCCTTGCGCTCCTGCTCGACGCTCAGCCGGAACCGGGAGGACTCGCCCGCGTCGGTCGGGGTGTCGGCCTCGGCGGCGAGTTCCCTCAGCGTCGGCACGTCGCGACCGCTTCCCTGGGCAGCGAGGAGCAGGCGGCCGACGAGGGGCCGTGTCCCGGCGTCGCGGCCGCGCCACAGCTCACGGAACACGGCGGACGTGGCCGGCTCCTGGAAGTCCGCCTCGCGGAAGAGCAGGTTGTCGCCCGCGTCGTGCCTGCCCCAGAGATCCGGCCCCTCCTCGGCCAGGGCGAGCAGGGCGGTGTAGGCGACCAGGGCCGGGAAGTGGTCGGCGTCGGCGTCGTGGACGTGTTGCCAGAGCCGCTGCGGGTGCTGGAAGTTGGCGTGTCCCGTCTCACACGGCGGCCCCCCTTCGCCGGGGAAGCTGACCGCGTCGTAGTCGATCAGCCGGAGCATCAGCGGATCGGTCCCGGTCCCCGGACCGACCAGGACGTGATCGTGCTGCAGCAGTCCGTGGGCCAGGCCGGCTCGGCGCAGGTCAGTGAGCAGGCGCACCCACAGGCGGGCGAGGTGGCGCAGCGTGTCAGGCTGGTCGGCGACCTGGCCGACGAAGGTGCCGAGCGGCACGCCATTGACCCAGTGCATCTTGAGCGCCGGATACCACCGGCCGCGCACGCACAGCCCGCGGTCGAGGTACTCGAACGGGGCCAGGCACGGCAGGTCGGTCGCCAGCAGGTGCGCGGCCAGCGCCCGGTAGTGCCGGTCCAGCCCCGGCACCTCCTGGCGGTAGCACTTGACGGCCCAGCGCTGCGGGCCGGCGAGGCTGCGCGCCTCGTAGACGTCGGCCAGGGCACCGGGCCGGACGTGGAACCGACCGGCCCCGTCGCGCAGCACCTGGGCGCGGCGCAGCTCGGGGTCGTGGAAGCAGCGCGGCGGGCGCTCGAACGCCTCGGCGTAGTCGGCGGGCAGTTGCCAGCCCATGACAGGCTACCTCACCCTCGGGCCGCCGGCCGGCGGGGGACGGCCCCTCTCCCGAGATCCGGCGGGCATTTTCAGAAACATAGCACACGCTGGCGGGGGGAGAGGGGCGGACGTCAGGGTGCCCGGCCCACGGGTCGCAGCCCGTGAGCTTTACCCTCTCCTTCTCCTTCCCACTCCTCGCCGCGCTCCCCGGCTGATACCATCACGGCAACAGGCGCGCCGCCCGCGGCGCGCGGACGTCATCCGAAGGGACGCACGCATGAAAGCAGAGATCATCTCGATCGGCACCGAGCTGGCGACCGGCCAGAACCTCGACACGAACAGCCAGTGGCTGAGCCAGCGCCTCGCCGAGATCGGCATTCCGGTCGGCTGGCACACAACCGTGGCGGACGATCGGGAGGACAACGCGGCCGCGTTCCGCATCGCGGCAGGGCGGGCCGGGCTGGTGCTCGTCAGCGGCGGGCTCGGGCCGACCCAGGACGACCTGACGCGCGAGGCGCTCGCCCTGGCGGCCGGCGTCGAGCTGGTCTTCCGCGAGGACTCGTTCGAGCAAATCCGCGCCATGTTCGCCCGCCGCAACCGGCCGATGACCGAGCGCAACCGCGTTCAGGCGCTCTGTCCCGCGGGCGCCGAACCGATTCCGAACGCCAACGGCACCGCGCCCGGGATCTGGATGCGCCTCGGTAACGCCCACGTTGCCGCCATGCCGGGGGTGCCGAGCGAGATGCACGCCATGTTCGAGGCCGAGGTGCGACCGCGCCTGCTCGCTCTCGGCATCTGCGGCGGCGTCCTGGTGGAGCGCAAGATCAACTGCTTCGGCATGGGCGAGTCGGCGTTGGAGGAGAAGGTTGCCGACCTGACGCGGCGCGGCCATGTCCCGGAGGTCGGCATCACGGTCAGCGACGCAACGATCTCGCTGCGCATCCTCGCCCGGGCCGCCACCGCCGAGGACGCCCAGCGCCAGATTGAGCCGGTGGAGATCACCTGCCGGCAGCGGCTGACCACCGTGGTGTTCGGCTGCGGAGCCGAGGATCTGCACGACGTCGTCATGCGGTTGCTGGAGGAGCGCCGGCTGACGCTGGCGACGGCCGAGAGCGTGACAGCCGGCCAGGTGGCGGAGCGGCTCGGGCGAGTGCCGGGCGCGAGCGAGTGGTTCCTGGGCGGTGTCGTCGCCTACACGAACCGGGTCAAGGCGGAAGTTCTGGGCGTCCCGCAGGAGTTGCTCGACCGGCACGGGGCGGTGAGCGCCGAGGTGGCGGAGGCGATGGCGGTTGGGGTGCGGGTCCGCCTCGGGGCCGACCTCGGGGTGAGCACGACCGGACTGGCGGGGCCGGGCGGCGCGACGCCGGACAAGCCGATCGGCCTGGTGTACGTCGGGCTGGCGTGGGACGGCGGCTCCTCGGCGGTGAGTTTCAGCTGGGGCGGGACGCGCACCGAGATCCAGAGCCGCACGGCCAAGCTGGCGCTGAACCGGGTCCGGCTGCATTTGCTGGGAGAATGACCGCAGCAGGCAGGAGAAAGCTCACGGACTGCGGCCCGTGAGCTTTCTCCTGCCTGCTGTCTACTCGGCCTTGCTGAAGTAGCTGACTCCGTTGTCCAGGATCGGCTTGAAGCGCGCCTGGGGGACGGTGAAGACGGCGCCCGGCAGCGTGTTACTCTGGGCGAAGTAGTGCGTGGTGCCCGCGGCGGCGCCAAGCTCCAGCGTGTAGCGCGTCTTGCCGTCGTCCATCAGCACCTCGACCTTGAGGGGCGCCTTGTCGCCCAGCTCGTGCTGCTTCTGCGGCCCGGCGAAGCCGACGTAGCGCTCCGCCTTGAGCGCGCTCAGCTCGTTCACCAACTCCTCGACGCGCCCGCTGTCCAGGGTGAACCTGCCGACCCCGGACTTGACCGCCCAGCCCTTGTCCTTGCGCTCGAACACCGGCTCGCGCGTCTCGCGCTTCTCGACGATCGCCAGCTTGATCGCCTTGACCTTGTCCGCGTCGAACTTGAAGACCGTCCGGTCGCGCAGCTCGACCTCCTTCAGGGTGCGGACGACGTGTTCCGGCGCGACGAAGACGATGTCCTTCAGGTCGCTCCCGGCGGTGATGATTCCGTACACGCCGGGGCCGCCCTTCGCCTTCGGCACGTCGCTGCCGAACTGGAACACGTGGGTTGTCGGCTCCTTCTGCCCTTCCTTCTTCTTCAGCGTCACCGTCGCGATCACCGCCGGCTTGGTGAGGCCGTACACGCTCAGGTCGGTCTTCGCATCGACGCGCTCAACGTACCGGCGGGCACTCAGCCCGGTCAGCGCGAACAGCGTCAACTCGACCTGCTGGGCATCCGCGTGGGGCCGGTCCTTGAAGTTCTTCGGCTCCAGCAGCACCCACGTCGCGTCCGGCTCGGGAGCCTTGTCCCTGGCGCCTTTCGCCGGTGCCTTGGCCTTCTTCTCCTTCTCCTCGCGGGTCGTCACGAACGTCTGGCCGGGCAACTTCAACTCCAGCTTCGTCACGTCGGACGGCAGGAACGGCGCGAGGTTCGGATCGAGATAGGCGAGGGCACCCTCCGGCGGCAGGATCTTGTCGAGGACCGACGCCGGCACGGCCACCCGGCTCACGGTCCCATCGGCCGCCTCGCGCCTGACAAACACGGTTGTGCCCTTCTCCTTGTCCTCCTTCTTCGCGAAGGTCAGCTTCAGGGCCGGCTTGACGTCCGGCTTGAGCCGCGGCTCTTCCTGCCCGGCGTCCTTCTTCTCATCTTTCTTGGCGCTCTTGTCGTCCTTTTTGTCGCTCTTCTTCGGTGCGTCTCGGTCGAGGCCGTCGATCCAGACCTCAACGCGAGCGAGGGGGCTGTCCAGGCCGAGTTCCTTGTCCCTGGCGGCGCCCTGCCCGGCCTCGTCGGCCACGTCGAGGAACTTCGCGACCTTGCCCTTGCCCTGCAGGGCGGCGAGCAGGCCGTCGGGGCCCTGGATGGCGCTTTCGTTGGCGGTGTGGCGCAGGGTGCCGGACACGACCTTCCACCCCGGCCCCGGCTTGTAGAGCGTGGTCACGTCGGTTAGTCCCTTGCCGCGGCTGACGCGCACGACATCGGGCCTGGCCGGGTCGAGCTGCGCCAGGTCGCGGCTGCGCAGGCTGTCCGGGTTCTTCAGCACGTTCAGCAACGTCTCGACGTTCCTGGCGTCCACGCGAACCACCGCCTGGTCGCCGACCAGGCGGGCGTAGTACTCCTCCTTGCCGGCGACCTTGTCGCCGATCAGCAGAACTTCCTTGATCGTCCGCGCCTTCTTGTCGATGCCGTCCTCGGTGCGCTCGACCTCGACACGCAGCAGCGCCTTCGCCTCGGGGAAAACGTTCTGGCCGATTGGCTCGAACCCCTTGTCGCCCTCGGCGCGGATGGCGTCGGCCGCGTTGATCAGGCCGCGGACGCCGCCCGCGCCCTTGGCTTCCGAACTGCCCTCCAGCTCTGCCGGGCCGTAGGCGGGCGTCTTGAACCACCACGTCCCCTGCTTTGTCTTTTCGAGGGCCAGCACCGGACCCTTCGCCTCGCGCGGCTGCGACAGCTTGAGTGCCGTCGTGCTGAACGCGCTGGCGTCGAGCAGCCGCGTCGAGCGGTACTTGTTGATGTCTTTCGGGTCGATCAGGACGTTGACGAGCTGGTCGCGCTTGACCGCCAGGACGTCGCGCTTCCGGTCGGACGAGTTGACGTAGTAGTACCCCTTATCGACGCTCGGCCGGCCGAGGTACAGCGTCCACTCCCGGTCGCCGCCGCGCGCCTTGAGGGTGACGTACCCGGACGGCTCCTCCAGACCCCACTGGGCCAGGTTGCGGGTGATGTCCGCCTCGTCGCTCTTGCGTGCCCCGCTCACGTCGCGGATGATCTCCTCGACCTTCGCCTTGTCGGCGCGCACGTCCTCCTTCTCCGACCCGGCGCGTAGCCGCCAGATCCCGTCGCGCTCGAAGAAGGTGTACTTCTTGCCGCTGTAATTCACCACGACGGTCCCGATCAGCGACACCGGATCCTTCTCGCGCGCGAGGGTCGGGATGATGAATCCGGGGTCGAGCTTGTGCTTCTGCTGCGTCAGCATCAGCCCGAAGACCATGAGCACGCCTATGAGGATGCCGAACAGCGCGGCGGTGGTTCTGAAGCTCATATCGCGATGGACCTTTCAACCCACGCGGGCAGGAAACCTCTCCCCCCGGCCCCCTCCCCTGCGAGGGAAGGGGGAGAAAATGGGTGCAAGTGCCAGCAGTATCAACGAAGCGCCTGTGCCCGTCGCCCCCCTCTCCCCCTGGGGGAGAGGGGAGAAAGGCAAAACCCGATGCCGATCATGGTCTCACCGGCGGCGCACCACCCAGATGCCCCCGCCCAGGCCGAGCAGCATCAGCACGGTCAGGCCGAGGGGCAACCAGGCGACCCGGCTGCGACTGAGGTTCTCCGTC
>JAANMY010001383.1_pt1 | contig 27859 bp, 26 predicted proteins | sample 7279691 | NCBI WGS metagenome assembly JAANMY01 (sample SAMN14094543, study PRJNA606508) | bioreactor metagenome | isolation source: A lab-scale SPAN reactor treating ammonium-rich wastewater day 388 | place: Ireland: Galway | collected 2018-02-07
CCACAGCAATAGCTTGGCTATTGCGAGGATTTGCAACGACGCAGACCGCCCGAAGCCGCGCCCGCACACCCATGAGGAGATCGTGAACACGTTCTTAGGTGCCCAGGGCGTTGGTCAGGGCATCCAGGCGCTGTTGCAGCTGTGCGACCTGGGCCTCCAGCACCGCCACGCGTTCGTTCATGTCCGGCCATCCGGCCGCTGCTGCGCCGTGGTGGGCCGCAGGCGCTGACGGCACCACCGGTTCCCCACACAGCAATTGCGCCCAACGTGCCTCGCGCGCGCCGGGGGCTTTGGGCAGCAGGCGCACCAGCGAGCCGCCTTTGTCGGCGCTGCGCTCTTGCAGTTCTTCCAAAAACGCTTCGACCGAGGAGGTATCGGCAAAGCGGTGCCAGCGCTCGGCATTGGTGCGCAGCTCGGCGGCGGTTTGCGGGCCGCGCAAGATCAGCAAGCCCAGCAGAGCGGCGGCTTGGCTGGGCACGGCCAGCACGCGCTCGAAGTTGTGCTCCCAGCGCATGGCGCGTTGGCCGCTGACTTCGACCACCAGATGGCGTTCGCGCAGCGCATCCAGGGCGGTCAGGGCCTCGGCTTCGGACAGTTGCATCAGCGGCTCGCGGCTGGTTTTTTGGTTGCAGCCGGACAGCAGGCTGTTGAGCGTGAGCGGGTAGCTGTCGGGCACGGTGCGCTGTTTTTCCATCAGCGTGGCCAGCACGCGGGCTTGTTCAGCGCTCAATGGGGTGTTTTGGTGGTCAAAAGTCATGGCAGGTACGCAAACGGGGCGGGGCAGGGATAATCGCGCCCTCTATGAAAAACATCGTGATTCTCATCTCTGGCGGCGGCTCGAATATGGCCGCTATTGTGCGTGCAGCCCAGCAGGGCGATTGGGCCAAGCAGTACGGTGCCCGCATTGCCGCCGTGATCAGTAACAAGGCCGATGCCAAAGGCCTGCAGTTTGCCCAGGAAAACGGCATTGCCACCGAGGTGCTCGACCACAAAGCCTTTGCCAGCCGAGAAGATTTTGACGCTGCCCTGGCCCAGGTGATTGACCGCTACCAGCCCACCTTGGTGGTGCTGGCCGGGTTTATGCGCATCTTGACCCCCGGTTTTGTCGGTCACTTTGCCGGGCGGCTGATGAATATCCACCCCTCGCTGCTACCCGCATTTACCGGCTTGCACACCCACCAACGCGCCATTGAAGCCGGTTGCAAGTTTGCTGGCTGCACGGTGCACATGGTGACCGAAGAGCTGGATGTCGGCCCCATCCTGGAGCAAGCCGTGGTGCCGGTGCTGCCGGACGATAACGCCGACACCCTGGCCGCCCGGGTGCTGACGCAAGAGCACATCATCTACCCCCGTGCGGTGGTAAATTTTATTAAAAATAAGAGCTGATAGCGCTTTATTGGTAAGCGTTAAAGCCTTTAATCATTAGAAATTTTAGAACTGTTATGCATCCCAAAGCCCTTCTTGATGCCTGCGCCGCCCTGGTGCAGCAAGTGCTGCTGCTTCAGCACCCGGCCGACAGCGTGGTCTCGCGCTTTTTTCGGCAAAACCGCAGCCTGGGCCCGCGCGAACGCGCCACGCTGGCCGAAACCGCCTACACCGTGCTGCGCCACAAGCTGCGCTTTGAGGCCCTGGCCCGCTCGGGCAGCGGAGCGCGCGAGCGCCGACTGGCCATTTTGGGCTTTGCCGGCCCGCGCAATTTGCTGGAAGCGGCACTCAACCCCGCAGAAAAAACCTGGCTGAAAGAGTGTGATGCCGTGCCAGAGGCGGAGCTGCTGCCCCAGCACCGCCACAACCTGCCCCAGTGGCTGGCCGAGGCGCTGCAGGCCCAGCTGGGGGAGCAGTTTGATGCTTTGGCCGCCAGCCTGTTGGCCCCGGCACCGCTGGATTTGCGCGTCAATACCCTGAATGCCAAGCGCGAGGCCGTGATCAAGGAGCTGGCCGCTGCCGGGATTGCCGCCGAACCCACGCCGTACTCCCCCTGGGGCCTGCGCGTGCAGGACAAACCGGCGCTGACCAAGCTGGAGGCCTTTGTGCAAGGCCGCATCGAGGTGCAAGACGAAGGCTCGCAGCTGCTGGCCCTGTTGCTCGATGCCAAGCGCGGCGAAATGGTGGTCGATTTTTGTGCTGGCGCGGGCGGCAAAACCCTGGCGATTGGGGCGCAAATGCGCAACACCGGGCGTTTGTACGCCTTTGATGTGTCGGCCCACCGCCTCGATGCCCTGAAACCGCGCTTGGCGCGTTCGGGCCTGTCCAACGTCCACCCCGCTGCGCTCTCGCACGAGCGCGATGAGCGCGTCAAGCGCCTGGCCGGCAAGATCGACCGCGTGCTGGTTGATGCCCCCTGTTCCGGCTTGGGCACCCTGCGGCGCAACCCCGATTTGAAATGGCGCCAAAGCCCGCAGGCCGTGCAAGAGCTGACCGCCAAGCAAAGCGCCATTCTGGACAGCGCTGCCCGCTTGGTGAAAAGCGGCGGGCGGCTGGTGTACGCCACCTGCTCGGTGCTGCCTGAAGAGAACGAGGCCATCGCCCAAGCCTTTGGCGCGGCCCACCCCGATTTTGTGGCGCTGGATGCGGGCGAGGTGCTAGCGCAACTGAAGGTGGATCACGCCGCCAGCCTGTGCACCGGTGGCAGCAGCGGTACGCAGTACGTGCGCCTGTGGCCGCACACCCACCAGGTTGATGGCTTTTTTGCGGCGGTGTGGCAGCGCACCTAAAGTGCTTCAATAAAAATAGCTGCTGGCGCTTTGCTACTATGGCATACCAGTCAATAGGACGGTAGCAGAGCGCCAATCCTCCCTCACGCCAAGCGCAACGGTCCGGCCCCGGCCAGCGCAGGCAAGGCGCTGGCCGCACTGCTGCTGCGCTCACCTGCCTGCCCCGAGGCACCCAAATCAAACACGCTGACCGCCTGCACCAGCGCTTGCGCCTGGCTTTGCAAGCTGCTGGCAGCGGCGGCCATTTCTTCGACCAGGGCGGCGTTTTGCTGGGTCATTTGATCCATCTGTTGGATGGCGGTGCCGACTTCGGCCACGCCCTGGCTTTGCTGGGCCGATGCGCTGCTGATTTCCTGCATCAAAGTGGTGACCTGGGCGATGGCGCTGACCACTTCTTGCATCGTGCTGCCTGCTTGCGCCGCTTGGTGGGTGCCGGTGTGTACACACTCTACGCTGGCATCGATCAGGTGCTTGATCTCTTTGGCCGCTTCGGCGCTGCGCCCGGCCAGGCTGCGCACTTCGCTGGCCACCACGGCAAAACCGCGGCCTTGCTCGCCAGCGCGGGCGGCCTCCACTGCAGCATTCAGGGCCAGGATGTTGGTCTGAAAAGCGATGCCGTCAATCACGCTGATGATGTTGGCCACGCGCTCCGAGCGGGTGGCGATTTCCTGCATCGTGCCGACCACTTCCTGCACCGCTTGACCGCCGCGCTGCGCCACTTGCGAGGCCGATTGCGCCAAAGCGTTGGCTTGCTGGGCGGTGTCGGCGTTGTGGCGCACGGTGCCGCTGAGCTCCTCCATCGAGGCGGCGGTTTGCTGCAGGGCGCTGGCTTGTTGCTCGGTGCGGCCACTCAAGTCCAGGTTGGCCTGGGCAATTTCGGCACTGGCCCCAGCCACACTTTCTGAGCCGCTGCGCACCTGGGTGACCACGTCACGCAGGCCATGGACCATTTCATGTTGCGCCTGCAGCAGCAAGGCCGTTTCGCTGTTGCCGCTGACGGGCGCTTGTGCGTGCAACTGCCCGGCCGCCACCGCGCGGCAGCGCGCCACCACCGTCTGCAGGGGCCGTGTAATGGCCAACACCGTGGAGCGCGACAGCAGCAAGGTGGCCACCAGGGCCAGGCCCACGCTCAGCCAAACGCCGCGCTGGATGGAGTCAATGTTGGCCTGCGCCTGGGTGACCGAGGCATTCAAACGCGCGCTTTGCAAGCTTTTCAAGGCCGCCAGGGCGCGGCCGTAATCGTTCAGGATGGTGCCAAACTCATCCAGCAGGTAGTTGCGAGCGCTGCCTTCGTTGCCCTTGTCCAATTGCTGGATGAGGTGTTCTTGGGCCTGCACGTAATTTTTGCGCTGGGCCAAAACATCGCCCAGCAGGGCGTGGCTTTCAGCGTCCGCCATCTGGGCTTGCAGCTGTTCCACGACTTGGCCAATGCGCTGGCGCGAGGCGTAAACCTGTTGCTTGAGGGCCTCGTAGTGCTCCACCTCTTTGACGATGAGCATGTCGCGCAGCGCCTCGGCGATGATGTGGCGGTTCTCATCGATTTCACTGAGCATGACCACGTTGGGCATGTCTTGGGTGCTGATTTGGTGGAAGCCGCTGGCAACGGCGCTGCTTTTGACCAGGGCAACCGCCCCTTGCAGGCAAATGAACAGGATGATCAGGGCAAAGCCCAGGGTGAGCCGGGTGGCAATTTTCATGGGGAAAACCTCCTTGTGGGGGGATCGGTGCGGTGCGCATCCATGCCCAGCCGGTAGGCTAGGCAGAGGCTGGGTTGTAAGCCGCCCCTTTAGTTGTAAGCAACAGTAAGAACCCTGAGGAGCCGCCGTTTTTCCGCCCAAGCCGCCGCGCTGTAGGGAAATTAGGCGAAAGTGTTAGAATCGCCCGGTTTTGCATGGTGCAGAACGCACGCCGGGGCCTTTCCAGTCTTGGCGCAAGTTAAAGGGTGCTCATTACCCTGTTATTGAAGGAAAAAAAAATCATGATCGCTGCCTCTATCAAGGCCGAAGTTGTTAAAGCCAATGCCCGTTCGCAAAACGATACCGGCAGCCCAGAAGTGCAAGTGGCACTGCTGACCGCCCGCATCAACGAACTGACCCCCCACTTCAAACAGCACGCCAAAGACCACCACGGTCGCCGTGGCCTGCTGCGCATGGTGAGCCGTCGTCGCAAGCTGTTGGACTACCTCAAGGCCAAAGACGCTGACCGTTATGTCGCGCTGATCGCCAAGCTGGGTCTGCGCAAGTAAGCACAGTGCTCAAGCGTTGGATCGCATAAACAAAATGCCTGCGCTGATCTTGGGTCAGCGCAGGCGTTTTTGTTTTGAATTTGTTGAAGGATTGCAGAGCGAAGCTGTGTCATTCCACATCAATACTTGCAAAATAATAGCTGCAAGCGCTGATTTGGAATGGCATCGCGATCTGTAAAACCTTTAAACCTACGTTGCACCAGCGGGTGCAGCTACTTTTAAAAGGAATGATGGCTATGACCATGTTTAATAAAGTGACCAAAACCTTCCAATGGGGTCAGCACACCGTGACCATGGAAACCGGCGAAATCGCCCGCCAAGCCAGCGGTGCGGTGCTGGTGAACATTGACGATACCGTGGTGCTGGCCACCGTAGTGGCCTCTAAAACCGCCAAGCCTGGGCAGGACTTTTTTCCCCTGACGGTGGACTACATCGAAAAAACCTACGCCGCTGGCAAGATTCCTGGCAGCTTCTTCAAGCGCGAAGCCAAGCCTTCGGAGCTGGAAACGCTGACCAGCCGCCTGATCGACCGCCCGATTCGCCCGCTGTTCCCCGAAGGCTTCTACAACGAAGTGCATGTGGTCATCCACACCATTTCGCTGAACCCCGAAGTCGATGCTGATATTGCCGCCATGATCGCCACCAGCGCAGCGCTGGCTGTGTCGGGCATTCCGTTCAACGGCCCCATTGGCGCGGCCCGCGTGGGTTACGTCAATGGCGAATACGTGCTCAACCCCGGCCAAACCGCGCGCAAGAACAGCCAGATGGATCTGGTCGTTGCCGGTACCGAAGCGGCTGTGCTGATGGTCGAATCCGAAGCCGAACAACTGCCCGAAGAAGTCATGCTGGGCGCGGTGGTCTATGGCCACGAGCAAAGCCAGATCGCCATCAATGCCATCCACGAACTGGTGCGCGACGCGGGCAAGCCCGTGTGGGATTGGCAGCCCGAGGCCAAGGACGAGGCCCTGATCGCCAAGGTGACCGAGCTGGCCGAAGGCCCGCTGCGCGCCGCCTACCAAAACCGCAACAAGCAGCTGCGCACGCAAGCCTGCCGCGAAGCCTACGCTGCCACCAAGGCCGCGCTGACCGAGCAGGGCGTGGAGTTTGACGGCGTGAAGGTGGACAACATGCTGTTCGACATCGAAGCGCGCATCGTGCGTTCGCAAATTCTGGCGGGCGAGCCGCGCATCGACGGCCGCGACACGCGCACCGTGCGCCCCATCGAAATCCGCAGCAGCGTGCTGCCGCGCACCCACGGCTCGGCGCTGTTCACGCGCGGCGAGACCCAGGCGCTGGTGATTTCCACCCTGGGCACCGAGCGCGACGCGCAGCGCATTGACGCGCTGTCCGGCGAATTTGAAGACCGCTTCTTGTTCCACTACAACATGCCTCCCTTTGCCACCGGCGAAGTGGGCCGCATGGGTTCGACCAAGCGCCGCGAAGTCGGTCACGGCCGTCTGGCCAAGCGCGCCCTGGTGGCCTGCCTGCCCAGCAAGGAAGAATTCCCTTACACCATCCGCGTGGTGTCGGAAATCACCGAATCGAACGGTTCGTCTTCGATGGCTTCGGTCTGCGGCGGCTGCCTGTCCATGATGGACGCGGGCGTGCCCATGAAGGCGCATGTGGCCGGTATCGCCATGGGCCTGATCAAGGAAGACAACAAGTTTGCCGTGCTGACCGACATCCTGGGCGATGAAGATCACCTGGGCGACATGGACTTCAAGGTGGCCGGCACCACCGCTGGTATCACCGCGCTGCAGATGGACATCAAAATCCAGGGCATCACCAAAGAGATCATGCAAGTCGCCCTGGCCCAGGCCAAAGAAGCGCGCATGCACATTCTGGGCAAGATGCAAGAAGCCATGGGTGAGGCCAAGATCGAAATCTCCAGCTTCGCGCCCAAGCTCTTCACCATGAAGATCAACCCCGAGAAGATCCGTGACGTGATCGGCAAGGGCGGTGCCACCATCCGTGCGCTGACCGACGAGACCGGCTGCCAGATCAACATCGAGGAAGACGGCACCATCACCATCGCCGCTGCCGAAGCGGCCAAGGCCGACGAAGCCAAGCGCCGCATCGAGGAAATCACCGCCGAAGTGGAAATTGGCAAGGTCTATGAAGGCCCGATCGTCAAGATCTTGGAATTTGGTGCCCTGGTGAACGTGCTGCCTGGCAAAGACGGCCTGCTGCACATCAGCCAAATTGCCCATGAGCGCGTGGAAAAAGTCACCGACTACCTGCAAGAAGGCCAGATCGTCAAGGTCAAGGCGCTGGAAGCCGACGACAAGGGCCGCATCAAGCTGTCCATGAAAGCCCTGCTGGAGCGCCCTGCCGGTATGCCCGAGCGCGAGCCGCGTGAACCGCGCGAGTACCGCGAACGTGCCCCGCGCCAGCCGCGTGAAAACCGCGAGTACCGCGAGCCGCGTGAGCCCCGCGAACCGCGTGCCGACCAGGCTGACCAGTCTGAACAAGGCTAATTAATTGTATTAAAAGAGCTGCTTGCGCTTAAAAATAAAGCGTTAGCAGCTATTTTTATTCATTTTTTGTTTTGGAGTAAGCGGGAAATGCTACAAAAATTGATAGCTGGTAACTGGAAGATGAACGGCAGCCTGGCTGCTAATCAGGCCTTGCTGACTGATCTCCTGGCCGGTCTGGCGGCGCAGTCCCCGGCCTGCCAAGTAGCCGTCGCGGTGCCCGCGCCGTATTTGGCGCAGGTGCAGCAACTCACCGCCGGTTCGGCCATTGCCCTGGGGGCGCAGGACGTTTCCCAGCACGCCAGCGGGGCCTTTACCGGTGAAACCTCGGCACAGATGCTCAATGACTTTGGCGTGCGTTATGCCCTGGTGGGGCATTCCGAGCGCCGCCAGTACCACGGCGAAACCGATGCCATCGTCGCCGCCAAAGCGCAGGCCGCGTTGGCCGCCGGCATCACCCCTATCGTTTGCCTGGGTGAAACCCTGGCGCAGCGCGAAGCGGGCGAAACCGAAGCCGTGGTGCAGCGCCAGCTGGCCGCTGTGCTGGACGTGGTGGGCCAGGAAGTGACCCGCCTGGTCGTTGCCTACGAGCCAGTCTGGGCCATTGGCACCGGTAAAACCGCCACGCCCGAACAGGCCCAGGCGGTGCATGCCGCTTTGCGGGCGCAACTGGTGCAGGCCAACCGCGCTGCTGCCCAAGTGCCGCTGCTGTACGGCGGCAGCATGAATGCCGCCAACGCTGCACAACTGCTGGCCCAGCCCGATATTGACGGCGGCTTGATTGGTGGTGCCGCGCTGAAAGCTGCAGATTTTCTTCACATCATTGCCGCCGCCGCTTGAGCGCACGCGGATGAAATTTTTCTAAGGAGTTGGGTATGCAGGCCTTTGCAGGCATTATTTTGGGGGTGCAGATTCTGGCCGCCCTGGGCATGATTGGTTTGATTTTGGTGCAGCACGGCAAGGGTGCCGACATGGGGGCCGCTTTTGGTGGCGGCTCTTCGGGCAGTCTGTTTGGTGCCAGCGGCAGCGCCAACTTTTTGTCGCGTGCGACGGCCGCCATGGCCACTTTGTTCTTTGTGACGACCTTGGCCTTGGCCTATCTGGGCAATTCGCGCCCCGCCAGCGTAGGCAGTGTGCTGGAGAGTGCTCCGGCGGCTGCGTCCGTGCCTGCGGTCCCTGCTGAGCCCGCCAAGGGGGCGGATTTGATTCCTGCCAACAAGTAACCGGGTGGAAACAAACTCGGGCAAATTGCCTTTCAGGGTGATTTTTCAGGCTAGAATGCCGAGGTTTTCCGGAGTAAGGGTTGTCATCTATAGGTAACCCGGCTTCGGAAAAATTAAGAGACAAAAAAGCCGTCGTGGTGGAATTGGTAGACACGCTATCTTGAGGGGGTAGTGGCGAAAGCTGTGCGAGTTCGATTCTCGCCGACGGCACCATCTAACAAACAGCCTGCCCATGTATCAGGCCATGGTCGAGGGCAGGTTTACTAGCGGGAAACGCGACCTGTCATGAATCTCGATCAATACCTTCCCGTCCTTCTGTTTATCTTGGTCGGCTCTCTTGTGGGTATTGGCCCGCTGGTGCTGGGCTATATCCTGGGCCCCAATCGCCCCGATGAGGCCAAGAACTCTCCCTACGAGTGCGGCTTTGAGGCGTTTGAGGACGCGCGCATGAAGTTTGACGTGCGCTACTACCTCGTCGCCATCCTGTTTATCCTGTTTGACTTGGAACTGGCCTTTTTGCTGCCCTGGGCGGTAGCCTTGGGCGATGTGGGTCTGACAGGTTTTGTGGCTGTTTTGATTTTCCTGGCGGTTCTGGTCGTGGGTTTTGCCTACGAGTGGAAAAAAGGTGCCCTGGATTGGGAATAAGCCGCAGCAGCGGGTTTCCGAAATAAGGAAGAGCGATGATTGAAGGCGTGATGAAGGAAGGCTTTGTCACCACCAGCTATGACGCGGTGGTGAACTGGGCAAAAACCGGGTCGATTTGGCCCGTTACTTTTGGTCTGGCCTGTTGTGCTGTCGAAATGATGCACGCAGCGGCTGCGCGGTACGACTTGGCCCGGTTTGGCGCTGAGGTGTTTCGTGGCTCGCCGCGTCAGTCCGACTTGATGATTGTCGCCGGTACGCTGTGCAACAAGATGGCCCCGGCCCTGCGCAAGGTCTATGACCAAATGGCCGAGCCGCGCTGGGTGCTCTCCATGGGGTCGTGTGCTAACGGCGGCGGCTACTACCACTACAGCTATTCTGTTGTGCGCGGCTGTGATCGCATTGTGCCGGTGGATGTGTATGTGCCGGGCTGTCCGCCCACGGCCGAGGCTTTGATCTACGGCATCATTCAGTTGCAGCAAAAAATTCGCCGCACCAACACCATTGCACGGGTTTAAGGAGCTGCTATGACAACGATTGCCATTGCGCCTGAAGCCTTGAGCGCAACAATTACGAAAGTTCTGGGTGATTTGGCCCGCGCCGTCACGGTACAGCACGGCGAGGTAACGGTGGAAGTCAGTGCTGCCAATTATTTGGCGGCCATGAAAAAGCTGCACACGGCCCCCGGTTGCCAGTTTGAGCAGTTAATGGATTTGTGCGGTGTCGATTATTCCGCTTACAAAGACATTGGCACGGATGGTTTGCGCTACGCCGTCGTGTCGCACCTGCTGTCGATCAGCTTGAACCAACGCGTGCGGGTGCGTGCTTTCTGTGCTGATGATGATTTTCCAACCATCGATTCCGTCTCCGAAGTGTGGACCGGTGCCAACTGGTTTGAGCGGGAAGCCTTTGACCTGTATGGCATTGTGTTTGAAGGTCACAGCGACTTGCGCCGCATCTTGACCGATTACGGCTTTATTGGTCACCCTTTCCGCAAAGATTTTCCGTTGTCGGGTCACGTTGAAATGGCTTACGACGCTGAGCAGCGGCGCGTGATTTACCAACCCGTCACGATTGAGCCGCGTGAAATTACGCCGCGCATCATCCGTGAAGACAATTACGCAGGGCTGCACTAAATCATGGCTGAAATTAAAAACTATTCCCTGAACTTTGGTCCGCAGCACCCGGCAGCACACGGTGTGCTGCGCTTGGTGCTGGAGCTCGATGGCGAGGTGGTGCAGCGTGCTGACCCCCATGTGGGCTTGCTGCACCGGGGCACCGAAAAACTGGCTGAATACAAAACCTACGTTCAATCGCTGCCGTACATGGACCGTCTGGACTATGTGTCCATGATGTGCAACGAGCATGCGTATTGCATGGCGATCGAGAAGCTGCTGAACGTTCAGGTGCCGGTGCGTGCCCAGTACATCCGCGTGCTGTTTTCTGAAATCACCCGTTTGCTCAATCACCTGATGTGGCTGGGCTCCAACGGCATGGACTTGGGCGCCTCCACGGTGCTGATGTACACCTTCCGCGAGCGCGAAGAGCTGTTTGATATGTACGAGGCTGTCTCCGGTGCCCGGATGCACGCCGCTTACTTCCGCCCAGGTGGGGTGTATCGCGATTTGCCTGAAACCATGGCGCAGTTCAAGCCCAGCAAGCTGCGCAATGCCAAGGCGATGGAAGACCTCAACCGCAACCGCCAAGGCTCGCTGTTGGACTTCATCGAAGACTTCTGCCAGCGCTTCCCCAAGCGCATTGACGAGTATGAGGCCTTGCTGACAGACAACCGCATTTGGAAGCAGCGTACGGTGGGCATTGGTGTGGTCACGCCTGAGCGGGCCTTGAACTTAGGGTTTAGCGGCGTGATGCTGCGCGGCTCTGGGATTGCCTGGGATTTGCGCAAGAAGCAGCCGTACGAGGTTTACGGCCAGATGGATTTTGATATTCCTGTGGGCAAAGAAGGCGATTGCTACGACCGTTATTTGGTGCGCGTGGCTGAGATGCGGCAATCGGTGCGCATCATGCAGCAGTGCGTTGACTGGCTCAAAGCCAATCCAGGTGCTGTGATTACCGAAAACCTGAAAGTGGCACCGCCAGCACGCGAGAAGATGAAAGAGGGCATGGAAGACCTCATTCACCACTTCAAGCTGTTCAGTGAAGGCTTCCGTGTGCCTGAGGGCGAGGCCTATGCGGCTGTCGAGCATCCCAAAGGAGAGTTTGGTATTTACATGGTCAGCGATGGTGCCAACAAGCCCTATCGCCTGAAAATTCGTGCGCCGGGCTTTGCCCACCTGTCGGCTTATGACGAGCTGACCCGTGGGCACATGATTGCCGACGCGGTTGCCATGATCGGCACCATGGACATTGTGTTCGGAGAGATTGATCGATGATTACCGAAGCAACCAAGGCGCGTTTTGCGCGTGAAGTGGCGAAGTATCCGCAAGGGCAGCAGCGTTCTGCCGTGATGGCGTGTTTGTCCATCGTGCAGCAAGAGCAAGGCTGGGTTAGCCAGGAGAGCGAAGCAGAAATTGCCGCTTACCTGGATATGCCTGAAATTGCGGTGCATGAAGTCACCACCTTCTACAACATGTACAACCAGCAGCCCGTGGGCAAGTTCAAGGTGGCGGTTTGCACCAACCTGCCCTGTTTGCTGCGCAACGGCTACGAAGCCTTGCAGCACCTGGAGAAAAAGCTGGGCATCAAAGTGGGCGAAACCACCGCCGACGGTATGTTCACCCTGCAGCAGTGCGAGTGCCTGGGTGCCTGTGCCGATGCGCCGGTGATGTTGGTCAATGACCGCAATATGTGCAGTTTCATGGACGATCAAAAACTCGATGAGTTGGTCGATGGCCTGCGTGCTGCGGAGGGTCAGGCATGACGATGAACACTGCAGCGCAAGCGGTGCTGGCCAAGTTTGCCGCTTCGGGCCAAGAGACGTGCTTTCATGACCGCCACATTGAACCGCAAATCTATGCCGGTATTGATGGCAGCAACTGGTCCATCAAAGACTATGAGGCGCGCGGTGGTTACCAGGCGCTGAAAAAACTGCTGGGTAAAGATGGCAGTGCCGGACTGACCCAAGATGAAGTCATTGCCACCTTGAAAGAATCTTCTCTGCGTGGTCGTGGCGGTGCCGGTTTTCCAACGGGGCTGAAGTGGAGCTTTATGCCGCGCCAGTTTCCCGGGGAAAAATACGTGGTGTGCAACTCCGACGAAGGCGAGCCCGGTACCTGCAAAGACCGCGAAATCTTGATGCACAACCCCCACACGGTGATTGAAGGCATGATCATTGCCGGTTTCGCCATGGGGGCTTGCGCTGGATACAACTACATTCACGGTGAGATTTTCCAAGCCTACGAGCGCTTTGAAGCCGCGCTGGACGAAGCCCGGGCAGCAGGCTACCTGGGCAAAAACATCATGGGGTCAGACTTTAGCTTTGACCTGTTTGCCCACCACGGCTTTGGTGCATACATCTGTGGTGAAGAAACCGCCTTGCTCGAATCGCTGGAAGGCAAAAAAGGCCAGCCACGCTTTAAGCCGCCGTTCCCGGCCAGTTTTGGCTTGTATGGCAAACCCACCACGATCAATAACACCGAGACGTTTGCGGCAGTGCCTTGGATCATCCGCAATGGCGGTCAAGCGTATTTGGAGTGCGGCAAACCCAATAACGGGGGTACCAAGATTTACTCCGTCAGCGGTGATGTCAATCTGCCGGGCAACTATGAAGTGCCGATGGGCACGCCGTTTTCCAAGCTGTTGGAATTGGCCGGTGGTGTGCGCACGGGCCGCAAGCTCAAAGCGGTGATTCCTGGGGGATCGTCTTCGCCCGTGGTGCCTGGTGATGTGATGATGGAATGCACCATGGATTACGACTCGATCGCCAAAGCCGGCTCCATGCTGGGTTCGGGGGCCGTGATCGTGATGGACGATTCCCGCGACATGGTCGAATGCTTGGAGCGTTTGTCTTACTTCTACCAGCACGAATCGTGCGGCCAGTGCACCCCTTGCCGTGAAGGTACCGGGTGGCTCTGGCGCGTGGTCAAGCGCATTAACCAAGGGCAAGGCCGTCCAGAGGATATTGCCTTGCTGGACGATGTGGCCTTCAACATCATGGGGCGCACGATTTGCGCTTTGGGCGATGCCGCCGCAATGCCGGTGCGGGCAATGATCAAACATTACCGCCACGAATTTGAAGCCAAGATTGCTGCCGCCCAAACGGCTGCCAAAGCGGCCTGAGCGAGAGTTATATGGTTGAAATTGAACTAGACGGTAAAAAAGTCGAAATCGCCCCTGGCAGCATGGTGATGCATGCGGCTGAAAAAGCAGGGGTTTACATTCCGCACTTTTGTTATCACAAAAAGCTGTCGATTGCGGCCAACTGCCGCATGTGCCTGGTCGAGGTGGAAAAAGCGCCCAAAGCCTTGCCCGCCTGTGCTACGCCTGTGACCCAAGGCATGATTGTGCGCACCAAGAGCAAAAAAGCCTTGGAGGCGCAGCAATCGGTCATGGAATTTCTGCTCATCAACCACCCGCTGGACTGCCCCATCTGCGACCAGGGTGGCGAGTGCCAGTTGCAAGACTTGGCGGTCGGGTACGGGGCTGGCAGCACCCGCTTTGGCGAAGAAAAGCGCGTGGTTGCGCCCAAGGATATCGGCCCCCTGGTGTCCACCCAAGAAATGACCCGCTGCATTCACTGCACCCGCTGCGTGCGCTTTGGTGAAGAAATCGCCGGGGTGATGGAGCTGGGCATGGTCAATCGGGGTGAGTACGCCGAAATCACCACCATCCATGGCGGCACGCTGGATTCGGAACTTTCTGGCAACGCCATCGACCTGTGCCCGGTCGGTGCTTTGACCAGCAAGCCTTTCCGGTACAACGCCCGCACCTGGGAGCTGTCGCGCCGTAAATCGGTTTCTCCGCACGATTCAACCGGTGCCAACCTGATTGTTCAGGTGAAAAACCACAAAGTCATGCGTGTGGTGCCCATGGAAAACGAGGCGGTCAATGAATGCTGGATTGCTGACCGCGATCGCTTCTCCTACGAAGCCTTGAACAGTGAAGAGCGCTTGACCAGCCCCATGATCAAGCAAGGGGGCCAGTGGCAAGAAGTGGATTGGCAGACCGCCTTGAACTACGTGGTCAAAGGCCTGAACCAGGTCAAAGACCAATATGGTCCTGCCGGTGTTGGCGCTTTGGTCAGCCCCCACAGCACGCTGGAAGAGTTGTACTTGGCCGCGCAGCTGCTGCGTGGCTTGGGCAGCGACAACATTGACTATCGCCTGCGCAACGCCCAATTCAACGCCTTTGAAGGTGTGCGCTGGCTGGGCATGCCGATTGCGGCATTGCAAGAGCTGCAGTCGGTGCTGGTGCTTGGCTCCAATCTGCGCAAAGACCACCCCTTGTTTGCGCAGCGCGTGCGCCAAGCGGCCAAACGCGGCTGCAAGGTGTTTGCCATCAACGCGCAGGTGCAGGATTGGGCCCTGCCGGTGACGGCCTCGGCAGTGGCGGCAAAAGACTGGGCGCAGGCCTTGGCAGATATCGCTGTGGCGGTCGCCCAGGCCAAAGGCGTGCCCGCACCGGTGGCCGGTGGTACGGCCCCGGCCCAGGCGCAAGCCATTGCCCAGGCCTTGCTGGCTGGTGAACGCAAAGCCATCTTGCTGGGCAACGCTGCTGCGCACCATGGCCATGCGGCGCAATTGCTGGCTTTGGCCCAGTGGATTGGCGAGCAAACCGGGGCCACAGTGGGTTATCTGACCGAAGCGGCCAACACCGTTGGTGCCCAGTGGGTGCAGGCTCAGCCGCAAAAAGATGGCAAAAACGCCGGTGAAATGCTCACCGGCGCTATCAAAGCTGCGATTTTGCTCAACACCGAGCCCGCATTCGATGCGGCGGCCGGTGCCAAAGGCTTGGAGCAGGCCGATATGGTGATTACGCTCAGCCCCTTTAAAGCCAATCTGGACATCAGCGATGTGCTGCTGCCGGTGGCACCGTTTACGGAAACCTCGGGCACCTTCGTCAATGCCGAGGGCCGGGTGCAAAGCTTCCACGCCGTGGTCAAACCCTTGGGGGATACCCGTCCGGCTTGGAAAGTATTGCGCGTGTTGGCCAATCTGCTGGAGCTGCCAGGCTTTGATTACGAATCGTCGCAAGACGTGCTGACCGCTGCGATTGGTGCAGAGACTAAAGAAGTTCCTAGCGCTTTGCGCAGCAATATCACCAAAGTGGCAGCAAAAGTCCCTGAAAATGAGGCTGCTGAACCGGTGACTGCTAGCATTTATCAACTCGATGGCATCGTGCGCCGTGCAACTTCGTTGCAACTGACCGCCGATGCACGCTTGGCGCGTGAAGGAGGTGCTGCATGATTGAGGCACTGAAAACTGCTGGAGCCGGCCTGGTGGCTGCGCCTTGGTGGACAGAGATGGCATGGCCTGTTGCTTGGGCTCTGCTGGGAATCGTGGCCATTGTGGTTCCTTTGTTGCTGGCGGTGGCCTACCTCACCCTGTGGGAGCGCAAGCTGCTGGGCTGGATGCAAAACCGTCCCGGCCCCAATCGTGTCGGCCCGTGGGGGCTGCTGCAGCCGATGGCCGATGGCTTAAAGCTCTTGACCAAAGAGCTGATCATGCCCACGGCTGCGGCCAAAGGCCTGTTTTATGTAGGCCCTGTGATGGCCATCATGCCGGCACTGGCGGCCTGGGCGGTGGTGCCATTTGCGCCCGATTTTGCTTTGGCCAACGTCAATGCCGGGATTTTGCTGGTCATGGCCATCACCTCGATTGAGGTGTACGGCGTGATCATTGCCGGTTGGGCTTCAAACTCCAAATACGCGTTTTTGGGTGCCTTGCGGGCTTCGGCACAAATGGTCAGCTACGAAATTGCCATGGGTTTTTGCTTCCTGATCGTCATCATGGTGACGGGCAGCATGAACTTGACGGCCATCGTGCTCAGCCAGGGCAAGGGCAGCTTTGCTGACATGGGGCTGGGACTGCTCTCCTGGAACTGGCTGCCGCTGCTGCCGATTTTCTTCATCTACATGATTTCTGCCGTGGCCGAAACCAACCGCCACCCGTTTGACGTGGTCGAGGGTGAGGCCGAGATTGTGGCCGGGCACATGGTGGAGTACTCGGGCATGGGCTTTGCGGTGTTCTTCTTGGCGGAATACGCGGCCATGTGGCTGGTGTCGATTCTGGCCGCGATCATGTTCCTGGGCGGCTGGCTGCCTCCTGTGGATGCACTGTCCTTTATTCCTGGCTGGATCTGGTTGGGCCTGAAGACGGCGGCCGTCGTCAGCATGTTCATTTGGATTCGTGCCACCTTCCCGCGCTACCGCTATGACCAAATCATGCGCTTGGGCTGGAAAATCTTCATCCCGGTCACCTTGGTGTGGCTGGTCGTTGTGGGTGCATGGCTGCACTCGCCTTGGAACATCTGGAAATAAGCGGGGACACATCCATGGCTGCTGTTACTGCTGCGCCTTTCTCACTCAAAGATTTCTTTAAGAGCTTCATGCTGGTGGAGCTCTTCAAGGGCATGGCCTTGACCGGGCGTTACGCATTTGCGCCCCGGGTCACCATCCAATACCCGGAAGAAAAAACCCCTCTGTCGCCGCGTTTTCGTGGCCTGCATGCTCTGCGCCGTTATGACAACGGTGAAGAGCGCTGCATTGCCTGCAAACTGTGCGAAGCCGTTTGCCCCGCGATGGCCATCACCATCGAGTCGCACCAGCGCGAAGACGGCACCCGCCGCACCACGCGCTATGACATTGACTTGACCAAGTGCATCTTCTGCGGTTTTTGCGAAGAAAGCTGCCCGACCGACTCCATCGTCGAGACGCACATTTTTGAGTACCACGGCGAAAAACGTGGCGACCTGTACTACACCAAGGACATGTTGCTGGCCGTGGGTGACCGCTATGAAGCCGACATCGCTGCCGCCAAAGCGGCCGATGCCAAGTACCGCTGAAGCGGCTCCTGATCCACAGAAAGACGCGAATCATGGACGCCAAAACTGGTTTCTTTTATTTCTTCTCCGCCGTGTTGCTGTATTCGGCCTTGCGCGTGATCACCTCGCGCAACCCGGTACACGCCGTGCTGCATTTGATTTTGGGCTTTTCACAAGCGGCCGCTATCTGGTTGCTTTTGAAAGCTGAATTCCTGGGCATCATGCTGGTCGTGGTGTACATGGGGGCAGTGATGGTGCTGTTCCTGTTTGTGGTGATGATGTTGGACATCCGCATCGACCGCATCAGCGAAGGCTTTTGGAAGCATTTTCCGGTGGCTGCAGCCATTGGTGCCTTGATTGCACTGGAGATGGCGGTGGTTTTGATGGGGGGCTTTGGCACCTTGGATGAAGCCAAGCCTGTCGCTGAGCTGCTCGATGCCCAAGGCCAGGTGTTGCCGTACTCCAATACCCAGGCGCTGGGTCGCTTGATGTACACCGAGTACCTGTTCCCGATTGAGGTGGCTGCCGCTATTTTGCTGGTCGCCATGATTGCCGCCATTGCCTTGACGCTGCGCAAGCGCAAAGATGCCAAAACACCCAACATTACTGGCCAGATCAATGCACGCGCCCAGGATCGCCTGACCCTGGTGAGCATGCCGGCAACCCAAGCCGCGGCCACCGCAAAAACGCAGGGGGAGGAGACCAAATGACGCTCACGCTCGGGCATTTCTTAACACTGGGTGCCATGCTCTTTGCGATCTCAGTGATCGGGATTTTCTTGAACCGCAAGAACCTGATCGTGCTGTTGATGGCCATTGAGATGATGTTGCTGTCGGTGAATATGAACTTTGTCGCTTTCTCCCACTATTTGGGGGATATGCACGGACAACTGTTTGTGTTCTTCATCTTGACTGTGGCAGCTGCAGAAGCCGCGATTGGCCTGGCCATTCTGGTTCTGCTCTTCCGTAACAAATCCACTATGAATGCGGAAGATCTCAACATCCTTAAGGGTTGAGTTACCGGTATTTATGCAAGGTTCTGAAGCATGAGTTCAACACTTTCTGCATCGATGCTGCTGGCGGTACCCTTGGCACCGTTGGCGGGGTCTGTTCTGGCAGGTATTTTTGGTACTGCCTTTGGGGGCAACAAGTTTGGCCGAGGAGTGAGTCATTCGCTCACCATCTTGGGCGTTTTGTTGTCATTCGTTCTGTCGGCACTGGTGTTCCAGTCCGTGGTTTATGACGGCGCACGCTTCGATGCCACCATTTATGAGTGGATGGAAATTGGCGGGGTGAAGATGGAAATCGGTTTTCTGATCGATTCCATCACCGCCATGATGATGTGTGTCGTGACCTTTGTGTCCCTGATGGTGCACATCTACACCATCGGCTATATGGCCGAGGACGAGGGCTACAACCGTTTCTTCTCCTACATCTCGTTGTTTACCTTCTCCATGCTGATGCTGGTGATGAGCAACAACCTGCTGCAGCTGTTCTTCGGTTGGGAAGCGGTGGGCTTGGTGTCCTACCTGCTGATTGGCTTTTACTTCAAGAAGCCCACGGCCACTTTTGCCAACATGAAGGCCTTTTTGGTCAATCGTGTGGGTGACTTTGGTTTCATCATTGGCATCGGCTTGATCTATGCCTACACCGGTACGTTCAACTACAGCGAGATTTTCGCCAAGCTGCCCGAGCTGCAAGCCACCATGCTGCCCGGCACGGGCTGGCTGCTCTTGACGGTGACGGGCATCTGCTTGTTCATTGGTGCCATGGGTAAATCGGCCCAGTTTCCGCTGCATGCTTGGTTGCCGGACTCGATGGAAGGCCCCACCCCGATTTCCGCACTGATCCACGCTGCCACCATGGTGACGGCCGGTATCTTTATGGTGTCGCGCATGTCGCCGCTGTATGAGCTGTCGGACACCGCCTTGAACTTCATCTTGGTGATTGGTGCGATTACGGCCTTGTTTATGGGTATTTTGGGCATTATCCAAAACGACATCAAACGCGTGATTGCCTATTCCACGCTGTCGCAGCTGGGCTACATGACGGTGGCGCTGGGTGCATCGGCCTACTCGGTGGCGGTGTTCCACCTGATGACGCACGCCTTCTTTAAAGCGCTGCTGTTCTTGGGGGCTGGCTCGGTCATCATGGGCATGCACCACAACCAAGATATTCGCTGGATGGGCGGTGTGCGCAAATACATGCCCATTACCTGGATCACCTTCCTGTTGGGCAATCTGGCGTTGATCGGCACGCCGTTCTTCTCGGGTTTTTACTCCAAGGATGCCATCATCGAAGCCGTACACGCTTCGACCCTGCCGGGTGCCGGTTTTGCCTACTTTGCTGTGCTGGCGGGGGTGTTCATCACCGCTTTCTATTCGTTCCGTCTGTACTGGATCGTGTTCCACGGCCAAGAGCGTTACAACCAGAACCCGGATGCACACCATGGGCATGATGACCACCACCATGGCCACGATGCCAAGCCGCATGAATCGCCCTGGGTGGTGACGCTGCCTCTGGTGCTGTTGGCGATTCCCTCGGTGGTGATTGGTGCCATTGCGCTGATGCCCATGCTGTTTGGTGACTTCTTCAACGGTGTCATCTTTGTGGACGGCAGCAAGCACCCGGCCATGGCCGAGCTGGCCCAGGCCATTCACGGCTGGGTACCGATGGCCCTGCACGGTTTTTCTGCGCCGCCCTTCTGGCTGGCTTTGGCCGGGGTTGTGGTGTCCTATGTGTTCTACATGGTTAAGCCCGAGATTCCTGCGGCCATCATGGCTTTCTCCAAGAAGATCGGCCTGTACCAGGTGCTGGAAGGAAAGTACGGCGTGGACTGGGTGTACGAAAACATCTTTGCCCGTGGTGCCCGTGTTTTCGGCACGGTGTTCTGGCGGGTTGGTGACCAGGCGCTGATCGATGGTGCCGTGGTGAACGGCTCCTGGAAGGTGGTCGGCAAGATCGCTTCTGTGGTGCGCTGGTTCCAGTCTGGATATATCTACCACTACGCGTTGGTCATGATTTTGGGTGTGTTCCTGCTCATGACCTACTTCGTGTGGCTCAACAAGTAAGGGAAGAAGAAAAATGGGTTTGTTGAGTCTTGCCATTTGGCTCCCGATTGCCTTTGGCGTACTGCTATTGACATTGGGACGCGATAGCCAAGCCGGTGCTGTGCGCTGGTTGGCCCTGCTCGGTGCTTTGCTGGGATTGGTGGTAACCATCCCTTTGATCGCCGGATTTGATACCAGCACTGCACAAATGCAGTTTGTGGAAAAAATGCTGTGGATTGAACGCTTTAGTGTTCACTACCACCTCGGCGTGGATGGGTTGTCGTTCTGGTTTGTACCGCTGACGGCGTTCATTACCGTGATTGTGGTGATTGCCTCTTGGACAAACATCCAAGAGCGCGTGAACCAGTACATGGGGGCCTTCCTGATTCTGTCCGGCCTGATGATTGGCGTGTTTGCGGCGCTGGATGGGCTGCTGTTCTACGTCTTTTTTGAAGCCACGCTGATCCCCATGTACCTGATCATTGGTATCTGGGGCGGCCCCAACCGCATTTACGCGGCCTTCAAGTTCTTCTTGTACACCCTGCTGGGTTCGCTGCTGACCTTGGTCGCCATCATCTACCTGTACAACGCTGCAGGTGGCAGTTTTGACATCTTGACCTGGCACCAGCTGCCCCTGGGCAAGCTGCCGCAAACCCTGGTGTTCTTCGCCTTCTTCGCGGCATTCGCTGTCAAAGTGCCCATGTTCCCGGTGCACACTTGGCTGCCCGATGTCCACGTGGAAGCGCCCACGGGTGGCTCGGCCGTACTGGCGGCCATCATGCTCAAGCTGGGGGCGTATGGCTTTTTGCGTTTCTCGATGCCGATTGCCCCGGATGCCGCGCGGGAGTGGGCCTGGCTGATCATCACCTTGTCGCTGATTGCGGTGCTCTACGTCGGCGTGGTGGCCTTGGTGCAAAAGGACATGAAAAAGCTGGTCGCCTATTCGTCGGTAGCGCACATGGGTTTTGTCACCCTGGGTTTCTTCGTGTTCAACGACATTGGTGTCTCTGGCGGTATTGCGCAGATGATTGCCCACGGTTTTGTCTCGGGCGCGATGTTCCTGTGCATTGGCGTGCTGTATGACCGGGTGCATTCGCGTGAGATTGCCGACTACGGCGGCGTGGTCAATGTCATGCCCAAGTTCTCGGCGTTTGCGCTGCTGTTCTCCATGGCCAACTGTGGCCTGCCTGCCACCGCTGGGTTTGTCGGCGAGTGGATGGTCATTCTGGCCTCGGTGAAGTTCAACTTCTGGATTGGCGTACTGGCCGCTTCGGCGGTGATCTGGGGCGCGGCCTACTCCTTGTGGATGTACAAGCGCGTTTACCTGGGCGAAGTGACCCACGCGCACGTGAAGAACATGCAAGACCTCAATAGCCGTGAGTTCCTGGTACTCAGTGTTTTGGCGATTGCAGTGCTGTTCATGGGGATTTATCCCAAGCCCTTTACCGATGTGATTGACCCCTCCGTGCAGCAGCTGTTGCAGCACGTGGCCCAGTCCAAGCTTCCCTAAAGACCAGACTGAACAGAGAGATTTCAAATGATTGACAACATCAGCTGGCTTGCTGTCTACCCCGAGATCATCTTGATGGTCATGGGTTGTGTGATCGTCCTGGCCGATCTGGGCGTAAGCAGCTTTCGCCGTACCGGCACCTATGTGCTGACCATGCTGACCTTGGCGGTAGTCGCCATCATGCAAGCCATGTATGCCGCCAACGGCAACACCGTGTATGGCTGGAGCAATATGGTCGTCTCTGACGCGATGGGCAACTGGCTCAAGTGCTTTGCCACCCTGTCCATGATGGTGGCCTTGGTCTATGCCCGCCCCTACTCGGCCGATCGCGGCATGTTGCGCCATGGCGGGGAGCTGTTCTCCCTGGCCATCTTCTCGCTGCTGGGTATTTTCATCATGATCAGCAGCAACCACCTCTTGGTGCTGTACCTCGGCCTGGAGCTGCTCACCCTGTCCAGCTACGCCATGGTGGCGCTGCGCCGCGACCATGAGGCATCGGTCGAAGCGGCCATGAAGTACTTCGTGCTGGGTGCGATGGCCAGCGGCTTCTTGCTGTATGGCATGTCCATGATTTACGGCGCGACCGGCACGCTGGACATTGGTGAAATCTTTAAGGTAATTGACGCGGGCGAAACCAAGCCGCAAATCCTGGTATTTGGCCTGGTGTTCTTGGTGGCGGGCCTGGCCTTCAAGCTGGGGGCTGTGCCCTTTCACATGTGGATTCCCGACGTGTACCACGGTGCGCCCACTTCGATCACCCTGATCCTGGGCAGCGCCCCCAAGCTGGCCGCCTTTGCCGTGGTGATGCGCCTGCTGGTCGATGGCCTGTTGCCGCTGGCGGCAGATTGGCAGCAGATGCTGGCCTTTATGGCGATTGCCTCGTTGCTGATCGGCAACCTGGTCGGTGTGGTGCAGACCAACCTCAAGCGCATGCTGGCTTACTCCACCATTTCGCACATGGGCTTTTTGCTCTTGGGTCTGATGTCTGGCGTGGTCAATGGCGAGGTGGACACCGGCACCGCCCAGACCGCCTACAGCGCTGCCATGTTCTACGTGGTGACCTATGTGCTGACCGCCTTGCCCGCCTTCGGCATCATCTTGCTGCTGGCGCGCGAAGGCTTTGAGAGCGAGGAAATCGCCGATCTGGCCGGCCTGAACCAGCGCAGCCCCCTGTACGCCGCCATCATGACGATTTGCATGTTCTCGCTGGCCGGCATTCCGCCGCTGGTGGGCTTTTATGCCAAGCTGTCGGTGCTGGAAGCATTGGTGGCCACGGGTTCGAGCTTCAACATCGCCCTGGCCGTGTTTGCGGTGGTGATGTCGCTGATCGGTGCTTTCTACTACCTGCGTGTGGTCAAGGTCATGTACTTTGACAAACCTTTGACCGCCGGCCCCATCGTTGCGCCGATGGATGTGCGCTCGGTGCTGTCCTTCAACGGCTTGCTGGTGCTGATCTTGGGCATCTTCCCCGGTGGTTTGATGGGCCTGTGTGCCGATGCCATCGTGCGGGCGCTGACTTCGTAATCCATCAGGGAAGGCATTGTGTGAGTCAAACTGCTGCGATTTGGCTGGTCATTGTGGCCGCTTTCTTGGCGGCCAACCTTCCCTTCGTGAATGAGCGCTGGCTGCTGGCGGGCCCGCGCCCCCAGCAGGGCAGCAAGCCCTTGTGGGCGCGGTTGGGGGAATTGTTGCTGCTGTATTTTGCTGTTGGTGGCATGGCCTTGGCGCTGGAACACCGTGCCGGGCAGATTTACCCGCAAGGCTGGGAGTTTTATGCGGTGACCTGGGCCTTGTTTTTGACGCTGGCCTTTCCGGGTTTTGTCTATCGCTATTTGGGCAAGCACCGCAGTTAAGCCTTTGCTCCTTTATCCTCACGGCATCTTTCGCAGATGCCGTTTGTTTTTCTTCATCATTTTTATTTTGCACGAGGGGCTGCCATGAAGGTTTTTGACTTGCACTGCGGCCAAGGTCATATTTTTGAGGGCTGGTTTGGCTCCGAAGCCGATTACCAGGATCAACAACAGCGCGGCTTGCTGGAATGCCCCGTGTGTGGTGATGGGGCGATTACCAAGGGCTTGAGCGCCCCCCGGCTGAACTTGGGGGCGGCTGCGTCCCAGCCGCCTTCTTCTGAAGCCTCCGCCGCCGTGCCCCAGCAGACCCGGGGATTGACTACGCTGCCTGGCAACGCCCCAGAAAAACTCCGCGCCATGCAGGCGGCTTGGCTGCAACTGTCCCGCCAATTGGCCCAGGCCAGTGAGGATGTGGGCACGCGCTTTACCGAGCAGGCCCTGGCCATGCACCGGGGCGAGCAGGAGGAAAAACCCATTCGCGGCCAGGTCACGCCCGCGCAAGCCCAGGAATTGGTGGAGGAGGGCGTGCCCATCGTGCCCTTGGCTTTGCCCAAGATCAGCGGCGAAACGCTGCAATAGGTGCTGCACTAGGTGTTGCATTAGGCGCTGCATTAGGCGCTGCGGCCGCCGCGCAGCCCCATAAAAAATAGCCCCACTCGTTCGAATGGGGCTATTTTTATAGCTGCTTGCGCTGATGAATAAACGATTTGAAGGATGAATAGTCTTGAAATCGTTTATTTTTATGCGGAACAAGCTCTGCTATTTAAGTTCATTCATGCCGCAGCACGCAGCTCTTGGGCGGCGGCCACCATGGCCTGCAGCGCGGGGATGACTTCGCCCCACTGGCGGGTTTTCAGGCCGCAGTCCGGGTTCACCCATAGGCGCTCGGCGGGGATGCGCTGGGCGGCTTTTTGCATCAGCTGCACGATGTGCGCCTGCGTGGGGATGTTGGGCGAGTGGATGTCGTACACGCCGGGGCCAATCTCGTTGGGGTAGTGGAAGTGCTCAAACGCGTCCAGCAGCTCCATGTCGGAGCGCGAAGTCTCGATGGTGATCACATCGGCATCCATGTCCGCGATGGCGGCAATGATGTCGTTGAACTCCGAATAGCACATGTGGGTGTGGATCTGCGTGCTGTCTTGCACGCCGTTGGCGCTGATGCGAAAGCTCTCGATCGCCCAGTCCAGGTAGCTGTGCCACTGGCTCTTGCGCAGGGGCAGGCCCTCGCGCAGCGCGGCCTCGTCGATCTGGATGACGCGCACGCCGGCTTTTTCCAAATCCAGCACTTCCTGGCGGATGGCCAGCGCCAGCTGCTTGCAGGTGGTGGCACGCGGCTGGTCGTCGCGCACAAACGACCAGTTCAGGATGGTCACCGGGCCGGTGAGCATGCCCTTCATGGGCTTGGCCGTCAGCGATTGGGCGTAGGCAATCCACTCCACCGTCATGGCCTGGGGGCGGGCGATGTCGCCAAACAGAATCGGCGGCTTGACGCAGCGCGAGCCGTAGGACTGCACCCAGCCGAACTGGCTGAAGGCATACCCCTCGAGCTGCTCGCCAAAGTATTCGACCATGTCGTTGCGCTCGGCCTCGCCATGCACCAGCACGTCCAGGCCCAGGGCTTCTTGCTCGCGCACGCTGCGGGCGATTTCTGCCTGCATGGCGCTTTGGTACTCGGCAGTACCGATGCGCCCGGCCTTGAAGTCGCTGCGGGCGCGGCGGATGTCTGGCGTTTGCGGGAAGGAGCCAATCGTCGTCGTTGGGTAGGCGGGCAGGCGCAGGTGGGCCGCCTGCTGCTGGGCGCGGACGGCGTAGGGGCTTTGGCGCTGGCCCAGGGCGGCGGTGATGGCGGCCACGGCAGCCTGCACTTCAGGGCGGTGTACGCGCGGCGAGGTGCGGCGCTGTTCCAAGGCAGCGGCGTTGGCGGCCAGTGCCGCCTGCACACTGGCGCGGCCCTGGTTCAGCGCCTGGCCCAGCACGTGCAGCTCGTGCAGTTTTTGTTTGGCAAAGGCCAGCCAGTTTTTTATCTCGGGGTCGAGTTTTTCTTCGCTGTCCAGATCGACCGGCACGTGCAAGAGCGAGCAGCTGGGGGCCAGCCACAGGCGCTCGCCCAGGCGCTCGGCCAGGGGTTCAAGCCAGTCCAGCGTGGCGCTCAGGTCGGTTTTCCAGATATTGCGGCCGCTGATCACGCCCAGCGACAGCACCTTGTGCGCGGGCAGCAGGCCGATGAGTTGCTGCACGTCGCCCGCATCGTGCGTTGCATCCACGTGCAGACCGGCCACGGGCAGGTTGGCGGCCAGGTATTTGTTGTCCAGCAGCGGGCCAAAGTAGCTGGCCAGCAGAATTTTGACCTTGCAGCTTTTGAGCTGGTGGTAGGCGGTGTTCAGGGCGTGCTGCCAGTCGGCATCCAGCTCGGTGACCAAAATCGGCTCGTCCACCTGCACCCACTCCACGCCCTCGGCGGCCAGGGTGTCCAGCAGTTGGGCGTACACGGGCAGCAAGCGCTCCAGCAGGGCCAGCTTGTTGCTCTCGTCCTTGGCCTTGCCCAGGGCCAGGTAGGTGACGGGGCCGATGATGACCGGCTTGGGATTCACGCCCTGGGCGCGGGCCTGGGTCAGTTGCTGCACCAGGCGTTGGGGGTTCAGCTTGAACTGGGTAGCGGCCGTGAATTCGGGGACGATGTAGTGGTAGTTGGTATCAAACCACTTGGTCATCTCGCCAGCGGCCACGCCGGTGCTGTCGCCCGCGCTGCGGCCCCGGGCCACGCGAAAGTACTGGTCCAGTTCGCTGCCGGGCAGACCCTGCACGCGCTCGGGCAAGTGGCCCAGGGTGAAACTCATGTCCAGCACCTGGTCGTACAGCGAGAAATCCCCCACGGGCACATAGTCCAGCGTGGACTGCAGTTGCCAGTGCTGCTCGCGCAGCCAGGTGCTCAAAATATTCAACTGCTCAGCGCTGGCTTCGCCGCGCCAGAACGCTTCCAGGCCAAATTTCAGTTCGCGTTGCGCACCGATGCGGGGAAAACCGAGGTTATGAATAATGGTCATAAAGATTGCTTTCTTTCAACAAGTTGGTTGGATGAACGTAATCCTATTCGGGTCAATGTATGAAGTAAAATGGTAAGAATTCACCTATCTATTATTTTTACTCATGATATTAGAGCGCATCCATCTGGCCATCGTGCAGGCTGTTGAGCAGCACGGCTCTTTGACCGCAGCGGCCGAGCGCCTGTGCGTCACCCAATCGGCTCTGAGCCACAGTGTGCGTAAGTTGGAAGAGCGCCTGGGCACCGCCCTGTGGCTGCGCCAGGGGCGCAGCCTGCGCCTGACCCCGGCGGGGCAGCAAGTGCTGATCCTGGCGCAGCGGGTGCTGCCGCAACTCGAACAGATGGAGACCAAGCTGGCGCAAATCGCCCAGGGCCAGCGCGGCAGCCTGCGCATTGGCATGGAGTGCCACCCGTGCTACCAGTGGTTGCTGAAAGTGGTGGCACCCTATCTGGCCGCGTGGCCCGATGTGGAGGTGGATGTGAAGCAGAAATTCCAGTTCGGCGGGCTGACGGCGCTGCTCGATTACGAGATTGACCTGCTCGTCACCCCCGACCCGGTGTACCAGCCGGGCTTGGTGTTTACCCCGGTGTTTGATTACGAGCAGGTGCTGGTCGTCAGCCACCACCACCCGCTGGCCCAGGCCGACTATGCCCGGCCCACCGACTTGCAGCACGAGACGCTGATCACCTACCCCGTCCCGGCCGAGCGGCTGGACATCTTCACCCAGTTTCTGCTGCCGGCCGGTAGCGCCCCGGCGGTACATAAAAGCATTGAAACTACCGACATCATGTTGCAAATGGTGGCCAGTGGCCGGGGCGTGGCGGCCTTGCCGCGCTGGTTGGTGCTGGAATATGCCCAGCGCCTGGCCGTGCGGCCGGTGCGCCTGGGCCCGCAGGGCGTGGCCAAGCAGATTCATCTGGGGGTGCGCAGCGATGAGCAGGGCATTGATTACCTGGCGGCCTTCATCGCGCTGGCCCAAGAAAATAATGAAATAATGGCTGCAACCGCTGATCAATAAAGGGATTAACTATTGTTTGTGCCTGAAATTGTTTATTTATAAGCGGTTAAGGACATCCTGAACAACTCGGCTGCGCAAGTGCTACATGGCTGATGTTTTTCAGATGACGCAATCGCACCGTTTTGCCCGCGTCCTTGCACCATTCTTGG